>Ga0114931_10007038_pt1 | contig 13785 bp, 14 predicted proteins | sample 2SBtaG_FD_89579 | JGI IMG/M metagenome (GOLD analysis project Ga0114931, IMG submission 89579) | Deep subsurface microbial communities from Kolumbo volcano to uncover new lineages of life (NeLLi) - 2SBTROV14_V59a metaG | ecosystem: Environmental > Aquatic > Marine > Volcanic | place: Kolumbo...
GAGAGCGAGGAAGTGTCGCGCCAATCGCTCTTCTTTCAGTCAGACTCCATCGCACTGGCGGGATCACCGGAATCCGATGTGCCGTGGCTGGCGGCGACAACCGACGGCGAACAAATCAACGTCACGTTTTTGCCGAACAAGATGCACGGGACACGTGGGTTGGGCATGATAACGCTCAAGACGACAGATCCGCAAATGCCCACGTATGCGATCGCCATAGAGGGTACGATCCGTCGCGAGGTGAACTTCTACCCGCCGCGTGCGTATGTTTCACCGGGTCATTCGGCCACAGTCCAAGTTGTCGGTTCGGCGGGTGAGGCTTTGCGTGTCCACGAGATCAGACTGTCCCCCGATGAGTCTGACGACGTAATGGTCAGCGCGGTCGCCGATGGCGTTATTGAAGTCAGGGCGGTCGCGGCCGCAGCTGTTCCGGGGACCGTTCGTGTGAATATCGTCGTTGAGAGCGGCGCGGTCGGGCCGCTTGAGATCGTTGTATACTCTAGCGAAGGGAGTGAATGATGTCCGCATGCTTGAAATTCGCAACTGGTGGAGTGGTTTTGATCGCTTGCGTGTTGGCGGCCACCGGCCGGGGCATCCCTGGGGCGGGTGTATGTGCCGTTCTCGGTCCAGACACGGTTTGCTCAGGGTGCAGCAATGCCAGTGATGATTGCCACTGCGATCTGGAGGCGCAGTTTTGCAATACATCGCACAATGTCTGTGCCGCCCGGCCCGTCACGGCGACCCCATCGACAGACCCATGCGCCACGAAGACCAAATTGAAGAAAGGTTGCTGCTCCACGCGCAATCGGTGCGTCAATGGATCGGGTAATGACCACGGCTCCTGCGGCTCACCCTCGGATTGCCAGAGCGACCCAGCCACGCAACTCCCGAATGGCGGTCTGCAGAATTACTATGCCGACCTTGGCAAGTGCGACCCGCCGAATTGCATACAGTGAACGTGATGTACATGCGATGTCTATTGCCGCTAATACTGCTGGCAGGGGCGCCGCCGCCGCAGAGCGCTGAAAAGCCGTTCGCGTTGCGGGCTTTTGAGGAAGCGCGTCTGTCGATCGCTTTTGCCGACATGCATTGGACGCACACACTTCCGCTGAGTTCGCATCCGGAACCGATGCACATTCGCACGCTGGTCGCGCGGGACGACGTCGCCAGCATCACGATCGGAACTGAGAACGGCGTCAGCGGGTGGCGGCAGAACGACGAACCGGTCGTCGACAGTCCGCCGGCTATGATGGAGTCACGCCAAGGCGTGTGGCTCTATCGCCTCGACTCGACGGACGCGAACCTGTGGGAACACGATACGCCGAATGTTGGATTCTCGCACATCCGCTCTCTCGGAATGATACCGCAAATCAGCATATCGAGCAGTCCGGACAGGATTATTGACCAGACGCTGCTGAAGTATTGCGGGTCGGTGACGTATCGTGAAAAGGTCACCGAAGGCGGGGTTCACCGCGTCGAAGCGACAAGTTCGGACAAGAAGACCAAGTTCGTATGGTACATCGATCCTGCCCTGGGCTGGAACGCCACGCGAACAGAGTATTGGTACAAGGGCGAGCGACACTTCCAGTCGCTCACCGAGTATGAGAAGATGAACGGTGTATTCGTTCCTGTCTAGACGGCGTACATTAACCAAAAAGGCGACCTCTGGGCGCTCGACCAGGTGGCCGAGGCGGAAGTCAACAGTCCGGACCTGCCGCGCGAGCTCTTTCCCGAGCACATCGGCATCGAGCCGGGCATGGGCGTCTTCTTTCAGGGTGCCAAGCGCCGCGAGGGACAGTACCGCTATATCGGCGCCGGCAAGCTGCTCACGTCGCACGAGTATTGGGATCGTTTTCGCGACGGAATGGTCGAACTCGGTCCGAAGATGCGGGCGGAGTTCGCCGGCCGCCCGGCGCCGATCTCGATCCCTGATCCGAAACTTGTCCGCAAAAAGATCGAGGCGATGCGCAAGAGCCTCGCGCAGGATCGCCCACTCGACGAGTGGGAAATTTACACGCTCGCCTTCATTCGCCGCTACAAGCTCGACAAGGATCAAACCCAGAAGGCGATGCTGATTCTGCGCTCTTGTCAGGCGCGGCGGGACCATTACTTGCGCGGCAAACAGGCCGAAATCAATCGCCTCAAACAGCAGGCCGTCGGCCTTGAAGGCGGGTCGGACGAATTGAAGCGGACACAGGCGAAGCTGGACAAGCTGCACGACCCGGTCGTGCGTTTGTTCAACGGCTGCCTGAAGGCGAGGCTTGATCAGTTGCCGACCCGAAAGCAGATCGAGGCGGCCGCGAAGGACACGGAGAGCAGCGAGAAGCCCTAGCAGTCCGCCGCGAAAGTCGTGTAGCGGCCCGCGCCCTCGCGGGCCGTAGTCCAAGAGGACGTTTCCGGCTGTCTACGGCGGGCGAGGGCGCCAGCCGCTACGTCATCACTCGGCGATCTCCACTTTCGCGGCGGACTGCTATACGCCTGTGATCGTTTGGCTTTCAGTACGGGATTCTTGCGGGCGACGCCGGCCGGAGAACGATCGCGTGCTCAGGCGCCGACCGACGTTCCGAGCGGCTCTCCGAGCACGACGCGCCGCATGGTTCCGGGGTCGAACAGGTTGAAGACGACGATCTGGACGTTGTGCTGCTGGCAGACGTCGATGGCGCTGACGTCCATGACGCGCAGCCGGCCGTCGATCACCTGGTTGTACGTCAGCGAATCGTAGCGCCTGGCATTGGGATTTTTTTCAGGGTCGTCGTCGTACACGCCGTCGACCTTGGTCGCTTTCAGCAGCACGTCCGTGCGTAGCTCGACCGCCCGCAGCGCGGCGCACGAATCGGTCGTAACGTGCGGATTGCCGGTGCCGGCGGCGAGAATCACGACGCGGCCTTTCTCGAGATGGCGGATCGCGCGGCGGCGGATGAAGGACTCGCACACGCGGGAAATCTCGAGGGCGCTCTGGACGCGTGTGTCGTGGCCGTGGCTTTCGAGCACTTCTTGAAGTGCGAGCGCGTTGAGCACGGTCGCGAGCATGCCCATATAGTCGGCGGTCGCGATCTCGATTCCGAGGTCATCGGCGAACTGCGCGCCGCGCATGAAGTTCCCGCCGCCGACCACCACCGCGACCTGCACGCCCAGCTCCGCCACGTCGCCAATCTCTTGTGCGACGCGTCCGAGCGCATCGGCGTCGATGCCGACGACGCCGCTCTTGCCGAGGCCTTCGCCGCTGATTTTGAGAAGAACCCGGCGATAGCGGGGATTTGTGGACATGAATCGTTGATCCCACAAGACGGTTCCGCACGAATCCGGAGCGGATCATAGTGGCCCGCAGGCGATTCCACCAGCCCGCGGAATCACGCTAGAGTAGTGCGACGGTTTCGTGTATGAGAACGAAGCTCACGGGAAGGTCCGCTATGCCCGCATCAGCCGCGAACACATATGAATCCGCCGGCGTCAGTCTTGGCGCGGCCGATGCGCTGGTCGGGTTGATCGCGCCTCACGTGCGGCGAACGTACGGGCCGCGCGTACTCGGCGGTCATGGGGCGTTCGCGGGCCTGTTTCGACTGGACTACGACGAGCGGCTCTTCGCGCGGAATTATGAAGAGCCGGTGCTGGTGGCGTGTGCGGACGGCGTGGGTACGAAGGTGCTGATTGCGTCGCGTGCCAGGCGCTTCGAGACGATCGGGATCGACCTGGTCGCGATGAGCGTGAACGACCTGCTGACCTGCGCGGCCGAGCCGCTCTTTTTTCTCGACTACGTCGCGACGCCGAAGCTCGTCCCGGAACACGTCGCCGCGCTGGTGAAGGGAATCGCGGACGGATGCGAACAGGCCGGCTGTGCGTTGTTGGGAGGCGAGACGGCGGAGATGCCGGACCTCTACCGCAAAGGGCATTTCGATCTCGCCGGGTTCGCGGTCGGCGTGGTCGAGCGACAACGCATGCTCGGCCCGCAGCGCATCCGCCGCGGCGACGTGCTGATCGGGCTTGCGTCGAGCGGATTGCATTCGAACGGATACACCCTGGCGCGCAGGACGCTGCTGGCGGATGCCGCGCTGCGTCTCAACGGTCCGCTGCGTTCGCTCGGCGAGCCGTTGGTGGACGCTTTGTTGCGGCCGACGAAGATTTATGTCCGCCCGGTGCTCGAGGCGCTGCATCGCTATCGCGTCCGCCCGCCCGTTTCGGGAATGGCGCACATCACCGGCGGCGGATTGCCCGGCAACGTTCCGCGCATGCTGCCGGCGGATTGCGACGCGGTGCTGCGTCGCGGGAGCTGGCCGATCCCTCGAATCTTCGGATTACTCGAGCATCACGGCGTAGCCGAGGACGAGATGTACCGTGTATTCAACATGGGCGTCGGGTTCGTGCTCGCGGTGAGGCCGAGGTCGGCGGCGACGCTGCTGCGACATCTACAGCGAGCCGGCGCGGAGGCGTATGCCATCGGTTACGTCAAACGCGGCAAACAGAAAGTGGAGCTGCGCTAGTGAAGGTTCTCACGACTCACGCGTCATCGGGAGTGCGGGCGTCTCGCCCGCACGTTCGCACCAACGTAGGGCGGGTTCCACCCGCCGCTTGGCGTGAATCGGCGATGACGTTGTATGCCGCGCTGACGTGCGGGCTGTTCCTGGGCTGTGCCTCGCAGCGCAGCACAACCACGGTACTCACCGACGTCCCGGTCGAAACCCAGGAATGGCGTTACGGGAGAACCCGCGGCCGCGAGCTGCAAACCGAGCACTACAAGATCAGGACGACGCTCGACGATCCGTCGCTGCTCGACGCCGTTCCGCAGGCGATCGAGACGGCGTACGCGTATTACCGCACGCTCGTTCCGTCGGCGGCGCAGCCGAAGAAACGCATGCCGGTCTATCTATTCGCGCGTCGCAACGAATGGATGCACTTCACCAAGCAACTGGCCGGCCCGCGGGCCAAGACGCTGCTGAAAGTGCGTAATGGCGGTTACATGGAGCGCGGCGTAACCGTGATCGAATACGTCGTGCATCAGACAACGTTTCCGATTCTCGCGCACGAGGGTATGCACCAATATCTATTCTACTGCGTGAATCGCCGCATCCCCGCCTGGCTCAACGAAGGACTGAGCGTGCTGTGCGAGGGCCAGCGCTGGGGCCGGGCCGGACTGACTGAATTCGACGCATGGTACAACCCGTCGCGCCGCAATCGGCTCGCCGACGCGTTGCTGCGCGACGACCTGATTCCGCTCGAGCGCTTGCTGCGGATCAACGCGGGACATGTGATCGGCGGGACGAATCAGAAGATCGGCACGTACTACGCGCAGTTGTGGGGCTTGATGCTGTTCCTTCGCGAGGGCGCGGACGGCAAATACGCCGCGTCGTTCGAGCGTTTGCTCACGCAGTTGGGACGTGAAGATCTCGAACCGTTCGCGCGGGCCGCTTTTGTAGGGTCGCAGCAGAAGCGATACAACTACGGCACCGCGCTTTTCCGAGCGTTTATTTCCAAGGACATCGACACGGTCGAGCAGGAATGCCGCGCGTTCCTCCGGAAGCGCGTGCTCGGCGAGAAGTGAAGCCGCAAAGAGAGTGACAAGCATGAAGGACATGATTCAATACGACGATTTCGCCAAGCTCGACCTGCGCGTCGGCACGATCCGCCAGGCCGAGCCGCATCCCAACGGCGACAAGCTGACCGTGCTTCAGGTGGATCTCGGCGACGAGCAGCGCCAGATTCTCGCGGGCATCCGCGGCTACTACGAACCCGAGGCGCTCGTGGGTCGCCAGATTGTGGTCGTTGTGAATCTCGCGCCGCGCACCATGCGCGGGCTTGAAAGCCAGGGCATGCTGCTGGCCGCGACGAGCGCCGACGATTCGGTCTGTGTGTTACTAACGCCGGAGCGCGAAGTCACGCCGGGCCTGCCGGTAAGCTGACGCGGCCCGATTATTCCATCCGCACGCGAAACACGCCGCCTTCGAGCGTGTACGTGAAGCGCACGGTCGAACCGCAGTCGTACGCATCGCCGCGCGTGCTGAAGATGCGGTCCGTTGAGGTCGTTACGGTGAGTGAGGTCGCGTCGAACTGGATCGTCGCATCGACGCCGATCGCAGCGGCCTGGTCGCAATCGATCGTGATCGAGCGTGTCTCGTTCGCGCGCAGTTCGGGAAACGGGCGGTCGGTGAAATCGGTGACGCGTTTGTCCGGCACAAACAGTGCTTCAGCGGTTGTCGCGCTAGCGTCAACAAAAAGGCCCGGCGTCACGTCGAGCCCCGTGGCGTTGACCAGTTCGATCACCACCGGGGCCGGGACGGGCGGGATACACCCAACCGGCATCACGCTCGCCACGAGCACCGCGGCAAAACCGATTGCCGACCTCAACCCGCGCTCGCAATTCGCGGGCCGCCTCACGGATCGACCGTGAACGTCGTTGTGAACCCGCTCCCGGACTGGCTGTAACGAAACGTGACGCTCCCGCCGCAGAACACGCTCAGATCCTGCGTGAGCACGATCTGCCGGCCTGTGCCCGCGGGGTTGGTCAGGTCATTGCCGTCCGTTCCGCCGCCGAATGTCCCGCCCGGCGTGCCGATCACGCGCACCTGCGAGCAGTCGAGCGTGATGCTGTCACCGTCGCGTCGCGCAATCAGTCCCAGCCGCCCGACGCCGAAAGCGGTGAACTTGTTCCCCGCGGCGAAGAGCTGGTCTGCGGAAACCGGCCCGGCGGAAACGAAGATTTCCGGGTCGAGCGTGTTTCCTGTCGCGTTGATGATGTTAATCGTCAAAGTCGTCGGCGCAACCCCGCCGCCGCCGGCGTTCGGATCGTTGTTCGGGACCAGCGCGACGCTGCAGCCGAACACCACTGCCAGAATTGTCGCAAGCGCGGCGCTCGCGGCTCGCCGTGACACTTTCCGAATGGACATCGTATTCTCCCGTCCTTGAGAAGCGGTCGGAGTCGGTTATCTTCATCGAATTATCGAGGGTCGCGGGGTGTGCGGCAAGGGGCCTTTGTTCGCGTCAGGCCGGGAAGAGGGTGTGCGATGCTTCTGACTGACATCGGATCACTGGTCGTCGTCCCGCCCGGCCCGCTCGCGGGAGAACGGATGCGGCAGATCGAAGTCGTCGCGGATGCGGCCGTGGCGATTGAGGACGGACGGCTTACGTGGTTCGGAAGCGCCTCCGATGCGCCGCGCCAGGGTGGACCGACGCTTTCGGCCGAGGGAGGCTGCGTGATTCCCGGGCTGATCGACCCGCACACCCACATCCCGTTCGCCGGGCAGCGCAGCGGCGAATTCGTCCGCCGCGTCGCGGGCGAGTCGTACCTGTCGATCATGCAGGCCGGCGGCGGGATTCGCGTGACGACCGAAGCGGTGCGGTCCGCGAGCGAGCGGCAACTCGTTGAGCTCAATCTGCCGCGCTTGGCGCGGATGCTCGAATTCGGCGTGACGACCTGCGAGTGCAAGAGCGGCTACGGTCTCGCGCCCGAGCACGAACTCAAACAATTGCGCGCCATCCGAACACTCGCCGCCGCGCAGCCGATCGAGCTGATCCCGACCTACTTGGGCGCGCACGCGATTCCGGCCGAGTTTGACGGCCGAGCGGATGAGTTCATCGACGTGATCGCCGCGGAATCTCTGCTGCGCCAAATCGCGGATGAGCACCTGGCGCGGTTCTGCGATGTGTTCTGCGATCGCGGCGCGCTCGATGTAGAGCAGGCACGGCGCGTGCTGACGCGTGCCCGGCGATGCGGGCTCAAGCTAAAGTTGCATGCGGACGAGCTGGCGCAGATCGGCGCGACGCGGCTGGCGGGCGAACTCGGCGCGATTTCGGCCGATCACCTTGAGCGAATCGACGACGCGGGCATCGCCGCGCTGAAAAAGGCGGGGACCGTCGCGGTCGTGCTGCCCGCACGTCGTTTTTCCTGGGCATCGAGCATTGCGACGCGCGGCGTTTGATCGACGCGGACTTGCCGGTGGCGCTCTCGACCGACTGCAATCCGGGTTCGAGCCACATCGAGTCGTTACCGCTGATTATGAACATCGCCTGCTGCCAATTGCGACTGGTCCCACTCGAGGTTCTGGCGGCGTGTACGGCGAACGCGGCGGTGGCGATCGACGAGGGGGACCGCTTGGGCGCGATCGCTTTGGGGTTCGACGCGGACCTCGTCGTGCTCGACGCGGCGGATCTCGATCAGTGGTTCTACAGCCCGGGCCGCAATCGTGTTCGTCAAGTTATCAAGCGCGGCCGTGTCGTTTGGGCGCGCACCTCGCGATAACAGTTCGCCTGTAGGCCCGCTACGGCATGGGCAGCATCTGTACGCCGGGTTGCAGGCGGAGCCGAACCTCGCGGACGAGTTGCTCGGGGTCCGACAGGATCGCTTCACGCGGCGGCCGCCCGGCCCGCAGCGCCTCGAGCGCCTGACGCAGCCCGTGCGCCATCTGTTTGAACGCGGCGGGCAGCGCGGGGTCGAATCCTTCACCCGGGTCATAAAACCAGCGCCCCTCGCGAAGCACGAGTTCGGCCCGTTTGACCGGAAGCCGGCCGTCGATCTGAAACGACACCTGGGCGTGGTCGCCGCTGACCGTCTCGCTCGCGAGCTGGACGTAGGGGCTGAAGACTTCGAGGTTGCCGGCAACGGGTGCCTGGTCGATTAACTCGGCGAATCCGATCCCGATCTCGTCGCGGACATAGTTGCACAGGTTTCGGTTCGCGAGCAGGAACTCGTCGATCGCCGAGAGCGTCTGGATCACTTCATCCGCTCGCTCGGGCAGGATGAAGCTCCGCATTCGTCCGTAGGAGCCGTCTTTGCGAACGGCGAGCAGACCCTCGATTGTTTCGCGCGGCGAGCGCGTGGCGGCTTCCTTGTCGAGGCTCACGCCGCGTTCGCACCCGGCGGAGAGCGTCGCCAGCAGCGTCGCCAGAACGAATGGCCGCACCGCGGAGCTCACGGATCGCCGCATGTCACTTGCCCGGCTTTCCTTTGCCTGCGCCGTCGAGTTTGAGAGCGGCGGCGGGATCGAGCCGGCAGAGCTGCGCGAAGACCGCCGCAGTCCGCTTGAAATCGTCGGGCGTCGGCTTGGGCTTGAGTTTGAGCAGACAGGTATAGAGATCGCGGTACGTCCGCGCCGCGAGATCGGGTTCCCAGTCGTCGAGTTTGTACTGGTCGATCTGCGTTTCGAGGCCTTCGAGCAGCGAGTGCGCCAGTGAGACACGGTTCATATCGAGGCAGCCGGCCAGGGCCAACTGCGCGCGAAACCTGCGGCGGCGCGGCCCGGCGTTTTCCATCTCGTCGGAGAGGCGCTGCACGGCCTCAGGCCCTTTGGCTTTGCTGAGGAGCTGGCGCGCCTCTTTGACCGCTTTCTCGATCTCGTCGCCGGCCCCTCCGCCGCCACCGCCGCCGCCTCCGCCGCCGAACTGCCCGGCGATTTCTTCAAGCCAGGCTTTGGTCGCGCCGTCGGCGAAGGATTGTCCGTCTTTGAAGGTCAGGTCGAACACCTCCGGCAGTCGGGCTTGCAGCGCGATGGTTTCGAACGCGACGGCGTCATGCGCGGCCTTGTACACTGGTCCCTGCCCATTGAGCGCCATCGCGACGTAGCGCTGCATGTCGAGCCAGAGCGGGGTGCTCGCGAACTGGCCCTCGGCCTCGGTCAGCAGCTGCGGCCAATTTCCGCTTTGCGCGAGATTGTCGAGCGCGGCGCGGCGCGGCGCGGGCGGACCCGGAATGATGCGGTCCTTCGGGGCCGCGGTGAGCCCGCCAAAGTGTACCGCCCGCATCAGCCGATACGCGCGGGCGTCCTTGTTGTCCTGTGCGAACAAGTATTTGGCTACGCGGACGATGGACTGCACCGCTTGCGTCGCGGACGCGAACGTCCCCCCTGTGTCCATGCCGGCTGGGGCGGCGGCTCGCGGCGCCGCGGCGGGGGCGGCGCCCGGCGCGGCCTGGGCCGGGGCGGCTTCGGCGGGCGGCGCTTCGGTCACAAGCGGTCCGACCTTTTCCTTCAGCGCCTTGAACGCACGCAGCGTCGGCAGCAGATTCGGCGTGTCCGGCTGTTCGGCGAACGCCTTGGTCACCGCCTCGTCCAGCTTGCCGAAACACTCGTGGCACTGGTGAACCGCTTCCTTTTCGCTGTCGGCGGGATGCTTCTTCGCTTTTCCCCCTTTGAGTTCGATCAGTGGATGGATCTTGTCCGCGAGATATTGGATCGCGTTGTAGCGCCCGTGCGGCGGCTTGACCTTGGGGTAGCACTTTTCCCAAAACGCGTTGAGGAACCCCGCATACGCGTCGAACGCGCCCGCGAGCCCGGCGTACGACTCGGTCTCAAACAAGCCGACCGTCAAATAGGTCAGGACGAGCAGGTCTTTGGATTTGGTCTTGAGGATGTCGGTCCCTAGCTCGCACACCTTCTGCCAATCGGGCTCCTCACCCGAAAGCGAGCCGATCTTGTCCATTTCGGCCTGAAGGCTCTCGAACACTTCGTCATAACGAACCGGATCGCCGACCACGCTCGATTCGCTGATCGGATCCCGCCCCAGCGCGGCGATCTGCTCGTGCCGTTCGTCGGACATCGTTGCACCTCCGCGCTGCACGGACCAGACTTGACGGACCGCCGCCGCGCCACCCGCGCGCCGTACTTCGCTACCCGCCGCACCCGTGCGCACTCGTTGAACGGAACAATAGAGACAAGCACGAATCGGGGCAACATCGCAGTCCGCCGCGAAAGTAGCTTGGGCGCCAGGAATCGCCCCTGACACCGCGGAAACACAGCCGAGGGCGGCTGTGCCACACTTCTGCGGCGGACTGCTATGCCACACTTCTGCGGTGGGCTGCTATGCCACACTTCTGCGGCGGACTGATCGGCGCGGACGCGGGCCGTGGCCCTCTCGGCTGATTAGTCGGATTCCGAGGTCGCGACCATCATATGCACAATGTCGCCGGCGAAGCCCATCAAGTCCTTGCCCGCCGCCTTGCCCGCATCGCTCTTCATCGCGGCGCTCAGCGCGTCAAAGTCGTCGAAGTACATCTCGGCCACAAGATAGTAACGCGGCTCACCCACCGGCGCGCCTTTGACGCGGCTCAGCTCGAGCTTGCGAAGCCCGGGCAGCGCCTCGGCCAGCGGCGTGTGCGTCTCGCGATAGTGGCGATCGAACGCGTCGGGGTCGGCGGGTTTCTTGTAAAGTGCGATCAGCTTGACCATCGGGTGATTCCTTCCATCTGCGCCGCGCGCGTCGCCGACGAACCGGCGTCGTCGATCGAACACGAGTTGTAATGGCAATTGTGTTGCGTGTGGAGACGCCGCGCCAGATTTCAGCGCGGCGAGACACGCGTCAATGCGGGGCGACGGGCGGCGCGCAGGTCGCTCGCGACGCGGCGGGTGAAGCGCTGAGCGGCATCACGGGTCAGATGGGCCCAATCGACAAAGTCGCTCTCTGCCAGACCCGCGTCGGCGCCACGCTCATATCGGAGCACGACGTACGACTTGCTGATGCCCGCGAGCCAGTGGCGGAACCAGCGCTGCGCCGCCTCCCCGCCGGGCAGGGCGTCGACGGCCGTCAGGTACGCATCGCTCGCCGGCGGCACCAGCAGGACGAGCGTCGCCGCGCGCTGCTCGCACAGCGCGTGCAACTCACCCAGCGCCGCCGCCGCCCGTTCGATGCCGGCAAATGAACTCATCTGCGACCGCGCCGCGTTCTTCGGCTGAAATCTTGCCTGTGTTTGCATGGCGTGCAGGCCTTCCTCGGTCCAGCCGACGCGCGTTCGCCGGCCGGACAGATCGTCCTGCCCGTCGATCAACCACCACGCTCCGCGCAGCCACTGCGGCGCGGAGCGGCGAGCGCTGACGAACCCGAGCAGGTAGTCGGCGAGCGCGTAGGCGCGGTCGCCGCGACCGCACAGCCTGAGCCGATCACGCAGCGACGCAACGCGGTAGAACCCCGGCTTGATCGAGTCGTCGCGATGCTCGTTGAACATCCACGCGTCGACGCCGAGCACAACCAGTGTTCCATTGCCGATCAGTTCGGGCGTTCTGCGGACCAGCACCAGCGCCTCGTAGATCGACCCGCCTCCCAGCCCCAGATTGAGCACGCGCTGCGAATCCAGCCCGCACTCGGCGGCGAAGACGTCTTCGAGCAGGCCGTACTCGATCCGTGAACTGCCGAGCAACAGCGCCTGCGGAGGCTCGTTCGCGTGGTTCCTCGCAAAGCGCTCGACGTTCAATATCGAACGCAGCATCTCGCCGCGCGTCGGCCCCGGCAGAGCGATCATCGAACTGGACGAAAGCGCCAGCACGATTCGCATGCTCGCGACGATGCACAGCGCGAGCAACACGGAGCGCCCCGGCCTCAGCGAAGCGCTCAGCGTATCAAAACTGAAAATAGAGGAACGGAACGACATCCGTACTCCCCACGTACAACAACAGCAGCGTCGCGACCGCGTACCCCGAGCCGCGCACGGCCCACGGCATCACGCCCACGACGGGCGTCTCCGAATCGCGCGTCCAGCACAGCACATCGAGCAGCGCCACCAGCACGCCGTAAAACGCGAACAAGACCAGATCGTTGAGCGTGACGTGCGTTGAGCCGGCTGCGATGCCGGCCAGGTATTCCCACGCCGCCGCCAGCGACGCCGCGCGGAAGAACACCCACGCCAGGCATACAAGATGAAACGTGATCGCAATCCCGATCAGCCGCCGGACCCAGCCGCGGGCCGAGACGGGCGGTGGGTTCGCTTCGACACGGCGGCCGCGCAGCAGCGCCTTGTGAACGCTCAGATAGAGGCCGTGCAAACCGCCCCAGATGACGAACGTCCAAGCCGCTCCGTGCCACAAGCCGCCCAGCAGCATCGTCAGCATCAGATTGCGGTAGGTATTGAAGCGTCCGCGGCGATTGCCGCCCAGACTGATGTAGAGGTAGTCCCGCAGCCAGGTGCTCAGCGAAATGTGCCAGCGCCGCCAGAACTCGGTGATGTTGGCCGAGATGTAAGGCTGGCGAAAATTGACCATCAGCTCGATCCCGAGCAGCCGGCTTACGCCGCGGGCGATGTCGGTGTAACCGCTGAAATCGCAGTAAATCTGAATCGCGAACAAGTAGACCCCGAGCAGCAGTTGGAGGGACGAGTGTGCGGCGGGATCGGCGAAGGCCTGTTCGACATAGGGCGCGACGGCGTCTGCGATCGCGATCTTTTTGAGCAGTCCGAACAGAATCAGCCGCGCCCCGCCGGCGAGCTTCTCATCGTCCACGTGGCGAGGATTGAGGATCTGAGGCAGCAGTCGCTGCGAGCGCTCGATCGGCCCGGCGACGAGCTGGGGGAAGTAGCCGACGTAGAGTGCGAAGGCGATAAAGTCGCGCGTCGGCTCGCAGCGTCGGCGATAGACGTCGATCGTGTAGGCCATCGTCTGAAAGGTGTAGAAGCTGATTCCGACCGGCAGCACGACCTGAAGCGTCGCGACGTTGGCCGACACACCGAATGCGGACACGAGGTCGGCGGCGCTGTCGACGAAGAAGTTGAAATACTTGAAGAACCCCAGGATGCCGAGGTTTACACAAATGCTGGTCAGCAGCAGAGCACGCCGGGACGAGGATCCGTTTGCGCGGGAGAGCGCCCCGGCGACGAAGTAGTCCACGACGGTCGACAGCGCGAGCAATCCGGTGAAGCGCCAGTCCCACCAACCGTAAAAGACGTAGCTCGCGACGAGCAGGAAGATATTCTGATAGCGCAATGACAGCACATAATAGACCGGCAGCACGACGAGCAGAAAGACCGCGAATTCAAACGAATTGAACAGCATCGCCCACGCCGGTTCCGGTAAACAGTCCCCGGCCACTGAATCGGGC
>Ga0114931_10007039_pt1 | contig 13785 bp, 15 predicted proteins | sample 2SBtaG_FD_89579 | JGI IMG/M metagenome (GOLD analysis project Ga0114931, IMG submission 89579) | Deep subsurface microbial communities from Kolumbo volcano to uncover new lineages of life (NeLLi) - 2SBTROV14_V59a metaG | ecosystem: Environmental > Aquatic > Marine > Volcanic | place: Kolumbo...
AAGGAGGTATCGGAACCTTGGTTCTGATTGAGTTCGAATTTGGGTGGGGCTTAACCTTCAAAAAGGTTAATCATTTTGTCTGGGTTTCACCCAGACTTTAAAAGGAGGTATCGGAACCCGTAATCTTTTACAAAATCCCGCGAAGCGGGAAAGAAGGAGGTATCGGAACCTTGGTTCTGATTGAGTTCGAATTCGGTTGGAACTCGGGGATTAGGTGCACGGCTGCATTAACCGGCAAGGTGCCAGAGAAGGCTTTAAACTCAAAGAGCCTTAGGTTTTAGTGGCAGAATACTATCTTGATATTGAAGTTTACTCACCCAAAAGAAGGCCGGACCCAAAGCGCGATAAAGTCATTACCATTCAGTATCAGAAAATTGACATGAGGACAGGAAAACCAAGGGGGGATCTTAAAATCATGAAAGAGTGGGAGAGTAGCGAAGAAGAGATTGTAAAAAAATTCCATGACCGATTTTTTAAGAAGCAAAAGACTGTTTGGGACTTTATTCCAGTGGGAAACAACCTGAATTTTGAATTTGAGTTTATGCAGGAAAAATTCAATAAATTCTGTCACACCGACTATACGAGTTTTAATTTTCACTACAATATGCCACATTTTGATATCCACCCCTTGCTCTTAATCTTAAATAATGGTGAATTCAAAGGCAGCGGCCTGCACAATTTCACAGGCAAAAAAACTAGCGGTGTGGTGATTAAAGATTATTATGAGGACCAAGACTATGACAAAATTATCCAGTACATAGAAGAAGAGACTGAAGCCTTTTTGATATTTCTGCAGAAAATTATGGGTAATTCAAGTAAGTGGTTAAAAGACATAGTTGACGTATAAAAAACTAAATTCAGCAATTTCGACAACTTTTTTATACCTGACTGCTTCTTTTTCCATGGAAGTAAGAGCAAGTCACATTCTTGTGGGTGACGAGAATCTCGCAAGAGAATTAAAAAACAAAGTTGACATCGGGGACGATTTTGCCAAATTGGCACAGACATACTCAAAATGCCCGAGTAAGGCTAAAGGGGGAGACCTCGGATTTTTCAAGAGAGGCAGGATGGTTCCACCTTTTGAGAAGTTCTGCTTTAAGGGAAAGAAAGGAGACACAGGTGTAGTCAAGACCCAGTTTGGTTGGCACGTAATCAAAGTAACCGACATCAAGAAATGAAAATAGTATGCCCGAGTAAGGCTAAATCACCTTATTCGGAAGTAATAAGAGAATTATCCAAGAGGTCTGGAGTTGAAGTCAGTTTCGTAAAGGAAGTATCTGAGAAGAATCCAGTGGTCCTGGATGAAGGTGGTGAGCCACTGACTGTTGATAAACTAAAAAGTTTTGTGCCCAACACCACTTTTGTAATCGGCGGACCAGACGGAATCAAAATTAGCGGGCCAAAATATTCCCTTGGACCTTACACCCTAAACCACCAGATTGCGATAATAGTATTGCTTGAATTATTGTTCCGAGCAAAAAACCCAAACCATCCGTATAATAAACACTAGAATTTTGGTTAAGCTTTTTTCATCCCGTGCAGGGGATAAAACTAAGTGGGTTTGATATCTTACAAGGGTTATCGCCCCTTGTATCCCCATAAAGGGTGCCAAAGGCACCCTAGGTTTTGATTAAACTTTTGTAAAAGTTTATGCGGGGGAAGGGATTTGACACCCTACAGGGGCTATCGCCCCTTGTATCCCCATAAAGGGTGCCAAAGGCACCCTAGGTTTTGATTAAACTTTTGTAAAAGTTTATGCGGGGGAAGGGATTTGAACCCTCGGACCCACTTGGGACAGGAGCCTCATTCCTGCGCGTTTGGCCAGACTTCGCTACCCCCGCAACTTGGCTGGAATCAGCCGGCACTTGATGATCCCAAAGGAACCACAATTAAGTCAATAAGACAAGGCAGTTTTTTATTTAAAATGATTCCCAAAGCTTCCAGATTTCGCGGATGGTAGCCTTGTGACCGGCTCCGTAATTCCTGTGGCCTTCGCTGGGTTCGGCAATGAATTTTATGTCCTTTTTCTGGTAGAGCTGCCTCATTATATCCTGAAAATCCTGGCTTCCTCCGCCGAGCGGGACGAAACCAAAGCCATTGTCGTTGTCTGCGACGTGCACCGCTTTCAGCTTATCAAAGACGACTTCAATCTGCTTTAGCGGTGACTCTTCCACCATTTTTTCGTAGAAGTTAAACAAGGTGTGGGGAATATCCATTAAGAGATTATCACTCAATTTGGAAGTTTCAATCAAAGACCCAATGACAGTCCTTCCTTCACGAAGAGGGAGATTTTCTAAGAGTGGGGTTGATGAGGCGTTTTCAAGAGCCCAGGTAATGGCCTTTTTGGCATCATTGAATTTTTCTGAAGCAGCATGAAGTACAGTGTAGTCAAGGCCTGCTTCCTTTGCGACTTCGTCCCAGTAGAGGAAATTAGTGTCTGCTGCTGTCGGGAAGGGCGGGTGAAGCCCCCTAAACTTGAAGTCATTTCCCAGAGAGTCAATAGCTTCAAGGGCGGTGTCTGAAGTATCTTCTTTTGTAATTTGCAGTTCAAAGCCATTAACTATGATACCTTCTGCTTCAAGCTCAATAATCCCATCAAGAAATACTTGAACGTCGTGGGGCGCCACTTTCATTGCGAGCAACATAAAAGCCATTAGAGTAGTCATTTATAGTATTGAAGGCCATGTGTTTTCGTGGGAGCCTTAAATTACAAGGATTTCAATCAGATGCTTTATAAGAAGCGAAAAGTAGGTTATAGTTTCAAGAGCCAGGATATCTCAAAAGTCAAGACGAAATTGCCTGACGGCTTCACCGCAGAAAGAATAAACAAAGACGATTGGGGGAGCCTCGAATTCATAAGGGACGGTTCATTAATGACCTTAGAGGATACAATTGTGGTCAAAAGAGGCAGAGAATTTTCCGCCTTCATAACTCCCCACAAGGCTTTGATTTACAACCAGAAACTAAAAAATCTGGCCAAAGACTACAACCTGCCTTTGAGTTTTTCAAATATAGTTTATTTAGGACTTCTAATCGGTTTTCTGGGGATTTGGTGGTTTCTATGAAAGATGTGGGAGTCCAAAAGCAAATAGGGGTTGAATTTGGCAGGAAAACCGTGCATTTTGGCATAGTCTTGTGCCTGCTCCTGGCATTTCACATAATCGGCTACAATCTGGCCCCTCTGCTAGCAATAATGCTGGTCTTTGGCGTGTTGCTGTCTGAAGCCACAATAAGAGGATTTGAAATGCCCGTAGTAAGCTGGAGCATAAAAAGCTTTGACAGGCCAGAAAACACCATATTTCGCCCGGGGCTTGGAGTATTCACCTTAATTACAGGAATACTTGTCACAATAGTTTTATCCAAGGTCTTAGGAGTAAGCCGAATTTTCACAGAAGTTGCCATTCTAATGGCTGCAAGCGACACTTTCTCGACAGTATTGGGGGTTCTATTTGGGAAGACCAAGTGGTGGTGGAACTTCAGGAAGACCCTTGAAGGAAGCTTTGCGTTTCTGGTCTTTAGCCTCTTTGTCACAAGTGCATACCTTGAAGGCATTGCAAGGATAATCGTCCCAGTTGTTGCCATGCTGGTTGAAACCTTGCCAAAAATGGATGACAATTTTACAATTCCAACTATTTCTTTATTGGCCCTAAAGCTTTTTGGTTGAGTTTTTGGTCAAGGTTTTGGAGCGAAGCGAGAAAAGCTTGAATAGGGCTGGTGGAATTTGACCAAAAAGAACCCCTCCTTTGGAGGGGTTTCAAGGATAAAAGGACTGTAGTCCTTTAATGGGGCTGGTGGAATTCGAATCCTCAAACTTTTAGGAAAAGTTTGACCAAAAAGAACCCCTCCTTTGGAGGGGTTTCAAGGATAAAAGGACTGTAGTCCTTTAATGGGGCTGGTGGAATTCGAATCCACGACGACTCGGTCTTCAGCCGAGCGCTCTCCCAGGCTGAGCTACAGCCCCAAAACCAGAGACATTTATATTTTAAAGAATATTGCATTTTGTGAAAAGGCTGGTTCTTGCACTATTGGTTTTCATGGCAGGCTGTACAAGTAATGATAAGACCTTGGTTACTAGGGATGGCGTCCAAATCAGCTACAAATTCTTTGAAGGCGGGTGGACAGGAGTAATACTTGTTCATGAACTCAATAGTGACAAGTCAGATTGGGATAAACTCACCCCCTTGCTTGAAAAGGAAGATATATCTTACATTGCAATAGACCTACGGGGACACGGTAAAAGCCAGCGCGACTGGACAAGTTTTACAGACCAGGATTTTGAAGACATGGTTTATGATGTTGAGGCTGCTGAGAAGTTTTTCTATAGAAACGGTATCCATACCAAGACCATAATTGGTGCAAGTGTTGGGTCAAGTGTGGTGTATAAGTATGCCTTGTGGAAAGAACCAGAATCCATAATTCTTTTGTCCCCTGGGCTGAGTTATAAGGGCCTAAACATCAGCCATGAAATTGGAAACTACAGCGGAAAGACTATGGTAGTAACTGGCACAAGCGATACATATTCCAAGACTACTTCTGATATATTTGTACGGGACCAGAATGCGAGCATGGTGACAATTTCAGGCCCAAAACACGGCATAGACCTCTTACCTCAAGCAAATATTCGTATTATTCAATTTATCAATCGTAAGTAGATATGCAGTATTCCTCAAAGGACCACGACTGGGACGAGACTTTTAATTTGTATTCCTTGCCGTCCTCCATAGTGGCATTAAAGTAAATATTCCCGACATCAGAGATGTTGGTTTTTGAAAAGCCACTTGCCACTTCTTTAAAACCATAAGTTACTTCACAATATACTGGAACTGTAATCGGTGAATCAACACTTACCACAGCATAGCCACTGGTATTCCCGCAGGCCACACCCAAAACCTTTGGTGCAATCCTAGCATCAACTAATAATTCATCCCCCTTACTTTAAGTTTCAGTTGATATTTTAGTGAATTGTGTGTAGACTATTGTCATAACTGTAATTGAAATTAAAATCATCATAACTGTCATAATTGTTGAAGATACTCCTTTCACAAATTAAGTTGTCATTTGAATTAATTATATGCTTCGTAAATTGATGAAATCTCATCACTAGAGAGTGCGTCATTGTAAATGTACAATTCATCAATAATACCACTAAAGTAATTCTCTTGATTTCTCAGTTTTCCTACAGTAACCGAGGTATCAGAAGTTTGTAGGGTTGTCCAGTTAAAAGCTTCAGTAGTTTTAAGTTCACCATTAACATAAAGTGAAGTGTTAACACCATCAAAAGATGCAGCAACATGTTGCCACCTTCCTGTACCAGCACTATCTGCATAAATTATTTGGTAATTGGAATCACTGTTTGCAATATACCAGAAAATTCTATTACTCGCATCAATACCTAAATCCCATGTACGCGGCGTACTTGACAATAAACCCTTACTAACTATTCCCTGCTGAACTGAAGGTGTATTTGCATAAACCCAAGCAGTTATTGTGAGTTTTTTAGTAGTGTCAAGATTAGATGAATCAGGAATATCAAAGTAATCATCTACACCATCAACACTTGTTCCTGTGTTTAGTTTTCCCATAGTCCACATATGTGAGTCAGAAGTCGAAGAACCAGCACCATCATCAAGGGGCCAATATGCAATCAAACCATCAGTAAGATTTTGATTTTGATAAAGTGAAGTAACTTCAGAGCTATTCAGTGCACGGTTGAAAATTTTAATATCATCAAGAGAACCATTAAAGTATAGAGAATTGTCGTATACAGTTCCACCCCTGCCAATTCTAAGAGGAACATTTGGAGTTGTAAGAGCGTATGGCCATGAATCAGGAGCCCATGCAGAAGACCCATCCAAATACACTTGAACATCCGTCCCATTAAAAGTACCAACAATATGATGCCATTGACTATCATTTACCAGCGCACCACCCCAAATATCGCCATACCCAGTGCCATTAGAAACTAAAAAAGCAATTTGACCATATCTTAGCCTCATATAGTAGCCACCACCAGAATTCCAAGTCACATACTTAGCAAGAATGGGATTATGTGGCGACCCACCCACTGCAGTTTTTATCCAGGCAGATATTGTGATGTCGGCAGCGTCAAAAACATCATCATATGTAACATTAACAAAGTTGTCCACACCATCGAATGTTAAAGCACCATTGTATTTTCCAGTTGTCCAACTAGAACCCACTACAACACCATCATTGTAACCAGAAAACGTTGCATCATTATCACTTGCAAGTTCGTTTGCAGTAGTACCGGTTCCTTCATCAAATGAAAAATACGAAACAGCATCATCGTGAATTCTTGCAGTGCATGTATCGCTTATTGACCATTTTGTTGTATAAATTTCAACAACATATCTTTTGTCGCGCTCAAGTAAGGCACCAAAGTAGATTTTTCCATTTCCAACAATATCAACACTTGTGGTTCCTGTTTTCACATTCACACCTGCAGAGTTTTTTACGCGATAGTTTAAATCTCCTTTAAGTCTATCAACATTAAGCAAAAAATAACCGTGGTCTAAAAAACATCTTAAGGTTAAAATTTGAGGAGGTTCTTCTGGATAAATCATGGCAGACTCTGTTGCGGACTGTGAGTCGGTTATTGTACCGCGGAGAAAGACAAAGAAGCCGCTGATTGCTGCCACTACCAAGAGAACCAAAAGAACCGATTCCATGCTAAGCTGTCCTTTCATTCATTCACCTTTCTGATATGCCTCATACAATAAATTAAGCTCTGATTTACTCAGGGCCCGGGAATACAGCCTCACTTCATCAAGGGTACCGTTGAAGAAGGAGCCGGAGTAGTCTCCATCCCTGCCAAGGGCCGCTACCCCAGTATTGTAGTATATATCAATTGAAGTTGAATTGAAGTTAACAAATTGTCCATCAATATAGAGACCCAGTAGAGACTGGTTGTAGGTTGAGGCGATGAAGTGCCAGCTGCCGTCATCAAAGGCTGCTGATGAATTGACGCTGTAGGTCACAGTATTATTGTCAAAGATTTTCGCCTTGATTTTTCCAATGTTATTGGCGTCCCAGCTCATACTAAGAGCCATGCCGTGCAGGCGCCATCTGTAGAGCTCCATATCAGTCTGGTTTGATGACGTCTTTACCCACATGGCAAGGGTGAATTTTTCGGGATTGAAATTGGTGTCAGTACCAAGCCATACATAGCTTGAGTTGCCGTCAAAGGAGGCGGCATCCCCTACATATCCTGTGACATAAGATATATTGGTGGCAGAATAGGTACTCTCATAGTCGCTCTGGTCTGAAATTGACTGCCCATCAGAACTTGAAAAAGGCAAATAAAGCACTAAGTAGGGGTCCGAAAATGGTCTACAATACTCACTTATACTCCACTTCTTGCCGGATAACGTCACAAGGTATCTTTCATCTTTATCGAAAAGGTAAGGAATGTAGACTTTTCCAGAACCGTTTAATTCCATATTAACTATGCCTTCTGCCACGCGCTTTCCGGTGTCAAGGTCTACTGAATAGAGCGCAGTACCTGAAACTGTCTTTTGTCCCTGACTCAAAGAAAGTTTCATGTACCCATAACCTGTGTAGCAAACCAGACTTAGAAGCTTTGGAGGAATCGAAAGAGTTACCATCTGTTTTTCACCAGTTGATATAATTTCACCCTTCAAGTGATTTACATAAGAAAAAAACACGACAGCGGTCCCAATTACTACCAAAAACATCAAGACCATAGAAACTACTGCGTTTGCACCTTTCACCAAACAAATAAACAAAGATAGTAAATATGTCTTGGCAGACACTGGCAAGATGGGGCAAGGGGTTAATAAAGTCCAAATCAGGGTAATTTTGTGAAGCTTCAAGATGTGGGCAAAAAGTACCCCGAACTCGTGCCCATAATAAAAAATTTCAAGATTGATGAACTTTATCCCACTCAAAGCGAAGCCATAGAAAACGGTGCCTTAGAAGAAAGTTTTCTTTTGGCCAGCGTAACTGCGAGCGGCAAGACTCTTGTGGCCACCCTGGCTGCCGCAAGGACTGTGCTCTCTGGAAAAAAGGTTTTGTATCTTGCTCCTTTACGGAGTCTTGCTTTTGAGAAATTCACCGAATTTAAGGAGCTTCCTTTCAAGTCTGCGATATCGATTGGCGAGATGGATTCATCTGACCCATGGCTTGAGAGGTTTGACATAATTATTGCAACTTATGAAAAGGCAGAGAGTCTCATACGCCACAGACCAGACTGGCTAAAAAAAATAGGGCTTGTCGTATTTGACGAGGCTCATGAAATGATGAGAAAGCCTCTTATTGAGACTTTGGCAGTGAAGCTCTCATGGGCCCAGAGATTGATACTTTCTGCCACTATTGGTAATGTTGTAGAGCTTGCTGCGTGGCTTAAAATAAAATACCTTGAAAGCAATTTTAGGCCGGTGCCTTTGAAAGAGGGAGTCGCAAACGGGAGTGTTGTAGTCTGGACTACCGGTAACCAAGAGATACTGTCAAACGAACCAGGAATCGAAGGTTTAATTGAAGACGGACTAAAGAGGGGGTATCAGACTTTGATTTTCACCAATACTCGGAGGGAAGCTGAAGCCACCGCCGAGAAGGCGGCAAGGCTGGTAGAAGAAGTGAATGAAAGACTTGAATTCGTAGGCGATGAAGTTGAAGGGGCGTTAAGCTACCCTACAAGACAGTGCAAGAAACTCGCATCGATTGTCAGGAGAGGAAGCGCTTTCCACCATGCAGGATTGGTCAATGAACAGAGAATTCTTATTGAAGATGCATTCAGGAAAGGTTTGATACCCGTTCTTGCAAGCACAGTAACCCTAGTTGCGGGACTTAATCTCCCAAGCAGGAGGGTGATAATAAAGAGCCCTCATTTCCGCGGCGAGCCATGGCCAGTTAGCTTATACAAGCAAGCAGCAGGGAGGAGCGGAAGACCTGGATTTGATACCGAAGGGGAGGCCATAATACTGCATAAGAGACCCGACTTCGCACTCGAATACTATATTGATGGAAAGGTTGAAGATATCACAAGCCCTCTCGCGTATGAGCCGACTTTAAGAAGGGAAATAATCGGCCTTTTTGCCAGCGGCTTTGCCATGAGCAGACGGGATGTAGAAGATTTTATGAGCAAGACTTTTTACGCCTACCACCACGGCAACCCCGACAGAATCATCGGCATAAGCATGAAGGTAGTCGACCAGCTTGTAAAGTGGGGTATGCTTGAAAAAAAAGAGAGTTTTCTTATCCCTACCAAATTAGGGAAGAGGGTGGCAGAGCTCTATATTGACCCCCTGACTGCCATGGTGTGGCTTGAGAATTTTGAGGCGACTTCGCCCATGGGGTATATTCACTTACTCGGCATGGGAATTGAGATGGTTCTGCCAAGGCTTAAGGGCTCTGAAAACGAAGACCTGATGTACACCTATGTCTCAAGGGGAGAGGAATTGGTTTATCCGCGGCCCCAGGCATGGGACCTGAATTTTGAGCAGTTCATGGGGTCAATGAAGCTTGCCATGATTATTGAAGACTGGATTGAAGAGAAAACTGAAGACAATATACTAAACAGGTTCGGCATAGCGCCGGGGGACTTAAGAAACTATATCAGAAATTCAGAATGGCTCGCGCATGCCCTAAACGAAATCATAGGAGCTACTAAAGGTAAGAGGCGCGACCTTGAGAAATTAAGCAAGAGGATAAAGCACGGGGTAAGGAGCGAGCTTGTAGAACTTGCCGAGCTGCCGGGAATAGGTAGAGTTAGAGCAAGAAAACTATACAGGAAAGGTATAACCATGGCTAATATTCCTAAGAAAACTGAAAAGGAACTAAGTGACATTATAGGCAAATCTCTTGCAAGACGGCTAAAACAAAGGTTCAAAAAGAATTGAATAAAAATTAAGTTATGCCAAGAATAAAAAATGAATCATTATCAATTTCAGGAAAGCTTAAGACCGAATGGGCAGGGGCTAAAATGCAAACCCTTGCCAAGATAAAAGAGAGATTTGAAAAGGAAAAACCGCTTTTGGGCAAGAATATCGCCTGCTGCATGCATGTGACAAGCGAAACCGCCAATTTAATGCTCACTTTAAAGGCCGCAGGGGCAAAGATTGCCCTGGCTGCCAGCAACCCCCTTACAACTCAAGATAATGTTGCAGCATATCTCGTCAGCGAAGGCATTGATGTCTATGCCATAAGGGGAGACAGTACAGATAATTATGATGAAAACTTGAAGAGTGTCCTAAAAATACGGCCCAATTTCGTCATGGATGACGGAGGAGACCTAACTATCATGGTGCACAAGGACCCGGAACTCTTAAAGAACGTGCTCGGCGGGGCTGAAGAGACCACCACAGGTGTGATACGCCTCGAGAATATGGCCAAGGAAGGGGCGCTAAAATACCCCGTTGTCGCCGTAAACGACTCTGCCACCAAGCAGATGTTTGACAACCGATATTGGACGGGTCAAAGTTCAATTGACGGCATCCTGCGCGCCACAAATGTACTCATCGCAGGCAAGACCTTTGTAGTCGGAGGCTACGGATGGTGCGGAAAAGGCGTCTCTATGAGAGCCAAGGGGCTTGGCGCAAACGTAGTCGTGACTGAAGTTGACCCGGTAAAGGCACTTGAAGCCACTATGGAAGGCTTTCGAGTCATGCCCATGAAGGAAGCCGCCAAAATTGGTGACATCTTTGTAACTGTGACGGGAGGCAAGCACATAATTGACACTAATCACATCAAACTTATGAAAGACAAGGTAATTTTGGCAAATTCTGGCCATTTTGACCTTGAAATAGATGTAAAGGGCTTAAAAGCCATGGCCAGTTCAAATAGGAATATCAGGCCGAATCTTGATGAATATGTAGTCGATGGCAAAAGGGTGTATCTTTTGGCCCAAGGAAGGCTCGTCAATTCAGGAGCTGCGGAAGGACATCCTGCGGCAGTCATGGATATGAGCTTTGCTGACCAAGCCCTTGCGTGTGAGTACATCTTAAATAATAAGCTCAGCCCAGGGGTTCATAGATTGCCTGAGTCAATCGACCAACAGGTGGCGCGCGAGAAGCTAAAATCGATGGGTGTGGAACTTGATACGCTCTCAGATGTCCAGAAAAGCTATGCAAACAGCTGGAAAGGCTGATGGAACTATTTAGGAGTTACCATAGGGCTTTTTTAAGAGAGCCTTATACGCATTTTGTGAGAACTATAGCTGTTACTGCCGGCAAGGGCGGAGTGGGCAAGACAACTCTGGCTTCGAATCTCTCAATAGCCTTAAACGGCATGGGCTTTAAGACATGTGTCTTGGACGCAAATTTTACTGCACCCGACTTGGGCACGCATTTTGGCATAAACGCCGACACCACACTCTGGAAAGTACTGAAAGGCAAGGAACCCATAAGTCATGCCATATACGGTCATGACTGCGGAGTCCACATCATACCAGGGAGCTCAGGGGTTGAGGACTTCAAAAAAGACACTTATAAGAAATTGAAGCGAAAAATCAGGAACCTCAAATACGATTTTCTAATACTTGATACGCCCCCAGGGCTTGGTGACGATGCCATTGCTGCCCTTGGGCCAGCTAAAGAGGTTCTTATCGTCGCAAACCCAGAGTGGACAAGCCTTAGCAATGCCTACAGGGTCTATCAGGCGGCAAAGAAGATGAATAAGACAGTCCTTGGTATGGTGCTAAACCACCACCTCGCCCATGAGTACGAACCTGACACAAGAATAGTTGAGCAGTTCATGGGAATCCCGATTCTTGGAGAAATACCAGAAGATGTGGCGGTGAGAAGGAGCATAGCAGTTCAGAGCCCGGTATCATTATCTTACCCAGATACAGAAGCTTCCATGGAAATTGAGAGAGTTGCAGCCCAAATTGGGGGAATAGAATACAAGAAAAGAGCGGGTTTGATGCATAAAGTCCTTAATTTCCTTGGACTCTTCGCATAATTATTTCAAGGCCCGTTCGGTATCTCTGCAGAGTTTTGAGATGTCTTTAGCGGTCTTATCGAGTGCACCCTTGGGGTCTGTTGACACGATTTTTACGATAGGCTGCCCAAGAAGCGGGTGTAAAACTTTGTAGGTTGCCTCAGCCCTGTGAGCCCACGAGAGTTCCCTAAGAAGATTTGCGAAGGTGTGGTCTTCGCTTAGAAGCTGAAATTCCAAGAGTCCATCCTTTTTAGCAAGCCTTTTAATATCCATAACTTGGAACAAAATAGCGGTTTTTAACTTTATGCCTATCAATTTAAACAGACCCTAATTATTTTTTTGTGACTTCGCCAGCACTAAAGACTGCTATACACGACGTCTTTGTGGGTTTCCATGAAGACGAGAACGGCCAGAAACTGGTAATAGACGGTAAAAAGGCATTCAATATCAGGGTAATTGGCAGGGTCATTGCGACTTTCCTAAATGAGGATGAGACCTTTGGCAGTATAACTCTTGATGATGAAACTTCAACCATTCGGGCCAAGTTTTTCTCATCAAACATCAGTGAGATGAAAAAAATTCAGATGGGTGACCTCGTTGAAGTCATGGGCAGGGTGAAAAAATATCAGGATGAGGTCCACATGATTTGCGATTCGTTTGCCGTCTTTGATGATGTCAATTATGAATTTTTGAGGAAACTTGAACTATTAAATCGCAATGAGGGCTTTGAAAAGCAAATTCTTTCTTCCATAAAGGCGGGAGAAGCCAAAAGAGATAAATTGATTGAGAAATTCGGGCAGAAAGCCGTAAAGGCCATAGCAGTCCTTATGGATAAAGTAGATATTTACGAAGGAACCCCTGGAATCTATTCAGCAATCGACTAACTTATAGGCTTATTAATTACTAGTTTTCAAAACAAGTATGAAGTGGAAGAAGTATGAAAAGAAGTGGCAAGAGGCCTGGGAAAAAAATCAGGTCTTTGTGCCAAAGAGCGGAGGGAAAAAATTCTTCCTAACTATTCCTTATCCTTATACTAGTGGGGCATTACACATAGGCCACGGCAGGACTTATACCTTAGGCGACATGATTGCCAGATTTAAGCGTCACAGGGGATATAATGTTCTTTTTCCAATGGCTTTTCACATCTCAGGTTCGCCAATTTTGAGCATAAGCGACAAGATTGCGGCAGAAGATTCAAAGACTGTGAACCTTTACATGAACTACTTAAGGATTTATGAGAATGAAGAGAATGCGGAAAAAATTATTAACGAATTTAAAGACCCAAAGAGAGTCGCCACTTATTTTGCAGAAAAAATTATCTCAGACTTCAAGTCCATAGGATACAGCATCGACTGGACAAGACAATTTAATACAGGAGAAGAAAGATACAATAAATTTGTCGAGTGGCAGTATGAGAAGTTAAATGAATTAGGAGTTCTTGTTAAAGGTAAACACCCCATACTTTGGAGCCTTGAAGAAGGCCAGCCCGTGGGCGAGGACGATATCGCAGACGGGGATACAAACAAAGTAACCATAACCGATTTCAACATGATAAAATTCCCATTCGAAGGGGGCTTCCTCGTGGCGGCAACACTTAGGCCCGAGACGCTTTATGGAACCACGAACCTCTGGGTGCATCCTGAAGGCATATATGTCCGGGCTAAAGTAGATGGGGAAACCTGGTTTATAAGCAGAGAAGCGGCAGAGAAACTGAAAGTTCAAGGAAAAGAAATTGATGTTGGAAAAGATTTCAGGGGCAGAGAAATTCTGGGTAGGTTTGCCATAAATCCTCTTAATGGTAGTAAGATTCCCGTTCTCCCTGCAAACTTTGTTGACTTGGATGAAGCAACAGGTATAGTATATTCTGTG
>Ga0114931_10007040_pt1 | contig 13785 bp, 11 predicted proteins | sample 2SBtaG_FD_89579 | JGI IMG/M metagenome (GOLD analysis project Ga0114931, IMG submission 89579) | Deep subsurface microbial communities from Kolumbo volcano to uncover new lineages of life (NeLLi) - 2SBTROV14_V59a metaG | ecosystem: Environmental > Aquatic > Marine > Volcanic | place: Kolumbo...
CCCCTGCTCCACCGAGGCAAAAAACGCGTCGGCGTCAATGTGAGCGATGAGACGGGAATTTCGCATATCAATAATTGCCTGGAATAAAATTACTCGATTGGAAAATCACGTAAATTAATGCACACAATATCAGGATATTGGGTTTCTATTCCGGGTTGGAATCCGCTGCGCGAAACGACTATCATTTGGAGCCGCCCCTTAATAAACGGACGAATGGCGGAAAGTTTCGCCCGGAGCTGTTGAAATACGGGCTTGCCCACCGGGGCGCGCGTCCATTTTATCTCACCGACGGTTATATTTGAAAGTGCTTCAACGGGACTTGCCCAATTACTCGATAGCAGTGCGGTTAATCGTCTACTACTCTTTCGATTATAGTGGATTTGTTTCCCTGAAATTTTTGTTCCTCTCCCGAAAATGTTCGGTCCTCGATTTTTATTTTGAAATATCGTATAACGTTATTATATTTTGTTATACATGGAGAAAATATGGGAAAACTTATTGCATTTCGGCTAACGGAGAAACGGGCGCAATTGCTCCTAAAAGCCCAAAAGCGCCTGAAAGAGAAAAATGTTTCGCGGCTTATTGAAAAAGCATTGGAACATTTGGTTCAGGAAAAAGATTATTCGGCAAAGATAGAGCAAGTCAAAGGGAGTGTCCGCCTACCCAAAGGTACAAACAGCGTCACCGCCGTTCAAAATCTGCGAGGACGTGGATGAACGTTGTTGTGGACAGCAATGTGTTGCTCAGTGTTTTTGCAGAGGACAGCCTATTCGAAAAATCAAAAAAACTGTTGGAGAAATATCACCCGGAAAATTTGGTGATTCACTCATTCATTTTTTTGGAATTGCGTTATTTTTTTAAATCGGATAAAGATTTATCAAGCAAACTGGATTTACTGGAAGTTGAATACTTGCGCAATTATGAACCGAATAGCAGTTTCATCCTTCCTGCCTGGAAGCGATATTTAAAGCGGCGCCGTTATTTTTGTCCCGCTTGTGGGAAGGAAACCACCGCGCTTTGTAATCACTGTGGAACAAATTTAAACTTTCGGCAGCGGATTCTGCCGGATTTTTTTATTGGTGATTTTGCCCTGCAGCAAGGCGGTGATTTGCTGACTCACGATAAAGGTTTTTACCGTACCTATTTTTCCGCCGTCCGTATTTTGCGCTAACGATTACAGAGGGGTGTAGTTCTCACTGCGATTGTTCCAGCACCCAGGAAAGATACCGCTTGTTTTGCCAGTTCACCATCCAGATGCCAGAGCCCGTATTGGCTTGGGCAAACGATTTCAGTATGGCGCCCGCCCGGTCAAAATCCAGCTCCGTTTGACAGCGGAAAAAACGCGTTCCTACCTGTGGATCCGGCGTCCCACCATGCGGAAAGGTGGAATACGCAATGGCCCCCGAATCCGGGAATTGGAATTCTTCCAGGGCAACCTGTTTTTGCAGAAGTTCCAGGAATCTCTGTGAGAGCGCCGCCAACGAATCCGCCGTACGGTAGTAATAGGCGAAAGTTCGCGGCGGGAACCGCCAGAATAAGGTCGTCAGGACGTGGGTAAAATGGGTGGATTGAGGCCGGACGCGGATGGCCGAATCGGTAACTTCCAGGATGTAATTGTCCGTCGTCAGGCGATAATTTAAATGAAGCGCATACAGTCCCGGTGAGAGCCGGAGCGGAAACCGGGCAAACGCCGGTAGCAGCACAGCGGGACAGGGACCTTGCGGGGGGAGAATTCCCCGCAACTTCACCAGAATTTCATTCCCTTCCTGGCGCATATCCGCGTTGATGGAATAGCCGCCGCATCCGAAGATTTGTTGCGTTTGCATAAACAGGGCAATGGAAGGCGGCGACACCGCATTATAGTCGGGATAAAATTCCTGGACTTTAAAATCAACCTTCCCTTCGATGGGAAGAAGAGTGTTGTTGGGCGACATCGAGTTATCGCACCCGAGGAAAAGAAGGAGCGAAACGGCCAGAGCGGCCGCCGCCGCGCGCCACTTCATCATAAAGCCCTCTCGAATTATTCGACGATTTCATGGATGAGTTCACTCTAAAAAGCCGAAATTATTTCGCAATCTCGCGCTCCACTAAATTTGGATTCTGAAACAAGTTCAGAATGACAAACTCGCAAGAAATTGCTTTTTAAAGTGAAACCATAACATTCAAATTTACTGATTATTCCTTTGAAAGTCAAGGCAGGGCCCGCCGGCAGCGCAAAATTTACCCCACCAAGCGTGTTTTTAATTGGTGAAACCGGCGGTTAAAATACGTTTTACAACGGCCTTTTTTTTCTCAATGACGGCAACGCATACCGGCAAGACGACCATGCCCAGGAGGGTGCCGCTGGTCAACCCGCCAATGGTGGCCAGCGAAAGCGCATACCAGGTATCCTGAGAAGAACCGGAATTTCTCAGAACTAAAATAGGCAACAACCCCACGATGGTGGTTATGGTGGTCATCAGAATGGGGCGGAGCCGTTCCGTTCCGGCCTGTACCAGCAACGTTCCCAGATGGGAATATTGACCGGAAAATTTCAGTTGGTTAACTCTGTCCAAAAGAATAATGCCATTGTTGAGAATAATTCCGAACATAAAAATAACGCCAATGTAAGCCGAGTTGTTAAAGGTGCTGTTTGTCAGATAGTAGATCAGAAAAACGCCGACCAGGGAAAGTGGTATAATCAAAAAAATGAGAAGGGGATAGGTAAAGGATTCATAGAGACTGGCCATTACCATATACATCAGCAAGAGTGCTACGGCCAAAACAAAAGTAATATTTGATTTTTGTTCGGGACCGCCAAAAGTGAAGAACGTTTCCTTCAATGAATAACCGGGAGGCAGATGAGTAGATGCCAAAAAACGTTTGACATACCGGTGCGCAAATTGGTACGGAGCCAGATATTCAAAAGAGATGACTTTGTAGTACTGTTGATTTTCACGTTCGATTACTGCCGGCGTTCTATGGGTTATGATATTCGATATCGTATTCATATCAACATTGATATTTCCGCGCAGCGAGAGCTTCAAATATCGCATCTGATACAACTGAAAATCAAAGTAACGTTGTGCGTTAATGGTAAAGGGAATTTCCTCCAATCCCAGTTTTAGGCGCTGACGGTAGAGATAGCGCACCAGATAAGGCTGGAGATAGTCAACAATCGGTTGGACCTGAAGGCCCTGCGCGGCCAGGCGGTTACGTTTAAATGTAAGGGCGGTTTCAAATTCCTCGCTTCGGAAATACTGACGGGTTAAATCCGTTCGTACATTCTGAACCCGGGGCGATTTCTCCAGACGCTGTTTAATTTTCCGGGTAAATTGGAGCAGATCGTGATAGTTATATCCGGTCAACAACAAACGGTTTTGAAAGGTCATACCTCCGCCGCCGCTGGAAAAACCGGGACCAAACCCGGCTACGGAAATGGTGGAATTGCCGATCTGCGTGGCCCGGGAGATGAGTTTTTCCTTGGCTAAAAAGGGGATAACGCTGTTCTGTGCGGCCCGCGTAAAGTGAACGACAACCGAAGCATTGTTCGGGTAAACCCGGGTGCGAACCTGTTGTACACCGCTCATTCCCAGAACAACCCGTTCCAGTAAGCGGGTCACCCGGTCGGTCTCGGCAATGGGCGTTCCGGAAGGCAATTGAACGAAAGCCTGAAGATATGTTTCACCGCCCCAATGCCACAGTTCGCCCTTGTTCACATAGCGGTAGAACAGGTAAAGACTTCCGCCCAACAGATGGTTTAAATAGGGGCGGCTGTTGGTCATCAGAGACGAACCCATGACGCTGTTATAGATTTTGGCCGGGTAGCGTTTAAAAAAGGGTTGCGTCGATTTGGTTGGTACGGAATCCGGGAGCATCCAGAAAGGTAAGCCAAATATCCAGAGGGCAAGCAGCAAAGTAATTGCCGGATGCTTCAAAGCGGTTTTGAGCAGCCGTTGATAAGCTCTGTCGATTATTCCCCGACGGCGCGCCTGTTTTGGCGATTTCCTGAGCGGTGCAGCGGTTGACGGCAGCGACGGCGTCAATTGATAAGTCAGCATTGGAATCAGGAAAAAAGCAACGATTAAGGAGACAGTTAAGGCAATAATGACGGTAACGGCAAAGGGTTCATAGTAGAGGCGCAGATTATTCACCAGGTATAAAAAGGGGAAAAGCGCCACAATTGTGGTTAAGGTGGATGCCAGAATGGGTTGGGCAACTTCCACCGGCGCAGAAGCGCAGGAAACGTCTAATTTGTATCCATTGTCGCGGTACCGCTGAATATTTTCCAGCACAACAATGGCGTTATCCACCAGCATGCCGAAGCCCAGCGCCAGCCCGGCTAACGTGAATAAATTGAGCGTGTAGTGAAAGATAAACATCAGCAAGAACGTCGCTAAAATGCTGATGACAATTGCGCCCTGGATGATGAAGGCAAAGCGAAGATAACGCAAAAAGAGCGTCAAAACCACGAGAATAATGACAAAGCTGAAAACGGCGCGGAACCCCAGTTGACGAAGGTTGTCGCGGATGACCAGGCTCTGATCGTCTTCCTTCAAAAGGCGCACGCCGGCGGGTAGGCGGGACTGTAGGCGCCGGATGATCCGGTAAACCCGATCGGCCGTTTGAATAGTATTGGCCTGCGGTTCTTTGTCAATTTGAATTAAAATAGTAGCCTGCCCGTTAATGCGCTGAAACGAGAAGGCGGGCGAAAGGGTATCCTGAACCTGGGCGACGTCTCGTAGTAAAACAGGCCGCTGTCCGATAAATTGAACCGGCAACAAAGCAATGTCGTGGAGCGAAGCGAGCTGTTGGCGGAGAACAATACGGTGTTTGCGGCCTGCTTCAATCACTTCTCCCTCCGTTTTAATAAGGGCGGCGTTGTTTACGGCATTGAATAAATCCATTGAGGAAAGATGAAAGTTTTTGAGTTTTTCTTCCGTGAAAATGATTTGTATTTGCCGTTCCCGTCCGCCAATTACTTCGGTCCCGGCAACGCCGGGAATGCTGTTCAGCGCCGGGCGGACTTTTTTCAAGGCAATCTGCCGGAGTTGAGCGTCCGTGAACGGACCGACGATGTGATAGCTCATAAACCGGGTCTTTTTGAATTCTTCCGGAATATATTTGATGATACGCGGCGGTTGGACCTGAGCGGGAAAATGTTCCATTAGTAATGAGAGTTTTTCGGCAATAAAAAAGCGAAGATAATCCACATCGGCGTTTTTCTGGAGTTCGACTTCAATTTGCGAATAATTGGGATAGGAAAACGATTTGATTTTGTGAATTCCTTTCAGAGAAGAAAGCTCGGCTTCTATGGGGGAAGTAACATACGCTTCGACCGAACGAGGCGAAGCGCCCTGCCAACCGGTTTGAATATACAAACGCGGAAATTCAACCGAAGGGAGTATTTCCAGGGGAAGATTAAAAGCCGCGAACAATCCGGCAACGACCACCGCCAGGAAAATGATGGACGTGGCAACAGGGCGATGAACGGCTTTGTGAATCCAGTTTTCCACGATAAAGTAATTTAAACCTCAATGTGTTATCGTCCCGACGACAATTTGGGGTCGCCGGAATTTACAATTTGCACGGGGGCGTCATGCGCCAGGGCAAACTGCCCGTCCACAATGACCGGTTCACCCGGCTTTAACCCGAAAGCCGAAGAGGTAATTTCAATGTAGTCGTCATTTTCCAGGCCGGTTTGCACGTAACACCAGAAAGCTTTTTTGTTGCGAACAATGAACACCAGTTTTCTTTGATCTCTTTCGACTACCGCGTTTCGCGGCACTAAGAGGCGGTTCCGATAATGGGCGGTGGCAATTCTAACGGTGGCAAACATACCGGATTTTATCAATAAATCCGGATTATCAACCTCGGCGGTAACAACGCCTGTCCGCGTTTTGGGATCGATAGCGGGATCGATGCCTGTAACCCGCCCGTTAAACGACGTATCCGGGAAGGCGGCAAAGTTCACCCGGATGTTTTCGCCCACCCGGATATGAGCAAATTCCGTTTCCAGCACTTGTAGCTTTAACTTTAAGCGGGATAAATCCACCAGTTTCATTAACGTTTGGTTGGGGCCTACCAACTCACCGGTATGAACCCGAAGTTCGCCCACAATGCCGGAAAAAGGAGCGGTCAGGCGGCAGCGATCCACATTATACTTTGCCCGCAAAAATTGGGCTTCGGCGGCGGAAACGCCGCTTTTTTGGGCAATCAGGTTCTCCTGTTCTTTGCCCGAGAGAATAAGTGCAATTTGAAATTTGCGGTCAATTTTGAGGAAGGCTCCCTGTGAAATTTTTCCCTCTTCGTAGGCTTTTTGAGCTTTTTCCCACTTTTCTTTCAATACCGCTAATCGGGCATTTTCGGGAGGATCCTTCTGATGTTTTGCCGCCTCTTTTTTCATCAGGGCAAATTCCAGGCGGGCTTTTAACAGCGCGCCTTGCGCCTCTTTCAGCGCAATGCGATATAACCGGTCGTCCACTTGCGCCAACAGCTCTCCTTTGTTCACCTTTTCTCCTTCCCGGACGCGCACCATTTTAATTTGGCCGGTTACCTGCGATTGGATATTGACTTCATTGAAGGCCTCGGTAATCCCACTGGCGGTAACATAACGGGTTAATTCTCCAATAAATGCCTTTTTAACTTGTACCGGTACCGGTTTTGCCCGGGTTTCCGATTCGCTGAAGTGCGGTTTTTCCCGTTGGGCGGTTGTACCCCGAATATACACATGGTATAAAATACCCAGGCCGATGATAAGTACGGCAATGATCAGGCCTTTGAATAGTTTTTTATTCGCTTGATGATCGGTTGGCTGATTATTCTGCATTTTTCTATGGCTCCGAAAGCATGTGTCCCTTTTGTCTCATTTTATTGTTTTTCCGCTGATAAGTTCATAAAGCATGGGGATGATGACTAATGTTAACAGGGTGGCTAAAGAAAGACCGCCAATAAGCACAATGGCTAACGGTTGCCGCAAAGCGGCGCCGTTGCCGGAAGAAAGCGCCATGGGAACGAGCCCGAAAACAGTGGTAACGGTGGTAATTAAAATGGGACGAAACCGTTTTTGGCTGGCTTCCAGGATGGCCGCCCGCACCGGTTTGCCGGCCCGCCGGGATTGGTTGATAAAGTCCACTTTTATAATGGCGTCATTCACCACAATGCCGGTTAACACGATAAAACCGACGCCGGAAATAACATTCAAGCTCTGGCCGGCGACAGCCAACAGCCAGATGCCGCCGATCACGCCGAACGGGATGGTAGCAAGGATTAACAAAGCGTAACGAAGCGATTCGAATTGAGCGGCCATAATCATATACACCAATATCACGGATAGCAGCAGCGCCATTTTCAGGGAATTGAACGAATCCCGCAGTTCCCGTTGCCGGCCGCCGAAACGGATGTGTACCGTTTCCGGCAACTGCATTTGATCCGCGATTTGTTGAATCTCCCGAATCGCGGTTTTCCGGGGGAGGCCGGCCAGCGAAGCGGTTAGCCGGATGACGGCCTGCTGATTTTGCCGGGTTAATTCTTCCGGCGTTTGAACCTGCCGGGAATGGATGATCTCTTTCAAGGGGAGCGGTCTTCCCCGGAAGTTAAACAATTGCGAAGAAACCGTTTTCCAGTTATTTCGCCATTTTATATCCGGGCGAAGCAGTATATCGATAGTCCGGTCAAATTCCTTCAGGCGGGTGGCTATCCGGCCGTGGAAACGGTTACGAATGGCGTTGCCCACGTCGTTAACGGTAATTCCGTAAAAGGCCGCTTTATTCCGATCGATTTGAATGCGGTATTGAGTAACGCCTGCCCGGTAAGAAATTTGCGTGTCCGCAATGCCCCGCAGGCGCGATAACCGCTGCTTCATTTCCCGGGCTACCGGCAGAAGCGTTCTGATGAAATCTCCCTGAATGTCCAATTCCAGGTCTTTACCCTGCAGGCCCAGAACATCCGTGTAAATTTTCTCGCCGCCTTCAAAATATCCCTGATACGTGTAGGTTTTAGGAAGGCGCTCGCGCAGACCCGCGACAAATTTTGCGGTGTTAACGGTTTTGCCCGGTTTTTTTCGGATAATGAGCTCCGCCTCATTGAGGCCGGCCGGGCGGGTAGCCTGCAGAATGCTTTGTGATTTCCCCACGCGGCTGAAAATATAGGCCACATGGGGATCCGCCAGAAGACGTTTCACAATGGCTTCCGTCACTTCTCCGGTTTGGTATAGAGAGGCGTCCGGCGGCAGCCGCAGATGGTATCGGATTTCATCCGGATGCAGGGGCGGCAGGAATCGCCGATCCAGGCTGTACCCCACAAAAAATGTCAGTACAAAACTGAGGCAAAGTATTGCTAACACAATGGACTTATGATCAAGGGCATACAGCAGCAACCGGTGATATGCGTTGAACACGGAATTCAACCCCAAATCGAACCGGCGGAAGAGGGGCGAAGTAGTTTTTCGATAAAAATTTTGAAAAGCCCGGCGTATTTTTCCCCACAAAATATAAAAAGCGCCGATGAACGCTTTGGCGATCCGGTAAGAAACGGAAGGCTTTTTTCCCGCGGTGAACGCCTCTGCGGTAAAATCCATTGAAGGCTGCAGTGAGCGTCTTCCCCGGAAGCGGCTGGTTAACACCGGCAGCAGAGAAAGCGCCGCCAGAAGAGAGGCCAGTAGAGAAAAAGTAACCGTCAGCGATTGGTCCCGGAATAACTGACCGGCAATGCCGCGAACATAAATGATGGGCAAGAAAACCGCGCAGGTGGTAAGTGTGGAGGCAACAATGGGCATGGCCACTTCCCGCGCGCCAACGATGGAAGCGGTGACCTCATCTTTCCCTTCTTCCCGGAGGCGGAAAATATTTTCCAGCACGATGATAGAATTATCCACCAACATACCGATTCCCAGCGCCAGCCCGCCCAGAGACATCATATTTATGTTGACCTTTGCCAGCCGCATAAACACGAACGTGGCTAAAATTGAAACCGGCATGGACAGACCGATGTTAACCGGGTGACGAAAATTGTGGAGGAAGAGGAAAAGAGACAAAAAGGCCAGAATGCTACCGAGGATGAGCGAGAAAAAAACGTTGGAGATACTGCTTTCGATAAAATCCGCCTGTTGGGAAACAATAAAGAAGGAGAGTTCCGGATAGCCGTTCCGGATCTCCTTTAAAATTTTCTTAATCAAGCGGGAGACCTGTACGGTGTTGGCGCCGGCTTCTTTGGTAACCAACAGCCCAACCGTCTCCCGGTTGTTCAGGCGGGTGAGCGATTCCCGATCCCGCGGGATGTAGCGAACGATAGCAATTTCTCCCAGACGGACCGGCGGAGCGCCCGACGCCGGTATAATTGCCGTTTGTTTGACGTCGTCAATGGACTGAAATTCGCCTTCGATGCGCAGCGCATATCGGTAGCGGCCCTTTTTGATGGTGCCGCCGGAAAACGACAGATTGTTTTGCTTCAATGCGTCGGCAATATTCCGAAGGGAAATATTCTGCACCAGCAGCTTTTGCGGGTCCACTTTTACTTCAATTTGCGGTTCCATACCGCCCGTTACCTCTACCAGCGCCACGCCGGGCAATTGTTCCAGACGGCGGCGGATAACTTGACGGCATAAATCGGTTAAGCGTCCGATTGCCGCTCCGCTGACGGCAATTTCCATAATGGGTCGGGCCGAGGGGTCCAACCGCAGCACCTGCGGCCGGCCCGCCTCCCGGGGCAGGAGAAAGCGGATTTCGTCCAACTTTTCCCGAACGCTTAACGCGGTGTAATCCATTCGCGTGCCCCAGTAAAACTGCAATGTAACTAACGATATCCCCTCCCGGCTGCGACTGGTTATCCGTTTAATGCCGCTCACCGCGCTGACGGCTTCCTCTACCGGCCGGGTAATTAATTCCTGGACTTCCAGCGGCGAGGCGTCGCCATAACGGGTGCGAATGAGCAGACGGGGATAATTGAGGTCGGGGAATAAATCCACTGCCAACTGGCGCAAAGCGATAAATCCCAACAGCACAATAGCCAGAAAAAACATACTGGCGGCAACCGGACGACGAACGGAAAGGTTGGAAAGGGACATAACTGACTATCTCACAAACTCACCGGTTTTCGGAAAATTCCTGTCGGAAGACGGGAAAAAAATACGCTTATTCTTTTGAATGTAAAAGAGAAATCCTAAAAGAATAAATTTTTGCGCTAACACGAGACCGGGATTCTCTCCAAACAGGCCACAGCCGCAAGCTGAATGTAACCCGAAATATAGCGAAATCAGGCTGATGAGGGAGCCGGTTCCCAATAATAAAAAACTTAAGAACACGCTATAAGGAAACAGCGGACGGGAATAAAATCCGAATACGATAAAAATTTCCGTTAAAATAATGCTCCAATACACAGCTTTAATCCCCCGGGCGGGTGTCCGGGAAGTATGGCCGAAAAACAGCCCCAAAGTTCGGGAAAGGTTCGCAAATTGGGCGGGATCATATACTTTCTGAAATATGGTGAACGCCAATATACCGGTAAAAATGTAGCGGACAATTATGGGAGCTTCCCGGGAAGTATGTTGAAGCAAGTTGAACGACGTTTTCATAACAAAACCTTGGGCTTCCGGTATTTAATAATGGCAATTTTCGGATCAACGGATAACGCGTAAATATAATCCCGGGTAACTGCAAGGTCCCGCACCTGAACCGGCAACTGAATGGAGAATTTAAATTGGCTGCTTTTTTTATCGTAAACATTTAAAATGTTGCCCTGGGATTCCTTTGGTACATCATTTATCATTTGCTGTAAGGTGGTTGCCGTACTGCGGAAGGAGTTATAGACCCGGTACACATACTTTCCATCCACGGAGAGAGCGATGGTAACAGTGGGGCCGGAAGGGCTATGGGTAACTCCTCCGGGACCTTCGCCAGGTTCGTCGGGAATGGGAATATCATACGGTTTGCCGGTTTCAAAAATCAGCTTTCCGACGGGCGAAAAACCGAGAATTAAACTGGAAAATCTGAATCCAAAAAAGACATTGTTTTCCGCGTCTGCACACAACAGGCCTTGTTTCGCTAATCCATTTGCTTGACACGGTTTTAATTCCGGGAATTTGTGGTAGTCTCCCAGTATTACCGGTTTTTTCGGATTGATTTTAAAATTGTCCGAGACCGGATAGCTGACGGCAAAGTAAGGGGAGAAGTTTGGCCGGATGATGACCGAATTCCGGGTCAGTATCGGAAATAAAGCGAATTTCGGCGCCGTTTGCCAGTTCAACGTTTTCAAAAACTTCCCGCTGTTTTCATCAAAAATGGAGATGCGTTTCTGGACCACATCATGCACCAAAAGCCGGTGGTTTTGAACGCCGATAACCTTGGATAAAATTTGGAACTGGCCGGGACCTTTTCCCATGCTTCCCAGCGCATTTAGAAATGCGCCGTCGGACGAAAAATGCAGCAGCGGGTGGCTGTTGCCCATATCCCAGACATAAAGCCCACCGTGCGGCGCCACAAAAAGAAAGTAGGGGTTCTTCAAATAGGATTGACCAAAGGCCGCTTGTTGGGATAGCGACAGGGAAAGCAGGGCGGATTTGTCGCGGCTGCCATCAGGGCTGTTGGTTTTTCCCGAATTTGTTTTGCCGGAGCAGGATGCCAGATAAAAAGACAGCACAAGAGAAAGCATAATTTTCAATACGAACAGCGTAGCATGTTTTTTCATGATGACCTCAAAAACAGTATTTTGAACCAATGATGATTCTTTTTTATGATTTCTGTTCCTAAAAAAATATTTGCCAAAACGAACAACAAACAAACAGATTTAAGGGTTAATATTAGATGTTTCCAAATGAAATATTTTTTGTACACGCTTAGGAAATTCTTTTTGAGAATTTAAATCATGAGTGCCTGTTTCAAACGCGAATAAATATTTTTCAGAATTTATATATAATTTTAACGGGGTCATAGAAATTAACTTGTTTTGATTTAAATAGGAAGTGATTTTATCAAACATTTTTTTATTGTTGAATATTGGAAAAGTTAAATTGTATTCTTTACAAAAATCATTTAATTTATTCACATTCTTCTCAAATGTTAAACCAATTACATTTAGTTTCATTTTGTTTGTTTTTGCCGCGATACCCCAATCTAAGGCTTCATATAAACAGAGTGGACAATCTCTGTTTAAATCAAAAATTATTATCATTACATCTTTATTTGAGTTGGATTCTGAAAACAAATTAAAATCCATAAAATTAATAGGTGTTTTTAACACATAAAGGTTCTCTCTATTAAATTCCCACTTTGTTTTTTGAGCGTGTGTGCCCCAAAAATGTCTAACAATATAACTTGTGCCCAAAATCAAAAAAAGACAATAAATAACCAATATTAACTTTTTCACTTATTTTATTATTCCATATTTATTAATTATGAACTTTATCGAACTGCCGCCAATTTTTTGGTCCAAAAAATATAAATTGTCGTTTAAATCTATAAATAGCAATCGATATTTTGAGACAATATCCTGATAAACAGGTTGTAGATTTGTCGTGTAGATATTCAAAATATAATTTGCGGAGTTTTTAGTATAATTTTCATAAGATAGAATTACGAGATTCGATTTTTTTAAAACGCTGATTTTTACCAAATGAGACCAGCTTTTAATCCAGTTTAAACTTTTTTCTTTGGAATAAAAACTATTGAATCCTTTTTTAACCGGTTTGTACGTTTCTGTCTTTAATTTTAAGGAATGAAGTAACTTGTTTTTTGAATTGTATTTGTAAATTTGACCGGCCATTTCATGGACTTCATAAATATTGTCATCGTTGTCGTAATCAAAACTAACGCCGTCGGAAACTAATTTGTAATCCAATGTCATTCTGGGAATGACCCCAAAATCCTCAATATGATTGCCGGACAAAGTAAAAATATGTAAACTGGTTTTGCTTTGAAGATCGTCATAAGCCGAATAAATTCGGTTATTCACGGCTTTTATTTCTCTGCCATCTAATATATAAAACTGAGTTTTGTATTTGAGATGTTTTTTGTCAAAAACTTTAATTTGCCGGGCGCCTATGTCACTTACAAAAATGTATTTGTTGTTGACGGAAATGGCAACCGGCGTAATAAATTCACCGGGCCCATTTCCTTTTTTCCCAAGTAACGCTTTCAGTTGTCCTGATTCATTATCAAAAAGTTTAACTTCCGCTAATTTTGAATCGACAATAAAAATCCCCGTCGAATCAACAAAACAATCATGAATACTGGAAATAAAAGATTTGTCGTTTTGCTGTAATACGATTTCTTTTTTAAGTTTAAAAACGGATTTAAAATCCTGACCAAAATTTGTTAAAGGATTAAGATATATTAACAACATCATTATAAAAATTGTCTTCATAAAAACTCTCCTGCTGTATTTTTTAAAAAAGAGGGGGCATTAATCTGCCCCCTCTTTCTTTCTTAAATTTAGAATGCACAATCGATTGGACTTCCCAAACAGCGCCACACCTGATCGACAGGATCATAGACCAAATGTCCGGTAGCATTAGGGTTTGAATTTTTAGCGTAAAGTCTGGACGTGATGGCTGTGGAACCAACAGCAAGAATAAAAAGCAAACTTAAAATTATACTTATCTTTTTCATGACAAATTTCCTCGTGTTTAATCATTCGGGATTAACTGGAAATGCAAACGGTTCATATCCCGGCGTCACCCGAACCAATCTTCCCAGCCGGTGTATCGGAAAGCGGGCGCGGGGCTAAACAGCGCCCAACACCGGGCCGCGGGGGAATGCCGCCCCGCGCCTTACGCGCGCGTACGCGAAGAGAGAGAGAGAGAGAGAGAGAGAG
>Ga0114931_10007041_pt1 | contig 13783 bp, 11 predicted proteins | sample 2SBtaG_FD_89579 | JGI IMG/M metagenome (GOLD analysis project Ga0114931, IMG submission 89579) | Deep subsurface microbial communities from Kolumbo volcano to uncover new lineages of life (NeLLi) - 2SBTROV14_V59a metaG | ecosystem: Environmental > Aquatic > Marine > Volcanic | place: Kolumbo...
ACTTCTTGGCATGCTTGTTCATGGTGGCGGTTCCTTCTTGGTGTTGAGACCCCCTCCGTACCACACGGAGGGTGAAGGAGCCGCCGCTCTCAGCCTGTCAGAAGATCAACCGCTTCTGGGACATCCCATCGCGTGGCTGTAAACAAGCCAAAAGGGCACCAAATTGGGGGCAGGCTACGGCCTGCCCCTCCCATTTGGGGGTATCCTCTCGCCCTACGAGCCAGTTAGGCGGCGCTTTGACCTCTCCGAAGGCCCCGCTGGCGCCGTCACGGCGACACCACCTCCAGCAGCTCCACGTCGAACTTCAGCGCGGCGCCGCCCGGGATCAGGGGCGGGGAGCCGCGGTCGCCGTAGGCGATCGAGGAGGGGCAGACGAGGGTGGCGGTGCCGCCGACGCGCATCTTCGCGACGCCTTCCTGCCAGCAGGCGATCACGCGGTCGAGCGGGAACTCGGCCGGCGTGCCGCGGTCGACGGAGCTGTCGAAGACGGTGCCGTCGCGGAGGGTGCCGTGGTAGTGGACGCGGACCTGGCTGGCGGCCTCGGGCTGGGCGCCGTCGCCGGCCTTCGTCTCGATGTAGACGAGGCCCGAGGGCGTCGTCTCGGCGCCCGGGCGCGCGGCGAGTTCCGCGACGAACGCGGCCGAGGCGTCGCGCTCCTGCTGCGCCGCGCGGCCCTGCCGTGCGATCAGGAAGGCCTCGAGCCGGGGAGTGAGCACCTCGGGGTCGAGGCCGCCGCTTTCGCCGGCCAGCGCCGTCTCGAAGCCGGCCGCGACCTCGGCGGTCTCGGCCGGGCTCAGGCCCAACGGGGCCAGCGTCGCGGCCACGCGCTCGCCGATGAAGCGCAGCACCTCGGCGTCGCCGGTGGGCACGGGTGCCGGCGCGTCCGCGGACCCTTCCGCGGCCTGCACGTCTTCGGACGTGGCCACGTCGCGTTCTTCCGCGCACGCGAGCCCGGCGGCACCGGCCAGCGCGAGGCAGAGGATCCAGGATGTCAGGTGTCGGGGGGTCAGGGCCATCATCGGGCCTCCTGTGGATCGGGGTGGCGGCCGCGTCGCGGCCGGGCTTCAGAGGACGCCTTCTTCCGCGAGCCGCGCGCGTTCTTCGTCGCCGATGCCGAGCGCGCCGTAGACCTCGGCGTTGGCCTCGCCCAGGTCGGGCGCGAGCGCGCGCTCGCGGGGGAGCGCGTCCGAGAAGCGCAACGCGTTGCCGTGGAACACGACCTCGCCCAGCGTCGGGTGCGGGTGGCGCTCGATCATTCCGCGCGCCCGGAGCTGCGGATCGTCGAGGAGCTCCTCGGGGCCGCGCACGCGCCCGCACGGCAGGTCCGCGCCGTCGGGCCCGAGCAGGCGTTCGACCTCGTCGCAGCTGCGCTCGCGCATCCAGTCGGCGACGAGCGCGTTCAGTTCGTGGCGGTTGGCGGCACGCGCGCGGTGGTTGCGGAAGCGCTCGTCGCGGCCGAGCTCGGGGCGGCCGATCGCGGCCATCAGGGTGCGGAAGAGCTTGTTGCTGGCGGTGCCGATCGCGATGAAGCCGTCCCGGGTCGCGAAGGAGTCGTAGGGCGCCGCGAACGGATGCTGGTTGCCGACCCGGTCCATCCGCTGACCGGTCGCTGCGTAGATGGACGCGGCCGAATCCGTGATCGCGAAGATGCAATCCTGGTTCGAGAGGTCGAGAACGCGCGCGCGTCCGCTGCGGTCGCGATCGCGCAGCCCGGCCACGATGCCGAGCGCCAGGTAGAGGGCCCCCACGTAGTCCGCCAGGGCGCCGCCGCCGCGCAGGGGCTCTCCGCCCTCGGGCCCCGTCATCGCCATGATGCCCCCGGTCGCCTGCGCGACGATGTCGTAGCTGCCGCGGCCCGCGAGCGGGCCCTGCTGGCCGAAGCCCGAGAGCGAGGCCACGAGGCAGCCGGGATTGCGGGCCTGGATCGCATCGGCCCCGATCCCCCAGCCGTCGAGGGTGCCGGCGCGGAAGTTCTCGGCGACGACGTCGGTGTCCTCGACCAGCCGCAGGAAGAGCGCGCGCCCCCGCTCGCGGCGCAGGTCGAGCGTGATCGAGCGCTTGCCCCGGTTCACGTTCTGGAACGAGAGCGAGGTCTCGCCCTCGGGCGAGGGGCCGTGGCGGTAGTCGTCGCCGGTGCGCGGGCGCTCGACCTTCAGCACCTCGGCGCCGAGGTCGGCCAGGATCGCGGTCGCGAACGGCCCGGCCACGACCCGGGTCAGGTCGAGGACGCGGACGCCGGCGAGCACGCGCTCCACGGGTGGCGGAGCGCGCTAGAGGTTCACGACCGCGACGATGCCGAGGACGCTGCCGACGAGGGCGACCGCGTACAGCAGGCCTCCGACGACGCCATCGCGCGGGAGCCCGCCGAAATCGAGGAAGATGTGGCGGAGCTGGTGGGCCCCGGCCCAGAGCGGGAGCGCCACCGCCGCAAGGAACACCAGCCGGCCCAGCGGATGGCTGGCCAGCGCGTACATGTGGTCGTAACCGACGGCGGCTGACGAGACCATGCCCGTGGGCGCGAGCACGCCGACGACCAGCAGCCACGCAGGCAGCAACAGGGCGCCCACGAACATGCCGCCACCGAAGAGCGCCCAGATGATGGGCTCGAGCTTGAGCATCAGCGTCCGCATCAGAAGATCGCTCCCGTCAGGATCGCGGCCACGAGCAGCGTCGCGGCCGCGAAGATCGCGTAGAGGCCGCCCACCAGGACACCGTCGGGCGGACGCCGGAAGGGCCCGATCCGGAAGGGCTGCGTCTTCGGGAACAGGCTGAAGAAGCGCAGCGCCACCCAGACCAGCCACAGGAACGCGAGCGTGTGGAAGGCGACGTAGAGGGGGTGGCCGAAGCTGGCCATCAGGCTGCGGTAGGCGGCCTCCCCTTCCATCAGTGCCCAGACCGTGCTCAGGATGTTCAGCGACACCAGCAGCATCACCGAGCTGCCGAGGCCGAACGCGATGTACGCGAAGTAGTTGCCCTTCGTCGGAAACTTGTCGGGCGGCCGGGGGTCGGCGGTGCGGGTCGGCCCCGGTGTCGCGGGCCGCATCGCATCGAGACGCGGACGAAGCTCGGTCACGGCTACTTCCCCCTCGGCACGACGAAGCCCCGGGCCCAGTCGAGCACGTTGTTGAGCTTGGCCTGCTGGATCGCGCCGGACGGGTCGACGTGCTTGGGGCAGACCTCGGCGCACTCGTTCGCGTACGAGCAGCTGAACACACCCCCGTCTTCGCGGAAGACCTCGTTGCGCTCTGCGTTGCCGGCGTCGCGGGAATCCTGGTTGTACCGATGACCGAGCGCGATCGCCGCCGGACCGAGGAAGTCCGGCTCGTTCGCCACCACCGGGCAGGCCGAATAACACAGCATGCAGTTGATGCACATGCTGAACTGACGGAACTCGGACAGCTCGGCGTTCGTCTGGCGATACGTTCCCTCGACCGCCGCCGCTTCCTTGGCCTCGATGATCCAGGGCTTCACCTTCTTGAACTTGTCCATGAAGCCTTCGAGTTCGACGACGAGGTCGCGCACGACCGGGAAGTTCGCGAGCGGCGCGACCTCGACGCGGTCGCCGTACTCGGCGAGGGGCTGCTTGCAGGTGAGCTTGGGCTCGCCGTTCACGCTCATGCCGCAGCTTCCGCAGACGGCCATGCGGCACGACCAGCGGTGGCTCAGCGTCGGGTCCACCTCGTCCTTGATGTAGTTGAGCGCATCGAGCACCTTCCAGTCGTGCTCGACCGGGATCGTGTATTCCTGCGTCTTCGGCACCTCGTCGACGTCCGGATCGAACCGGGTGACGACGATGGTCGTGGTCTTCGGCTTCGCCATCGTTAGTACTTCCGCTCCTCGGGCTCCCACTTGCCGAGCGTCACGGGCTTCGTGTCGAAGCGCGGGCCGCCCTCCTCGTGGTACACGAGCGAGTGGTGCAGGTAGTTCTGGTCGTCGCGCGTCGGGAAGTCCTCGCAGGCGTGGGCTCCCCGGCTCTCCTTGCGGTGGGAGGCCGCCGTGGCGACGGCTTCCGCCACGTCGAGCAGGTTCCGCAGCTCGACCATGGCCAGGATCTCGGTGTTGAACACCTTGCTGGTGTCGGAAAGGCTGATCTCGTCGTAGCGCGGCTTCAGGGCGGCGATGTCGGCGACGGCCTTCGCCATGCGCGTCTGGTCGCGATAGACGCCGGTCCCCTCTTCCATGATGTCGTTCATCTCTCCGCGGATTCCGGAGACGGTCTCCGAACCCCGCTTGCGGCCGCGCAGCTCGTCGATGCGGCCCGCCTCGGCGTCCGCCTGCGCGACGAGGTTCGCCTCCGAGAGCGCGCCCGTCCCGTTGGCGTGCTCCACCGCATGCACGCCCGTCCGCGCACCGAAGACCAGACACTCGGTCAGGGAGTTCGAGCCGAGGCGGTTCGCGCCGTTCAGGGAGACCGACGCGGTCTCGCCCGCGCCGTACAGGCCCGGGATCCCCGTGGCGCCGTCGATGTCGACGTCGATGCCGCCCATCATGTAGTGGAGCACCGGGCGGATCGGGATCGGCTCGTGGACCGGGTCCACGTTGGCGTAGATCTTGGACAGCTCGCGGACCAGCGGAAGCTTTTCGTCGATGTGGGCCTCGCCCAGATGGCGCAGGTCCAGGTGCACGTATTGCCCGATCTTGCCCGGCAGCTCCACGCCGCGTCCCTCGCGGACCTCGAGCGTGATCGCGCGCGAGATCATGTCGCGGGGGCCGAGTTCGGCCTTCTTGCCGACGCCGTAGTCGCGCGTCGTCAGGAAGCGCTCGCCCTCGGAGTTGATCAGGTAGCCCCCTTCTCCGCGCGTGGCCTCGGTGATGAGGATGCCCGTCCCCGGAAGCCCGGTCGGGTGGTACTGCACGAACTCCATGTCCTTCATCGGCACGCCCGCGCGGTACGCGAGCGCCATGCCGTCGCCGGTCTTGATGTTTCCGTTCGTGGTGAAGGGCCAGACCTTGCCGGCGCCCCCGGTCGCCAGGATCACCGAACGTCCCAGGATCGCCTTCGTCTCGCCGGTGCGGATGTCGAGTGCGGCGACGCCCCCGCACTGCCCGTCCTCGATCAGCAGCTTCGTGACGAAGTACTCGTCCAGGCGCTGGATCCGGTCGTACTTCATCGTGGTCTGGAAGAGCGCATGGAGCATGTGGAAGCCGGTCTTGTCGGCCGCGAACCACGTCCGCTTGGTCGTCATGCCCCCGAAGGCGCGCGTCGCGACGGTGCCGTCCTCGTTCCGGCTGAAGGGGCATCCCCAGCGCTCGAGCTGCGCGAGTTCTTTCGGCGCCTGCTCCGCGAAGTACTGGATCACGTCCTGGTCGCCCAGGAAGTCCGACCCCTTCACGGTGTCGTAGGCGTGCATCTCGATCGAGTCGTCGTCGCGGGCGACGCCGGCCGCTCCCCCCTCGGCCGAGACGGTGTGGCTCCGCATCGGGTAGACCTTCGAGACCATCACCACGCTGGCGGTCGGGTCGGCTTCCACCGCGGCGATGGCGGCGCGACAGCCCGCTCCACCGCCACCAACGATCACAACGTCATGCCGCACCACGTCGACCACGGGATCCCCCTGGAGTTCGGGGCGTACGGATCGTCCCGGGGTTGGGCACTGTTTCTAGCGAATCCTCCGGCGCGAATCGAGCCGGTTTCGAGCCGAATCGGCCCGGAACACCGTCGGATGGGGGTCTGTGGGGCTGTGCCGGTCCGGCCTCCGAGGGCGCCGCGCTACAGCAACGGGTCGCACGGCGTCGCCGCGCCGCCACTGATCTCGAAGGGCTCCGAGGCGTTGCACAGGCCGTCGTCGGTGCAGAAGTTCTCGATCACGCCGTCTTTCCAGAAGCGCAGCAGCTGGGCGACCGACGCCGGGATGTCCGTGCGGTGCGTGTGCGGGTCGCAGCGGTTCTGGAGACCCTGCTCGTTGCCGATCGGGGGGATGAACGGGAGGTGGGCCGGGTTGCCGACGTCGAAGACGCCGGTGTCGTAGACGATGTATCCGGAGGCCTGCGGTCCTGCCGAATCCGGGATGCCCGGGAGCCCCGACATCACCGAGCCCTCGAGCATCGGGACGCGCAGGCTGCGGGCCAGCAGCTGGCTGCCCAGGTTGGACACCTGCTGGTCGTAGAGCGACGCGGTCACCAGCATCTGCTTGGGCGGGGCGCCCGGCAGCGGCGGCAGCGTGTTGCCGGTGATGTGGCCCACGTAGCCGGCCGGCTCGCCGCGCGCCCACAACGAGCCCGTCAGCTCGACCGCGATCTGCTGGTCCATCGAATCCGCGTTCAGCGAGAGCTGGAAGTCCTCGAAGGTCGTGAACTGGGTGGAACGGAACAGCAGCAGCGGAAAATTCACGCCGGGCACGTCCACGTTGAAGCGCGTGATGTCGGCCGTGACCGAGGCCAGGAAGGTGCCCATGATCCCGCCCAGGCTGATCCCGATGTAGGTCGTGTCGGCGGCGGGATCGATGGTCGGGGCGCCCGACGGGGTCCGGGTCTCCGGTGCCAGGTTGAACGCGCCGCGGTCGAGCATGCGCGTCAGCACGAGCGCGTGGGTCATCCCCTGCCGCAGGCGGTCGGGCAGGGCCTCGAAGAGGTCCGGGTTCCCGTTGACCTTGAAGATGAAGCTCTGCAGCAGGTCGGGGAGAACTTCCTCCCGCGACAGGCCCGACCAGTTGGTCGCGGCCGCGACGCGGTCGAAGCCGGCGAAGTCCGGGCTGTTCGCGATGCCGGAGACCAGCCCGGGCCCGTCGCCGAAGAGCCCGTGGCCCAGGATCGCCTTCGGGAGCGGACCCTGGAGCGCGGTGCATGGAATGGCGAGCCCGTAGGGCGCGTTCGTCAGCGTGTTCCAGACCGGTTCTCCCGCCGCGTCGCGCATCAGGTTGCCGATCTGGTTGCGCTCGACGAACGGATCGCGGTCGAGGAAGAGCGGCACCTGGAACGTGCCCCGGATCTCGCGCCAGATCGCCAGGTTCGGATCCTGGCAGCCCGGGTTCACGTCGTTCACGGAGTCGACCGTGAAGGTCTGCTGGCCGGCCGCGATCTGGTCGTCCACCCACGCCAGCGCCTGGTCGCGCATCGACACCATCTCGTGCGTCAGGTTGTGGTCGCTCATCACCGTGAAGTCGAACGCGAGCTGGAGATCACCGATCACGAGGTCCGGCCGCAGCTGCTTCAGCCGCTCGATCGTGTCCCCGACGCGGTTGCGGGTGGCCTCGAGCTCCGGGATGTCGGTGGGCCGCCCGTCGCGCACCGTCTCGAACGCGATCTCGGGCTGCACCGGCTGCCCGGCCGGATCGAGCAGACCGCGCACCGCGACGATGTAGCGGTGGCCCGGCAGGAGCGACTCGCCCGGGCGCAGGAAGGTCAGCACGCGCGCGGGGTCCGCATTCGGCCGCACGTCGTTCTCGAGCCAGTGGTTGATGGCCTCGCCGGTGTCCCAGTCGATCAGCAACGTGGGCGAATCGGCGTCGAGCCCGAGCGCGCCGTAGGTCCGCGTCGTCGGGTCGATGCGCGGGGCGTCCGAGGCGACGAGATCGACGCCGCCGGGGAAGTGCATCAACACGTGGGTGGTCGGGCTGAAGCCGTCGTTCTGCAGGAAGGGCGCCGGGTCGATCGGCCGCGTGCCGGCCGGCAGCACGAAGCGGGTGAAGACCGGCAGCGTGGCGGGTCCGTACTTCACGCGGAACCCGGTCACCGTGTCGGCGGGTTCGAGGAAGCGCGAAGACGGGTACGGCAGCACGCACGAGACCCGGTTCAGCAGTTCGCACTGGTCCGGGGTCTGGAAGTTCACGACGTCGAAGCCGTGGCTGCCGGTCCAGGCGCCGATGCCGGTCGTCGCGCGGGCCTCGACGGTGTGGGCACCCTCGGCCAGCCCCCGGACCGTGACGCTCGCGCGCTCGGAATCGAGTTGGTCGGGCGCGACCGGGTTGCCGTCGATCAGGATCTGGAGTGATCCGGGCCGGGTGCCGGGCGGCACGTCGACCTCGACGAACACGTCGCCCGAGGTCACGAGACCGTCCGCGGGTGCATGGATCTCGAGGACCCGTTCGCCGGGATCGCACTGCAGGCCCAGGAGCCCGACGGCCGCGAGGAACGACAGGAGCAGGAACGGGCTTCGCTTCGACATCGGGTCTCCAACTACGGGGATCGGCGGTCTCGATCCGGGGCGTTTCCGCGCGGCCGGCGGCGCGGCGCGCGGCAGACACCCTTCCCGGGGCGCGCCCGGCACTCTATCACGACTCGACGGGCGGCCGGTGGGATTCGAGGGGGTTTCCCCTGGTCTCGGTTCGGTTTCCGGGGCCGAGGGACCGGCGTCGGGCTCGACCGGTGCGACCGCGGCTGTCACAGGCGTTGCGCAGGATCTGCGCGATGGATGCACGAAGCAGCGAGCGGCCGGGAGCGGCGCGTCCCCGGAGCGGGCGGCGCGCGGCGATGCGGGGCGCCCTCCAGACGGGCGCCTGCATCGCGGTGGCCGTTGGGCTCGGGCTCGTGGCCGCCGGCGTGGCGGGTCAGCGCGCGGCACCGGCCGTGCCCACCCGGGGCGCCAGTCCGTATCATCCGCCGGCGATGACGACGGGAGCGGAACCGCGCTGGCTGGTGGACGGCTTCAACGTCCTCCACACCGCCGTCCTCCACGGGCGCGAGCGCGGCGCGTGGTGGAAGCGGGAAGCGCGCGCGCTGCTGCTCGACCGCGTCCGCGGTTTCGCCGGGGCCGAACTCTGGATCGTGTTCGACGGCGACCGCCCGCCGGACCCGGACGGGGCCGACCCCGCGCCGCCGTCCGGCGAACCGCGCGTGGTCTTCGCACCCTCGGCCGACGACTGGCTGCTGCGCGAGATCCGCCTCGCGGCCGATCCGGGTGCCGTCACAGTCGTCACCGCGGACCGGAAGCTGGCCGACCGCGCCCGCCACCGCGGAGCCCGGATCGTCAGCCCGCGCGCGTTCCTGGCCCGCTGCGACGGAGACGCCCAGACCTGATCCGGAGCCCACCCCTGGTCGCCGCCCTCCGCGAGGTCGACCGGCGAATGCCGGATCCGGGCTCATCGGAACGCGAACGCCGTCATCGGGCGGAGCACCGGGGTCGACCGTCCGGAATGGCCTGCGCCGGGAGCGGCTCGCCGCGGAGACCGGCCAGCAGGTTGTCGACCGCGAGGTCGGCCATCCGCGCCCGCGTCGCGACGGTGGCGCTGCCGATGTGGGGGACCGCGGTGACCCCGCGCGTGTGCAGCAGCCGGTGGTCTGCGGGAAGCGGCTCGTGCGCGAAGACGTCGAGACCGGCGCCGGCCAGGCGGCCGGCCTCGAGCGCGTCTGCCAGCGCCTCCTCATCGACGAGTCCGCCGCGCGCGGTGTTCACCAGGATCGCGGTCGGCTTCATCCGCGCGAGCGCGGCGGCGTCGACGAGCCCGCGGGTCTCGGGCGTGAGGGCGACGTGGAGGCTCACGAAGTCCGAACGCTCGAGCAGCACAGGCAGCGCGACGGCCTCCACGCCCGCCACCGGGCGCCCGCTCCGGGTCCAGCCGAGCACGCGCATCCCGAAGCCCTGCGCGCGGCGCGCGACCGCCTGGCCGATGGCACCGAGGCCCACCAGCCCCAGCGTCGCGCCGTGCACGTCGCGGCCCAGCATCAGGTCGGGCTCCCAGTCGCCCCATTGGCCGGCGCGCACCAGGCGCTCTCCCTCGGACAGGCGTCGCGCCGACGCGAGCAATAGCGCGAAGGCGAGATCGGCCGTGGTCTCGACCAGCACGCCCGGCGTGTGCCCGACCGGGACGCCGTGCGCGGCGGCCGCGGCCAGATCGACGTGGTCGAGCCCCACCGAGAAGCTCGACACGACGCGAAGACGCTTCGCCGCCGCGAACCATCCGGCGTCGATGCGGTCGACCAGCGTGCACAGCAGACCGTCGAGCCCGGCAGCACGCGCCCGGAGCTCGTCGGGCGATGGGGCCCCTGGCGCGTCCCAGACGTCGAGGTCGACGTCGGGCGCGGCCGCGAGGCGCGCGAGGGCGTCGCCCGGAAGGCGGCGCGTCGCCCACACCGCGTGGCGCGCGTTCACGCCTTGCCCTTGCCCGGCGACAGGAACTCGAGCACGCGGGCCGCGTTCTCCTCGACCGCCTTGTCGGTGATGTTGAGGACCTTCCAGCCCTGGGCGCGGAACAGCCGCCGGGCGCGGCGGATCTCGTCCTTCACCGCGTCGAGATCGGCGTACGTCAGATAGGGCGGCGCGCCGAGCTGTCGCATGCGGGCGCGGCGGATCTCGAGCAGGACCGCGGCGTCGACGATCAGCCCGACCACCTTGTCGGGCCGCAGCTCGAGCAGCTCCCGCGGCGGGTCGATGCCGGGAACGATCGGCACGTTGCCGGTCTTGTAGCCCCGGTGCGCCAGGTACATCGAGAGCGGCGTCTTCGAGGTCCGCGAGACTCCGGCCAGCACGAGGTCTGCCTGGTGGAGCGTGTGCAGGTTCGCGCCGTCGTCGTGTTGCACCGCGAACTCGACGGCTTCCACGCGGTTGAAGTAGTCGTCGCCGAAGCTGTGCAGCACGCCGGGACGGAACTGCGGCACGAGCCCGTAGTGGTTGGCGAGCGACGAGATCAGCGGGCCCAGCAGATCGACCGCGGGCACGCCCTTCTCCACCGCGAGGTCGCGAACGACCTGGGTCAGCGGCTCGTTCACCAGCGTGAAGACGACGAGGGCCTTGGCCTCGGCTGCCCGGTCCATGATGCGGTGCACCTGGCTCTCGTGGCGGATCTCGCTGAACGTCCGCACGCGGAAGCGCTTCTGGAACTGGGTCGCCGCGGCCTCCACCGCGTGCGTCACCGTCTCGCCGGTACCGTCCGACAGCAGGTAGAGTTCGAGGCCGTCCGCGGAGTGCTCGTCCACGGGCACACACTACCCGGCGGCGCGCGGATGCACACATCCGGCGGCCATGTCACCCTCCCCGACCATGCCGTACGACCCCACCGCGATCGAAGCGCGCTGGCAACGCAAGTGGCTGGCCGAGCACACGTTCCGGGCCGAGATCGACCCCGAACGCCCGAAGTACTACGTGCTCGACATGTTCCCCTACCCGTCGGGCGAAGGGCTCCACGTCGGACATCCGAAGGGCTACATCTCCACCGACGCCATCGCGCGCTACAAGCGGTTGCGCGGCTTCAACGTGCTCCACCCGATGGGGTGGGACGCCTTCGGCCTGCCGGCCGAACAGTACGCGGTCCAGACCGGCACGCACCCGCGCATCACGACCGAGCGCAACATCGCCAACTACCGACGGCAGCTCCAACGGCTGGGGCTCTCCTACGACTGGTCCCGCGAGGTCGACACCACCGCACCCGACTACATCAAGTGGACGCAGTGGATCTTCTCGGTCCTCTACGAGCGCGGGCTCGCCTACGAGGCCGAGGTGCCCGTGAACTGGTGCCCGGCGCTCGGCACCGTGCTCGCCAACGAAGAGGTGATCGACGGCAAGAGCGAGCGCGGCGGCCACCCGGTCGTGCGGATGCCGATGAAGCAGTGGATGCTGCGGATCACCCGCTACGCCGAGCGTCTCCTCGCGGACCTCGACGAGCTGGACTGGCCCGAGCACATCAAGCGGATGCAGGTGGAGTGGATCGGCCGCTCCGAGGGCGCACGGGTCTCGTTCCCGCTGGAAGGCCATGCCGAGGCGATCGAGGTCTTCACGACCCGGCCCGACACGCTCTTCGGGGCGACCTACATGGTGCTCGCGCCGGAGCATCCGCTGGTCGCGGCGGTGACGACCGACGCGCAGCGCGCCGAGGTCGAGGCCTACGTCGCCGCGGCCGCCCGCAAGAGCGAGCGGCTCCGCACCGCGGACGCCGGCGAGAAGACCGGCGTCTTCACCGGCGCCCATGCGGTGAACCCGGTGAACGACGAGCGCGTGCCGGTCTGGATCGCCGACTACGTGCTCGCGAGCTACGGGACCGGGGCCATCATGGCGGTCCCGGGACACGACGAGCGGGACTGGGCGTTCGCCCGGAAGTTCGGGCTCGAGATCCGTCAGGTCGTCGACAACGGCGGGGACGTCCGGGAGGGCGCCACCGCCGGGCCCGGCGTCGCCGTGAACTCGGCCTTCCTCGACGGCCTCGAGACGGAGGAAGCCAAGAAACGCATCAACGCGTGGCTCGAGGAACATGGCAAGGGCGAGGCCACCGTCTCCTACAAGCTCCGCGACTGGCTGTTCAGCCGGCAGCGGTACTGGGGCGAGCCCTTTCCCGTCCTCCACCTCGAAGACGGCACCACCCGGCTCGTGCCGCACGACGAGTTGCCGGTGCTGCTCCCCGAGCTGGAGGATTGGACCCCGTCTGGCGACTTCGAGACCCCGCTGTCGCGCGTGCCCGAGTGGCTGGAAACCGTCGATCCGGACACCGGCCGAAGCGCCCGCCGCGACCCGAACACGATGCCGCAGTGGGCCGGAAGTTGCTGGTACTTCCTCCGCTTCTGCGACCCGGGCAACGACGACGCGGCCTTCGCCCCGGAGGCCGAGCGCTACTGGATGCCCGTCGACCTCTACGTGGGCGGTGCGGAGCACGCGGTGCTGCACCTGCTCTACGCGCGCTTCTGGCACAAGGTGCTGTACGACGCCGGCTTCGTTCACTGCAAGGAGCCGTTCCGGAAGCTGCTGAACCCGGGGATGATCCTGGGCCACAGCTACCGCTACTACGACGACAACGTGGACGACGACCCGGACCGGGTACCCACCCTCTACCCGTCCTCGGCGGTGCGGATCGAGGGCGAGCGCGCCGTCGCCGCCGCGACGGGCCAGGAGGTGAAGGCGCGCTGGATCCACCAGGCCGACGTGCGCTGGGCCGACGACGACACGCCGCTGCACCCGGACCGCGAGGACCTGGTGCTCGAGGAGGTCAGCGAGAAGATGTCGAAGAGCCGCGGCAACGTGGTCTCGCCGGACGAGGTGATCGCCGAGTTCGGCGCGGACGCGATGCGGGTCTATACGCTCTTCATGGGTCCGCTCGAGAAGGGCGCGCCGTGGTCCACCGAGGGCATCCCGGGCTGCTTCCGCTTCCTCCAGCGCAGCCACCGCCTCTTCGTCGACGAAGACAGCGAGGACGAGCCGCTGCGGCCGCTGGCCGAGGGCGCGGGGACGACGGACCAGCAGCGGCTCCTGGCCCGGACCATCGCCGGGGTGACCGAGGACATGGAGGCGATCCGTCCGAACACCGCAATCGCGAAGCTGATGGTCTTCGTGCGCGACATCGCGAAGGAGGCCCCGCTGCCGCGCGAAGCCGGCGAGGCCTACCTGAAGATGCTGGGGTGCTATGCGCCCCACCTCGCCGAGGAACTCTGGGCGCGTCTCGGCCACGAGTCCTCGGTCGCTCGCTCCGAGTGGCCGACCTACGACGAGGCGCTGCTGGCGTCCGACACCGTCACGCTCGCGGTCCAGGTGAACGGAAAGCGGCGCGCCGAGATCCAGGTGCCGGCCGGCGCGGACGCCGATGCGGTCCAGGAGATCGCGCTGGCGGACGAGGCCGTGCAGCGGCACGTCGCGGGACGCGAGCCCCGCAAGGTGATCGTGGTCCCGGGCCGCCTCGTGAACATCGTCGTCTAGGCGCCGCGCGCCGCACCGAGGTGGAGACCGAGGTCGTCGCGGTGGATCCGCTCGGGAGGCCCTGACCGCGGCGCGCCGGAGGGCGCGAAATCGGCGCGCCGGAGGGCGCGAAATCGGCGCGTCGGAGGGCGCGAAATCGGCGCGCCGGAGGGCGCGAAATCGGCGCGCCGGAGGGCGCGAAATCGGCGCGCCGGAGGGCGCGAAGTCGGCGCGGCTAGGAGGCGCGGACCG
>Ga0114931_10007042_pt1 | contig 13782 bp, 13 predicted proteins | sample 2SBtaG_FD_89579 | JGI IMG/M metagenome (GOLD analysis project Ga0114931, IMG submission 89579) | Deep subsurface microbial communities from Kolumbo volcano to uncover new lineages of life (NeLLi) - 2SBTROV14_V59a metaG | ecosystem: Environmental > Aquatic > Marine > Volcanic | place: Kolumbo...
ATATCGGCGCTCTGTAACAGCGGATAACCCAGGAAACCGTAGGTGGCAAGATCGCGCTCGCGCAGTTTTTCCTGTTGATCTTTGTAGCTCGGCACGCGCTCCAACCATCCCAGTGGTGTAATCATGGATAGCAGCAAATGCAGCTCGGCGTGCTGCGGTATATCTGACTGCACGAACAGCTTGGCGCTGGCAGGATTGACACCCGCCGCCAGCCAGTCGATGACCATGTCCATGACGCTGTCGCTAATGATCTGCGGATCTTCGTAGTGGGTGGTCAAAGCATGCCAGTCGGCGACGAAAAAGTAACAGTCATACTCGTGCTGAAGTTTCACCCAGTTTTTCAATACACCGTGGTAATGCCCCAAGTGCAGGCGGCCGGTGGGCCGCATACCCGACAGCACGCGGTTTTTGGATTCGCTTGACAAAGTGAATCAACTCCTCATCAGGGAAGACAGAATGGACATAAATACCGCCGCATGCATGCCAGCTACACCGGCGAACACATTGAGAAACAATTGCACGAACGGCCACATGACCATACCCAGTATGCCGCTCATTAACAGGGCCAGCAGGATAATAAAACCGTAAGGCTCTATGCGCGAAAACCGGTAGGCCGCCGGCGCAGGCAGTAGGCCGGTCAGCACGCGACCACCGTCGAGTGGCGGCAAGGGCAATAGGTTCAGCACCATCAGGATGGTGTTAATAAAAATACCCGCTACACCCATGAACAACAGCGGCGCCTTTATCCAGCTCCCGGCCGGCAACCCCAAGGCGAAACGCGCCAGCAACGCCCAGGCAAATGCCATCAGCAGGTTGGAAACCGGTCCGGCAAGCGCCACCCAGGCCATATCCTGTTTGGGGCGTTTAAAGTTACGCCAGTCCACCGGCACCGGCTTGGCCCAGCCGAATACAAAGCCGCCGGGCAATAGCAACATCAGGCCGGGTACCAGAATCGTGCCCACCGGATCGATATGTTTTATGGGGTTTAAGGTCAGGCGTCCCAGCATCTCCGCGGTTCTATCGCCAAAGCGGCGCGCCACCCATCCGTGGGCGGTCTCATGAACGGTAACGGCCAACAGCACCGGTAATAACCAGGCCGAAATCTGCTGCGCCAGACTGACTTCTAACATCGTTCCAGTATACCTGCTCTAAATGCGTTTAGCCTGCGCCGCGTGCAGGCATGTTATTCCAACCCTTCGGTGGCGCCGAGACCATAGCGGATAACGCGGGGCGCGGTGTCACTCAGGTCCACCACGGTCGTAGGCTCGATACCGCAGTGACCACCATCGACAATCAGGTCGACCTGGCGTTCGAGTTGCTCGCGAATCGCATCGGCATCGGTTTCCGGAAATTCGCTGCCCGGCAACATCAGTGTCGAACTCATCAAGGGCTGACCGTGTAGCATCAACAGTTCCTGGCAGATAGCGTTATCGGGTACGCGGATACCGATGGTTTTGCGTTTCGGGTGTTGCAGGCGGCGCGGCACCTCGGCGGTTGCCCGTAGCAGGAAGGTATAGGGGCCCGGCGTGTGCGCTTTCAGCAAGCGGTAGGCTGCATTTCCCACTCGCGCATAGCTGGCGATTTCCGACAGGTCGCGACACAGCAGCGTGAGGTTATGTTTCTTATCCAACTGGCGGATACGGCGGATGCGCTCGACGGCGCCTTTGTCATCCAGGTGACAGACGATGGCATAACTCGAATCGGTGGGCAGCACGGCGATACCCCCGTCGCGGATAATAGCCACCGCATGGTGGATCAGGCGCGGCTGGGGATTATCCGGGTGTATTTCGTAATACTGGCTCATGCCGCCGTCGGCCAGCCGGTAGCCTCCCACACCGGCCTACAACCCTGTGGCAGATCGCGCAGACGCCCCAGTTCCACCCAGGGATTGTGCGGACCGTGGTAGTCGGAACCCGCCGATGCCAGTAACTGATGCTCACGCGAAACGGCCGCCATGTGATGGGTTTCGTCCACCGAGTGACTGCCCGACACCACCTCGATGCCGACCCCCCCGGCGGCACGGAATGCGTCGATCAGGCGCGCCAGTTTGCTGCGTGTCAGTCGATAACGCGCCGGGTGTGCGATCACCGGCAGTCCACCGGCGGTCAGGATCCAGCCCAACGCTTCTTCGAGCGATGCCCACTCGCCCGGCACGTAGCCGGGTTTGCCCTGCACCAGGTAGCGTTTGAAAACCTCGCGCAGCGACGCCGCCCGACCGGTTTCGACCAGGAAGTGCGCAAAATGTGTGCGGCTGAGGATACGCCCTTGGCGATGCCGGCCGGCGCCTTCCAGGGCCCCGCCGATGCCGGCCTTGTCCAAGCGGCGGGCGATTTCGGCCGCACGCCAGTCGCGAAAGGACAGCAACCGGCCCAGCCCGTCAAGCAACGGCCGGCAGCGGGGATCGACATTCAAGCCGAGGACGTGGATTGTCATCGCCTGCCATGTGACGGAAATTTCCACGCCGGGCACCAGGCGCAGGCTCCCGTCGGACGCCGTGCAGGCAGCCTCGGCAATACCATCCAGCGTATCGTGGTCGGTCAACGCCAGAACACCGACTCCGAGCTGCTGGGCGCGAGCGACCAGCTGTGCGGGCGTCAGGGTGCCGTCGGATGCCGTCGAGTGGCTGTGCAAATCATGGCAACACATCCTTGCTATTGTACCGGAGTGGCGCGCTCACCGCTCCCTGCGCCGGCCAACAACTTCCGGTACCATGCCGGACATGATGATACCCGAAGCCCGTGCGGACACGTTTCGCAGCGGTCTGGCCGAACCACTCGCAGACCTGGTCGAGGCGCACCGGCTGCGTGACGAAACTGCCGGGACCGACGAAACCACTCCGCTGTTGATCGCCACGGCTTTCGAACAGTTATTTGACGTCATGCAGCGCACCGAAGCCGACCAGACACCGCCAAACCGGGGTGTGGATGCTGATTCCGTCACCGAATTCGGCGAATATGCCCTGGAACTGTTCGACCAGTCGCTGCACTGGGCCAATCACCTTGATCTTCACGGGGTTTTTTCCGCCCTTCAGGCGTATACCATTGCCCTGGCGGGCTGGATCGCCCGGCAGGGCGGCCGGCTGCTGACCCTGGAACCGGTGGTGGACGCCTTCGCGCGCTACGCTAACAGTACTCAGGAGCCGGGAGAACTACTGGCGCTATATCGCGCCATGAGTGACGTACTCACAGCCACCGCAACGGTCATTCAGCGGGACCTGGAAAAGACCAATCCGGGCCGCCCCTGGCGTATCCTGCACCTGAACCGGGCAATCGTGGCCACCCGTACCCATCAGCCGGATCTGATGGAAGAGGCTTTCGGTGACCTCGCCGATAGGCTGCCGGAAGACGCCGCGGGCTTTTTCAGTCAAGGCATGGAACAGATGGACTTGTTAAACTACCCACCGCAGGTACGCGAAGTGATGGACCGTTATTATAGAAAATGGAGCGTAAATCGCTCCCTGCATTAATCCATTCAGAAAATATAGAGCCCGATAAAACGCATGAAGTTTCTCTACGACTTCTTTCCTATTCTGCTGTTCTTTATCGCCTACAAGGCGTTCGACATCTATGTGGCGACCGGCGTAGCCATCGCTGCGGCGGCGATCCAGACGCTGGCCTTCTGGCTCAAACACCGCCGCTTCGAAAAAATGCACCTGGTCACCTTCGGCCTGCTGGCGGTTTTCGGCGGCCTGACGATTTTCCTGCACGACCCGACGTTCATCAAATGGAAACCGACTGTCATCAACTGGCTGTTTGCAGCGGCCTTTCTCGGCAGCCACTGGCTGGGCGAGCAGCCACTGGTGGAGCGCATGATGAGTCACGCCATTTCGGCCGAACGGCCGGTCTGGCTGCGCCTCAGCTGGATGTGGATTACTTTTTTTGTCGGCATCGGCGTGCTAAATCTGTATGTGGCCTACAGTTACTCCGAAGAGACCTGGGTCAATTTCAAGCTGTTCGGCATGTTGGGTATCACCTTTGCCTTCGTCATCGGCCAGGCGTTTTATCTCAGCCGCTATATTGAAGACCACAAAGCGCCGGAAGAGGAATCCTGATGTTGTATGCCTTTATCAGCGAAGACCAACCGGACAGCCTGGCCAAACGGCTGGCGGCCAGGCCGGCCCATCTGCAACGCCTCGAGGCCTTGCGCGATAGCGGCCGGCTGATTCTCGCCGGCCCACACCCGTCCATTGACAACGAAGACCCGGGCGACGCCGGCTTCAGTGGCAGCCTGGTAGTGGCGGATTTTGACTCGCTGCAGGCGGCACAGGACTGGGCCGGCCAGGACCCCTACGTCAGTGCCGGCGTCTACCGGCAAGTCGTTGTCAAACCCTTTAAACAGGTGCTCCCCTGATGAACGAAAAACGCATGAGCGCGATTCGCGAGCGCCTGACCAAAGCTTTTCAACCGCAACGCCTGGATATCATCGACGAAAGTCACAAGCATGCCGGGCATGCGCAGGCCGGCGGTGCCGGGCACTTTACGGTGGAAATTGTGTCAGAAACCTTCAAAGACAAGAACCTGATACAACGTCACCGGCTGGTGTATGACGCGCTGGAGGATGTCATGCACACGGAAATACATGCGCTGAGCATTAAGGCGTCTACGCCTGATGAACAGCGCGTTTAATTTTTTCAACTCTCAAAAAAAGGACATCAGCATGAAACTGCGTTACCTGACACTGGTTATGGGCCTGACTGCCGCACTGGCCGGTTGTGACCAACTGCAGAACGGCACACCCAGCGCGACAACAGCACCGGCACCCGCCGTCAAAGACACCAGCGCGGTTGCCGCCACGGTCAATGGGGCGCCGATAACCGAAGCCGTTCTGAATCTGTACCAGGAACAGATGAAAGGCCGCGTACCCGGCGGCAAAATGAACCGCAAGGCTGTGCTGGAAGAAGTGATCAACCTCGAGCTGGCAAGCCAGAGCGGCGAGAAGGAAGGTCTGGCGGCCGATACCCACACGCAGTTGCAGATCGACCAACAGCGCCGCGCAGTGGTCGCATCGGCCGCGATTCAGAGGTTCCTCAAGGCCAATCCCATCAGCGACGAAGACCTGCACAAGCTGTATGACGAGCAGGTGCCCAAGGGCAGCGAATACAAGGCGCGCCACATCCTGGTCGACGATGAAGCCAAGGCCAAGGAACTGATCAAGGCACTGGACGGCGGTGCCGATTTCTCCGAACTGGCAAAGAAAAATTCGACCGGCCCATCCGGCAAGAGCGGTGGAGAGCTGGGTTGGTTTTCACCCAAGCAGATGGTCGCGCCATTTTCCGAAGCGGCCGCCAAACTGGAAAAAGGCAGCTATACCAAAGAACCGGTGAAAACCCAGTTCGGCTGGCACATCATTATGCTCGATGATGTGCGTGACACTACGCCACCAGCCTTCGATCAGGTAAAACCGCAACTGCAAGCTTTCATGCAGAAGCAGCGTGTACAGCAGTACATCAGCGGGTTGCGCCAAGGCGCGAAGATCGAGATCAAGGAGCAAGCACCGGCAGCAACGCCAACGCCGGCGGCAAGCCCTGACGCCGCATCAAGCACCGACAAGGCCGCCGAACCGGCGGCTGAGAAAACGGCTGAGAAACCGGCCGAATAACGGCCGAGCGGTTAGGAACGAAGTAAAAACAACCCCCGTCATTCCGGCGAAAGCCGGAATGACGGGGGTTAGTCTTCCCTTATTCGGCATCGCACCGCGAGGTGGGATGCTCGCGCCCTGAAGGATGACGCAGCCGTCCTGAGGAAGTACCCCTGGGGTGCAATGATGACCTAATTCGACGGTTCCCGGGTAGCCACCTGCATCGCCGCTTCCACCGCCACGCCGGCTTTGATCGGCGCGCCCATTTGCGTTAACACCGCGTCCAGCGCACCCAGGCACAGCAGCACGTTCTTACGATTGCTGGCATAGCCCATCAAACCGATACGCCAGATCTTGCCGGCCATCGGCCCCAGACCCGCGCCGATTTCCAGATTATAGTCATTCAACAAACGCGCCCGCACAGCGGCATCATCGACACCGGCGGGGATAGACACGGCATTCAATTGCGGCAGGCGCGCATTTTCTTCTACTACGAACGACAGACCCATGGCTTCCACGCCGGCGCGTAGCGCCAGGTGATTGGACCGATGGCGTCGCCAGGCGTTTTCGATACCCTCGTCCTGCAGGATCACCAGCGCTTCGTGCAACCCATACAGGGCGTTGATAGGCGCGGTGTGATGATAGGCGCGCTTGCCGCCACCGCCCCAGTAACCCAGTATCAGGTTGAGGTCCATGAACCAACTCTGCACGCGGGTTTTACGGGATTTGACCACTTCAACCGCGCGTTCGCTGAAAGTCACCGGTGATAACCCCGGCGTACAGGACAAGCATTTCTGCGTGCCGGAATAAACTGCGTCCAAGGCCCACTCGCCGACTTTGAGCGGTGAACCGCCCAGCGAAGTGACGGTATCGGCAATCACCAGGCAATCGTGCCGGTGCGCCAGCTCGGCCAGTGTTTTGGCATCCGAGATAGCGCCGGTAGATGTCTCGGCATGCACAAAAGCCAGTACCTTGGCGTCCGGGTTGGCCTGCAGCGCGTCCTCGACCTTGTTCGGGTCGACCGCGCTACCCCAGTCATCTTCGACCATCACTGCGGTAGCGCCACATCGCTCGACATTTTCTTTCATACGGCCGCCGAACACCCCGTTCTGACACACCACCACTTTGTCACCCGGCTCGACCAAGTTGACAAAGCAGGTCTCCATGCCCGCCGAACCCGGTGCCGATACCGGCATGGTGAGTTCGTAGTCGGTCTGAAAGGCATAGCGCAGAAGCTCCTTCATCGCGTCCATCATGCCGACAAAGGCCGGGTCCAGGTGGCCGATGGTGGGCCGTGACATGGCCTCGAGAATACGCGGGTCGACGTCGGACGGTCCCGGGCCCATCAGTGTGCGGGCCGGCGGGTGAAAAGATTGATGCGCCATAACTATTCCACCTTTGGAAAATATTTCAGCAGTCTATCATGGGATTGAAGCGTTATTTTCCCGTCGGAGATCGCGGAAATAAGTCCCAACCGCTACGCCGATCGTCTGTCCGGCCGGACAATCCAATACAACACAATGGCGGTGACAGCTCCCAGGGTATCGGCCAACATGTCTTCCTGCGCGTCCCAGATGTCGCCCTGCGAACCGAGGAACTCGATACCGGCTTCCCCGCCTTCGGATACCGCGTACCACCATTCGATGATTTCGTAACCGGCGGCGATACTCATAATGAAAAACAACGCAAAGAAACTCGCGGTCACCGGGCCGCAATGACAATTACGCAGCAGCCATTCCATCATCGGGTAGGCATAAAATCCCACCGAGTAGTGTCCGATGCGGTCGAACTGATTGCGCTCCGAGCCCAGCCAGTCATTGAACCAGTCGAAAGGTACGTTGGCGAAGGTGTAGTGCCCGCCGACGGTGTGCCAGAACAGCCAGAAGGCCATGAGACTGTAGGCGGTATTGCTGAAACGAAAACCCGGGAATGTCACCACCAGCAGCGCAAACACAATGATCACCGGAATCACTTCGGCAATCCACACCGTGCGCGACACCGGCGCGATCCCCAGCCAGATAAACACAGCGACAAAGACCGCGGCCAGAGCAATGGGATAATTCTGTTTCAAGGTCATCGGCCGTGCCTCATGATGATGAATACAGGTAACAACGCACCTGATGTGTCGGTGAACTGTCGGAGAATGCCGGATAATCCTGTTTGCAACCCGGCATGGCATACTGGCAGCGCGGGTGAAAATGACAGCCGCTCGGCGGATTGGCCGGTGACGGCATATCGCCTTCCAGGCGGATCACTTTACGCTCGGTGGTTTCGTCTATCGTCGGGACGGCTGACAACAGGGCCTGAGTATAAGGGTGCTGCGGCCGATCCAACACCTCGTCGACATCACCCTGCTCGACAATCCGCCCCAGATACATGACCGCAATCCGGTTGGCGAGATACGACACCACCGAGATATCGTGGGTGATAAACAAATACGACAGCGCCAGGTCGGCCTGCAGATCGCGTAGCAGGTTGAGGATCTGCGCCTGCACGGACACGTCGAGTGCACTGGTCGGTTCGTCGCAGACGATCAGTTTCGGATTCACGGCCAGGGCACGGGCGATACAGATACGCTGCCGCTGTCCACCGGAAAATTCGTGCGGATAACGGTGCTGGTGTTCAGCGCGTAAACCGACCTGTTCCAGCAGTTGCTGCACGCGCTGCCGACGTTGTGCGACGCCGTCGCCGATACCCTGCGCTACCATGCCCTCTTCGACAATATCCCCCACGCTCATCCGCGGGTTCATCGATGAATACGGATCCTGGAAGATGATCTGGAAATCGCGGCGGCGGCGGCGCAGTGCCTCGCCATTGAGCTGCGTCAGCTCCTGATTTTCAAAGGTCACGGCGCCGTCGGTCGGCTTTAACAATTGCAGAATGCCCTTGCCCGCTGTTGTTTTGCCGCAACCGGATTCGCCCACCAACGCCAATGTCCGGCCGGACGGAATGTCGAGGTCGATTCCGTCGACGGCCCTGACGTAACCCACGGTGCGTTTGAACAGGCCCTTATGTATTGGAAAATGGACCTTGAGATCGCTGACCGACAACAGCGGCGCTGTTGTTTGTGGCGCTGTTTCGGCGCGGGCGGCCATCCCCGCGGCGGACATCGCCGCCGGGGCGTCGGGCGCCGACAGGGTGGGATCCGCCAAGTGACAGCGCACGGTCTGACCGCTACCCGGCTTAAACCAGCCCGGCGGCTGACGGCGGCAGACATCCCAGGCACGGTCACAGCGCTCGGCAAAACGGCAACCGTAAAACACCTGGTTGAGCGGTGGCACACTGCCGGGTATGACGGTCAAGGGTTCGTCGCGCTTGCTGCTGTCCGGCAGCGCCTCGAACAGCTTGCGGCTGTAAGGGTGCTGCGGTGCCTGGAAAAACTGCCGCTGCGAAGCCTGTTCCACCAACTGACCGGCATACATGACGGCCACGCGGTCAGCCATGCCGGCGACCACGCCGAGGTCGTGAGTGATTAACAACACGGCCATGCCGCGCTGCTTCTGCAAGCCGGCGATCAGCGCCAGCACCTGCGCCTGAATCGTCACATCGAGGGCCGTGGTCGGTTCGTCGGCGATCAGCAGGTCCGGATCACCGGCCAGCGCCATGGCGATCATCACACGCTGTTTCATACCACCGGATAGCTGGTGCGGGTATTCGTCGTAGCGGCGTTCGACGTCCGGAATCCCGACTGCATCCAACAGCTCCAGGACTTGTTGACGCATCGCCGCGCCGCGCAGCCCCTTATGCTGCTCGACACTCTCGGCGATCTGCGCGCCGATAGTCATCACCGGGTTGAGTGAGGTCATGGGTTCCTGGAAGATCATGGCGATACGGCCACCGCGTACCGTGCGCATGCCGTTCTCCGTCAGGTTCAGCAATTCCTCGCCCTTGAGTTTGACCGAGCCGCCGACAATATCACCGGCCGGTTTCGGCAACAGGCGCAGCAGCGCCAATACGGTCATGGATTTGCCGCAACCGGACTCGCCCAGCAGCGCAAAAGTCTCACCGGCGCGGATGTCGAAACTGACGCCGTCGACCGGACGCACCGCCTGCCCGCCCTGGCCGATGCGGACGCTGAGATCGTTGACCTGGAGGAGTGTCTGTGTCATCGCTTATCGTTGTGCCCGCAGCCGTGGATCGAAGGCGTCCCGCACGGCATCGGAAAACAGGTTGGCCGCCAACACCAGTGTGAACATAAAGCCGAAAGCCGCCAGCAGCGACCACCAGACCATCGGTTCGCGCGCCATTTCCAGACGCGCGCGGTTGATCATATTGCCCCAGCTCAGGGTGGTCGGGTCGACCCCGACCCCCACGTAAGACAGCACCGCTTCGGCCAGCACCAGGCCACTGAAATCCAGCACCACCGTAATCATCACAATGTGCATCAGGTTGGGCAACAAGTGGCGCAACATAATACGGAAATTCGAAACGCCGAAAGCGTTACCGGCCTGAACATAGTCGAGTTCGCGCAGCTTGAGGGTTTCACCCCGTAGCAGCCGGCACAGTCCGGTCCAATTGGTAATGCCGAGGATCAGGCATAAAAACAGCAGCCGCAGATCGGCGCGTTCGGCCATGGTCTCGAACAATTCCGGGTGATTGGCCATGTAAACCTGCATCATCAGTACCGCGGCGGCAATCAGAAGGACACCGGGAATGGAATTCAAGGTGGTGTACAGGTACTGGATAACATCATCCACCCAGCCGCGAAAGTAACCGGCCATCATGCCGAGGAAGACGGCGAACGGCAGCATAATCAAAGTCGTGAGTGTACCGATCACCAGCCCGGTGCGAATGCTTTTGATGCTCTGGTACAACACGTCTTTGCCGACCTTATCGGTACCGAATACATGCCAGGCGGCCGACAGGTTGGCGATCAGGGTCACCAGCAGGATGACCAGCGCCAGCATCAGCAGGGCCGTGCGCCAGGGGACTGCGCCGCGACCGCGAAGGATGGTCTGTGCCGCCGTCGCCAGCGGTTGGCGCCAGCGCCGCGCCAGCGCCGCCGTCACCAGCAAGCTGAGTACTGCGACCACCAGCAGGGCCTGCACCAATGAGTGCAATACGCGGGCGCGAATATCCGGCCCTTTGTCGTGGACCGGGTCCGCCAGGTGGGCACCGCCGTACTTGAGGCGTGGGAACCCCCGCACCCGCCGTCCATCGCTGTCCAGCAGGTATTCTTTGGCATACAGATGGGTGGCGAAAGGCGCCGAATAGGTCTTTTCATCCTGGGTGCGTATCGGCCCAAGAAGCAGATCCAGGACGCTCAGCGCGGTAGCCTCGTATTGTACTTCCTGCTGACCGGTCTGCATCGGCAAAGCTTTGCGAAAGTGCAGCGAATCCATCAACCCGACCAGTGTATAGGCGGCCAATACAATCAGCGAAGCCACCGCTATGCGGCTGCGTACCACGCTGCGCCAGGGCGCCCGCAAGTGCTCATGGTTGCGCGCATACAGAGCGAACAACAGCACCAGCACCACCAGCAGAAATACCAGGGCATCGGTCCAGAGGATCAAGGGTTGGAAGGTCATCACGACAAACGAATCCGGGGATCAACCAGCGTATAGGAAATATCTGTCAGTAGCAGGCCGAGGATGTAGAGTACCGAGCCCAAAAATACCATGGAGCGCACAATCGCGAAGTCCTGGTTCTTAATCGCGTCAATGGTATAACTGCCGAGACCGGGAATACCGAAGAAAGACTCCATGATCAGGCTGCCCATGAAAAGCGTGGGTATCACCACCACCACGCCTGTCAGAATCGGCACCAGGGCATTGCGCAACACGTGCCCGAACAACACGCCCGGTTCGGAGAGCCCCTTGGATCGGGCGGTGCGCACATAATCTTTGCCGATCTCTTCCAGAAAAAACGTGCGGTAAATCCGGCCACTGGTCCCCAGCCCGGCAAACAGACCGATCAACACCGGCAACACCACAAAACGCCAGGCCTGCAGGCCGGGTTCGTAGCCCGAGATCGGGAACAAGTGCATCAGTTTACTGAATACATATTGCCCGCCGATGATATAAAACAAGGCGGATATCGACATAATGACGACACACAGGATGACACCGGACAGATCGAGGTAAGTGCCGCGAAAAAACACCAGCAGGATGGCGAAACTGATATATGCCAGCAAACCGAAAATGAACTGCGGCAAGGCAATGGCCAGGCTGGGCCACATACGCTGACTGATGTCGGCGCCGATATCCCGGCCGGAATCGGAGGAGCCGAAATCAAAAACAAACAGGCGCACTGACTTATCGAAGAAAATCGTGTCGGTGAGTCGATCCACGCCGGCTTCGCTACGGTTGTACAACAGCGGCCGGTCGTAGCCGTGTTCGACTTTCCACTTTTCGATGGCCTCAGTGGTGACGCGCTTGGCGCCCAGGTGCATGCGCGCGACATCATCCGGGCTATTGACGACGAAAAACAGAAAAAAGGTGATCAGGTTAACCCCGATCAGCACCGGGATCGCATACAGGCTGCGGCGGACAATATAGGCGAACATCAGTGCTGTACCGCCAGTACCCGTTGTGCTTCATGCCGGCGGTAAGCGACAACGGCGGGTACCACCATCACGACCAGCAACAGGAAGACCAATCCCAGCGGCCATAATACCGGCCGGTTCCAGGCATGGCGCTGCTGTTCGCGCAGAGCGGGATCGATGCGCCGGTACTTGAGCGTATTGTTGGCCATGAGATTGGGCTTGGCGTTGTGATACCACTGGTGATAAAGCACGAACTGCTTGGGATGAAAGCCAAACACCCAGGGCGCATCGTAACGCAGAATCTCGAGCATGCGATCGATAACCGCCTGGCGCGCCGGGCCATTATCCATATTGGTCATCTGTTCGAACAGGCGATCGTACTCCGGGTTCACATAGTTGGCGGCGTTTTCACCGTTATGTTCGACTTTACTGTTTTTACCGTAAAGCAGGAACAGAAAGTTCTCCGGGTCGGGGTAATCGGCGTTCCAACCCCACTGAAAGATCTGCGCCGCGCCCTTGCGCATTTTGTCCTGAAAGCGGTTGTAATCGGTGTCACGGATTTGTAACTGGACATCCAGCTTGGCGAACTGCTTGCGCAGCCAGTTCAAACGCGCGGCGTCGTCCGGACCGCCACCCGGCGTGTCCAGATATAACACCAGCGGCTTGCCGGTATCCTGTTCACGGCCGCCCGGGTAACCGGCTTCGGTCAGCAGTTTTTTCGCTATGTCGATAGATTTGCGCTGTAAACCATTTTTGCCCCAGTCGTAGACATAGTGATCGATACCGGCTTCGCCATCGACATAGCCGAAAATACCCGGCGGTAACGGACTCTGTGCCGGAATACCGCGCCCATTGGCGAAAATCGAGATGTATTCCTCGTAGTCCATGGCAATGGAAATGGCGTGGCGCAACAAGCGCGCGCGTTCGCTGTCACCGCCGATCACCGGGTCGAGCATATTAAAACCCATATAGAATACCGAGGCCGACACCGCGGTATTCAATTGTACGCCTTTACGCTTCAAATCCGGGGTCAGGGATATATCGCCCGTAGAACCAATTTTAATCGCCTGGTCGAAACTGTCGGAGCTTACGCCTGAGGAATCATAGTAGCCCTGCAAAAACTTATTCCAGTAAGGAATCGCTTCTTTCTCCAGGCTGTAGACCACTTGATCGATCAGTGGTAGCGGCTTGCCGGCATCCTCAAGCAAGCCGGCCGCGGCGTCACCGGCGCTACCCTCGGTGGGATAAGTCTCACCGTGAAAGTTCGGGTTGCGCGCCAGCACCATCTGGCGATTGGGGTTATTGACGGTCAACATATAAGGGCCGGTACCGATCGGATACCAGTCCAGGGTGATATTTCCTTCCTTCATGCCCGGTTGACTGTAGAAGGCGTCGGCTTCCCAGGGCACGGGGGCAAAAAACGGCATCGCCAGCCAATAACGAAACTGCGGATACTTGCCGCGTAGCTTAATGCGGTATCGATAGCGGTCGATCACCTCGGCACCGGCCAGTGGATAGTCGTTGAGATTGAGAAATGATGAACGCTTATTCAGTTTACTTGCTTGTTTCAGCGTTTTGGCGTAGTCGCGCAAACCGACGATGTAGTCGGCCATCAGGCCGAAGATCGGCGAATGCAGGTGCGGGTGAGCCAGGCGCTTGATCTGGTAGACGTAGTCCGCCGCGATCAATTCACGGCTGCCGGTTTCGCTGAAGTCCGACAA
>Ga0114931_10007043_pt1 | contig 13781 bp, 10 predicted proteins | sample 2SBtaG_FD_89579 | JGI IMG/M metagenome (GOLD analysis project Ga0114931, IMG submission 89579) | Deep subsurface microbial communities from Kolumbo volcano to uncover new lineages of life (NeLLi) - 2SBTROV14_V59a metaG | ecosystem: Environmental > Aquatic > Marine > Volcanic | place: Kolumbo...
CAGCGCTGACTGATGCCAACCTGGAAAAACCGCATTCACGCGGATATTCGAGTTTCCCCATTCTTGAGCTACTGATCGAACCAATCCCAATACGCCCGCTTTCGTGGCGGCATATCCTGCTTGGCCGGTGGTTCCTTTTGTGCTCGCCAAGGAGCTGAGGACCAGAACCGATCCGAATCCTTGGGCCTGTAAAATGGGACCGACGGTTTGAAGGCAAAAAAACAAACTTGTCAAGTTGGTTTGGATGAGTTCATCCCATTGTTCTAGGGACATGCGGACGGTAAGGGCATTGGTGGTTTGACCTACAGTCCAAATCAATGTGTCTAATTTTCCCCAATAGGCAATGAACCGTTGGAAGAGTTTGTCAACTTGGCCTGGATCTCTTACGTCGGCTTGGAAAAGCGAACCCTCCTCATTTTGATGCGGAAGGTGTGCATGGATTTCACGTGCGGATTGTTCTTGCCGATGATAGTGAACCCCAACATTCCATTTTGCTTCGGCGAATCGCAGGCATACGGCATTTCCAATCGTACCGGAGCCACCCATGACTAATACGGTGGAGGGGCCGTTCTGTTTGGAAGAGTTGTCCGACAATGGTTTTTGTCTTGTTTGGTGATTCATGAAATTTCAGCTAGTGCCTAATTATCTCCAACAGCTAGTGGGAAGGCAAACTTCTTTGCCGACGAATCTCTTGCGGCAACCAAGTCTCTATGGTAGGTTGAATCACAGTAAGAAGAAGTGGAGTTCCTGCCTCGGATCGGACCAATCGACCATTCGAATTTCAACACGATTCAGGGAAACAGGGACTTGGTATCCAGTGACATAATGATCTCGACCACGAAGTTGTAGGAGGTTGTCTCGTGCAAAGTTTTCAGGTGAAAATTGTTCGAACATGTGCTAGTGGAATATTGCTCCTTGTATTGTTCAGCCTGGGGTTGGCGTATGGTCAACCCGTACCAACATTGATTCATCAACCTGATGGGTTTTTCCCAGATCAGATTGGAAATGAATGGCACTATAAGGGACGCATCATCGAAGGTTCTGTAAATCAAATTGCGGATGCAACCTTCGAAAATATTTCGAAAGTGACGGGGAAAGAAACGATTGACGGCGTCAATGTGACGGTCTTCCATGACACGAATCCTGGTGGTCAAGGACCGACTGATAGCTATTATCTTCGCGATGCTGCTGGTATTCGCTACTATGGTTCGAAGCCTGGGACGAGGCTTGAAAAACAATTGGTGCCATATCAGATTATACGGTTTCCCCTGGAAATTCCGAGTTCGTTTGAACAGCTCAACCGAACAAATTTAAATCTTGGCATGGATCTTGATCATGATGGACAGGCAGAAAAAGTCGATGTCTTTGCAACGGTGACCATCCATGGGCAGGAAACGGTGACGGTTCCGGTTGGGGCATATCAAGACGCTGTTCGGATGGAAGCCCAGATGAAACTCCTGGTGCATTTATCGGGAGAAGGCACACAGGTCAAAGGATTCGATGCAATGACCGTGTGGTTTGTGAAAGATGTGGGCTTGGTGAAATATATGGAGCGGCAGATGATACCAAATCCGCAAACTGGAAAAGATAAAATGATTGAAATTACCGAAGAACTGCATGAAGCCACATTGCAAGGTGGGACACAACTATTGAGTCGGGGCAAAGCCGCGTCGCATGGTGTTCTCACTCGTCACACGCTGGACCATGAATTGCTCCAAGTATCTTTCCCCTCCCGCCTTGGTGCCCACCCCTGAGAGGCGATGACCGCCAAAAGGCTGCCGTCCAACTAACGAACCCGTGATAGGTCGATTGATGTAAAAATTTCCCACATCAAAGGATTCACGTGCATGTTGAATATTTGTTGGGCTTCGAGAGTAGATCCCACCCGTCAACGCAAAGTCGGATTGCATCGCCATGGTCAATGCATGTTCAAACGAATCAGCCCTTAGTACCGCGATAACTGGTCCAAAAATTTCTTCTTGAGCTAATCGGTGATGAGGCTTGATTTCTCCAACAATGACCGGGCCTTGAAACCATCCTTCACGTTCCATTACCTGGTCGAGCAATACCTTTCCTTCCTGATGGGCGATACCCACATACTCTCGAACCTTCTGTAATGCCCGTTCATCGATCATGGGTCCCATATGATGGCTGGGGTCTTCTGGAGGTCCGATGTGCAAACTCGATGCGGCTTGTGTGAGACGTTCGATGAAATCCTCATGGATGGAATCGAGCACAATCACTCGAGAACAAGCGGAACATTTTTGGCCTTGATAGCCAGTGAAGGAATACAAGACGCCCTGAACAGCCTCGTCTAAATCTGCAGTGTCATCGATGATGATGGCATTCTTTCCGCCCATTTCGGCAATCGCATGGGTGACATGATGTTGGCCGGGTTGTACTTTCGATGCCTGCTGAATGATGTGGAGGCCCGCTTCTTTTGACCCGGTAAAGGCAATGACATGAATCTGCGGATGAGCAACGAGCGCCTTGCCAATCTCTGGCCCGCCGGGGATGAAATGAAGAACGCCTTCTGGCAACCCCGCTTCTCGGAAGAGCTGATAGAGATGATAGCCCATCATCGGCGAACGTTCGGAGGGTTTGAACAACACGGCATTGCCGGTGACCAAAGCGGAAGACACCATGCCAGTGGGGATGGCCAAGGAAAAGTTCCATGGAGAAATCACGACCGCTAGTCCGCGAGGCCGCCATTCGAGATGATTTAATTCCCCAGGTTCTTGCCCAAGGCGTTGAGGTCTGCCCAAAAGCCTCATTTCCCGTGCATAGAATTCGAGGAAATCGATAGCTTCGGCGATATCGCCATCAGCCTCTCGCCAAGGTTTACCTGTCTCGAAAATTTCCCAAGCGGCTAATTCATGGCGGCGATTTCGCATGAGTTCGGCGACACGGCAGAGATAATCCGCACGGGTATCCGCCGTCGTTGTTCGCCACTGTTTCCAAATTTCATGAGCCGATTGAATCACGGGCTCGATTTCTGCGGGGGCATAACATGGCATTCGTGCAATAATTTCATGGGGCCGACAAGGATTTGTGGACACCAATTCATCTTTGAGTCGTCCAATTGAGGAGGGAATGGGGAAGTGTACAGTCTGTCCGAGTTGCCCCTTGACCTGTTCAAGCGCCTGCATCATCGCTTGCCGAGCGGGCTCTCGAGAGAAATCCGTGTGTGCCTCATTCTTAAAAGATTGATGAATGTCTGTTGTAGGGACCCTCTCGTCTTGAATAGAGTTATGAGAGGCGTAGGGAGGGGCAAGGAGAACTTCGATCGGCGTCTCATGGTCACGTTGTTTCGAGATGAAGGATTCGTTCGAGGTATTTTCCAAGAGTCGCCGAACGAGGTAGGCCATTCCAGGGATGAGTTCTCCGACAGGAGTATACACGCGAACCCGCCTGCCGTATTTCACGACGGCGTGTTGTAACCCATCGGCCATGCCGTACAGCGATTGGTATTCATAATTGTCTGGAGCAAAACCGTTGGCCTGGGCCAGTGCTTCCGCATGGGCCAAGCTTCGCAGATTATGCGTGCCAAAGGCCGGACGGAACAGAGTGGGTTGGGCAAGAAGTTTGCCTGTGATGTATTCAAAGTTTGCATCGGTCTCCGGTTTTTGTCGCAAGACCGGAACCGGCCATCCCCGTTGTTCGTTTTGAATATTTTCCGCATCCCAATACGCGCCTTTTACCAAACGAATCGTAATGGGGGTGTCGCGTTGTTGGACCCAATCCACCATTCGATCGAGTGTGATATCCGCATCACGAAGATACGTTTGCAGGGCAATGCCCGCGCAGGCGTAAGTACGGTAAGCGGGCTCAGAGAGAATACGCATGAAAATTTCATAGGTGAGATCTTTGAGTTCAAATTGTTCCATATCGAAGGTAATGGATGCAGGGAGTTGGGAAGCAAGGTCAAGGATTGGACGAAGTTTGGCGGCGACACCATGAAAGCTGCCTTCGGGATCAGCTGGATCAAGCTGCGAATAGAGTGCGGAGATTTTTATCGAAAGATTGGCGCGGGGGAGTAAACCGTGGTGATCCTGCTCTAACAACGGACGATTCGGCCATCGTTGCGCATGTTCGTGATAGACTCGGAGGGCATCGAGACAGTGATCTCGATAAGAATCAGCTTCGGCCTCGCTGACAGTCGCTTCGCCAAGAAGGTCCACTGATGCGCATCGTCCTGAACGCCACAGCTTGCCCAACACCGGCATGGCATTGGCCATGGAGTCACCAGCCATAAACGTATGCGCCATGCGCATGAATTGCCGACGAAGAACAATCGCTCCGACATGCGACCCGACCCAAGAAGAGGGAAGTCTTTGAAGCGACCACTTGAGAGGCTGAGGAAGTATGGGCGTGCCGCCAAAATATTCAGCCAAAAGTCGAGTGAATTGCTCGTCAGTTTTTAGGGTTGGGAGGACATCGACAAACCGAAAGAGTTGAACCTTAAAGTCCTCATCTCGCATCCCCCAGTCCATGAGCAAATCATTCCACCATCGCTGGCTGAGAATGTTCGCCGTGCCAGTCTTTGAATGCTCAGCTAGTGTTCTGCCGATATTTTGGATCGAAGGTTCCAGAAGCTCTTCAGAGATCATACCAACCCTCTTTTCAATTTATCATATCATACCTTCTCGGTTAGAACAGGGTCAGAGTTCAGGCCTGTGAAGAGGCAATGCCTACCATAGCCATTTGAATCCTTGCATTTTTGATTCAGGCTACATAGCCTATTGATCAGGAGGTTACCATGGCGAACCAAAGCCAGTGGAAAGTTGAGCTTGAAGAGGAAGAAGATGGGTGATGCATTGGGGAAGTTCCATCGCTTCCTGGTACGATGGCCTATGGATCAAACCGTGGAAAGGCTCTCGAAGCAGTTCAGGCGCTGGCATTCCATGTCTTGGCTGACCGATTGGAATATGGTGAAGCCCTTCCTGATCAACTACTGAATGTATCCTTTATTGCGGCATGAGCCGCTGGCCTTCTACTCGAGACTCTCGGGTTCTATCGGCGTGACTCAGCATTGGCTTGTCGATTAAATGAACCACTGGCTCTCATAAGATTTTAGAACGTGACGGATGGCCTGATGTGTTGTTTCCCTTCCATGATCGCGATGAGATAGGTCCACGAATGCTCGCTCGTCTTTCCAAGGTGACAGGACTCAAACCTGAAGATTTACGATTTGATGGCTATTCCTTCGTAAAGAATACGGAGCCATGGCAGAGGATTACTTTTTGTGGCAAGGTTTCATGCGGCGGGCGGTGATGTTGCCATTGGGGCCCAGGTTATTCATGAAGGTCCCGGATAAGGCGCGGTCTTTCTCGCTAAAAAGCAGGCTTTCTTCTTGAATGATTCCACGGGGGAATTCCCATCTGATGTAGACGGTATCGCCCTGCACTTGAATCTTGGCTGGTTGGGGGTCCATCCGGTCATATTGTGAAGGCGGGGGATAGACCATCACGGTTTTATGATCGCCATGATTTTGATGGTTGTGAATGAGCCATTGCCAGGTGCCACAGAGTCGAAGGAGGCCATTTTTCTGCGTTTGATCATTTTGCCATTTTCGTAATTCCCTCCAAATTTCTCGTGCATGGTGTTTGCTATCCCTCTGCAACTGTAAAACGGCAGTTCGTAGATAAGGCTGGAGATAGGGTAAAAAATGTTGATGTAGGTATCGGGCGGCATAGAGTTCCTGATTCTTCACCGATGGCAGGGGCTGGTTGGCCTCGGATGCCTTGCTTCCCCAATACTCCTGAAGTCGTTGTAGGATTCCTTGAGCTCCTTCTTTTTCCGCAATATGGACCAATCCAGCCTTTTCCTTCTGCCAGGGTGGGTATGTTTGATAAAGATATTGAGCGTAGAGGGCAAAATGGGGAAGCTCTGCGATAACGGAATCTTCGGTCTTTGCTAAATCAGCATAGGTTTTCGCAAGCATGAATACCCGGTGGAAATTAGTTTCTTGTGAATTGTTTTTTAACCAGGAGAGGTGCGCAGGTGAGAGATCTCGGATTTTTGGGGGAATGGGTTCTGTTTCCTGGTCGAGTTGTTTTTCCAGGTCAGAGCTGTAATGCCACATGGCGATCTTTTGCGCGAGTGTCATCATCTTTTCGATGAGTAGGGCTGGCAAGGGGTGTATGTGTTTCCGTCGCCCTCTGGCCGGTTGGACAAGTGTGGCTTCGACAAATGGTCCCATGGTTTTCTGTATAAAGGCTTGGGCTTGGTCATTTGACGTTATGGCTTTGATGCCCTGCTTCGAGGTCTCAAGATATTGCTCAAAATCCGGTTCTTTGGCGTGGAGTAGTGTTGGAGAAAAAAGGAGATTAGTCCCACTGAGGTATCCCATCATAAGGGCGATGAGGCAGAACCCTAAAAAGGTCGGTCGCTGGGTCGACCTCAAGGAAGGCAGGCTTTTGAACCGATTTTGGCCAAAGTTTCTGTGGAGAGAATGGGGAGGTAATTTCTGCTGAAAGGTGAGCACTGTCACACTGTGGGATTAAATCTGGAGTGCTTGGTCAATAAATGCGATGGTTTTTTCCCATGCTTGGTTGGCTGATTCCGCATGGTACACATGGGCTTGAGCTTCATTAAAGAAGCTGTGCGTCGTGCCTGGGTAGGTGACAATCTCAATGTTTTTCCCGGCTTCTTCCGCGACCCGTTTCATCTCCTCCAGCTCTTCGGTTGAGACGGTGTCGTCCTTTTCGGCGGCATGATAGAGAAGAGGGCAGTACAGGTTTTTGATGGGGTCTAATGGGCTCGGAGGGATGCCATAGAATGAGATTGCGGCACGCAAACGCTTCCGCCGACAGGCAAATTTAATGGCCAGCGTGCCGCCGATTCCAAAGCCAATCACGGCATGAAAGTTGCGTTTCGTCTGGTCCAGGAGTGCGTCTTCGGCAATATTTGTATTGAGCCACTCGCAACTGGCATTGATGTCTTGAAGCACAGTTTCTTGATCCATGCGCTCAACCAAGGCATCGGCGACTTCGGTATTGGCGGTGATCATGCCCCCTTGACGCCCATACAGGTTAGGGAGAAAGACGACATAGCCTTCACAGGCTAACCGGGTGGCCAAATCTTTGATTTGGCCATTGAGCCCCCAGCGCTCATGGAGGAGGACAATGCAAGGGAAAATGCCCGGTACTTGAGGGAAAAATTGAACACCTTCGACTTGGGCTTCTTTGGGGATACGGGTTTGGGCATAGGGATCCACCATTTTGTCTTTATGAGTGTCAAAAATCCCCTTACTTGAGAAGCGAACGGAGTTAATCCCAATTTGGTCAGTGGTAAAGGGTGACACGCGTTCTAACATGACGTTTTTCTACTTTCGTTATGAATTGATCACTAAAGAGATACGCTAATGAGACCGAAAAGAACTATATCGACTGTGTCAAAGTCTTGTCAACGAAGTCCTGATATCTGCAAATAGAAAACATGTTTCACTTCATGAACTCGAAATATTTAACCGGTGACGATTCACTCAGAGCAAGCATACTCGGTGAACGTTTACTCAAAGTAAGGATGACCCCTATGCGTATGTCATTTTTAAAAACAGCGATATCATTGACGGTAACCGTAGTCTTGTTATCAACCGGGTGGGGTTGTACACAAATGTCAGCGGAGGAAAAGAAGGCCGAACACGTGACGCGGGGGCAAGCGTATTTTGCAGAGGAAAAGTATCGAGAAGCTCTGATCGAATATAAAAATGTGGTGCAAATCGACCCCAAAGATGCTGGTGCGCATTATCAATTGGCGCTCATTCATATGAAGCTTGGAGGCATGACGGACTTGCAAGCGGCATTTGGCGAATTGGCCAAAACCGTGGATTTGGATCCCTCGATTCAGGATGCGCAAATAAAACTCAGCGAATTTTATTTGTTAGCTCGTAAACCTGCCAAGGCGCGTGAGCATGCGGATATTGTGTTGGCCTCAGCTCCTCAAGACCCCAAAGGACATTTATTGCGGGGACGAAGTCTGATTATTGAAAAGGAATTCAATCAAGGTGTTGAGGAATTTCAACAAGCCATTCAACTCGATCCTGACAATGTGAATGCCTATATTGACCTGGCCAAAGCCTATATTGGTATGAAAAACACAGATGCGGCGTTTGATGCTCTTCACCAAGGATTGGCCAAACACCCCAAGTCAATGGAAATCGTTCTGGCTTTGGGGGATATCTATCTGGTCACCGGAAAAACCAAAGAGGCTGAAGTGCAATATCGAAAAGCCTTGGAGTTGGACCCGGAGAATGAAGCGCTGTCTATTAAACTTTCACGGTTTTATCAAATTCTTCGAAAGTGGGATAAGGCCGAAGAAACCTTACAGCACCTCGTCGAGAAACATCCCCAAAGTGTTGTTGCCCATGTTCAATTGGGTGAATTCTATGTCTTTCTTGGACAACGTGACAAAGCGATTACTCATTTTCAACAAGCCCTTGAACTTCAACCGGACTCTAAACTCGCTCAGGAAAAGGTCATTACTTACTATCTCGATGGTGGGAAAATTGAACAGGCCGAACCTCTGATTCAAGCCATTTTGGACAAGGAAAAGAAGAGTCTTTTGGGCCGGGTCATGAAAGCCCGAGTCAAAGTCATGAAGGGAACAGTGGATGAGGCGATTACAGATCTGCAACGCGTCATTAAAGAAGAGCCAGGTATGGCCATTGCGCATCATTATTTAGGTGTGGCCTTCGCGGCAAATAATGATGGTGCTCAAGCCGTTCGTGAACTCAGTGAGGCGGTCAAGCTCGATCCGACCATGATCCCCGCCCGAAATGCATTGGCAGGGATTCGGTTGGCCGAGGGGTCCTATGATTTAGCCATTGAAGAAGCCCAAGCCGCCTTTAAACTGAACCCACGAAACCTTCCGTCTGTTCGGGTCTTGGCTGAAGCATTTTTCCGAAAGGGTGAGATTGCAAAGGCGAAAAAAGTCTATGAAGCCATTGTCCAAAATATTCCAACGGATGCCTCAAGTCATTATCGATTAGGGTTAATTGCTGGTCGAGATAAAGATTTAAATGGAGCCGTGGCCCATTTTGAAAAGGCCGTGGAAGGCAATCCAAATTTTGTCCAAGCCGTCTCACAAATCGCGGCCATCTACCTTACACAAGGAAAAGCTAATCAGGCCCGCGAGCGGGTCATGCAACAAATTCAAGCCGTTCCTGACAATCCATTGTTCTACAACCTGCTGGGCGGGTTATGGATGCAAGCGAAGAACATGGATGAAGCGGAAAAGGCCTTTAAATCTGCGATTCATATCGATGATACCGTTCAAATTTCCTATATGAATTTAGCGGACCTCTATCGACGGACAGACCGTGTGGATGATGCCGTCAAGGAATACGAAATAGCGTTGGCGAAGAATCCCAAACTCATCTCCGCCCATATGATGCTGGGAATGATTGCTGAAAAGCGCGATGATCGCGCCGAGGCCAAAAAGCATTATCAGGAGTCACTGAAAATTAATGAATCCTTTGCCCCGGCCGCGAATAACCTCGCGTGGATTTTAGCTGAAGAAGGAACCAACTTAGATGAGGCGTTAACCTATGCTCAAATTGCCAGGGAACAGGCTCCCAGTGACCCCAACATCGCCGATACGCTGGGATGGATCTATTACAAGAAAAATGCCTATTTAAAAGCTGTATCATTCTTGCGTGAAGCGGCAGATAAATTACAGGATAATCCAGTGGTCTACTATCACTTGGGAATGACTCAATTGAAAAAAGGGGATAATGCTGAGGCGAAAAAGGCGCTCAATACCGCCTTGAAACTTAGCGATAAATTCCCTGGGGTAGAAGATGCCAAGAAAGCATTAGCAGAATTATAAACCACCCATTCATTCGTGTGGAAATACAAAGCGGCTTCGTGGTCAACACGAAGCCGCTTTTTTTTGAGTCACGATTCTTAAAATGAAAACTCCACTAACTCCGCATTCTTTAATCCAGCCTCAACCATATCTTGGATAGCCAGCCGTTCCTCGGCTCTGTGAATATCTTGAAACCGGCAGCGAGTGTTCGGGTGGGGCGGCACGAATAAGGTGCAGCAATCTTGATCTGGTTCAATAGATGTTTCAAAGGTCCCAATGGTCTGAGACTCGTTGGTAATTTCAATTTTATCCATCCCAATTAGAGGACGGAGAATGGGAAGTTTGGGAATCTCACTGACCACTTGAATGTTTTCAGCGGTCTGTGAAGCCACTTGTCCCAGGCTATCCCCAGTCACCAGTCCCCACGCCTGTTCTTTTGTGGCGAGTTGATCCGCGATTCGCATCATCATCCGACGATAGAGGACCACTCGAATGGGAGCTGGTGAATCAAGAACAATTTGTCGCTGAATTTCACCAAATGGCACAAGGAATAATCGTGAATAAAGTTGGTAGCGTGTGAGATGTTTTGCCAGGTCGCGAACCTTTTCTTCCGAAGCTCGGGAAAGGTATGGGCGTCCGTGAAAGTGAACAAAGGAAACTTTGCACCCACGCTTCATCATGCGATAGGCGGCAACCGGAGAATCAATCCCACCTGAAAGTAGGCACACTACTTTCCCACTCATTCCAGTTGGAAGCCCTCCCGGACCTGGTTCGCGATTCATGGAAAAGTAGGCTGTGTAATCAATGATCTCTATGAAAATAGTGAGGTCAGGCTTAGTCAATTGCACAGGCTTACCAGTGGCTTCATGCAGATAGCCGCCGACTGCCCGATTCATTTCAACCGAAGTATGAGAAAACCGTTTATCTCCTCGCTTCGTGGTGACTCGAAAGGTGTTAAAGGATTGGGTAGGTAGCAGTTGCTCAATGGCCTTGCCAAGAGGCAATAAGTCCGGCTTGTCATAGTCGATGGGAAGAGAATGGGCTTGAGCAAAATTCACCACCCCGAAGGTATGACGAATGCCGTCTTGAATGGCTTCCCATGGCGTCTCGTCCTGAAAGTTGACCTTCACTCGCCCGGGAAGCGATAGAACCTGAATGCCCTTATGATGGCGTAAGGAATTTCGAAGGTGTTGAACCATCCGTTGCTCAAAGAATCGACGGTTTCGACCTTTAAGCGCCAGTTCATGATAATGGACAAGGGCACAAGGCATTATTCAGCAGCCTCCAAAAATCGTTCCGCATCGAGAGCCGCCATGCACCCGGTGCCAGCCGCGGTAATCGCTTGTCGATAATGAGAGTCCTGAACATCGCCTGCCGCAAACACCCCAGGAACGTTCGTCGCTGTCCCATGGGTGGTTTGGATATAGCCATTGGCATCGGTATCGATTTGTCCTTTAAAAATTTGAGTATTCGGTGTATGCCCAATGGCCACAAACGCGCCTTTGCATTTCAGGACATCTGTGTGATTGGTCACGGTGTCACGAAGTTTAATTCCGCTCACGACGTCATCTCCCAAGATTTCTTCAGGTACTGAGTTCCAGCGAAACGACAGTTTGTCATTTTTCATGGCTTTGTCTTGCATGATTTTTGATGTGCGAAGTTTGTCACGCCGATGAATGACAGTCACATGGCTGGCAAATTTTGTCAAAAATGTGGCTTCTTCCAAGGCGCTATCTCCACCGCCGATGACTGCAATGGGTTGTCCTCTGAAGAAAAATCCATCACAGGTGGCGCAAGTAGAAACGCCGTGCCCGAGCAACCGGCCTTCAGATTCAAGCCCCAAAAGGTTGGCCGAAGCACCGGTTGAAATAATAATCGACTTGGCTTGAATGGTTCGTTCATCATTGATCGTGATGGTAAAAGGACGTTGACTCAAATCAACCTTAGTGGCATCGGCGGCTTCAAAGGTCGTGCCAAACCGTTCAGCTTGGGTATGCATATCTTGAATCAATTGTGGTCCCATAATGCCTGTGGGAAAGCCAGGAAAATTTTCAACATCAGTGGTGAGCGTAAGTTGGCCGCCAGCTTGGGAGCCCTCCAGCATATATGGAGCCAGATTTGCTCGCGCGGTGTAAATGGCAGCCGTGAGCCCCGCAGGGCCTGATCCAATAATGACAACATTGTGCATCTGACAATCCTTCGTTTGAAGATGAAAGGTTTAGAACATTGGTGTTTAGGTGGTCATGATACCGATTTAGCCAACCATCTGAAAAGATGGGGACTGCGTGCAAGCAGGGAAACAGTTAGATCCTTGATTTTTGATGCTTCCGAGACTCGTGGGTTTGCTGTTGAGCCTGAGCCAAGAGGTCTCCATAGAGTTGGTGGACCAGGTTGTGAAGTTGAGCGAGAGGTAAGGTGCCATCAATCAGGATATCGGCAAATCGTTTCTTGTCACGCATGGGCAGTTGACCACGAATGCGGGCCAAGGCCTCCCGTCGAGACATTCCATCTCGTTCACAGGCACGCGCAATTTGAGTGCGTTGGTCTGAGGTGACCACAATGACGCGATCCATGCGCTGATAGGCATTGGCTTCAATTAGTAAGGCCGCTTCATAAATAATCACCGCATCCGGGTGTTGTTTCGTAATGGCTTTGGTGATTCTGGCCTGTTCTCGAGCCACACGAGGATGCATGATGTTGGTGAGGAGCTTCAACTTTCTGGGATGACGAAAGACTTTGGCGGCCAACGCTTCTCGATTAAGCGTCCGGTCATCATGCAACATCTCTTTACCAAAGGCTGCCACGATGTCCTTCCAGGCCGCTCGACCTGGTTGCACCACGGTTCGAGCCACTTGGTCGGCATCGATAAGTTCCGCTCCGCACTGTTGAAACAGCCTGGCCACCGTTGTTTTTCCAGATGCCAAACCTCCTGTTAACCCGACCACTATCATAACTGGCCATAGTAAAGGCATTTTGTCCTGACGTCGAGGGTTGCTATTGAACGTAGGTGAGGTTGATAACTTCCGGTGGGAATGAGCTAGGCACGTCCCAAGCGTATTGATTGCTGTGGCTCTCCCGTCCATAATCATCCAAAGGCGAGCAGGGAACTCGACCCTAGAATCATTGTTTTTTTAAATCGAATCATGACTATAAGTTAAATCAGAAAGTGAACTAAGCCAAGGTATCCTCATTCCAGCGAGCCATCCCATCAGGCATTATCAATGATGGGAGAGTCAAAGGCTTCTCGGGTAGGAGGAAAGGGAAGTTCTCCAGGTAAGAAAAAGTGTCCGGAACATTTTTCTTGCCCCTCTTTAACTGCTGATTTACCGCACCGCTTGGCTTTGTGGTGGTGGCTTTACGTGGATGAAGGTGAGGCATGGCTAATTTCGATTAGAGGTTCGCCCTGTTTCAGGAGTTCGAGTGTGTGAGGGAAGGCTGATTGGAGAAGCTGGCGTAAATGCTCATTGGACGTGTTGCCACAAGTGAGCCACACTACCTGCGGTGGCGGACCATGGCGTTCCAACAGAAAGAGGAAGTCGCTATCTTTTGTTAGGAAAACGGCTTTCGCGGAACGTGCTGCCTTAAAGAGGTTGGCATCTTCTTCATCGCGAAGGCCAAGGTCGCGAATCGGTATGGTCTCAATGCCAAATGTGGAATGGAGCCAGGGGGCGATGGATGGAGGAAGATGGGCGTCGAGCCAAATGTTCACGCGGCGAGAATGGGGTGATTCAGTCGGCGGCTTGCATATTGAAGACAAGCAGTAATGTCGGCGGGTTCAAGGTCGGGTAGCTCCTGAATAACCTGGTTAGGGATGAGCCCAGAAGCTAGAAGATCCAGCACGTCCGTGACACGAATGCGCATCCCGCGTACACACGGCCGTCCTCCACATTGGTTCGGATTCACGGTAATTCGGTCGGCGATTTCCATTCAACAATCTCCTCATCTGTGGAAATGATGCGTTCTTTTGAGGA
>Ga0114931_10007044_pt1 | contig 13780 bp, 12 predicted proteins | sample 2SBtaG_FD_89579 | JGI IMG/M metagenome (GOLD analysis project Ga0114931, IMG submission 89579) | Deep subsurface microbial communities from Kolumbo volcano to uncover new lineages of life (NeLLi) - 2SBTROV14_V59a metaG | ecosystem: Environmental > Aquatic > Marine > Volcanic | place: Kolumbo...
GACGCAACTGGGATTCTCACTGGGGGGGTGCATGGGTGCAAAACTCGCGGCGCCCGATAAACTGGTGACTAATTTCATGGGAGAAGGTGGCATTGGAATGGTGCTGGGAGATCTGGAAACAACAGTTCGGGAAGAGATACCCCTGCTCACCGTAATCAACAACAACTCCATTATGGGGAACTATGAGCGCGTGATTCCCAAAGCAGTAGAAACCTATAACAGCGGCCGCATGTCAGGCAACTATGCAGACGTTGCCCGAGCGCTCGGGCTGTATGCAGAGCGCATCGAGAAACCGGAGGAGATCATCCCCGCGTACCAGCGCGCCGCCGAGGCGGTGCGCAACGGGCAATCTGCTCTGCTGGATATGATCACCGCAACCCAGCCCATGATCTCCTACAACGGCGAAAACGTGGAGGCATTCTCGAGCTGAGTTGATTACGATAGATTTCAATTGCTATCGTCTAGAACCGGTATTTACAGGCTGAGCGAACAAGTTGCTCAGGGGAACCGGATGGGATAATCGCCATTCCAGACACGGGCGGCCGATTCGAGATTTTCAAACAACTCAGCCACCAATGGTGTAAGTTCAATCAGCTCAATCATACCTCCAAGCTGCGGTCGGGTATCCACGTATGCGAACCGCCCTCCTACTGCAACGGCACCACTGAAAAGCAATTCGTTACCGTTTTGTTCGTGCATGGCCAGATCGCGATCAAATCCTTCTGTCATGACTCCCCAGTGATGAAACCCCGCCATAGGAGGTTCGTTGTAAACCGATGGAACCGCATTGTTCTGTTTGATCAGCTCCACACACAGAGAACCGCTATAGCCAAGTGCGATCGTGAGGTCCAGATCTGTCGATTTGCGGCGATACTCCGGATTAAGAATCTCCAGATTCTTCAGAACGAAGAAAGGCCCGGTGTTCGTCTTCTGTAACCAGTGATTCAGAGCTTGGTCCAGATCCTCAACTACGTAGGCAATCTGCATGATAGTACCAACCGGCTGTGTCATGACACTGATTCCTGCCTTCTGCTAATTTGCATCTGTTTTATCTGATCGAAAGGCCCGTTTCAGATGAGTAGCGACGAGTTCGAGTCCTTCCTGCCCAGCATCGAGGACACCGGCAAAGGATAGAAAACCATGTATGGTGGAATCAAAACTTCGATAGTCCACCACGGCACCTCCATCTCTCAGTCTCTGGGCATATTCCTGCCCTTCATCGCGCAAAGGGTCGAACCCGGCTGTGATGACCAGAGCATCCGGCAGCCCGGAAAGATCCTCTGCGAGAATCGGAGAGACCCTCGGATCGAGACAATCCAACGGTTCATCCAGATACAAACCATTCAGCCAGTCGATGTCTTTCTGGCCCAGAAAATATTCACCACCCCCAAACAATTTACGTGAGGGGTAGCCTGCCTTCGGGTCAAAATTCACATTGGGGTATACCAACACCTCGTAGCAGATTTGAGGTCCCTTCCGGTTCCGGGCAAGTTGGCAGACAGAAGCAGCGAGGTTTCCACCCGCGCTGTCCCCGGCAACGGCTATTCTTCCCGAATCCGCACCCAGGGTTTTCGCTTCATCTACCACCCAGTTCAGCGCGGCGTAGCAATCTTCCAGTGCTATAGGGAACTTGTATTCCGGAGGCCGACGATAGTCCACACTCACCACCAGTGCACCGACCCTTGCACAGTAATACCGTGCGGTGGCGTCGTGGGTATCGACATCACCGAGAGCAAATCCCCCACCATGCAGAAACAGAACGACGGGCAATTCTCGCCGTAGCTCCGTTTCAGGCCAGTAGATTCGGAGCCTGAAATCCCCGCCATGACTCGTGGCTACCCTGATGTCTCTGGTCTCCGCCACCGGCAGTGGCCGTATGTCCAGAACCGAGCTCATCTCCTTTAAGGCACGGCGCGCATCCTCAACCGAAAGGCTCCACAAAGGCGCACTGTTTTCAGCACTTTGTGCCAGGAGGGCTTCTGTTTGCGCATCGAGCGGCATGCGAGAGGGCTAAAACCATTTCCGGAAGGTAATACCATATTCCCTGGGTGGACCGTAGACTGCTTCCGCGGTGCCAAAGCTGGCCAGAGCCTGAAGCCCGGCGATGATATACTCTTCATCGGTAGCGTTGGTCACGAACGCGGCCAGTTCCCAACGCTGGGATGTCTGTTCGTAGCTCGCCCGAAGGTTGGTCAGGGTAAAACTGTCCTGGGCAATCGACTCCGTATTCTGTGGGTCCTGATAAACCTTGTCCGTGTAGGAGAGATCGGCGCGCAGCCGGATCATGCCTTCAGCACCCACTGACAAGGAATACTGCACACCCAGTGAGCTGTTCCATTTAGGTGTTTTGACAAACTTCGAAGATTTGGAGATTTCGGTCGCACTTCCCACATCGGTGTATTCTGCATCGATATAGCCAAGGCTGCCGGATATCTCCAGTTCTGGAATCGGTCGAGCAAGCAGCTCCAGCTCAAAACCGGAAACGTCTGCCGACGCCACATTATCGACCACCAATACCAAATTTCCCGTAGAGTCAGCAGAAACACTGGACACCTGAATGTCTTCGTAGTCGTTGAAGAACACAGCACCGTTGAGGCGCAACCGATGGTCGAACAACTCCGACTTGATCCCTAACTCGTAGGTCGTCACAAATTCAGGGTCGTAGGACTCCACCTCGGAAGCGACGGTGGGTCGCCCGTTAAAACCACCGCTCTTGAACCCGCGGGAGATGGAAGCATAGGCCAACACGTTTTCCAGCCATTGAAAGTCGAGACTGATCTTGGGCGATACTTCACTCCAATCGTTGTTTACCGTAGTGCGGGGAACTATTGCTACGCCACTGTTCACTCGTTTGTGATCAAGTGTATAGTCTTTTTTTTCGTAGGTATAGCGTATCCCGCCACTGAGACTGAGCCGTTCGGAAAAGTCGTAGGTCAAATGGGTAAAGAACGCGTAGCTGGTAATTTCGATCTTGTTGTAAATATCGAAATCCAGGTCCAGCGCCGCGTTTACCGGATTACCAGCGCCACCGGCACAGGGCGGTGTACCCCCGGGGCCGAGACAAATTAAAGCCGCTGGCAACCCTTCCAGGGCGTCATACAACCCCGACACCAAGCGAACGTCGTTTTTGTCGATGCCAGTTTCTTCAAAATAGAACGCACCTAAAAGCCAGGTCAATCGATTATCCACGGCGAGTCCAGTCAGTTGAAGTTCCTGGCTGAAGTTGTCACCCTGCTGGTCCTGATTAGTGTGCACAATAGGCAGTGGTGAGCCATCACCATCTCGGCCAAAGGAACCATCGGTTTCACGATAGGCGGTGATGGATTTAAGCGTTACATTCGGAAACTCGTGTTCTATCGTGAGAGAGGTACCCCAGGCATCGAGCAGATTCCTGTTTGGGCCAGTGCCGTAGGTGGTATAGGGATCATTGGTAATAAAGGCGTCACTCATAGGAGTCCCTGCGGGACTCCCTACCAAGGCATTCCACAACCCGGCCAGTGGTGCATTCGCATCAAACTGCGCCAGAGTCGTAGGAACGGACTCTTCGTTCTCTTTGGTCCAGTCTAGGGTCAGATCAGCGCGAGTAGTGTCAGACGGTTCCCAGCGCAATGCCGCCCTGGCTCCCAGAGATTCCTCGTCACCCTGATGGTCGATCGTCTTGCTTGTATTGAAGTCAATGCGTTTAGCGTAGCCATCCCGCTTTTTGCTTGACACAGCCACCCGAAGCGCCAGTGAATCACTCAAAGGTGTATTGTAAGATGCCCTCACATCCAGGCGATTTAACTCTCCTCCCGTTATTTCGAAAGAACCTTCTCTCTCCCGGGACGGTTTTGCTGTAATGACGTTGATGGCACCGCCAATGGTATTCTTGCCAAACAAAGTACCCTGAGGACCTCTGAGAATTTCCACCCGCTCCAGATCGAGCAGGTCCAGCACACCTCCCAGCGTTCGAGGATGATAGACACCGTCCACATAAGTCCCGACCCCAGGATCCGTAGTAAAGAGAAAATCGATCTGGCCGATTCCGCGAATATAGATCTGACTGTTGTTACCACCGCCACTACCAGAAGCTCCCACGCTCATCTGTACATTTGGCGCAAAGGAACCCACCTCCATCAAATTGGTGAGACTGCGCTCCTGCATATCCTCGGCAGAGAAGGCCGATATGGCAATGGGTGTTTCCTGCAGCGACTCCGAACGTTTGCGGGCGGTAACTATGATCTCTTCTACTCCGTACTCCGATTGATCTTGCGCCTCGGCCGCCTCTGTAGTTCCCGGGAACAGGATGAGTATGGACGGGATGAGCGAACTCATCACCACACCGAACAGTTGCAAGACCCTTACTGGAAAACCCATAACACCCCCCTGTTTACTTTCCTGACATGTTCTGTTCCGTCACTTGGCAAACAGCGCACGATCAGTCTGCGAGACAAAACGTCTCGATGCTATTTATGCCAATTCACACTCCACAGTTGCAATAGCGCAAAATACCTAAATCGCTCCGCTCGGCTCACTGTGCCGTGCCATGAACTCCAACAGCAATTGATTCACTTTTGCAGCCGCTTCCATGTGGGGAATGTGTCCAGCGTGTTCGATAAGATGCAACTCCACACCCTGTGGCAAATCGGACGGCAGGGGTGCGGAGACGATCCGATCTTCAGCTCCGAAAACCACTTGCACGGGAGTACCCTGTTGAACCAGGCGCTCCAGTACACCGAATGGTGCACCGTCCACCGACTGCGCCGGTTCAACGATGGCCTGCTGGTGTATTTTTGCCCAACTCTCCTCGACCCCTTCGATACGCTTCACTCGCAGGACATTTTCTACCAGATCTCGCGTAATCATTTCCGGGTCAGCAACCAACCGGGTCAGGCAGGCCTTCATCGCTTTACGTCTGCCCGCCTTGAGGAAGCTTTCCAGAAAGTCCGGCTGGACTCGGGTACCGGGGCCCAGGCTACTGATCAACGTCAACGAATAAACTCTAGAGGGGTTTTCTGAGGCCAGTTGTGCAGCGACAGAGCCACCCAGAGAATGCCCGACGAGATGAACCCGCCCGAGTTCCAAGCTATCGAGGAACCCGAGCGTAGCTGCCGTCAGTTCCGCAACATCACCGGTTTCCAGTGTTTTATAGGATCCACCATGACCAGGCAGATCCAGGGCAAAGGTTGCCCCGGTGTCTGCGAGAGCCGCATGGTTGAAGAGCCAGCTGTTCAGGTCGCTCCCCATTCCATGTATCAATACCTTTGGCGAACCTCCCTCCCCCAAAGGCAGATACCTTAAGGACTTTCCTTGCACCTCAATATTCGACGGATCAATCGCCCCCGCTGTGCCGTGCTCCTGCAGGAATTCCTGGAATCTCTCCTGGAAACCGGAAACAAAATCCTGCACCTGCTCGGACGTCGCCTCCGCCGGACCTATTACACCAATCAAACCACCAACCGGGAAGCTCTCATCGACCTTTGCAATTTGAGCTAGGAGAATGCCTTCCGCCTGACTTTCTACCACATTGACGATTTTTTCAGTTTCCACCTCAAAGACATCATCGCCTGCCTTTACCGGAGATCCCGTTTCTTTCAACCACGCAATCACCTTTCCTTCGGTCATGGCCATGCCCCACTTTGGCATTGTCAGCGCATGAAGTTCACTTCCATTCCCCGCACTCATCTCTTGTACTCCACTGTTTCACGGATAGCGGTCTCAACCCGGAAACTGTCCGGAATATAAAGTCGTTCCAGGTTCGAGGCGAAGGGTATGGGGGTGTGGGGCGCTGTGACCATTCGGACAGGCGCTTTGAGCGCACCAAAGGCTTCCTGGGCTACCAGAGCTGAGACATCACATGCAAAATTGCAGCGCGGTGTCGTCTCATCCACGATCACCAGGCGGCCGGTCTGTTCAACACTTTCAATGATAGTCTCCTCATCCAGTGGCGATGTGGTACGAGGGTCGATCACCTCGACGTTCACCCCGGAACCCTTGAGGTTTTCTGCAGCCTCCATCGCCACATGCACCATTTGCCCAAGTGCCACAACTGTTATATCTTCACCCTCATTTAGAATGTTGGCCTCCCCGAGAGGAATCAGGTAACTCTCATCAGGCACCTCTTCCACCCTGTCGTAGAGCAACTTGTGCTCCAGAAACACAACCGGGTCGTTGTCTCGAATTGCGGTGATCAAGAGCCCTTTTGCATCATAGGCTGAAGAGGGCACTACAACCTTGAGGCCGGGGAAAAAACTGAAAACTGAATGCAGGCTCTGGGAATGCTGGGAGGCGGTACCGATACCCGCGCCCGTATTTGCTCGCAAAACCAGAGGAATGCTGTCCTGACCCCCATATAGATAACGATATTTCGCAGCCTGATTACAGACCTGGTCGAAGCAGACTGCAATGAAATCATTGAACATGAGATCAACCACAGGCCGCATTCCGGTGGCTGCTGCGCCTATTGCCGCTCCGGTGAAAGCCGCTTCGCTGATGGGCGTGTCCAACACGCGTTGCGCGCCGAATTCAGAAAAAATACCTTTAGTCACCCCGAGCGGACCTCCCCAGGCGTCATCCTCACCGTCGCAACCAGCACCGCCTGCAATATCTTCTCCAATCAGAATGACCGATTCATCCCGGTGCATTTCCAGAACCAGTGCATCCTTGATTGCCTGTCGAAACGTTATCCTGCTCATGTGTGATACTCACTCAGTAGTCTGATGCGTAAATGTCGGCATCGAGACGATCTGCAGAGGGCATCTCCGCCTCGGGTGCGGTCCGATAAATCGACTCAACCATCTCTTCAATCTGAACATCGATACGGCTCAATTCCGCACGGCTGACACTTTCTGAAGAGGTTGCTGTCGAGGCAAAATTGGTCAGGCAATCACGTTGTGATCTCAACAACTCCACTTCATCGGCTCCCCGGTACGTCTGGGCATCCCCCTCGAAATGACCATAGAAGCGCTTTTGACGCACTTCGAGTACACTGGGCCCCTGGCGTTTTCGAGCGCGTGCAATCAAAGGTGCCACGGCTTCCACAACGGCAAAGAAATCATGCCCTTCAACGCAAACACCGGGCATGCCGAATGCCTCGCCACGTTTCCACAAATCTCCTGCAATTGCCCAATATGCTGCTGTGGCTTCGGCATAGCCGTTGTTTTCAAACACAAACAACACCGGCAATTGCCACACCGAGGCAAGATTCATGGCTTCTGATACCACGCCCTGGTTCGCCGCTCCCTCCCCGATCAGAGCGACCGCAATGGCGTCTCGAGTCTTCGTCTTCGCGGTCAGAGCCGCACCACAGGCCAATGCTGCGCCACTGCCTACGCCACTGTTCGCTCCCATATATTTCACAGAGGTATCGTGCACATGGCAAGAACCTGCAAACCCACCGCACACGCCGTCGGCGCGGCCATAGATTTCCAACAGAACTTTTTCAGCCGGCACTCCTTTGGCGATCGCATGGCCATGCCCCCTGTGCGTTCCCGCAAGATAGTCCTCATCGCTGAGATGCGCACACACTCCAACTGCAGATGCTTCCTGTCCGGCATATAAATGCACGAACCCTGGCACTGCGCCACCGGCAAACTCTGCATGCATGCGATCTTCGAAGGAACGTATGGTGCGCATTTTGCGATAAGCATTCAGCAACACCTCTTTACTGAGCGGCGATTTCATTGTCCGGTCTCCTACAAATTTGCGTACATGCCCCCGTCAACCAGTAACTGAGAACCCGTGACGTGCTTTGCTTCATCGGAACATAAATACAGCACCGCAGAGGCGACGTCTTCCGGCTCGCCGAACTCCCCGAGCGGAATCTTCTGTAGAAATTCTTCCCTCACGCTCGTGCCCCCTCCGTCTTCTTCCAGCAGCCCTTCGAGCATAGGGGTGAGAATCTGACCCGGATGCACAGAGTTACAGCGAATCCTGTATCTTTTCTGGGCACAGTAAACTGCCACGGACTGAGTCAATTGGCGTACAGCGGCTTTACTGGCCCCATAGGGTGTGTTGAACCAGGTCTGCACCAGCGCGGCAATGGAGGATATGTTGACAATAGATCCACCCGCTCCCTTCGCCATTGTGGGAATAACCGCCCGGCACCCCAGAAATACACCTCGAGAATTCACGGCTTGAATGTTCTCCCAGACGTCTAGCGGGGTATCTTCCGGAGTATTGGTCTGTCCCGGCCCGGCATAGCCCGCGTTGTTTACCAGAAGATCAAGCCCGCCAAATTGCTTTACGATGTCGTTCACAACAATCTGCCAGTCGTTCTCCTGGGACACGTCGAGGGAGAAAAAAGTTGCACTCAAGTCCTCTGCGGCCTGTGTTCCCGCTTCGATAGCAACGTCACTCAGAACCACTTGAGCACCTTCTTCAGAGAGACGCCTCGCTGTTGCAAGCCCTATTCCCGAGGCTGCTCCAGTAACCAATCCAACTTTCCCTTCTACCCTGCCTCCCATCGAAATCTCCCCCACACCTGTCATCGGTTGGCTCTTCAGCGTGAATTGTTGGTAATATTTGACGCTTAGGACAGCTGAAAACAATAGCGTAAATGGCCTAATCGCCCGATAGCAGCTGGTAGTAAAAGATTGCAGTAAGGCATAGAACACCTGCGCCTGCCTGATCGCGGGATTCAGGAACCGATGGAGAAGGAGGCTTTTAATGAAACAACTCGCGTCACGTGACCTAGCCGAAATTCTGGAGGTCGGCCGCATTACTCTGAGCTGCGAATCGCAGACAGAATTACAGACGACGAGTCTGAAATTGCTGGAAAAGGCGCTGAGTGCCAGGAGCAGTCTCTACTTTGACATATCGCGAGACAACTCCAGCTGGCGATTCGGGCACGGTCTCTCAAGGGGCGTTCCAGAACAGGGACCGGAACTCTGGCATCAGCATTACTATAAGCAAGATCCTTTTGTGCAGGCATTTCTCGACGCGCCGGGCAGTAAGCCACCGGTGGTGGTATCCAGCCAGATTCTTTCCCATAAAAAACTTATCGCAACCGAGTTCTACGCGGATTTTTTAGAACCTCAATCGATTTACCATATTCTCATTCTGGGGCTCGTGAGTTCAAAGGGCCCCATTGGCCTGTTCGGTTTTCACCGTCCTCTCGACGCCGCGCCCTTCTCGAAGAGAGACGCTGAAAAAGCCTGCCTGCTTTCGCCCTACCTTTCTGCAGCGGTCGAAAATACGAAGCGTAAGGAAGAATCACGCTGTTTCCGCGAAGCGATCGACCAGATGGCTTACGATTCCGCCAATCGGGGTGTAATTATTCTGGATCGTTCGAATAGACCCCTGTATAGCAATTTGCGGACCGCAGAGCTATTACGCCCGGACTCTGCATCAGATGACTCGAAAAATCAGTGGACAGAAAGCATACCCGATTACATAACTAAATTTAGTACACAGGTGAGGAGTAGAGAAAAGCTCTCTCCCGATGACCTTGCCCCGCACTGCTACAGATTTGACACACCCGCCAAAGCGTTGTCAGTGGAAGTTCGGGAATGCAGGGACGGGGTCCAAGTGGTTTACGTGAGTCAGGATGATTGCAGCAATATTCGACCGGATCGTCTGGAAAAATTCGGGTTAACGAACCGTCAGCGCGCCATTGTGCATCTGTTGAGCACGGGCATGACGAATCCTGAAATCGCAGACAAACTCTGTATCAGCATTCGAACCGTGCAGAACCACTTACGCTCGATTTACGACAAGGTGGACGTGCACAACCGCACCAGTCTGGTCAACCGCCTCAGTCATTGAGGGGGAACGGCAGTGCTATAGCGGAGCGGACCTTTCCTTCAATCTTCTGCGTGCCTGCCCGGAACACCGGCTGTCTGACCGCCGTCGACCATAATTGCGGCACCCGTAATCATGGCGGCACCGGGTGAAGCCAGAAACATGATCACGTTCGCAATGTCTTCGGGCAACGCGAGACGTCCCAGCGGAACCAGCTCTGCCATGCCAGCTCGCATGATGTCTCGACCACCCAATTGCTCTGCAACCGGGTCCAGCATTTCTGAGTCGACATAAGTAGGACAAACGGCGTTACAGCGGATCCTGAGATTGTACTTGGCACAATGCAGGGCTACGGATTTGGTCAGCAGTGTCACACCCCCCTTCGAAGCGCTATAAGCGGCAATGTCGTCACCGCCGACGATACCCGCCATGGATGACATATTGACCAGAGCTCCGCCGCCATCACTTTGTTTAATACCTCTTATGCCGTGTTTACAACCGAGGAAGGTGCCGGTCAGATTGACCTCCAGTACTCGTTTCCAGTCCTCAAGAGATGTTTCTTCGAAATTTCCATTGATCCCGATGCCCGCACTGTTAACCAGAACATCAAGTCGCCCGAACCTTTCGATTGCCATAGACACCGCGTTCTCCCACTCGCTTTCACTGGTCACGTCCAGGGAAAGGAATCTGGCCTGAGAACCCAGCTCACGGGCAGTCTTCTGCCCTCCGTTTGCGTCGATATCTGCCACCACGACACTCGCGCCCTTTTCTGCAAACAATTGACAGGTTGCACGACCGATACCCGACGCACCACCCGTAACCAGACAAACCTTATCAGAAAATTCACCCATCAGTTTGGCTTCATCAGATCACGCACCGTAGACTCAACCGATTCCACCGAGGGCACCCATGCATCTTCCAGTACTGGCGAAAAGGGAACGGGTGTGTGGGGTGGCGTAACCTGCTTCACGGGTGCCTTAAGGTTGGAAAAACCTTCAGAAGCAACCAGACCAGCGATGTCTGCGGCCAGACCGCAGCGCTTTGCAGATTCATCTACGATCACCAGGCGCCCTGTTTTCTCCACACTTTCGAGAATCGAGTCTTCATCCAGTGGTGAGGTGGTGCGGGGGTCGAGCACTTCTACAGACACGCCTTCCCCGGCAAGTTTGTCCGCCACTTCAGTGGCAAGATGGACCATCCGGGAAAACGCCACCAGCGTGATATCACTGCCTTCGCGTACCAGATTCGCTTCCGCGAAGGGAAGGGTATAGGCCTCATCTGGTACTTCATCGGTAGTGTCGTAAAGCACCTTGTGTTCGAAAAACACCACGGGATCGTCATCCCGGATCGCTTGAATCAATAAACCCTTGGCATCGTAGGCGTTCGAGGGCACCACGCATTTCAAACCAGGTACAGCGGTAAAAAAGTGATACAGCGATTGGGAATGTTGAGCAGCCGCACGAAATCCAGCTCCGATCATGGTGCGCAATACCAGAGGGGTGGTGGCATTGCCTCCAAACATGTACCGGAACTTGGCCGCCTGGTTGAAAATCTGGTCGAAACAGACGCCCAGAAAATCCACAAACATCAATTCCGCAACCGGTCGAATCCCCGCCAGCGCAGCCCCGGCTGCTGCCCCCACGATAGCGCTTTCGGTAATGGGCGTATCTATCACCCGGGAAGAACCAAATTCTCCGATCAACCCCTTGGTAACACCCAGGGCACCGCCATAAGCGTCTTCTTCCCCCGAGCCACCGGCACCGCCAGCAACATCTTCTCCCATCACAACAACGGTGGGATCCCGCCTCATCTCATGCGCGAGGGCTTCGTTGATCGCTTGTCGGTAGGTCTTTTTAGGCATGAGTTGCTTCTCCCGAATTTCAGTCTCACGAGCCAGGCTTTAGTAATAGGACTTATACACATCAGTCATCACTTCTGACGGTTCTGGAAAGGGGGCAGAGCGCGCTTCCGTTACGGCGCTGTCGATGAGGTTCATCACGGTTCCATCGATAGCCTCCAGTTCTTCTGCCCGGAGCAGGCCCGCACCGCAGACCTTATTCCTGAAATGGGCAAGGCAGTCCTGCTGGTCACGTACCCGTGCGAGTTCCTCCTGCGATCGATATAACTGGGGATCACCTTCGAAGTGCCCGAAAAATCGCACCGCCTGACATTCGATGGCCGAGGGCCCACCTCCGCTTCGCGCCAATTCGATCGCCTCCCGGGCGATCTCCTGCACCGCGAAAAAATCCGTGCCATCCACCTTGTGAGCCGGTAACCCGAATCCCTCGCAACGCCCGGCGATGTCTTTCGATCCCACGGCGTAGTCGTGGCCCGTGCCCTCCCCATAGCCATTGTTCTCGAAAACAAACACTACCGGTAACTTCAGCACCACAGCCATATTGATGGCTTCGAATACCGTCCCCTGGTTGGACGCGCCGTCTCCGGCAAAGGCGACAGCTACATTACCGTTACCCAGGGTCCTGGCTGCCAGAGCTGCCACTGTGGCCAGGGGTGGCGCTCCCCCTACGATGGCATTTGCTCCCAGCATGCCCCGCTCCAGATCTGCAATATGCATGCTACCCCCCTTGCCGCTGCACAATCCCCCTGCCCGTCCGTAGATCTCCCGCATCATGGCTTTGACGTCACATCCCTTAGCGATGCAATGCCCATGCCCGCGATGGGTGCTGGCGATGCTGTCGTCTTCAGTCAGACTGGCGCAAACGCCCGCGGCGATGGCCTCTTCACCGGCATACAAGTGAACGAAGCCGGGAATCTCACCGGTGGTATTCTCGCGGTGGATACGTTCTTCGAATTCACGAATGGTTCGCATGGTTCGGTACGCATCGAGCAGGTCTTCACGGCTCAGTTGCATAGGTTCTCCTCCTGTTCCTACAGTGTGGTGCTGCTCTCGAACGGGCGCTGTCCCGGAAGGATCCTTCCGGTTCCCGCTACGGGCTGAATCACACGACTCCCTCGACCCGATTTCGCTCAGCCTCTGTTTAGACCAAAAGGATAGTACTGTGCAATAGCGCAAAGTACCTGTTTGTACTCCTTCCCTGAGTTGGTATTCTCCGATCCAGGGAACACAGCAGGGGAAATCAAGACCATGTATCAGCACATTCTTTACGAAACTCACGCCGCCTCGGCGGTAATTACCATGAACCGGCCCGATCGGCTGAACGCACTCACTGTGCGGATGCTGGCAGAAATCAAACACGCTCTAGCCCGGGCTGAAAAGGATCCTCAGGTGACCGGCATCGTGCTCACCGGAGCCGGCCGGGGGTTCTCCGCGGGCATGGACATGGACGCCCTCGATGAAATATCCACCACTAACAGCATCGGCGCAGAAGGCGATGACCTGAGTGCCCTGAAAGCCGAACCGGGAGACGCATCCCTCGGAGAAGACTTCCAGGTCACCTACGCCTATCTGCTGTCGATACGCAAACCCCTCATCGCCGCCGTGAACGGTGCCTGTGCCGGGCTCGCCTTCAGCATCGCCATGTTGTGTGATCTGCGTTTCGTCGCGCAAGACGCCAAATTTACCACCGCCTTTTCTCAACGGGGCCTGGTGGCAGAACACGGTGTGAGCTGGATTCTGCCGCGATTGATCGGTCCCTCTCGGGCCCTGGATCTGCTCTGGAGTGCGCGCAAGTTCGACGGATTCGAAGCTGACCGACTGGGCCTCGCTGACCGGCTCTGCGCACCGGGGGAGACGTTGACGTCTGCACAGGGGTATATCGAACACCTGGCGGCCACCGCATCCCCCACATCGCTCATGATCATGAAGCAACAGGTCTACCGGCATCTCATGCTGCCTCTGGGGGAAGCGATGCAGGATACGAACACACTCATGGCGGAAAGCCTGACCCGGGAAGACTTTCGTGAAGGCGTGCGTTCCTTCGTAGAACGCCGTGCGCCTCGCTTCAACCCTTTGACTGTCGAGGAGTAATTGCCAGCGGGTCGAAGTAATGATATTCATTATTTCATTCGTTAGAATTCATGCCCCCAACCACAGGGCTCGACGCGACTCATGGACACGCGCAAATCCCGGCAAACCCGA
>Ga0114931_10007045_pt1 | contig 13780 bp, 14 predicted proteins | sample 2SBtaG_FD_89579 | JGI IMG/M metagenome (GOLD analysis project Ga0114931, IMG submission 89579) | Deep subsurface microbial communities from Kolumbo volcano to uncover new lineages of life (NeLLi) - 2SBTROV14_V59a metaG | ecosystem: Environmental > Aquatic > Marine > Volcanic | place: Kolumbo...
CAAACCTGGAAAGATGAAAAAATCATCAGGGAAGACTTCTACCATGCCTAAGGTGTCTACATCGTACTTCCCAAAATGAGGGGTTTCGAGCTGTCTGTCTTGAGCAGAACATGAACGAATAGGGGCAAATGACATGAACGCCTTTTTCAAAATCTTGAGTGGATGGGGACTGGCCATACTCTTCCTGGTAACCCTGAGCCCATTTTCATTTGCTGAAATGGCGATATGGAACATAGACTACGATCATTCAACGGTTGGCTTTCAAGTTCGGCATATGGTGATTTCTCAGACCAATGGAAAATTCTTGAAGTACAGCGCTGTGGTCGAAATGGACCCCGCAGCGGAAAAAGTCAAAACCATCCAAGCGACCATCCAAACGACCTCGGTGTTCACCGATCATAAAAAGCGAGACAAGCATCTCCGAAGCCCGGATTTCTTTGATGCAAAGACCTTTCCGACCATGACGTATATCATGAAACGGTATACAAAGACCGGTGACACCTATACGGCTGTTGGCGACCTGACGATCCGCGGCGTCACCAAAGAAATCACGCTGATCGGCACGTTTAACGGTGTGGTGAAAGACCCCTGGGGGAATACGCGGGCTGGGTTTACAGCAGAGGGCACAATCAATCGCCAAGACTTCGGAATGAGATTCAATAAATTGTTGGATAACGGGGGATTGATGGTTGGCGATCAAGTCACCATCAAACTAGAAATCGAATGTATCAAAGCCAAGGGACGGAGTGCTCCGTGACATCTTTTCGGGCCAGGACAACGGGCAACCTGGCTGGGAGTCCATGGGCATGTCTGTGACCGTTTCAGCTAGGAGCCTGATGATCCGCCCAACCTTCGTGGATAAACTATAAATTAAAAACTCCCGACCCCTTTTTACCGGTTATTATGCCCCGTGTTCGACATCGAACTCATCGCTGACACTGGTTTGAAGAGTGTGCTTAGAGACAGCTTTGCTTCGAGGGCAGCCACGATCTGGTCCAGTTCGACGCTGGCTTCGGCTTGAAGTCCGAGGCATGTCGAGATGCCCTCAGCATCGGTACTGACCCGCGATTGCATTCCAAACCTGAATGATCGATCCGACTGCTTCTCCATCCGGTACACGTGCATGTGCATCGCGTCACCAAGTGCGACCTGGTTCTTCAGATGATCGAAGGTGAACTCTTTCGTCATGTAGCCAAAGAGCTTGTCTTGGAGGACGAGGACCAGCTTCTTGTTTATGTGCTCGAAAGTCTGGATCTTGTGATGCATCTGGACCAAGATCGTCTTCGCGGTCATTTTCCAGTTCATACCCCATACGACTTCGTGGATGACTCGTCCTTGTCACCGCGCGGGACGCCGAGCTTCTTGAGCAGTCGCTGCCGTTCAGGCCACACAGTGCCGGTAGTATCCAGCGTTTGAATCTCGATGCCGACGAAATCCTTCACCTTGCCCTTACGGGCCGATACTAGGAAGTAGTCAACGCTGCCGCCAGGAATCGACACCTCTTGAACGATGTGGAGTTCGTTTCCTGGCTCGTGCGTGGTGAGAAGGTGAAGGCCGTCAGTGAATATCTGGCGTCGTTCAAGAAGCCGCGTCGGGCAGATCACCACTGGTTTCTTCCCCTTGCCGTAGAGGACAGTGCATGATCCGATGGAAGTACCAGGGTCGCTCTTCCGAACCTTGTAGCATGTCTTTGACAAGAATGGGCACTGCTGCTCACGCACGACGCGCGACCCGTCCTTCCGCCGACTTTCGGCAGAGTGGCCGAACAGCTCAACCACCGCACTCATAGGAGTGTCGCGCATCGGTCCTCTGCAATTTCCAGGTAGTGGGAGGAAATGTCAATCCCAATGGATTGGCGCCCAAGGTCACGTGCTGCGAGAAGGGTAGTTCCCGTCCCATAGAACGGATCAAGCACTACTCCGTCTCCCGGACACGTAGCAAGGATGGGGATTCGACACAGGTCTACCGGGTACGGTGCGTAATGGGATTCTCTCTTCTGGGTGTCCTCGGGCATAATGTCCCATACATCCGCGGGCTTGCTTCCGTTCGGATGGTACTTGAGGAAATAGAACCCTCGATCACGAAGCTCCTTAGCGCGGCCTGAGACCTTACTAACGTCAGCCAACATCTGATCTAGTGCTTTGAAGGCTTCTCGCTTCTCTTCCTCACTCAGGGTGGTGGAGAGTTCGATCTGCCGCTTGTAGCGGACATTGGAAACACCGGTGGCGGAAACGACCGCGCCGTTCACGACCCATGCCTCTCTTGGCTTTGATCGGATCGCGTCAGCGTCGTAATGGTACTTCGACTGCTTCACGAAGTGAAAGACCTGCTCGTGAATAGTTCCCGAGGCGGTCCTTCGTGTTGTCCATGCCGCTTTTGACTTTGTTCCAAATCACGCTGTTGCGGAGTATCCAGCCTTGCCGGTCGGTGAGTTCGAGGGCCACGCGCCAGGGAATACCCGCAAGACCCTTGTCTTGATAGGTATCGCCGATGTTGAGCCAGAACGAGCCATCGGGCTTGAGAATACGCTTGAGAGCAAGGAATATGTCTGACAGGTGGCGGATGAACTCCGGGTAGTCGCTTTCCTGACCGATGCCCCCGCCTTCATACTCGCGCTTCCCCCAATACGGTGGGGAGGTCATGGCGAAGTCGACGGACGATTCGGACAACTTGCTTAGCACCACCAGGGCGTCTCCAAGCAGGAGAAGAGGCATTATACGCCCACTAGATCGATATGCGGCTACTTCGCGCGCATGGTCCGTTTCCACGAAGGACCGGGCCGTGCGAACGTCAGCGCGCTCGCGCTTGGCTGAGACTTCAGTGTTCTTCATGTCCTGTATCTCTTCCTACGTCTCCGAGTGCGAAGTCTGCCACCCGCGGGGCATAACGCCGGCGGTGAGCGACGGGCCACACGCCACCGACACCCGCATGAGAAAAATGCCTGCCGTGTGCTCCACTGCGATGTTATGTGTTGATCTCACCTCAATATTCTCTATACATGATCATTGGGATCTTTATTGCTACTGGCAAAAAGAAGGCCTTGCTTCAATCAATTTTTGAACCGCATGATCTCGCTCTGCATCAGAAAGCTTAGGATCTGGAAGGCCAATCATGTTTGGTTGTAGGACTGCCAAGGCTGGTTCCGAAATCGCAACAGGAAACATCAAGCCCGCGTGCCATTGTTCACCTTCTCGCCCGGCTATCACGCCTATGCCCTTCTTCCTGAGTCCTACAACATCCGGGCTGTCAATCGGCATCCGAATTACATGACGGCCTTGGAGAAAAAACTCACGCAACACTGCGCATTCAGCACTGTCCAGGTTATGGAGGTTCTCCAATATCTTTCTTTTTAACTTCCTCTTTTCCCCCATTCTCGGAGTTTGCTGATTGCCCACACAAAGATGGTCACAATTAGTCTCTTAGGGACAAAATTCCGTGTTTTTCTGGATCATAAAGAATTTAGGGTTTTCGTGTCGTCGTTCATCACTGCGTTTTCTGATTAGATGGGCAGAAGACCGTTGTCCTGAGGACCGTTGTCCTTTCGACCATTTTTTTGTCCTTTCGATTATTTTTTGTCATTTCGACCAGCGGGAGAAATCCTATCTTGCCGCAATCCAAACGATCTCTCGCTCCACTCGAGACATGGATTTCTCACTCCGTTCGAAATGACCGAAGTGGCACCCATCCTACACCATCCTCCGATAACAACCCTAAATTCTGTATGATCCGTTTTTCTGTAAAGAAATTTTTGGTGATGTTCCAAAAGCCTGGTCTTTCAAGGGGCTGGATGGTCTTTCCTGCAAATCCAACTTTTTAGATCGTCTGAATTTTCCCGTCATTTTGCATTGTTCAATTTGCACTTTGCCATTGACCTTGTTTGGTTTCGGCTCGTCCGGGTTAGGATCCTTAAAGCCATTTAACGCTTCCCGACCCCTTTTTCATGGATGAGAACTTGGAGAGGCTCTTGGTTTATGAAGAGAGAGAATGGACTTGGTTGGCTGAGGGAGGTCTAATTGATGGTCGGCGTCATTTGACGGCGACGGAGATCATAGGCTAGGCCCATCTTACTCAACAACCAAATCAGCCATTTGGAAGGATCAAAATTATACCAGAACGGACCATTCCGGTAGTCGCTTTGATACATGTGGTGGTAATTATGATATCCTTCGCCAAAGGTCAAGAGCGAGACTACCCAACTATTACGGCTTGAATCCAAAGCGCCATGTGGCTGAGCCCCCCATAAATGACACACTGAATTAATGCAAAACGTGGAATTCAGAACGAAAAAGGTTCTGCCAAGTCCAGCCAACAGGAAACAGCCGACTCCTCCCATCCATCCGTTATATAGATATCCAACGAAAAACGGAAACACCAATCCGGCCAGAACGATAGGCACATAATATCGATGTTGCCACATCACCACAGGATCTTGCTTTAAGCGGGAAGCATATTTTTCATCTTTATGGGGATCTTTCCAAAATAACCACGCACAATGACTATACCAAAACCCCCACATGGCGTTATAGGGATCTTCTTCCTTATCACAGCGAGCATGATGGCGAATATGGTCTGCTGCCCATTTAAGCGCACTGTTTTCAAGGGCCATGCCCCCTGCCACCAGGAGAACGCCTTTTACCCAGTTTGTACACTTAAAACTTCTATGGGCCATGAGACGATGGTATCCCACGGTGATCCCCAGACCCGTGACAATATACAAAATGAAAAACAATGACCAATCGACCCAGGAATAATCATAAAAGATCGCATAGGTTGGGACGCCTATCATGGTTCCTATGACAACGGATGCAAAGAGGAGGGTGGTTGGAAAATCAAATGTTCTTAATCGATAGCCTTTTGGGGTCAGCATAGTGCTCATAGATACTTGGCGCTTTCCTTTCCGCTTTAAGAAAGAAATGGAATGATCGTTGAGGATACCAATATGTCAGGCTTCATTATGAGTGGCACACCTCAATAGTGAAAATCATTTTTGGATCTTGCCCTGAATAAGAAGGGAATCTTGTTGCCCTGAATGGACCCCCATGGGCCTGAGGACAATTGGTGTTTAGAATACACGATGAATTGGTTTTTGTAAAGTAAAAAAATCCTTTTGAATGTTCATGCCCACTCACCATTCAACCCTCCTAGGCGTTTGTCTAGGAGGGTTGAAGAAGATTATGTTCCCATCTCCCATGAAGCCAGATATTTCTCCTGTTCTTTGGTGAGTTTATCCATATACACACCCATCCCAAGTAGTTTGAGCCGGGCGATTTCCACATCTAGATGTTGAGGGACAGGATAGACTTTCTTTTCAAGTTTTTTATGATTTTTATACAGATATTCAGCCGAAAGCGCCTGATTGGCAAAACTCATATCCATGACACTGGAGGGGTGTCCTTCAGCCAAGGATAAATTGACGAGCCGCCCTTCACCGAGCAAATTGATTTTCCGCCCATTTTTGAGAACATATTGCTCCACACCTGGACGGACGACACGTTTTCTCTTGCTCAGCTTCTCGAGCCCGGGAATATCCAGCTCGACGTTAAAATGTCCGGAATTACACACAATGGCGCCATCTTTCATGACAGAAAAATGTTCAGGCCTAATCACATGAAGATCGCCTGTGACCGTGACAAAGAAGTCTCCCAATTCGGCGGCCTTGGCCATGGGTAAGACTCGGAATCCGTCCATCGTGGCCTCAAGGGCTTTGATCGGGTCCACTTCGGTCACGATGACATCGGCGCCTAATCCCTTTGCGCGCATGGCCACGCCGCGTCCACACCATCCATATCCGGCGACGACCAGAATGTGCCCGCAAATTAAACGATTCGTGCCTCGGATAATGCCATCCATGGTGCTTTGGCCTGTGCCATAGCGATTATCAAACAGATGTTTTGTTTCCGCGTCATTCACCGAGATCACAGGAAATTTCAGCACTCGCCGGCTTGCCATGCTCCGCAGTCGAATGACGCCTGTTGTTGTTTCTTCTGTGCCACCCAATACGTGCTTGAGTAAATCTTTTCGTTTAGAATGTAAATGAGAGACGACATCGGCCCCATCATCCATCGTCACTTGCGGCAAGTGTCCGATCGCAGACTGAATGTGCTGATAGTAGGTGTCATTATCCTCCCCTTTGATGGCATAGACCGAAATCCCTTCATGCGCCACCAGTGAGGCTGCGACATCATCCTGCGTGCTTAGGGGGTTCGACGCGCATAATCGAACTTCGGCTCCGCCGTCACGAAGCGTTTTGGCTAAATTGGCTGTTTCAGTAGTCACATGCAGACAAGCCGTAATTCGAACGCCTTTCAGTGGGCGCTCTCTCTTAAATCGCTTTTTTATCAGTCGAAGGACGGGCATGCTCACTTCCGCCCACTCGATCCGTTGTTTTCCTGCATTGGCGAGTTCAAGATCTTTGACATCGTAATCCACAATTCCTCCTTCTTTCATTCAAGATAGATGTTGACAATAAAAAAGGGAAAGGGTCGAGGGACCCATCCCCCTTTGACTGACGTTTTCCAATATGGAAAACAACCTATTACCGGCCGATCTCTTTCCTTAAAAGCCGGGCCTTGTCGGTTTTTTCCCAGGTAAATTCAGGCTCTTTCCGCCCAAAATGTCCATACGCGGCTGTTTGTTTAAAGATCGGTCGCCGAAGCTTGAGGTGATCAATGATCCCACGAGGCGTCATGGGAAAATGTTTCCTTACGAGCTTATCAATCAATTCCACGGGAGCTTTTTCCGTTCCCTTGGCATCAATAAGAATGGAGACCGGTTCGGAAATTCCAATGGCATAAGCCAATTGTACCTCGCATTTTTCCGCGAGTTTTGCAGCCACGATATTTTTTGCGATATACCGCGCCAGGTAGGAAGCTGATCGATCCACCTTGCTGGGGTCTTTGCCGGAAAAGGCGCCGCCCCCATGACTTCCCACACCGCCATAGGTATCCACAATAATTTTTCTTCCGGTCAGCCCTGTATCTCCCATGGGACCACCGGTCACAAATCGGCCTGTGGGATTAATGTGATATTTTACGGTAACGGGATCATAAAATTCTTTTGGCATCACCGGTTTAATCACCTCTTCAATGATATCTTGTTCGATTTTTTTGGATGTCACTTTCTCGCTATGTTGCGTGGAGACCACAATGGTATCAATACGAACCGGTTTCCTGTTTTTGTATTCCACGGTGACTTGGGATTTACCATCCGGTCGAACCCATGGCAAAATGTTCTTTTTTCTGACTTCCGCCAAGCGTCTGGTTAATCGGTGAGCGAGCACGATGGGCATCGGCATGAGTTCCTCGGTTTCATCGCTGGCGTACCCAAACATTAATCCTTGGTCCCCGGCTCCACCCGTATCCACGCCCATGGCAATATCTCCCGATTGCCCATGAACGGCTGTTAAGACGGAACAGGTTCGGTAGTCAAAGCCCCAGGTGGCATCGGTATATCCTACCTCCCTAATGGTTTCCCGAATGATATCGGGAATTTCGACATACGCCTTGGTAGAAATTTCTCCGGCCACAAAGGCCAGGCCTGTCGACAGTATGGTTTCACACGCCACCCGGCAGTGTTTATCCTTGGCAATAATGGCATCTAGGATAGCATCGGAGATCTGATCGGCTATTTTGTCCGGATGCCCTTCCGTGACAGACTCAGATGTAAAAAGAAAATTGGATTGTCTCATTTTATGACCCTCAGCTTCGGGTCGCTTCCGAGATGGTTTCCTGGAAACGCCCTTCGATGAATGGATAATTGATCGGTAAGGTTCATACTGTAATAAAAAGAGGCAGGGTCTTGTCAACAATTAAAATTTCTGCGACTGAATTTTCCATTGTAAATCCGACGTAAATCCGTTGCAAAGGTGTGTGGTTTCTTCCTATTTCGGTTTTTTTGATGAAAAAATTAAGTGAACAGGGAAGAGGGGGGGAAGGGATGATGTGTTCTGATCTGATTCGTGAAAGCTCTTTGGTTAGGAATGGCATTCTCGATCAACAGGATGGGTGTGTTCCAGGAGTCCGCAGGTTGCATTCCTCAAATAGCCGGTGCTAAGATCAACTCTCATTTTCATGTTCTCTCGTCCCTTACCGATCTCCTTAAAACTGATAGGGTAGTCCGTCAAAGGTGGTTATGGGATGAGAGGGAGCGGGCATAGGATTTTGCGGGGAGGCCTCTAGATGTATAAAACAATATATATTCCCGTCGACAATTCGGATCATTCGAATATGGCGGTCGATTTGGGTGTGAAGTTGGCAATGGCCTTTGGTTCTAAAATTGTCGGGAGTCATGTGTATGCCGCCAAAATGCATGATAAACGTTTTAAGCAAATGGAGGCCGGGCTTCCGGAGGAATATCACGATGAAAAGGAACTTGACCGCCAACGTCAAATTCATGACTCCTTGATTACTCGTGGACTTCAGATTATTACGGATTCTTACCTTGATTATGTTGACCAAAAATGTGCGGAGTCCAATATTCCTTTGGAACGGCGATCTCTGGAAGGGCGCAACTGGAAAGTGCTGTCTGAAGACATTAATACAAACGGGTATGATCTTGCCATTATGGGAGCTCTGGGCGTAGGCGCCGTGAAGGATTCAGTGATCGGCAGCAATGCTGAACGGGTGACTCGCCGTGTTCGGAACTCTGATATGCTCCTCATCAAGGATCTTCGTCCATTGAACGGGGATGGAGGAAAGATTGTCGTAGCCGTCGACGGAAGTCATTATTCCTTCGGTGGGCTGAAGACGGCGATCGCATTGGGAAAAGCCTTGAACAAGCCGGTTGAAGCCGTTTCGGCGTTTGATCCCTATTTTCACTATGCCGCTTTTCACAGTATCTCCGGGGTGTTGAATGAAGAGGCCGGAAAGGTCTTCCGTTTTAAAGAACAGGAAAAATTGCATGAGGAAATTATTGATAGCGGGTTGGCAAAAATCTATCAGTCTCATCTTGATATCTCAAGGGAGGTGGCTCAAGAGGAAGGTTCCGATCTGAAAACCACTCTTCTTGATGGCAAGCCGTTCGAAAAGGTTCTTCAATACGTTCGCAAGGAACAACCATGGCTCCTGATCGTTGGGCGTATTGGAGTCCATAGTGATGATGAGATGGATATTGGGAGCAATGCGGAGAATCTTCTCCGTTCGGTTCCTTGTAATGTACTGGTTTCCAATAGGAAATTTGTCCCACCGATTGATACGCAGGCTGAATATACGGTCGCGTGGACGGAAGAAGCTCTTCAGCGAATGGAGAGGATTCCCATCTTCGCACGAGGTGTGGCTAAAACCGCGATTCATCGGTATGCCATTGAGAAGGGGCATACCATCATCAGTAATTCCGTAGTGGATTCTGCTGTGGGGGATATTTTGCCGAAGGGCGCGATGGATGCGATGAAGGCGCTTGGCGGCAGCCTTGATACTGCCGGCATTGATCGAAATGCCATGCAGGCTGATGATGCGGTTGCCAAAGATTTAATGGGTTCAACTCTGAGTGGAATGATGGGTCAGGTCGTTCAAGAGAATCCTTCTCCGGATGCGCATCCGGTGAGCCCGGGAACACAAGCCTATTTGGATCGCATGAAACAAACCTACTATGTCTGTGATGGTTGCGGATATATTGGGAAAGGGGATACGCCGGTGAAGTGTCCGGTGTGTGCCGCTGATGGGAGTCAGTTTAAGGTAGTGGACAAGGTGGTGTTTGAGGCGGCGGCACAAGCGGAAGGTGGATTGGAGACCCAGTTTGCCTATGACGATGTGCCCATGCAGTGGACGAAAGATGCCAAAGAAGCGATCCGAACCGTCCCTGCCGGCTTTCAACGAAGACGAGCGAAAGCCAAAATAGAAAAATCTGCGATAAAACGGGGAATGACCACGATTACACTGGAGTATGCGAATCCCATGATTCAAGAAGCGGCGACAGAAAATTACACGCCGATTTTTTCGAATAAATCTACTTCCCCAAGCCTCAAAGGGGATCAGCCTCTTTTGAAGGCTGAAGGACAAAATGGGACCACACAAGAAGGACCCGTTCCTGCCTCCCCCTATAACTGGGAGCCGGAGGCTCTTCAACGGTTGGAACGGGCTCCGGCAGGATTTATGCGTGACTGTACACGAGCGCTTATTCTCAAACATGCGGAAAAGCTTGGGACGACCGTCATCACCTTGGCTGTTGCGGTTGAGGGCATTGAACAGGCCAAGCAAACCATGGAAGATGCGATGAAGTCAGGGAATGTCAAAGACATCGTGACTCGTTTGACCGGTTCATCTCTACTATCAGAAGCCCCATCGGGAGCCGGTCAACATGGGTAAGCCCCTTCCCGTCCTGAATTTTCAAAACATTCATCCTCCAGACCCTACTTCGTTACTGTCAGGACATGCCTCTGGGCTGGAACCCCTGCCACTTCGGCCGGGTACTCCTGATGATGGGCGGACGGTCGATGATTTTAAACCCTACCTCATTGCTCTGAACCTCACGAAGAGATGCAACTTGCGTTGTGCTCATTGCTATCTTGATGCGACAACCAAAGCCGGTGGAGGTTCTGACGAACTGAGTACCGAAGAATGTTATCGCCTGATTAACCAGATTGCTGAGGTCAATCGAGGATGTCTACTGGTGATTACCGGAGGCGAACCTCTTGTTCGTCCAGATATCCTGGATATCGCTCGCCATGCCGTCAAGCAGGGATTTATGGTGGTCTTTGGGACCAACGGGATGTTGATCGATGACCGGTTGGCCAAAAAATTGGTGGATATTGGGGTGATGGGGATGGGGATCAGCATTGATTCCCTGGATCCTCAGAAGCATAATACATTTCGTGGCGTCCCTCGGGCTTGGGAATCTGCTGTCGCGGGTATTGAGGCCTGTAAGCGAAATGGGCTTCAATTTCAGATTCATTTTAGCGCGCAGCCCATGAATTATCAGGAATTACCTCAAGTGGTTGATTGGGCTCACCAACTGGGCGCCAAAGTCTTAAATGTCTTTTTTATGGTGTGTACGGGACGGGGAGAGGAATTGACGGACATCACCCCTTCCCAATATGAAGAGGTCCTCAGTTTTCTGGTGCAATGCCAAGATACCTATTCTGATATGCTTGTGCGTGCTCGTTGTGCTCCTCATTTCAAGCGTTTGGCGTATGAAAAGGATCCCCATTCTCCGATGACCAAAGCTCAAGGATACATGGGGGGAGGATGTCTTGCCGGGACGAATTATGCCCGAGTGACTCCCAATGGGGATGTGACTCCCTGTCCCTATATGCCTCTGTCGGCCGGTAATATCCGAGACAAGAGTTTTGCTGATTTATGGGAACAATCTCCTATTTTTGACTCGTTCCGGTATCCCCAGTTGAAAGGCCGTTGCGGAGATTGTGAATATAGCGAAATTTGTGGCGGCTGCCGGGCGCGACCCTATGTCGATCATGGAGATTGGATGGATGAAGATCAGTGGTGCCTCTATACGCCCAAGGGAGGCGATAAAATCAAGGTCTCCTTTAATACGGCTGAAGATTCCTCCGTGATATGGGACGAAGCCGCACAAACACGCCTGGAACGCATTCCCTACTTCCTTCGCGCGATGGTGAAAAAAGGCGTCGAACGGCAGGCGATGGAACAACACCTTCCAATCGTGACCGTGGAATTCATGGAAGAACTTCGCCGGAAACGATTCGGGAATGAGAAACCGGTATTTAAGTTTTCATGAATGTCGTTCTGCATGACGTCCTCCCCATTTTCATTCATTGGTTGCACCTCCTTTCCGCCATTATCTGGATCGGTGGCTTAGCGTTTCTGGTGATGTCGGTCACGCCAGCCCTCCGGACGACCATCGCGAAAGAGCATATTCGGCCAATAATGGAAGCCTTTTATGCTCGATACAAAAAGATGATTGGAGGAATTCTTCTCATCCTTTTATTCACGGGTGGGATCAACCTCCATTATGTCAGCCTGGACATGGCAACCGTGAATGGGGAGGGCGTCTCCCACAATGCCAAATACCTCACCATATTTTTCATCAAACTTGCGCTGGTCTTAGGAGTGTTGACCATCTACTTTTATACCGTCATCTTTAAAAATGAACCTTCTGGGGAGGAAACCGACGAAGAGCGTGAGGCACAACAATTCGAACCTGTGCCGTTTCAACGTGGCGCCTTGTGGATGGGAATGCTTATTGTGTTATGTGCCGCAGCAATGAGACATTTACATCTTCAGATATTCCTCTCACCATAACCTTCCAATTAGCCTCCTCTGGTCCTCCCCCAAAAAGGAGAAAGACAGAGGAGTGAAAGAAGCCAAGCTTAGACCATGTCTCCGCCCCTCGTCGCCATCATTGGCCGGCCCAATGTGGGAAAATCCACACTGTTTAATCGGATTGTTGGTGGGCGAACCGCTATTGTGGATGATGTGCCGGGGGTCACAAGAGATCGGAATGTGGCTGAATGTCGGTACCAACGACGAATCTTCCAACTGATGGACACGGGCGGATTGGATCCGTCGGCCTCCGAAGAAATGTTGACCCATATTAAACAACAGTCCGAGCTTGCGATTGCAGAGGCGGATCTTCTTATCGTCACGATGGATGGAAGGGCAGGACTGACACCATTGGATGAGGATATTGTCACCACCTTGCGACCCACCCAAAAGCCCGTATTTTTTGCCATCAATAAAATTGATACCCCAAAATGGGAAGCGCATCTGGCTGATTTTTATAAATTTGGCCACAATCACGTCTATCCGGTTTCCGCTGAACATGGTACCGGTGTTGATGAATTGCTGGAAGCCCTCTTCCCGTTTTTGCCCTTTGAAAATCCAGAAGAGCCTGTCACGGATTTTCCGCGAGTGGCTGTTGTCGGTCGGCCGAATGTCGGCAAATCGACTCTTGTGAATACCCTCCTTGGACAGACACGTTTGGTGGTCAGCAATCAACCGGGGACGACCAGGGATTCCGTTGATTCGATGGTGACCTGGGAGGGGAATTCCTATGTCTTTACCGATACGGCCGGAATCAGGCGACGAGGGCGAATCGACCGGAGAGTAGAAGGATTTAGCGTGGCCCGCGCGATTCGGGCCTTGGGTCGTTCGGATATCGCCGTGCTCTTGCTGGATGGAGTTGAAGGTGTGACGGAGCAAGATACGAAAATTGCGGGGTTGATTGAAAAACAAGGCAAGGGCTGTATCCTGATGGTGAATAAATGGGACCTTCAACCGCAGACGGCTGAAACCAGAGCACAGTATCTCCAAGCGCTGCAACGCCGGTTTCCATTTATCTCTTTTGTTCCCGTTGTCTTTGGATCCGCCTTCAGCAAAAAAACGGTGAAACGGTTATTCCCTTTCATTAACGCCGTCATGACGGAGTACACCAAACGAATCCCGACGGGTCGGTTAAATCAGTTTCTTCAACGCGCGTTAGAAAAACATCCTCTTCCTTTGCGAAGAGGAAATCCGGTTAAATCCGTCTATATGACGCAAGTTTCGATCAAACCTCCAACCTTTGCCTTCTTTTTAAAACATCCGGAGGATGTTCCCTCACATTACCGTCGGTATCTTGAAAATTCTCTGAGGGAAACTTTTGGTTTTACGGGGAGTGTCATCCAGATACTGATACGGGGGAGGCGATAAGACGATTGACCAGAAACCATTCCTTCTCCATCTCCCTGAGAGTTTTTGAATTCTCCCCCAACAATTGGATACAATTTTATCATGAGGGTTTTCACAAAGGGAAAAATTTTAGCGCTCTGCCTAACGGGAATGGTGTTCCCAATAATGGGACAGTCGGCAGAGATGACTGAAGGACAGCA
>Ga0114931_10007046_pt1 | contig 13779 bp, 10 predicted proteins | sample 2SBtaG_FD_89579 | JGI IMG/M metagenome (GOLD analysis project Ga0114931, IMG submission 89579) | Deep subsurface microbial communities from Kolumbo volcano to uncover new lineages of life (NeLLi) - 2SBTROV14_V59a metaG | ecosystem: Environmental > Aquatic > Marine > Volcanic | place: Kolumbo...
CCCGATCGCATCGCCCCGGGCCGTCCGCTTCGACAACCCGGCGTGGTCGTAGTCGTGGTCGTGGTGTTGGTCTGTGCGCCCGCCACCACCGCCCAATCCTCAACATTTCGATCAACGATCCCCTCGCCATGCCAATCGTAGGCGAATGCTCAGTGCCTGACCCCCACCCGACGACGTCAAGTAGCGCCACGGATCCGAGCGAGGACGGACCGAGCGGCGCTCGACAGGCCGTCGGGGTCCAGCGCCGCCTCGACCTGCCGCGCGGTGAACGCGGCCTCGAAGCCCTCGGCACGCCCCTCGTCGTCGAGATCGTGCCAGGAGGGGTGGGCCCGAACCCCGCCGTCGGGGCCGCGGGGGCGCCAGGCACAGGCGACCTCCTCGATCAGCGCCTCGCGGTCGCGCGGGTCGCTCATCGCGTGACCTCCTCGAGGTGGATCCCCGCGCGCTCCAGGCAGCGCACCAGCGCCTGCCGGGCGCGACGGACGTTCTGCAGGAAGGTGTTCAGCTTCATCCCGAGCTCCCGGGCGCTGTCCCGGTCGGAGCGCACCGCCCCGGCGAGACGACTCGCCAGCGCGCGTGCGGGGGGCCCCCGGAGCTGCTCCCGGCAGCGCTCGAGCGCCGCGCGAAGCAGCGGATCGGGATCCACCGGGTCGATCGCGGTCTCCTCGGCCAGCCGCGAGAGCTCCTCGGTGGTGGCGGGCGGGACGTGACGCCGGCGAAGCTCGCTCACCGTGCGGTTGCGCGCGATGCGCACCCCGAGGCGGAGCAGCCCGTTCGGGCGCCCGTCGGGGCGGAATCGCGGCGCCACCTGCCACACCCGAAGCAGCGCCTCCTGGAGCACCGCCTCGGTGTCCACCTGCGCGGCGAAGCCGGACAGGCTCCGCCGGATCTGCGGCTCGGCGCCAGCGAGCCAGGCCGCGAAGGCCCGGTCGTCGCCGACGGCGATCGCCGTCAGGTGGACGTCGAGGTCGATCACAAGTGGATCACCCAGCGCTCGCCGGCGCTCTGGAGGCGCACCACGCGCGGGGCCGCGATGCTGGCGTCGAGACGCAGCACGAGCCGCACGGCCTGGCCGGCGGACACGGGCCCGACACGGGTCGAGCGCGCGAGGTCGAGGCGCGCGGTGACCCAGGTGCCGTCCTCCAGCTCCACCTCGACCTCGGTGCCGGGACGCCAGGTGGCCGGGGCGTCGATGGACACCTCGACCACCGCCTCGTCACCGCGCCGGAGCACGAGACGACCGCACCAGGCGCGCTCGGGCGCCTCGGCGTAGGCCTCGGGCGTGTCCTGTGCCATCGGAAGCTCGCGCTCCTCGTCCTCGCGCCCGCCGCCACCGAGGAAGTCGACGAGCCCGTCGAACACCGACCGCATCGACTTCTTGGCCCGCGGTGCCTCGGCACGGGGGGCGGGCGGACGCATCATCATGCGGGCGCGGGGCGCGCCGGTGGGGGCCGCCGCACCGGCGACCCGCTGCGCCATCGGCGCACGCAGGCCGAAGCCCTCCACGCTCGTCCCGTGCGGGATCTCGTGGGGGATGCGCTCACGGCGGGTGGGTGCGCCCGGGTCGACGGTGGGCGCCTCGGAGACCGCCACCCAGGAGGTCAGCCGGGTCGCCACCTGGAAGTCGAGGCCCAGGCGCTCCACCTGTGCGTCGACCTCTTCGCCGGCAGCACCGGCGACCTCGAGGTCCTCCACCCGCTCCCGGGCGAAGGTGGTGGCCAGCGCCGCGCTCCCCTGCCCCTCGGCGACCGCCGGGACGGCCACGCGCTGTTCCCACGGACCCTCGGGGAGCCGGCCGCGGACGAGGATCTCCCCGCCCTCGGGGGCGATCTCCACCGGCAGGACCGCCGGGGCACCGCCGAACAGGTCGGGCAGCGCCCGCGCCGCGGTCCCGCGCACCGCCGGCCCCTGCACCGACAGGTCGACCACCCGCGGCGCCGCGGTGTGCGCGACCAGGCGCCGGGCCGCCTCCGCCGGATCCTCGCCGAGCGCCACGACCGCCTCGACGCCGGCCCCGGCCCGGGCCGCAGACGCCGTCAGGGAGCGGTTTACCGACGAGCCGATGCCGACCGTGTGCACCCGGCACCCGCGCGGCAGCCGGTCTCGGATCGCGGCGACGATCTCGGCCTCGAAGCCGATCAGCCCGTCGGTCACGAGCACCACCTGGCGCTGGGCGTCCGCCCGCAGGCTGCGGAGCGCCTCGAGGATCCCGGCGCGCATCTCGGTGCCGCCGCCAGCACGCAGGGCCCGCACCCACTTCGATGCCGCGGCCCGCGCCACCGCGGTCGCGGGCACCGGCTCGGCCCGCCACCGCTCGGGGCGCATCGAGAACGCGATCAGCTCGAGGGAGTCGCCCTCGTGAAGGGTGTCGATCAGCGCGCACACCACCGCCTGGGCCTGGCGCAGGGGCTCGCCGCCCATGGAACCGCTGGTGTCGAGGAGCACGACGAGGTCACGGGCGACCGAGGGCCGCGCGGCGGCCGCCGGGACGAGCACGAGCCGCCCGAAGGCGGATCCGGCACGCGGGTGGCCGGCGGGCGGACGGCCCACGTCGAGGGCGAGCCCCACCTCGGGGGCGGCCACCGGCCAGCGCACCACCACGTCGCGGTCCAGCCGCGCCCCGTCCTCGGCCCGTAGCCCGACGAGGGTGTCCCCCGCCTCCGGCTGGACGGCGAGGGCGTGCGAGGGGGAGGTCGGCTCGCCGCGCAGGGCGTCGCGCAGACGCAGGTCGAGGCGTACCCGTGGCGCCAGCGGATCCTCGGAGACGTCGACGATCACGCGTTCGGCGTCGGATACCCGCTTCGGCGTGCCGAGGTACCGCGGCGCCACCGTAGTCGGGAAGCGCCACTCCCAGGACCCCTCGGAGAGCCACCGCAGCGGCTGGTCGAGGACCAGCTCGCAGGTCAGCTCCGCGCCGGGCGGCAGGTTGCCGACCTCCTGGGTGAACAGGCTCGACCGGTCCTGCTCGAGGATCGCCGCGGTGCGCCCCTCGACCAGCGCCTGCTCGAAGCGCTCTCGGGCGGCGGCCTTCCGGTCGACCTCGCCCACCACCCGCTGGCCGGCGAAGGTGAAGGAGAAGCCGCTCACCGCGGCGTCCGCCGGAAGCGGTACCTGCCAGGTGACCCGCAGCGGCTCGGCGTGCGGGTTGTGGAAGCGCTGGCGCAGCACCACGCGGGCGAGGCCGGTGCACGCATCGACCTCCAGGTCGCTGCCGCGGAAGGGCAGCGTGCGCCCGTCGGCGCTCACGAGGCGGCCTCCGGTGCTCGGATCGGTCAGGGCAGCAGCGGTCATCGTGGACATCTTCCCTCCATCGGGAGTGGGGTTCACCCGACCAACGCCAGCAGCCTCGATCCAGTGACAAGAGAATCGCGGATCTCCGTGGGGCCCGCGCCCACCGCACGCCACAGCCATGAAAGAGCGTCCCCCCCTGCCGCGACCGATGGAGAAGCAGTGGACCGCTTCGGAAGGTTTATTAGTCCAGTTGTGCTATAAAACGGAGGCCCAAGGTCCCCTACGTGCACCGCCGCACCATCGGCCGCGGCCTGCGTCCCCTGGCGCTGACCGACGCCCGGATGGACCTCGACCTGGAGAAGGATGCCTACGGCTTCGTGCTGTCCTGGCGGATCGGATCGAGCCGTTCGAACCACTCGGCGTTGCGGTGGATCCGCCCGAACGCCATGGTCCTCGACCTCTCCGTGGGCCGCCTCACCATGCGCCAGCACGTGTGGTGCGTCCCCGAGGCCCCCGGCCGCGTGCGGATGATGCTGTGCTCGGTCCGCGACATCGGCCACCCGTGGCTCGACCCGTTCCTCGGCGTGATGTCGCTCTTCGAGAGCAGGATCCTGCTGGAACACCAGCACGTCGTCGAGTCCAGCGACCCGCCGAAGGTCCCGCACCCGCGCTGGGAGCGGAGCGTCCCCACGGACAAGCCGACCCTGGCCTTTCGCCGCTGGTACCTCCAGGCGCTCGAGGGCACCGCCGCCGAGCCCCCGCCCCGCCGCCACGGCCTGCACGCCGTGCTCAGCGCCTCTGCCGCCGCCCGCTGAGCCGACACCGCAGGGCCCCTCGAGGTCGAAGTCGACGTCTACGCGCTCCGGGGCAGCACGAACAGGTCGGGCAACGCCCCGAACCCCGACTCGATCATCGTCGCGAGCACCCAGGAGAGCAGCTCCGGCTCGTTCGCGCGGTAGGCACGCCCGGCCCGCCGCGGGCTCGAGCATACCTCCCGATCCGCCCCGGCGGGGCCCAGAGGCTCGGCTACCGCGCGGTCACTCCGCGCGGCGACGGCGGCGCACGGCGAGCAGCGCGATGAACGCGGCGAGCCAGCCGGCGTCCGGGGTGCCCGGGGTCGAGCACCCTCCGCAGCCCTTCACGACGGTGATCGGAACCACCAGCTCGGAGATCTCCGGCGGGTAGCCGACGCTGTCGGTGACCGCGACCGTCACCTGGTCGGGGCCGGTGTAGTCCGGGTCGGTCTCGGTGTAGTGGAGCTTGCCCTTGTCGTCGACCGTCGCCGTGCCGTGAGCCGGAGCCTCGACGACCGCCCAGGTGAAGCCGTCCTGCTGGTCGGGGTCGCCCGCCTCGAGGCGCTTGGTGCGCTTCCCGCCGGTCGGAACGTCCAGGGTCCCCTTCATGGACGGGCTGGGCGGCGTGTTGCACGTGGTCTTCTGGATCGTGATGCCGCCGACCTCCTGGATCCAGTCGATCACGGGGTCGGGGCGGCTGTAGATCCCGCCGCCGCCGCAGGCCTGCCTGGAGTTCGCGTAGGCGCGCGAGGTGTTGCCCACGAGGTAGTCGCCGTACTCGGTCTGCAGGTACAGCGGGCCGCCCGAGTCACCGAAGCAGGCGTCGACGCCATCCCCCCCGGCGCCGAGCTCTCCGCCGGGCTTGACGTTCGCGGAGCAACCAGCGGAGGAGCTGCAGTCCACGTCGGTGATCGTCGTGAAGCCCTCGCGCAGCAGCGAGTCGTAGTCGTAGTGCTGCCCACTCTGGTCGTAGGCCCCGTACCCGACCACCGCGGCGCTCGCGCCGTTCACCAGGAGCTGGTCCTGCACGCATCCCCAAGCGAGCGCCCGAGGAGGCGTCGTCGCCGGATGGTCGAGCACGAGGACCGCCAGGTCGTGGCCACGGAAGCCGGTGTAGTCCGGGCTGGCCTCGTAGGAGGCCACCGGGATCTCCTCCCCGCCCTCCCGGAAGTCGTTGGTGTTCAACAGCACCGCGCTCGGGGGCCGGTTCGTCTCGGTGATGCAGTGCCCGGCGGTCAACACCACGGTCGGCGCGATGAGCACGCCGGTGCACTCGACCCCGAAGCGGCTGCACGAGCCGTAGCAGACGGCCGCCGCGTCGGGCCACTGCCCCTGCGGGACCTGCTGGCCCCCGAAGACGCGCGGGGAGCCGGCGATCGCGGTGGAACCGAGGCCCAAGGCGAGAAAGACGAGGGAACGACCGAGCATGGACAACGCGCTCCTGGCGTGGAAGGGCAATGATACTGCCCCGCTCCTCTCGCGACCCGCAACACGACGTCTCGAACACCCTGTCAACCAGCGGCCTCCGCGGCGAGATCGCGGAGCCACGCCGCGCTCATCCGCCGGATCACGCCCCGTGGATAGAAGGCCCGGAGCGGCAGGAAGGCGTGCTCGAACACCTTGTGGTCGAGCACCTCGGTCCCCTCCCCGGTCGCCGTGAAGGTGTGGGTGCGCGTGCCGGTTACCGTCCACCGCACCGAGGACCACACGACGCGCTCGGCCGGCACCACCTCGTCCAGCCGCACGTCGAAGCCGACCTTCGCCGCTCCGAAGCGCAGGCGGAAGGCCAGGCGCTCGCCGGGCTCCCACCGCTCGGGCACCGCGCTCACCTCCTGCACGACCTCGCTCCAGGTGGGCCACGCCGCGGCGTCGGTGAAGACCGCCCACACCCGCTCGGGCGGGGCGGCGATCGCCTGACGCGTCTCGATGACCAGCGGACGAGGAGCCACTGCTGGACCTCCTACCGGCTTCCCGGCGCCGAAGCACCGATGGCCAGCAGCAGGCCGACGCCTGCCGGGACGGGACTCTCACCCGCTGGATCGACGCAGCGAGACGACGTCGCCGCCACCCAGGGCAGCGGGAGTTGGCGATCGTCATCGTCACGGCGCACCATGCCAACACCGTAGCGTCCCGGCCCCGCACAGCGTTAGGCGCTGGGGCCGCTTCGGAGGTTGAATGCACCGGCTTGCCGCCGCGATCCTGGGTATGGCGCTGTTCACCGGCTGCCACCCCGAGGTGCTCCCCATGGCCGAAGCTCCCCACACCACCCCCCTCGGCGCGCTGCACGAGGGGCAGGACGTGGACGGCTTCACCGCCCGTGCCGTGTACCTCGACGATGCCGGCCACCCGATGGGCGCCCGCTTCGTTCACGACCACACCGGGTTCGTCTTCGACTACGTGCGGCTCGAGTCCGTCCCCCAGGGCTTCGTGTGGGTGAACACCGTGCCCACCTCCGACCGCGGCGAGCCCCACACCCAGGAGCACCTGCTGCTGGGCAAGGGCAACAAGGGCCGTGCCGTGGCCAGCATGCAGGACATGTGGCTGGTGGGCTCCTCGGCCTTCACCACCCAGGTCCACACCTGCTACCACTTCGACAGCCCGAGCGGCCCCGAGGTGTTCTTCGACGCGCTGGGCAAGCAGCTCGATGCGTTGCTGCACCCCGACTACACCGACGAGGAGATCCGCCGGGAGGTCCACCACTTCGGGATCGCGAAGGACGCCGACGGCACCCTTCGCCTGGACGAGAAGGGCACGGTCTACAACGAGATGATCAGCACCTCGGACCGGTGGTGGGCCCGGCTGTGGCGCGCGATGAACCAGGCACGGTGGGGCGCCGGTCACCCCTAAGCGCTGGACTCCGGCGGGTGGCCCGCGGCGCTCCGCACCCTGAAGCCGGCGCAGATCCGCGCCTTCCACGACGCCCACTACCAGCTCGGCAACATGGGGATGATCAGCGTGCTGCCTCCCGACGTGCCCCTGGACGAGTCCCTGCGCCGAGTGGGCGCCACCCTGGACCCGCTCCAGCCCGAGCCGACCCCGGCGACCGCCCCCTTCCAGACCGAGGACGACCTGCCCGCGGCGCAGCCCGCGCCCGCCGGACAGGTGCAGGAGATCGGCTACCCGAGCGCCGACGCGAGCCGCCCGGGCGAGATCGTCCTCGCCTGGCCCGCCGACCGCGACCTCGACGGCCAGGATCGGCTCCTGCTGGAGCTGTTCCTCGACACCCTCGCCCGGTCCGAAGCCTCGCCCCTGTACGCGCGGCTCGTCGACACGAAGACCCGCGAGGTCGACCTGGGCGCCACCGGCGTGTGGGCCTACCGGGAAGACCGCCGCGGCGACCCGGTGCTCGTGGGGCTGGACAGCGTGCGCGCCACCGCGCTGGACGAGGCGACCGTTGGGCAGGTGCGTGCCATCGTCCGGGACGAGCTGGACCGCCTCGCCGGCTACGCCGCGGACGACCCGAACCTGGTCGCCTTCGACGACCTGCTCCGCAGCGAGCTGGCCGTGCGCCGACGCGGCGTGCGCAAGATGGTGAACACCCCGCCGCGCTTCGGCGCCCGCGGCACCGGCACCGCGTGGCTCGACCTGCTCGACGACCTGGCGCGGGACGCGGGCTTTCGCCGCTCGCTGACCTACCGGCCCGACTTCGACGCGATCGAGGCGGTGCTCGACGGCGAGGGCAACCCGTGGGCGACCCGCCTGCCCGCCTGGGGCCTGACCGGCCGAGCGCCTTACGGCTTCGCCACCCGCGCCGACCCGAAGCTGCTCCAGGTGGAGCAGGACGCCCGCGCCGCCCGCCTCGCCACCGAGACCGCCGCGCTGCGAAAGCAGTACGGCGCCGGGGACGACCAGGCCGCGCTCGCGCGCTTCGCCCAGGACTACGACGCCGCGACCGAGCAGCTCGACGCGGCGGCCGCGCACGCGGAGCTGCCCCCGCTCGTCGCCCACCCGCCGCTCACCCTCGACGAGCCGCTCGACTACGCCACCGGGACCCTCAGCGACACCGGGATCCCGACCTTCTCCGCGCGCTTCGCGTCCATGTCCGGTGCCACGACCCGCCTCGCGATCCGGCTCGACGGCGTGCCCCGATCCCAGTGGCTCTACCTCGCTGCGCTGCCCGCCCTCGTCCGCCGCACCGGCGTGCACTCCGACGATCTGACCCTGACGAGCGCCCAGGTGCTCCAGCAGATCCAGAAGGAGATCCTCGCGCTCAGCGTGTCCATCGACGCCAACTACGACACCGGGCGCCAGGAGCTGGTGCTCGGCGGCGCCGGCACGGACCTGCCGGAGTCGCGCCGCAGCCTGGTGTGGATGGCCCGGCTGCTCGCCCACGCCGACTGGCGCCCCGAGAACCTGCCACGGATCCGCGACCTGCTCGACGAGGTGTGGAGCCACCTGCGCGACACGACCCAGGGCTCCGAGGAGTCCTGGGTGAACGACCCGGCGGCCGCGTGGCAGCACCAGGACACCGGCCGGCTGCTCGTCGCCAGCAGCTTCATGACCCGCGCCCACGCGGTGATGCGCCTGCGGTGGCAGCTCGCCGACGCCGGGGACGCGACCCCGCAGGTGGCCGCCTTCCTCCACGACCTCGGCGCCGCGGGCGGCTCCCTCGACCGCGCCGCGCTCTCCGCCCGCCTCGACGCCGTCGCGAAGGGCGGCGACCCCGCGGTGCAGGCGCTCCCCGAGGCGGGACGGCCCGTCGCGGCGCACTTCGGCGACGACCTGGGACGGGCCCTCGCCGACCTGCCCGATGCCTCGCTGCCCGCCGACTTCGCGGCCCTGTGCGACCAGGCCGCCGCCGACCTGCGGCGCTCCCCCGCCGAGATCCTCGCCGACCTCGACGGCCTGCGCCAGAGCCTGCTCCAGACCTGGCGCGCGCGCCTGGTGCTCGTCGGCGCCCCGGACACCCTGCAGGCGCTCCAGCCCGACCTCGCCACCCTCGCCACCACCCTGCACGCGGCGCCGACCCCCGAGATCCCCGAGCCCGATCCGCTCCCGCTGGTCACGACGCGCCTGCACGAGCGCGGGATCCGGGGCGACCCGCTCTTTGTGGGCCTCGTCGAGCCCGACCTGCCGAGCGGCGTGTTCCTCCTCTCGGCCGACGCCCCGAGCGAGGCGGACACCGACCCCGAGTCCCTGCTGCACGTGCTCGCCGGCAACACCTACACCGGCCATGGCGCCCACAGCCTGTTCATGAAGACCTGGGCCGCCGGCCTGGCCTACAGCAACGGCGTGCGCCCCGACGTCGCCCGCGGACGGATGCGCTACTACGCCGAGCGCTGCCCCAAGCTCCCCCAGACCCTCCAGTTCGTGATCGACACCCTGAAGGCCGCGCCGGTCGACGAGGGCATCGCACGCTACGCCATCGCCCAGGCCTTCTACAGCCGGGCCGCGGGCACCTACGAGGGCCGCGCCTGGGCCATGGCGGCCGACCTGCAGGACGGGCGCACGCCGGAGCGGGTGAAGGCCTTCCGCGAAGCGCTCCTGGCCCTGCGGACCGACCCGGACCTGCCCGCCGAGCTCCACCAGCGGCTGCCCCAGGTCTACGGCGAGGTGCTCCCGGGCTGGGGCTCGTCCTCGGCGGAGGTGCCCGGGGCCTCCTACCTCGTCATCGGCCCGAGCTCCCAGCTCGACGCCTGGCAGCGCTACCTGCACGCCGCCGAGGGCCCCGACGCCACCCTCGTGCGCCTGTACCCCCGCGACTTCTGGATGACGCCATGAGCGTCTGGCGCGACGCCGCGACCGGCGAGGCCACCGCCTGGTGGGCGCCCTTCCTCCGGGCGCTCCACGAGCCCTGGCTCGTGCTCCGCGACGCCTTCCGCGACCGGGTGCCCGTGCGCAGCGGGTTCATCGCCCTGTGGTGCATGGAGGCGCTGATCCCGCTGCTCGTGCTCGCCGCCACCCTCGCCCGCCCCCTCGGCTACGAAGATGCCGTGCTCCACGGGCTCTCCACCCTGCTCGGCGACAGCATCTTCGGCTACACCGCCGGGCAGCTCGAGCACTGGCTGCGCGGGCTGCTGTCGGACACCGGACTCGCCCAGCTCGGCATCGCGGGGGTCGTGACCACGCTGTTCATCGGGTGGCAGCTCTTCGTGGCCGCCGTCTACGACATGAACGCCCTGTCCTGGACGCGGATGCCCCGGGACGGCGGGATCCACCTGCTCCAGTTCGTCACGTTCATGGTGTGGACCGCGGCGCTGCTCATCGGCGGCACCGCCGCGTCCGCGGCCGCGTGGCACGAGCTGGGCTGGTTCGCGACCCCGCTGCCCTGGCTCCTCGAGGCCACCGTCCTCGCGCTGGGCCTGCGCGGCTTCACCCAGGGCGCGGCCTCCTGGCGGGGGGCCTTCGCCGGTGGGCTCGCCGGCGCGGTGTGGCTGGAGCTGATCAAGTCGTGGTTCTACGCGTACACCACGAGCCGCTTCGGTACCTCCAGCCTGGCCACCTTCTACCAGGCCCTCGGGTTCATCCCGATCTTCCTGTTCTGGATGCACCTGACCTGGTTCTCCGTGCTCCTCTCGGCGGTGGCCGCGCGGCAGTATGACTACCACCCGGTCCTGTGGCGACACTACGTGCGCACCCTGCACGGCGAGCAGCGCCCCCGCATCCGGGTGGACGAGCGCCTCGTCGGCGCGATCTGGGACGCGCTCGCCGACGCACCCCACGACCTCGCGTACCTCTCGGAGCGCCTCGACCTGCACCCGCAGTACGTGTGGGACGCCCTCGCCGATCTGCAGGACATGAAGTGGATCCGCCGCAACGCGGTCCGCGCCTTCGAGCGGGACCCGGACCGGCCGCGGGAGACTGCCGCGGAGGCCGAAGCCGCCTGGCGCCGCGCCTTCACGGCGAAGCCGGGTACGACCGACCCACCCCGCTGATCTCGGGTGGGATCCGACGAATCGCCGGCTACGCTCCGTCTATGGGGCCAACACGGGAGCAGCCGGGGATGCGGTGGGCACGCGCTGTCGCGCGCTGGCTGACCCTGCCTGGCACCGCCTGAGCCATGAGTGGGAGCCCCTGTGGCGCCTGCACGCACTGCACCCCAGCTCCGAGCGCCTGTACCTGCTCTCCTCGGCGCGCAGCCACCCCCTGCACGTGGCGGCGACCTACGCTGCTCGAAGCGGGTCGCGGCGGTGGAACTGGACCTGGTGTGGCCGGGCGGCGGCGCGTTGCTCATGACGCCGGCCGACTGCGACCAGGCGCTGCGCGCTCGCGAGCGTCGTCGCCACCTGTGAGCGGCTCGGGCACCCTGCCGAACGGGCGCTGGTCCGCATGGATGGCGAACACGGCAACGTCCCCTGGTTCGCCGCTTGCCGAGTTCACCGTGCACGCCGACACGGCGACGGCCCTGCGCGCGCGACTGGCGGACCTTCGCCGCAGGTCGGACACACCGCACACCACGCTCGTTGCACTGGACGCGAACCCCGGACCGAGGGCCACCCGGGATGCCCTGTTCCTGCCTGCCCGCGCGCGGCAGACCCACAGAGCACTGTTCTACGGAGCGACCGTGCACATCGACGTCGATGAGCCCGACCCTCCGCCCCGGCTCACCTTCGTCGCCGATGACACCGCCGATCGCCAGCGCCGTCGGAAGACCTGGGCCCAGGACGTCGCCCGCCACGCCCTCGACGACGCGGCGCGCGTCATGCTCGACATCGCCTGCCACCCTCGCCCGAGCGCGGTGCTCGGGCGGCACGTCTCACGCGAAGCGCAGGGAGGAGCGGCGATCTGATGGTTCCGGTTCGAGTGGGGTACCGGTTGCCCGCGCGCCGCAGCGAGGCTTGCCGGGCGATGGCGGCGCACTCGGCATCGGGGCCGTAGCCGTACCCTCGATCGCAGATCGTGCAGAGCTTGATGAGGCGCCTACAAAGGAGGCAGTCGTAGATCCGGTAGGTGATGGTCAGGTCCCGCTGGCTCACCGACGAGCGGCCAGCGGGTGACGATCGGCGTGGTTGCACCCCCGTGAAGGAGAGCAGGAGCAGACCCACGAGGAGTCACGTTCCGAGGGAGATCGGCACGCCCCCTCTTGAACAGCGGGGAGCCGAGGTCAACTTGCTGGCGTGTCAGGCGACCGTGCCGCGGCGGCGCAGATAGCGATACGTCAGCATCTTGATGCCGTCGTTCACCACGAACCACGTCATGGCATAGAGCCACATCAGCCCGGCCCACTTCCAGCCGATGGGTGTGATCATGAAGCCGTAGACGGCGATCAACGTGCCCAAAACGCGGGTGCTGAAGGTGGCGTTGAAGAGGGTCCAGGAGGGATAGGGCTTCTTCCAGAACCAGTCGTCGATGCGCGTGTTGTAGATGGTCCCATGACCCGCGACGGTCAGCTTGGCGAAGAAGAGCGACTGCACGAGGTCCTGTGGCAACTTCAGCGCCATCAGGATGGCGAAGAGGGTGAAGGAAGAGGCAAGGCCGGCGACGCCGAGGGTGCTCGCCACGGTCAGCATCTCGCGCATGTTCCAGCGCACGGGCCGGTCCTGCACCTTCGTGTGGTCGTAGGCGATGGCGAGGATGGGGATGTCGTTGAGCAGCGCCAGGATGATGATCATCAGGGCGCTCACCGGATAGAAATGGAAGACCACGATCGCCAAGGTCATGAAGAGGATGATCCTCAGCGTCTCGGCGATGCGGAAGATCGAGTAGCTCTTCATGCGCTCGAAGGTGATGCGCGCCTGCTTCACGGCCTCGTTGATCACGCCCAGGCCAGGTGCCGTCAGCACGATGTCCGCCGCTGCGCGCGCCGCGTCCGTGGCGTTGGTGACGGCGAAGCCGCAGTCGGCCTTCTTGAGCGCGGGGGCGTCATTCACGCCATCCCCCGTCATGGCCACGATGTGGTCCGCCTTCTGTAGCGTGTCGACGATGCGGTATTTGTCCTTGGGGACGACCTCCGCGAAGATCTCCACGGACTCGACCAGATCTAGCAGCTCCTCCTCGTGTTCGTGCACGAGGCCCGGCGGGATGCGGTGGGTGTCGAAGGCGGCCTGCACCTCGTCGGTCACCCCCTCGGCGAAGCGTGCGACCTGCTCCTCCGTGACTGACGCGTCTCCGAGCCGGCGATACAGAGCCTTGGTGAGCACCTTGGTCAGCGCGACGAGGCGCTCCGTGCCGGCGCTGCGCAGCTCGGAGACGCGAGCCGCGCGGCCGTCGAGACCAAGGAGTCGGCCCACCTCTCGGGCGATGGCGAGGTTGTCCCCGGTGATCATCTTCACGCCGATGCCGTGGGCGTGCATGTCGTCGATCACAGCGCGGGAGTCATCCCGTGGCGGATCGAACATGGGGATGAGCCCCAAGAAGCGCGTCTCGCCATCGTCCTCGCGCGCCACACCCAAGGTGCGGTAGCCCGCGCCAGCGAGCTCGTTCACCTTCGCGTCGACGAGCGCCCCTGTCGCCTCGTCGAGATTGGCCAGCTCCATCACGACCTGCGGCGCGCCCTTGATCGCCAGAAAGTGCTCGTCGCCCCGCTCGACGTGCGCAGAGGTTCGCTTGCTGCTGGGATCGAAGGGTTGAAAATCGAGCTGCGTGTAGTCGCGCCAGTCGAGCTCGGGCAACTCATGCTCGATGAATTCGAAGATCGGTCGCTCGACCGGATCGTCGTTCTCTTCGCGCGAGGCCAGCACCGCCACGCGGAAGAGCTGCTCCACGCTCACGCCGGGTCGGGGCGCCGGGTCCGAGACGGTCATCTCGTTCTTGGTGAGCGTACCCGTCTTGTCCGAACAGAAGATGTCGACGCCCGCGAGCTCCTCGATGGCCA
>Ga0114931_10007047_pt1 | contig 13777 bp, 14 predicted proteins | sample 2SBtaG_FD_89579 | JGI IMG/M metagenome (GOLD analysis project Ga0114931, IMG submission 89579) | Deep subsurface microbial communities from Kolumbo volcano to uncover new lineages of life (NeLLi) - 2SBTROV14_V59a metaG | ecosystem: Environmental > Aquatic > Marine > Volcanic | place: Kolumbo...
CTTTGGGAAAGTAGTCAACTTCCTCCTAAAAGTGGCGGTTATCATTTTTATTCGTTGAATGACGGCGATTTAAAGGGTTCTTATACGCTTTTCATTGAACATGACCATAAAGAAGCCTTATTGAATATTAAATACCAAAAGGAAATAAATCGGTACCGGATTAAACAGTTTCATCTTAATCGACTTCAAAAAGGGGGCAGATTTATTACCGATCAGATTACTTCAAATGATTTCACTCTTCCTGTTAATAATTCTCGGAAGGTGGAAGGCGCCATTAAGCAATATGAGAAATTTTCTGACGGGCTTCTTTTGGAATGTGATGGTGCTATTAAAGGCAGATTTGTTTTGCAATCCATAAAGCTCAATAGTCAGAAAAGGTTTCTGTTTTATCAATTGGTTGGGTCGGTGTAATTAATCAAAGTTAAAGTGCTTTTCAAAGGACCGCTGTTGAAGTGCCATTGAACCAAGCCGACATGGGGAACATAAAATTCACTCACGGTGGCAATGGGAGTTTCATCATTTTGGTTCATATATAGTTTGATATCATAGCGGTAAGCATTAAAGCCGCCTGCCGGAGTGAGAACTTCTTCGGTGTCAGCATATTCTTTGGTGGAATAGAAACCGAAATAAGCATAGTAAAAAGGCAACATTTCTTGGGAGCTATCGGATTGGTACATGGGGGTAAACTCTTGCCAGCTTTGATGAGCACTCAGAGAGCGTTTGATAATAATCGGAGGAGTAGCGAAATAAAAAATGGAATCGACACTGTCAACTTTTCTCCAATAACCGTTCTGAATAATCGACGAGGAGGCGATTTTTAAATTTATCAAAGGAAGGTTGTTGTTGTGAATAATCCAGTCATCACCGGAGCCGGTGATTTTAATGGTCTGGTTGGAGGTCGTTACTTCAATATTAAAAGGATTGACGGTGATGGTAGTGTCCGTTTGCAGATAGGTTAACGTGCGACCATCAACTAATCCCAGCAAAGACAAGCCATCAAGAGCGGTGGAAGTTACACTACTGTTATTGTCACAACCAACCAGCAGGATGATTAAAAACAACCATAAAATACGAGATATATATTTTCTCATAGTAACAACTCCTTCTATAAAAAGAAAAGCGATGAAGTATTAAAACGTCAACAAAAAAGAGTATTTATGACAAAAAATGATGAAAACAGCGGTTTCAAATTAAGCGGTATGACTTTAAAAGTGATTACCGTTATTATGGGGCTTGCGGCGGCATATTTTTTAACGATCCAATCAATAAAAGTGGAGTTAGCACACAAAGCTGACGGAAAGACGGTAGAGATTATCGACAAAAAACTGACAAATATTGAGGTGTTGCTCAAAGAGGGGGTCGTAAGTAAAGAACAGTTTTACCGGTTTTCAAAAGATGTCGAAGCTCGCCTGACGCGGATAGAAATTCTTTTAAAAGATAAAACAGGAGATAAAATTGGAAAAAAGTAATACAAACAAAGGTTATATCACGGAAGTGATCGATTTAATTTCCGGTGAAGAAATATCTCTTCTTGATTTCGATAAACTTCATAAAGAATTAATGGAAATTACCTCAACTCTTGATAGATATGAACAAGCGATGAATGAGTTGGAAGTATTGCGTCAGGATTATATCCAACGTATCTCCGGTATGGCTAAAGCTATCGCGGTTGCCAAACGGAATAATAGTAGTTTGGGACAGGTGCTTGATTATATCGAACAATTATCCGACTTAACAGCGCCAGAACTTGTTGAGTATTATAAAAAAATACAGGCGAAATTTCATGATGCTTTCCCGACCAGTTTCGGAACGCTTTTTAGTCGTTTCAAGCCGGTTAATCAACGGGATTTGGAAGTTTATAAATAAGGAGGTGGGATATTTGTCCCGACCCGTGGGATATTTCTTCCCGGTCATAAGATAACATAAAAAATAAAAAGGGAAAAAGATGACAGTAAGAGAACATAATCTGGAAACAGTGGCACCGGTCTTGGCTACTTTCAAAATCAAACAAACGGCCGGTGTTGATGATTTAAAAGACGCCAATATCGGCGAAGCGGTGACTCTTACCGGTAATTATGAGGTTGGTCCTTTGGGGACAGACGGACAGCTTTTGGGGAAACTTATCAGTTTAACTCTATCTGACGGAGATGATAGCCAGCGTTTGGCAACGGTACAAATCGGCGGAGTCTGTCGTTTGGCGGTATCGGCAACAGTGCCCGTTGTCGGTAATCGCGTTGTCGGAGGAGGTAGTGGGACGGTAAAACAAGCACCGGCGGTAGCCTCAGATCCCGACGGAGGGAATATTGCCCGTGGTACCGTCTTAGAGGTTAACGGCACGACCGATTGTGTGATACTTCTTAATTAGAAAGGGAATGTTATGGATTTTAATAATTTTTTGCAGACTAAAGTTTATGACCAATTGCTTAAAGAGAATAACAAAGAAAGCTTTGCCGGTTCTCTTGATTTAAGCCGAGCTGCCGGTATTGAGATAAACAAAGACCTCTATTTGGAAGCCGAAGCTCGGGGAATGTCACTTTCGGAGTTACTGGAAAGTGATGAATATGATCCCACCCCGCAGGGTTGTCCTTTGGATGCTTTTGAGCGGCAGCTATTTTTGACCGGTATAAAATTGGGTGGGAAGTCACCGACAACGGTGGAACAATTCTATCAGCAGGCGCCATCCTTACTACCGGAGTTTATGTTGCGGGAAATTAAAAAGGGACAATCTTTGCGTCCGGAGTTAAACCGTTTGATTGCCAATACTACCACCATTGCCAGTAATAATTACACCCCGTTTTATATCGATACCGATAATACCGCTAAATTCTCTTTGCGTCCCATCGGTGAAGGAGCGGAGATACCACAACTGATAGTTACCGAGCAGAATCATGCCGTAAAAGTAACCGACTATGGGTTGGCTTTAAAAACCAGTTATAAGGCGTTGCGCTATCGTACCACCTCTCAGTTTCGGGTTTTGTTATGGTATATCGGATTTAAGATTCAGACGGACAAAATGGGATTGTTGGTTGATTGTATCGTTAACGGTGATGGGAATAACAATGCCGCTACCGTTATTAATGCCGCCACTACGGGAACACTAACCTATGACGACCTTATTACTCTTTGGTCTAATTTTTCACCTTTTGAAATGAATACTATTATTTGTAATATCAATATGCTGAAAACCATTTTGACTCTTAACGAATTTAAAGATCCCATGGCCGGCTATCGTTTTCAGAACTCGGGTGAGTTGTTCAGTCCTTTGGGGGCCGGTTTAATTCGTTCCGATGAGGTGACATCCGGTTATGTTATCGGACTTGACAATCGCTTTGCGGTGGAGGAAGTGATTACCCAACCGTTGATGATTGAATATGATAAGGTGATTGACCAGCGTTTTGAAGAAGCGGTCATTTCGGAATCGGTATCTTTTGCCAAAGTACTCAAAGAAGCGGCGGTAGTTCTCAACACTCAATTCTAAAAATGAAGGGCGGGTTCGTTAGTACGAGCCCTCCCTTTAAAAAAGAGGATGGTATGCAAAAGAAAGTTGTCGAAACATCGGCTACAACGGGTATTGGTTTTGCCCCTGAGAAAAAAATATTCAAAGTACCTTCGGGAACATACAATGGTCGCAAGGTATGTATATTTCAAGCTTCAAGCAGTGAAATCAAATTGTGTTATGCCGACAAACCCTATACTAACTGGTCATCTTTGGTTGTTATAGCCAGTGATGCTGCAGATTTTCCCTTTGATGCGATTATGGACAGTGAAGGCAATATTTTTGTCGTCTACAGTGAACAAACTACCAATTATCTGGTTTCCAAAAAATTGATATTGGCACAGGGAAACTGGAGTGTGGGCGCCAAGGTTTATATATATAATGGCGGAACAACCTATGCCCCTTCGTTGGTGCTGGAAAAAAGCGGGAAACTTTGGGTTAGTTGGTCTCGGATAGCGTCGGGTTTTTATGATATTCAGGTGAAAAGCTCTGTTGACTCAGGGGCTACTTGGGGAACGGGAACAACCGATATTGGGGACACTCTTAAAGCGGGATTGAATGTCGGTGTCTCGAAAATTGTTATAACATCGAATGATTTGTTTGTCGTTTATACGGGTAACGGTACGGATATTTTTATGCGCTCGCAATCGATCTCGGGGGGTGGATGGACACCGGAATATATTATTGCCAGCGGTTCTGATATTGATGACCACTTTGATGTGACTGTTTCTTCGGATGGTTTACTAAGCGTAGTATATGACGATAACCAATTGTGCTATCGTGAATATGATGGTAGAAATTGGAGTGCGGTGACGGTGTTGGACAGCAATGAAGCATCTTTCCCTCAGCTTTTATTTATCAACAATTTTCCGGTTGTTATCTATTTGACTTCTTTAAGTGCCGAACAGATTTTAATCAATTATGTTCATCGCCGAACCGGTTCTTTCTCTTCCCCATCTGTTCTTGATAATCGAGCTCGACAGTTTGATACTGTTTTATTATATGATAGCACGAGCAGTAATTATGCCGATTTGTCGAATGTCGCTGCCGATGACATAACAGCGGATATTTTCCATCCCTCTTCGGGAGTTATGGTAAAAAACAGTGGTGATATTCTTTATTTGGGTATGGAGCAACCCTTTCGATTTATTAAATTCATTCTCGCCACGGCCGGTAGCGGTGGTACCGTCAATTACAGTTATTGGGATGGCTCTAACTGGCAAGGTGTTACACTTGTTAATGGTATCTATCATCTGGATGCAACGGATAAAGATGTGTTGCTGTGGGATGACTTTTTCAGCGCTCCCTTGGATTGGCAGAAAAAATTAATTAATGGTATCAACCGCTTTTGGGTTAAAATTGAAGTTGTTTCCGATTATTCCATAGCACCAATCGGCAGTCAAATAACAGCAGTTTCAGACATTCAAGCTATTAGCGTCAGGAGGTAGTTTTGTCTTATACGAATATTGATTTGGTCAAACATTACCTTGAAGTTTCCTATCCGCTTCAAAGTAAAGTAAATAATCAAGCTCTTGTTCTTGAGGGTAATGATTATCTTACCTTTTACGGAGGGGAAATTGACGAAGCATCTTTTATCGTTAAATCAATCAGAAGCAGTAATCTTAACCAACAGTTGGTAACCTTCGATAGCACTGCGGTTCTTATCTCATCAGCTCCGCTTATTCCCGGGTCGGTAGTTATCGCTTCCGACAGTTCTTTGGGGAAGGTTTATGTGGAAAATATGGATTATGTGGTTGATTATAATGAGGGGAAGGTAATTATCAAAGATGGTGGAAGTTTAACAATCAGTATGACGGTTAATGTGTGGTATCAGGTTTATTATGTTTATATTGCGGGGAGTGATTACAAAGTGGATGCTTCGCAGGGAAGTATCAAAAGAACCTCTACGGGAAATATTGCTTTATGGGAAACGGTTTATCTCGATTACATACCGATTTATAAAAGCTATACCGAAGAAATTTTAAATAACGCCGTTGTTGAGGCTAACAGTCTGATTGAAAAAACGGTTGATACGGATAAACAATTCGGAGCCGATTTGGTTTTACAAGCGGCGGCAACTTATCGAGCGGTGGAAATAGTCTGTCGTGCTTCTGCTGTCAGAGAGCTTTCCCATCTAAAAAGTAACGATAGAACCGCATTGGCGTGGATGAAGTTGGCTGATTATTTCGCTGAACAAAGCAAAACTCTGCTGGAGTCTTTTCGACCACCCTTTAACAACTTTTCAACGCCTAAACTTAGTTAAGGAGGTTTTATGCTATCGGGATTGACAATGATTAAAACGCACCGGATATGGTATGTTCCGGATTTGAATGTCTGGGGCACGCCGGGATGGGGAGAGATTGATTTGCTGATGCTTGAAAATGTCGACACCGTTAAATCGATTCTTTTTGACAGTGTAAATATCGGTGACAATTCGCAAGAGATTAAATTTGCCGATTTGGTTGATTTCCGCGGTAATTATCTTCCGGCGACAATTGAAAATCCAAAAATAATTGTTAAATCCAAAGGTGAAGACATAGCTTTTATTGTTGGTGAAGAAACCAATGAAACCTTTAAAATTGCTCATGCTGTCGATATTACCACCTCGTTGAAAGTTGATTTGTTTGTTTATGAAATGGGCAAGTGATTATGGCCGGAAAGAAGAAAGAATTTAATTTACCGGAAGACATTGCGATGCTTGATGAATTAATCAGGCGTTACTTTAAACAGTTGTTAAAAAGTGTGGATGAAAATGTTAAGATGGGAGATTTTATAAAGATGATTGAATTGAGAAGAAAGATGACACCGGCAAATTCGGAACAGAGAAAATTCTGGAAGATGCTGGATAGAGTGAGAAAAGAAACTCTGAGAGATACACCCTCCTCGGGAAATGATAACATTGTTTTGAAATCTAAGGGGGTGCATCCCTCTAAAAAGAAAAATAAGGAGGGTGTCTCCCTCAAGGAAAAAGTATGAAGATACTCCATTGCAAAATTAGAGGGATATACCCTCTGTTATGTGTGGCTATATTTTTCTTGTTGGTATTTAAAGTCGATAGCTTCGGACAGCAAAAAGATTCGGAGGATGCGCCCCCTTTATCGGCGACAGCAATGGTATGGCGTTTTTATGATGGTTCGATTTTACCTGAGGGAGGGCATTTCCCTAAAATAAAAAAACGCGATATGCGGGTGGAAGTGGGTGATTCGACTAAAGCTGTCAAGGAGGGTGTATCCCTCTTTGACCCGTCTATCAACTTTGATTTATGGCAAGGTGAATGTAAGTTTAATATTAGTTTGAAAAACCGGCAGACACGATTTCTAACCTCTGCTGTTCCTAAAATAACACAACGTTTAGACGGTTATAAATCGGTTTTGGTGTCCGATTCGGGGGATGTACCTGCGGGGTTGATGTCACCCCCTTCGAATATTGATTATAAAATTTACCAACGCTCCGACGGTTTGGAATGGGAAATCATTTTATACCAAAAACCTACTACTAACAAGTTTATCTTTAATATTCAAACCAAGAATCTGAACTTTTACTATCAGCCACCGTTAACAGCTCAAGAAATAGCGATGGGAGCGGAAAGACCCGATTCGGTTGTCGGTTCTTACGCTGTCTATCATGCTTATAAACGAGATAATATTAGACATATCAACGGTGAAGATACAACCTACGAAAACTATGGTACCGGTAAAGCCTTTCATATCTTCAGACCCAAAGCAATTGATGCTAATGGTAATAAAGTTTGGGGGACATTATTTATTGATACCAGTAATGCGGAAATGATTATAGTAGTTCCCGAGAGTTTTTTGGATACAGCGGTTTATCCTGTTTCTATTGACCCGACATTCGGGAATACTATAGTAGGGGCTTCCAACGTAGGTTTAACAGCCGGTGAATCTTATGGCAATGCTATTTTAGTAAATGAACATACGGCGGGTAGCAGCGAAACTGTTGACAGTATTTATATCTATGGCAAATCGTATAATACTGATGACTCTTTTAACTTAGCTCTTTATACTACCTCAGGGACAGATTCTCTTCCTGTTACACGAACGGGAGCGGTTGACACCATTGGCGTAACAGAGGGAAGTACCCCGCAGTGGTATGTTGCATATGCTGGAGTGGCAATGACAAGCGGGACGAAATATACATTAGCGGTGGGCAATAATTATAATTTACCAAGAATCTATTATGATAGTTATAGCGGTGGAGCTTCACGAGAGACTATCTCGGGCATCCCGCCTATTTCCTGGACGCATCTATCTTATATGGATTATCAATTAAGTCTCTATGCCATTTATACGAGTGGAAATCCGCCATCGTCAAATTTATATCCAAGACGAAAGAAAATTATCCTTTTAAATAACGGAGGGCAGTGAATGAAATATTTTTCTCAATTTTATAGAATAAGTATCCTTTTGTTTTTATGGGTGGTGATACCAATAACAATTAAAGCTTATAGTATTGTCAATAATGCGGGAACTTCGTCGGAAGATTCGTTGACCGTAGCGATATTAAGTCTTGATTCGTTAGGTAATCCCACCAATGCCGATAGTTTCTTTGTGGTGATTTTCAAATCGGGAACCAATACAGTCGTTTTCAGTGATTCCGATGTTGCCACCACGATGACAGGAATTGATACGGTGGCAACGGGCGGAGATATGGTCTATTATTATTATCATCGTGCGGTGGCAGATATTGATGGCATTGGAACGGTGGGACAGTATAGCGGGATAATTACAGCCAAAAAGAATACGGGGCTTTTGTTGACGCCCAATAGATTTTCATTTCAAGTTATCGGTTATGACTATAATTCCATAATGTCTAACGTTAATAACACCGAAACAAGAACGATGCAGATAAGAGATTCGGTTACCGTGGTGCTTGATTCTTTAAGAAGCCAGGACGATTGGGTATCATCGTTTGATCCGGTAACAGATTCTGTCTTTGCCAAAGCGAACGTGAAACGGATTTCCGATGATTCCACCGCCGTTGATAATCTTGAGACTATGTTAGATGGTACCGGAGGGCAAACATTAACTTTGGGGAAGCTGGTTATAAATGGAAATAACGGGAGCGGCGGTTCTTTTACGGTGACCAATAGTTCCGGTAACGCTGTGGTTTTCAAAGCTACCGGTGGTTCGGGAGCGGGACTTTATAGCGTAGGTGATAATATTGGTAAAGGAATAGTAATTGAAGGGGGTAGCGGCGGTGCCGGATTGAGAATTGCCGGTCATGCTCAAGGATATGGAATATGGGTAACATCGGACTCTAATGTCGATATCTATGCTCCTCAGTATCTGGGACTTATGGCTGACTCTATCAAGGGTCGTGATTCTAATTTGTATGCGGAAGGGTTTTGGCATAAACTCGCTCAAAGAGCTGATTCGGGGGCTGTGGGAGGAAGTGCCGATTCGGCATCGATAGCACGATGGGTATGGAATACACCACAGAGTAATCATACCATTAACGGGACCTTTGGAAAATATCTTGACGCTGAAATTTCCGGTATTGGCAGCGGTTCGGGTGTTTATGCTTATCAGATTCAAATCTATGATTCTACTATCGGTCAAGTTATTCCCGGTGCCGAGGTAGTGGTGCGTAATATCGGTCAGACTTCTTTACGGGCGGTCGGAAGATCGGATGTTAATGGCCTCAGCGTTTTCAATCTTGATGCTGATAGCTTTTTGGTAATGGTTTCAGCCCCGGGATATATTTTTGATGCTTTTGATACCGTTATCGTAACCGGCAGTGGAGGATATACCGTTTTCGGTTATCAGTTTAATCCGGGGACGCCGGCTTCACCGAATCTTTGTCGGGTGTATGGATACCTTTACAATGTTAACGGACAACCCCAAGAAGGAGCAAAAGTTACCGCTTCTCTTCCTTCGGGAGTGGTACAATATGGCAATGTTATCGTGTCACCTTTTACGGTATCATCGACAACGGATTCTTTGGGATATTTTTATCTCGATTTGATTCCATCCGATTCTTTGGTACCACAGGGAGAACTCTATGAAATATCAATAAGCCGCACCGATGGGACTGTTTTAAGGCAACGGTTAAAAATTCCGGTTACAAGCAGTTGGCGTTTGGTGTGGTAATAAATAAATACTTAATAAATTAAAAGGAGGTTAAAAGTTATGAATGCTATTTTTAGTTCAACAGGTTCGTGGTTGGGATTGTTGGGTTCGGTGGGGTTGTTACTTGCCGGTCATATTGCCAAAAAATATGTTATTCCTTTTTTGAAAATCGGCAAACGGCAACATTATGCCCAATACATTGCTATTATTGCCGATGAAATCACCGATGATTTAATCAACAAATATCCCCAGAAAAGCTGGTTGAAACATCTTGATGAAGCGGTGGATACTTTGATTACCATTTGCGGAATTGGTACCGATATTGCTCGCCGAGCCATCAATGCTTCGGTCACGAGAAAAACTGCACGGTAGCAGGTTTATCTTTTCATGGTTAATAAAAAAGCCGCATTTAGCGGCTTTTTTTGTTATAAAAAATATTTTTAGATGTCTAATAACACGGTGGATTGTTAACCCCGAAGATGAAATTGATGTAATAAACGATGTCGGTAATATTAATATAATTGTCGCAGTTAGCATCACCTCGTATAGCTCCCCCGAGAGGAGGAGGACCGCCGTATATCAGATAATTTATGAGATAATTCAAATCGGCAATATTGGTGAATCCGTCGTTATTATAATCCCCGCGAATAAAAAATTGTGAGCAATCATAATTTAACAAAACAGTGGAATTATCTTTTAGCCCGGTTGCATCTATTCCTATCGCATGGAAAAAATATTGATGGTTACTAATAAGATTTTGAGGTGTCCAAGTAAAAGACCATCCGTTTGTTCCCAGAGTGTCGCTGCCGAGATAAGTTCTTGTTACATTCCAGTTGACAGCACCAACGGTTACCATCATATCTATTTTTTGCCAATTGCCGTTGAAATAAACCTCGTTGACGCCCATATTATTGCGCATCGCAACAGGGATAATATTGCCGGTGAAAGGATTGCATATTTTTATCTGAAAAGTTCCATCCAGCTGTTTCCATCCTTGGAAACCATCAATGGCCAGCCACACACCGGGAGTGCCTCCCAAAGCAATGATAACCGTTTTTTCTTCATTTTCAACCATACTGCGGAGCTGAAAATAATCGGGATTGTGGGAATAATTTATGATAAGAGGATTTCCTTTGGAGCTGTTAAAGTCTATCAATCCTTTATAAAGATCTTCATCGTAAGTGCCTTTGTTTTCTCTGGTTTTGAAAAGGGTAGCCATCCTTTCTACTAATGTATCCACCGGTATATTAATTACACCTTCCCGCATAAGATAGGTGTAACCTCGGTCAGCCCACAGTTTGATAGCCGATGCCGCCGCTGTGGGGGCGCTGTAATAGTCTCCGAATTCACCGTTGGTGTAGCGATTGCCATCGTTGGGGTTGCCGTTGTTGTCGCCGAATTTGTATTGATTTAAAGCAACCATACCGGCGGTATAATTGGAGTCGGCATCTTTTTTATAAATATCGATGCGGGTCATGTTTTCATCGGAGCAGGACATTAAAAAATCAAAGGTGGGGCAAAAATCGGAACCATTAAGAGGAGAAATAATGTTAGGAGTGGGAGGAGTTGGTTCCAAATAAACGTTAATTTCATCGGAAGCAGAACGGCCGAGCGTATCATAAGCGGTGGCGCGCAGGATATAAGCTCCTTCGGGTAAAGATGAAAAATTCCATGAGATGCTAAAACCATTACCGGTTTCGGCATAATGAAGACCATCTCTTAAGGGGGAAGAAGGATCGTAATCGCGTCCGATTTCCGTAAAAGCGCCGCCGTTGGAATATTCGAAAGAAACATAGTCGATAATATTAGACCCGGAAATATCGTTTACCCACAGTTGAGATGAGCCATAGAGGTTTTGATTGTTCTGAGGGGATATAATTACGATATCGGGGGGAGGGTCGGTTGATTGACCACCGGGAATACCGGAAGCGTAGAGCACCAATCGCCCCGGAAAATTCCAGATGGAATTGTTCAGTAAATCTATATAGCCAATAGTATCACTCCAGATGTTATAAGAGCGGCAAGTGGCGGCGCTATTGGTATCGGTGAGAACGGCGGCACCTACGGATTGGTCAATGGGATTGCCCAAAAAATAGCCGGCAAAGAAAGGACCATCAACAATCACCGGAGTATCCAAGGGAACCCAGATATCATAAAGCCCTTCCCCGGGAACCTGGATTGAATAAGTCGATGACATGGCTATTATTGTATCCGGGGTGGGACAATTGGGGTCGGAGTAATCGGCACTTTCGACATCAACGGAAACATTGATTGTAGTGGGATTTAAAAAATACATGGGCATGTTGACTTCCGTAACGGTGAAAGGATAAGGATTGGGACAGCTTAAAGAAGGGTCGAGATAATTTTTATATAATTCATTACCAAGGACCCAGCTATCGATTTTTAAAATAATGCCGTTATCGTGGCGAACAATACAAGTGTCGGCGGTAGCAAGAGAAGCTCCCGCTCTTAGTTCTTTGATATTTGCTTGATTTATTTTTTCAATGCTTGCCTGCTTTTTATCGGCAGCATTTATAGTTGAGATTAAAAGAATCACCAATAAGAGAGTTTTGGCAGTCATTACTTTAAGAGACATAACAGCTCCTAACGATTTTATTTTTACCCATAGTCTTGATTATCGAGTTTTTTTGCTTATACTTAATTGTTTGCGTGGATTTTATAAATGATAGAAAGAATGAAAAAGAGTACTGTTCAGAAATTGAACAATAAAAATATGGCTAACATCAATAGGAAACCGGATTGGCTTAAAGTTTCGGCATTTTACGGTGAAGGTTATAAGAGAGTTAATGGCCTTTTACAAAAATATCATCTCAACACGGTTTGCCAGGCAGCCAATTGTCCCAATCGCGGTGAATGTTTTAATCGGGGGACCGCAACTTTTCTTATTTTAGGACCCGTATGTACGCGCAATTGTCGCTTTTGTGATATTGCTCCGGGAAAACCAGAAGCCGTTGACCATACCGAACCGCAACGACTGGCGCAAATGGTCAAAGAACTAAAATTAAAACATGTGGTTATTACTTCGGTGACCAGAGATGACCTCCCCGATGGCGGTGCTAACCAATTCGCTCAAACGGTGGAGCATCTTCGAAAGGTTGATAGTAAGTTAACCGTTGAAATATTGACTCCTGATTTTAAAAATAAAGCTCAAGCAAAAGAGATAATTATTGACTGTTGTCCTGATGTCTTCAATCACAATGTGGAAACCGTCCCCAGATTATATCCAACGGTCAGACCTCAGGCGAATTATCAACGTTCATTGGAGTTGCTTAAATACATTGCCGACAATTCTTCCATTATAACCAAATCCGGGCTTATGGTAGGTTTGGGAGAGACCTTGGAAGAGTTACGGCAGGTCTTTGAGGATTTAACCCATAGTCATGTTTCAATATTAACCATTGGCCAATATCTGGCTCCTTCTAAAGAGCATCTATCGGTAGTGAGGTATCTTCATCCCGATGAATTTCTCCAATTGAAAGAGATGGCTCTTAAAGCCGGAATAAAAAAAGTTTTATCGGCGCCTTTGGTACGGTCTTCCTATAAAGCAGATCTTTTTTCCATAGTGGAATAATCTTTTTTAAGCGCAATATTTATACAAAAAAGAATTCTCCTATCAGTTTATCATTGGAGATTCCGATATTCCAAAAGAATTATAAAAGGAAAGGACACCAATGAATAACAACCGAAATACTACCAATATAGTCGTTGTCGATGATGAGAAATATATTTGTAATATAATCGTTGAAGCTCTTTCCGCCGAGAAATATCATGTTGAGTCTTTTTCCGATCCTGAGACCGCCATAGAATATATTAAAGAAAACCCGGTAGATTTGGTTTTGACCGATTTGGTTATGGGGGAATATTCCGGAGTACATGTTTTTGATATTACTCTATCTTCTCATAAAGATGCTATTGTTATTTTAATGACGGCTTTTCCTACCGTAGAAACGGCAATCTCGGTATTGAAAAAAGGCGCCTATGATTTTTTGGTAAAGCCTTTCAAATTAAATTTACTGAAAGCAACTATCAAGCGTGGATTGGAACATCAAAAGTTGGTGCGCGATAATTTACACTTAAAAGAACAAGTGGAGTTTTTAAAAGTTATCAACGCCGGTGTTACCGGAGAAGATATTGAAAGTTTTCTGAAATTGGTAGTGAATTCGTCTAAAAA
>Ga0114931_10007048_pt1 | contig 13777 bp, 12 predicted proteins | sample 2SBtaG_FD_89579 | JGI IMG/M metagenome (GOLD analysis project Ga0114931, IMG submission 89579) | Deep subsurface microbial communities from Kolumbo volcano to uncover new lineages of life (NeLLi) - 2SBTROV14_V59a metaG | ecosystem: Environmental > Aquatic > Marine > Volcanic | place: Kolumbo...
GTCTGCGAGGACCCGGAGGCGGTCTGCGTGAAGATCCTGACGAGCGGCACGACCGGTCTGCCGAAGCCCGTCGCCTTCCGTCATCGCGGCTTCACGCCACGCATGGCCGCCTTCGCGCGCTCCTTCGACACCAGGGCCCCGGTCGCAAAGAGCCTGCTCTGCGTTCCGGGCGTCCACATCGGCGGGCTCGGTGGACTGCTCGTGGGACTCGCGCGCGGGAGCACACAGGTCATCCTGCAACGCTTTCGCGCCGGCGAGTGGCTGCGCTGCGTCGCTCGACACCGCGTCGCCGTCGCCTTCCTGGTGCCGACGATGGTCCGTCGCATCCTCGATGATCCGGAGTTCGGCCGCGTCGACCTCTCTTCACTGCGCGCCATCCACTACGGGGCGGCGGCCGCACCCGCGGAACTCGTCGAGGAGATGGTGCGGCGATTTCCGCAAGGCATCGCCTTCACCAACGTCTACGGCCAGACCGAGACGACGGGTGCGATCGCCGCGCTCGGCCCGCAGGACCACGTCCTCGACGCGTCCGGACGCCTGCCGCGCCGCGGGTCCGCCGGCAGGCTGCTTCCGGGCGTCGAGCACCGGATCGTCGATCCCGAGAGCGGCCGCGACGTCACACCCGGCAGCGTCGGTGAACTGTGGGTGCGGTCGCGTTTCAACGCTTCGCCCGGCTGGAACGCGACCGGCGACCTCGTCCGCATCGATGCGGACGCGTACCTGTACCCGGTCGGGCGTCTCTCGGACTCGATCCACCGCGGCGGAGAGAAGTTCGGACCCGCGGAGGTCGAGGCTGTGCTCCGACTGCACCCGGCCGTTGCCGACGCCGCCGTCGCGGGAATCGCAGACCGGGAAATGGGCGAGCGCGTGGGCGCAGCCGTCGTCCGCTGCGCTGACGTCGATGCCGAAACGCTGCGCGCACACTGCCGTCGGCAGCTCGCACGCTTCAAGGTTCCGGAGATCGTCGTCTTCGTGGACGCGCTGCCCAACACGCCTATGTGGAAGCTCGATCGCGGACAGGTCGCCGAGGCGATTCAACGCCAACGGGCGCAAATCCACTAGAACGCGGCGGCGCCGCGGCGCAATCACACTGCGTCGGCCGTCCGCGCGTACAGCAGACCAGAACCATCCGCGTACTATCCTTCGCTCCGATTCTGCTCGAATTCCCGCGTAGCCGACGGGTAGACTGGGCTGTGCAAGGGTCATGGGCACGGAGGCAACACGGATGCCCTACGAGGTCGCGGGAAAGCACGTGCTCGTCACGGGCGCTTCGAGCGGCATCGGCGCGGCACTCGCCGAAGGACTGGCCGAAAGGGGAGCCATCGTCGGCCTGTGCGCGCGTCGCCGCGACCGGCTCGCGGAGGTCCTGGCTCGCGTGCGCCGGCACTCGCCCGAATCGAAGATGTGGACCGTCGATCTCTCGGACCTCGACGGCATCTGCGCCTTTGCCCGCCGCGCGAGCGAAGACCTCGGCGGAGTCGACGTGCTCGTCAACAACGCGGGCATCCCCAAACGCCGCGCCGTACAGGAGCTGACGCCCGAGGTCGTCGAGGCCGTCATGGCCATCAACTTCTTCTCGCCGGTCAGGCTCACGCTGGCGCTGCTGCCCGAAGTGATCGAGCGCAGCGGCCGCATCGTCAACGTCTCCTCGGTCGCTGCGCGCCTCGGCCCGCCGGCGGAGGCCGCCTACACCGCTTCCAAGGCGGCCCTCACGGGCTGGTCCGAATCGATGCAGGTCGACCTCAGCGAGACGGACGTCCGGGTCCATGTCGTCAACCCCGGCGTATTCGATACCGAACTCTTCGACCAGCCGGACAACGACGACATGATTGCGCGGGTCGACGCACTGCCACCGACGGCAGTCATCGAGCCGATCATCGAACAACTCCGCAGCGACACCTTCGAGATCTACGTTCCCGAGTGGTTCGCAAACGTGGTCGGCGGCAAGTTCCCGGACACGACCGCGTACTTCGAAGGCACCGTCTCCTGGCTGCGCGCCGAGCGGGCTGCACGCGAGGCGGAAGGCTGAGCATGGAACGTCAGCGGGCACTCGAAACACCCGACGCGGGAGGACACTCGCGATGAAGGCACTCGTCTACGGCGTGGAAGCACAGCCGCAGCCTACTCCCGAGGGAGCGAACGAACTCGAGCGCGGACTCGCAACGACCCCGATGAAGCTCATCGAGGTCGACGAGCCGAAGCGCTTCGGCCCGGACTGGGTCATCGTCGAATCGCGGTTGACGGGCATCTGCGGTTCCGACTCGAAGCAGGTCTTCGGCGATTTCGGGGACAGCTACGAGAGTCCGATGGCAGCCCTCGCAACCTTCCCCCAGATCCTCGGGCACGAGTGCGTCGGCAGCGTGTCGGAGCTCGGCCCGGAGGCTCGCGGCCTCGAGGTCGGCCAGCGGGTCGTACTCAACCCCTGGCTGTCGTGTGCACCGCGCGGAATCGACCCTCCCTGCGTCTTCTGTGCGCGCGGCGACTTGAGCCTGTGTGCGAACTTCCGTCGCGGCCGGCTGACGACCGGCATCCACAGCGGCACATCGAGTGACGGCACCGGTGGCTTCGCCGAGCGCTTTCCCGCCCACGTTTCGATGCTGCATCCGATCCCGGACGAGATGCCCGATGAGGTTGCGGTCCTGGCCGACCCCTTCGCCGTGTCGCTCCACAGCGTCACGCGGAACCCTCCCGCGCCGGAAAGCCGGGTGCTCGTCTACGGCGCGGGTGCACTCGGCAGCACACACATCGCGATCCTTCGCGCGCTCTTTCCCGACGTCGAGGTGGGTGTGGTGGCGCGCTTTCCCGCCCAGGTCGAGCTCGCCAGAAAATTCGGCGCGACGCGCGTCTTCGACGACCCCTTCGACCGGATGCAGCTCATCGAGGACATCTGTGCCTGGTCGGGCGGGGAGGTCCTCGAGACCCCGCGTGGCCTGCCGATGGCTTTCCCGGGCGGAATCGACGTCGTCTACGACACGATCGGAAAGGCACAGACACTCGAGGTCGGCTCGCGCGTGCTGCGCGCGCGCGGCACTCTCGTTCAGGCGGGCGTGCACGGCGCCGAACGATGGGAGTCGACACCGGTGTACTTCAAGGAGATCCGACTGGTCGGGTCGAACGCCTTCAGGTTCGAAGAAGTGGAGGGCGTCCGCAAACACGGCATCCAGCACTACCTCGATCTGGCTTCCAGTGGGCAGATCGACCTCGGCGGTCTCCTCACGCACACCTTCTCGCTGGATGCGTGGCGCGATGCTTTCCACGCGCTCGCAAATCAGGGAGACAGCGGCGCGATGAAGGTCGCGTTCGATTTCCGTTCGTCGCGCTAGCCCGCGAGACAGGACAGGATGCATGTCCGCTGCAGCTGAAGCCGCTCAGGCCGGCAAGTTGCTCGCGACGCCGCCCAGATAGGCCTCGATGTCCGAGGTCTTGAACTCGACCACAGGCTTGAGGTCGGGCACATAGCATTCGAATCGATCTCCGCGGATCGCGTCGACGATCGCGCGCGCACAGTCTTCGGGCGGCAGCTTCTCGACGTCGCCGAAGACGGCGGGATCGCTCCCGGGGCGCTCCCAGATGTCCGTATCGAAGGGTCCGGGAATCACGAGACGGACCTCGACTCCGCTGCCTTCGAGATCGAGACGCATCACCTCGCTGAAGCCAGTGAGCGCGAACTTCGAAGCGCAGTAGGCCGATTCGTGCGGGATTCCGAGACGGCCTCCGAGGCTCGTCACGTTGACGAACATGCCCGAATGGCGCTCGCGCATGCGGGGCAGCAGGGTCTGGATGATGCGCACAGGCGACAGGAAGTTCACGCGCATCGTTTCCTCGAGGTCGTCGGGAGAGAGGTCCTCGAGCGCACGCACCTTCGGGATGGCCGCATTGTTGACGACCACGTCCAGCCCGCCCAGCGCCTCCCAGGCCGCCTGCGCCAGACGGGTGCTCCCCTCGAGATCGCCGAGGTCCGCGACCCACATTCGCGAGTCGGGTGCGTGCCGGCAGCAGTCCTCGAAGACTTCTTGCAGGCGCTCGGCCCGGCGCGCGATGAGCCCCACGGTCGCACCAAGCTCCGTCAGCAGCCGGGCCGTTGCCGCCCCGATCCCCGAGGACGCTCCCGTGACCAGCACCTTCGCGCCTGTGATGTCCATTGCGTCTCCTGTGCGTGGGCACGGTCGCGTGCGCGCCGCCAGCATCGAGGAGCCGGCTTCACGCTGTCAAGCTCCGTCGTCCGCTTCTGCGCTGTGCCCTCGCGCACTCCCCTCGCCCGGCGACGGACGGACCGTGACGACGACCGCGAGGCCTGCTCGTACGGATGAGTTGGCCCTACCCGCTACGCACTGCGCATCGCGGCCCTCGCACGTCCGCTCGACGCGCCGCACAATGGCCGTGCGGCGGCGCCCAGCGCCGCCGCCGCGAAGGCGCGGCACGGTCGCGACGCATCGCGCGCAGTGCTCGGACCGTTCCGCCGGGCGAGACGTGGCAGGCGCCATGGCGCGCGCCATCGCGACCCTTCGAGCGCAAGAGGAGTCCGGGACATGACCCACATGGAGCAGGTCGCGACGCGCTACCGGAAGCTCCTCGAGCCGGACGGAGCCGGCGGGGATGTGGCCTACCGACGCGACGATCACATCCGACAGCATGCCGAGGATGCGCATGCGTTCCTGCCAGGCACGTGGTTCATGGCAGGCCACCATCACGGCGGACAATCCGTCCAGAAGATGTGGGAAGCCGTGGGACGGATGTGGCCGAACGGGACGCGCCTCTTCCGCAACCACTTCTTCGTCGGCGAGGATACGCTTGCGGTCGAGTGGTGGTCCCGCAACCGCATGTGGAACGGCACCGAATGTCGCAACAGCGGAGTCGGGCGCATGCGCTTTCGCGAGGGTCTCGTCATCGACCACCATGAGATCACCGACAGCGAATACTTCGAGGAGGTCCATGGCCCGTGGCGCGATTTTCTGGCGCCCGAGCTCGGCCGACACCTGCCGCGCTGGGCGGCGTCGGCACCTCCCTGGTACCCCGACCCGGCGAACAACGACTGGGCTCACGACCACTCGCCGACGGACGGTCGTGCGCAGGCTCCCGAGGCGATGCGCGAGCGGCTCTCGCGGGCAATCGAGTGGTGGCAGTCACCGCGTGACGCCGACAACGCGCTCTTCGACGACGACGTGGACGTCTTCTTCCAGGGACGGCTCTGGCCCCTCGGCGGCCGGCACCGCGGCCGCGCCGGCCTCGAGCGGGTCCGGGAGGTCGCCGCCGCGCTCTGGGCTGGCCCGCAACAGGTCGTCAAGGCGAACTTCTGGACGGACGAGACTCGCATCCTGATCGAGTGGTTTCGAAAAGCGCAGACCTGGAAGGGCCAGGACTTCCGCGAAGGCGGCTTCACTGTCTGGGACTGGCCGGGCGAACGCGTCGAGGCCGTTCGAACGTATGTCGACACCAGCATGCAAGCAGAGCTCCTGACGGGCTGGCGTGCCCACCTGGGCGAGGCCCGAGGCAGCGCACTCCCCAACTGGCCGGAAGCCGGGACTCCCCGCTACCCGACGAGCGACGCGCACGAATGAGCGCGGCAGGAAGGTCTCCATGAAGGCAGCGGGTGTTGCACTCGTGACAGGTGCCAGCCGGGGCATCGGTCGCGCCGTCGCCCTCGAACTCGCGGGCCGCGGCTTCGAGGTCGTCGCAACGATGCGAGACCCGGACGCGGGCGTGTCCCTTCGGAAGCAGGCCGATTCACAGAAGCTGGCGTTGAGAGTGGAAAGACTCGATGTCGACGATGCCACCGACTTCGCGATGCCTTCGGGCCTTCGGGTTCTCGTCAACAATGCCGGCATCGAAGAGGCCTACCTCCCCGTCGAGCACAGCACCGTGGACTCGTGGTCGCGGATCTTTCGCACCAATCTCTTCGGGCTGGTCGAGGTCACGCGGCTCGCCATCCCGCAGCTACGGCAGAGCGGCGGAGGCGTGATCTGCAACGTCACCTCTTCGTCGCTGCTGCACCCGATGCCCTTCTACGCGGCCTACCGCGCCAGCAAGGCCGCAGTGTCGGCGCTCGGCGAGTCGCTGCGGAGCGAACTCGCTCCTTTTGGCATCCGGCTCGTCGAGATCCTGCCGGGTCCGATCGAGACCGACATGCTCGCCGGATCCGATCGTCCACCGGAAGCGTTGCGCTTTCCTCTCTACCGCGCCCTGGCGCAGCGCGCGCAACAGGCTCGCAGCGGCATCGCGGGCGACACGACGCCCGCAGACGCCGCGGCGCGTACGATCACCAACGTCATCCTCGATGACGACGCCCCCCTTCGCAACGCCTGCGACCCGCTCGGAGCCGCGATGCTCGAGAGCTGGCGAGGGCTCTCCGACGAAGACTGGCTGCGCGCCATCGCGGGCGCCCCGCCTGCTCCCGGACCCGAAGGTGAAGCCAGGTAGCCGCGGGCGTGTAGACGGGAGAGCGCCCGTCTCGACGCGAGGCCTGCGTACGCAGGCGGCGGCGGCCGCGCGGCTTTGCGCTTGCGCATCGACGCCGGCGTGCGTCACGGTGTAGCGCCCATGAGCGCGCTGCTCGGCACGCGCGGATCGCCGCCATGCCCGTGGCGCAGCATCCAGAGAGGACACCGGATGGCGTGGGACTTCGAGACCGAACCCGAATTCCAGGAGAAGCTCGACTGGATGGACCACTTCGTGCGCGAAGAGGTCGAGCCGATGGATCTCGTCTTCGACGAACCCGGTGCGTCCTTCCGCACGGATGATGAGCGCACCAGGCGCATCCTCGAGCCACTGCAGAAGGAAGTGCAGGAGCGCGGACTGTGGGCCTGCCATCTCGGACCCGAACTCGGCGGCAAGGGCTACGGCCAGCTCAAGCTCGCATTGATGAACGAGATCCTCGGCCGCTCGCAGTGGGCGTCGCGCGTCTTCGGCTGCCAGGCACCCGACACCGGCAACGCCGAAATCCTCGCACACTACGGAACCCCGCAGCAGAAGCAGAAATATCTCGAACCGCTACTGCGCGGCGAGATCGTCTCGTCCTACTCGATGACCGAGCCACAGGCGGGCTCCGACCCGCGCGAGTTCAAGTGCAGCGCCTTCAAGAGCGGCGACGAATGGGTGATCCAGGGAGAGAAGTGGTTCTCTTCGAACGCAGCGCTCGCCGAGTTCCTGATCGTCATGGCCATCACCGACCCCGATGTGCCGGTCCACCAGGGCGCTTCGATGTTTCTGGTGCCGACGGACACGCCGGGGGTCGAGTTCGTTCGCAACGTGGGCCTGCCGGGCGAACCCATCGGCGAAGGCGTTCATGGCTACATCCGTTACAACGACGTGCGTGTTCCGGCGGAGAACCTGCTCGGCGGCCCCGGACAGGCCTTCACGATTGCGCAGACGCGCCTCGGCGGCGGGCGTGTCCACCACGCGATGCGCACGGTCGGCCAGGTCCGCAAGGCCTTCGACATGATGTGCGAACGCGCGCTGTCCCGACACACCGCCGGCAGCATCCTGGCGCGCAAGCAGAGTGTGCAGAACATGATCGCCGAGTCCTTCATCGACATCGAGCAGTTCCGCCTGCTCGTGCTGAAGACGGCCTGGGTCATCGACAAGGGCGACAAGAACCTGGCGCGCACCTACATCGCCGCGGTCAAGGTCCGGACGCCGCAGGTTATGCAGGACGTGGTCGGACGCGCCTTGCACATCCACGGTTCGCTGGGCTGTTCGAACGAAATGCCGCTGGCCGGGATGTGGATGACGGCGCCGATCATGGGCGTCGTCGACGGACCCACCGAGGTGCACCGCGTCACGATCGCCAAGCAGGTGCTGCGCGACTACCAGCCCTCCGAAGGCCTCTGGCCGAGCGCGCACCTGCCGCCGCGGATCGCCGCGGCCAGGGAGAAGTTCGCGAAGTTTCTCGAACTCGAAGTCGGAAACCTCTGAGGCGCAGCCGCCGGCACCGCGAGCCCCGAGGTGGAGCGAAGCAGATGGGTCAGGAAGCGATCGAAAGCGAGCGAACGGCCGGGTTGGTGGACACCTCCCGCCTCGCTCACTGGATGGACGAGCGAGGCCTCCCCGGCAGCGGCGAGCCTCTCGAGGTGCGCTTCATCAGTGGCGGTGCGTCGAACGAGATCTTCGAACTCCGCCGCGGCGAGCACCGGCTCGCACTGCGACGCCCGCCCCGCAAGGTGCCTCGGGGACGAAACGAGACGATGTTGCGCGAGTACCGCGTGCTGCGCGCGTTGCGCGACAGCGACGTCCCGCACACCCGTGTCCATGCGGTCTGCGAAGACCCCGCGTTGATCGGCGCGAACTTCTACATCATGGATTTCGTCGACGGCTGGTCGCCGATGAACATGGGCGATCAGTGGCCCCAGCCCTTCCACAGCGACCTCGAAGCGCGTCGCGGGCTCGCCTGGGAACTCGTGCGCGCGATCGCACGGCTGGCTCGCGTCGATTGGCGTGCAGCAGGTCTCGAGGGCTTCGGAAAACCCGATGGCTTCCTCGATCGGCAGGTAGACCGCTGGCTGCACCACCTGAAGGCCTTCCGCTTTCGAGAGCTTCCGGGCCTCGACGTCGCCGCCTCGTGGCTGCGCACCCATACGCCACGGCATTTCACACCGGGCATCCTCCACGGCGACTATCAATTTGCGAACGTCATGTTCCACCACGGCGCACCGGCCCGCATGGCGGCAATCGTCGACTGGGAGATGGCGACCGTCGGCGACCCGCTGCTCGACCTCGCCTGGGTCGTGATGGGCTGGCCGAACCCGGGCGAAGACACGGGCAAGGGCTACGTCGACTACACCGGGATGCCGTCGCGGGAGGAGATCCTGCACGACTACGCCACGCACAGCGGCCTACCCGTCGACGAGATCGACTACTACGTCGTCCTCGCGCGCTTCAAGATGGCATGCGTACTCGAGGGCGGGTACGCCCGTTACGTCCAGGGCGGTGCCGACAACCCGAAGATGGCGCTCTTCGGCGACGTCGTACTCGACATGGCCGCGCGCGCGGCCCAGCTCGCGCGTACCTCGACGCTTCCGGCGCGCTGAGGCGACCGGCGTCACGGGCCTGCGCTCGCTCGTTCACTGCGACCCCGACCCCGCGCGGGCGGGCCCCATCCTGTGCGGCTGCACGCGCACGATCGGACAGCGGCCGAGCTCGCGGTAGACGAGCACATCGTCCGGGTCGAGCGGACGCGCGATGCCCTGCTCGGCGAAATCGGGCGCACAGCGCGGGTGCTTCTCGGCGTGTACCACCTCGGTGCCCCCGACGAAGACCATCAGGAAGAAGGCGTCGGAGACGTCGATGCCGTAGCGGTCGATCTCGGGCCACTCGAAACCGAGCACGGCCTCAGCCGAAGCGCGTCTGGTATAGGGACCGAAGACGAAGAGCCGTTCCCACGCGAAGGGCGCGAGTTCTCCGAGGCGAAGCTCGTCACCGGTCTTCGCGTGCGCGAAGGCCTGCTGCAGCTCCTGCGACACCGAGGGCGCCCCCCCGCAGGCGACCAGGGCGACGACGGACACACACGACAAGAAGCCCGCACCTCGCCGGAGGGCTCCCGACCCGATCGACCGGGTGTGCAAGCGAAGCACCTGCGCCTCCCCCTTTCGCCGCAGGATCAGCGGCGGCGCCGCGCACTCAGTCGCGCGGCCGCTTCGCGCCCGCGCCGTCCGGCCCCGCCTCCAGCAGCGCGGCCAGCTGCGCGTGCAGGCGCGGCGCCTTCTCGGGGCGGTGCGAGTAGTTGCGCATCTCGTCGACGGCGCGTTCGAGCGACCAGCCGTCGTGACGCACGCGGTAGATCGCCAGTGCGTAGCCGGTGCGGTCGCTGCCCGAAGCGCAGTGCACCAGCGTCGGCACATCGTCCTCCATCAGCGCCAGCACCGCCTCGATCTGTTCGCGCGGCGGAAGGCTCCGCGGGCTCCAGTCATTCACGACGACCGGAATGCCGAGCCGCTCGGCGCGCGCATGACCGGCGACCGCTCCCGTCAGGCTGACGATGCGCTCGACGCCGTAGTGTTCGCGCACGTAGTCGGTGAAACGCGGGTCGGGCGCCGCCGACCGGTAGAGTCGGCCCGGGACGACGACGTCGAACTGGTAGGCGGGCTCGGGCGCCTCGATCCACCATGCGATCCGCTTGCCGAGGGCGGGATAGGGCGCGTGGAACCAACGCCGCTCGATCCCGACGACCGCCACGACGGCCGCGACGAGCCCCAGCGACAGCACTGCGACACCCACCCGTCGCACGGACGACCCTCTCACGACCACGGAGATTCCTTCTCAGGTGGCGCCGGAAACACGCGCTCAGCCGGAGGCGAACTGTGCGCGGATCGCCTGCTCCCACTCGAGCGGCCGGAAGTACATCGGTCCCATCCCCCCCTTGTAGGCGATCCGACCATCACGGCCGACGAGGTAGAGGCGTTCGGGCACCGCGGCATAGGCACGAGCCACCGCATCGTCCATCTCGTCGACGAGCGCCGGGGCCTCGAGCGCGAGAGCGAGCATGCACGCCTCGCCGACCTCGACGCGTTCGTCCATCGAACGGTGCTGGCGGACGAGCACACCGTCACGCTCGTTTTCCTTCACCTGCCAACCATCGGTCGGGTGGATCTCCTTGATGTAGACGGTGTAGAAGGCGACCTGGTCGCGCAGCTCGCGGTAGATGCGGTTGAGAGTCCCCACCTGGGCCCGGAAGGGCGGTCAGGTGTAGCTGCCGAAGACGAGCGCGACAGGGCGCACGCCGAAGTGGTCGGAGAGCCGAAGGGTCGCGCCCGCCGGACCGCTCCCGCGGAGGTACGGGAGGCGGAAATCCGGCGCGGGATCTCCTTGCTGGACGGACGCCGCCTCCACCGGCATCAGCTGCGCCACGACCTCGGCGGCCTTCGGGTGGGCCATCGCATCGCCGAGGTCGTCGAGGGACATGCCGCGCAGATCCTTCGGGTCGAGCGTAGCCATCATCCTGGCGATGCCTTCGCGCGTCGCATCGAGTTCGTCCGGCATGCCTTCCTCCCCTCGTGCAGCGAACACAGCATAGCTACAACCGTTCACCGCGCCGGCTCTCGCGCATGGCTGCCGATTGCACCTGCACGGAGATCAGCGCGGGAGCGCGTAGGCGACGACGGCGTCGCCGAGCTTCGTCCCGAGGGTCGCGTGACCGCCGGCAGCGATCACGACGAACTGTCGGCCGCCATCGCGCAGGCGATAGGTCATCGGAGTCGCCTGGCCTACGGCGGGCAGCGCGTCGCGCCAGAGTTCGCTGCCGGTGTCGAGATCGTAGGCGCGCAGATACCCGTCCATCGAAGCACCGATGAAGACGACGCCACCGGCCGTCACGATCGGTCCGCCCATCGCCGGCACGCCGAGCTCCATCCAGAAGGGCCAGGGCGCCTGGCCACGCGTCGTCCCGAAAGGCACTTCCCACAGAATCCGGCCGTCGTCGAGGTCGACGGCGAGGAGCGTCGCCCACGGCGGCGGGCTGCACGGAATGCCCAGGCTGCTCAGCAGCACGCTCTGCAGCACGGCGTAGTCGGTCCCCTCCTGTGGGAAGAGGATCTCGTTCGGCGGGTTGCTCGGCGTCGACGCCTGCTGCGCACGCGGGACGAGGCGCTGCACGACCGCCAGGCGGGTCTGGCTGACGACCGCAATCCGACGCTCCGGGTCGACGGCGATGCCACCCCAGTTGGCCCCGCCCGCCACGCCGGGATACTCGAGCGAACCTCGAAGGCTCGGTGGCGTGAACATGCCCTCGTAGCGCAGCGCTCCGAGGCGCTCGCGACAGCTCGCGCGGTGCACCGGCAACGCGAAGATGTCGTCGGGGCCGAAGCTCTCCGCATGCAGCGGCGGCGGTAGCGTCGGGAAAGGTTGGGTCGGCGAGCTTTGTTCGCCGGGGACATCGCTCACGGGCACTGGCCGTTCTTCGACCGGGTGCAGCGGCACGCCGGTTTCCCGATCGAGAACGAACAAGTGCCCGACCTTCGTCGCCTGGACCAGTGCCGGCACCTCTCGTCCCGCGTACGGCAGATCGACGAGCGTGGGCTGGCTGCTGACGTCGTAGTCCCACAGGTCGTGGTGCACCGTCTGGAAGTGCCAGGCGACCTCGCCGCTCTCCGCATGCAGCGCAACGACCGAGCTGCCGTAGTAGTCGATGTGGCCGCGTCCACCGCGGTAGAAGTCGTTGCTCGGGTTCCCGGTCGGCACGAAGACGAGGCCACGCTCCGGGTCGGCGGAGAAGATCGACCAGGCGTTCGGAGTTCCGCGGTGGAAGCGCGGGCCGTCCGGGCCAGGAGGAAGCGGCGGCGTCCCGGGAGCAATCGGATCGAAGGCCCAGCGAAGCGTGCCCGTGCGCGTGTCGTAGGCGCGAACGACGCCGCCGGGTGCATCGAGGCGTTTGTTGTCCGAGACCTGTGCGCCGACGACCACGACGTCGTGCACGACCGTCGGCGGTGACGTCACCTTGTATTCGCGGGGGCGCACGTCTCCGAGACCTCTCGTCAGGTCGACCTCGCCCGCATTGCCGAACTCTTCGCAGGCGTGGCCGCTGCCGGCATCGACCGCGACGAGACGTGCATCGACTGTCCCCTCGAAGACCGTCGTGCGACACGGCGCCGTCCTCGCATGCGCCTCGACTTCAGCCACTGCGACACCACGGCACGTCAACGAAGCGACCGCGTCGAGGTCGACGCCAGGGTCGTACACCCAGCGCTGTACGCCGGTCTCGGCATCGAGCGCAAAGATGCGGTCGTAAGGTGAACAGAAGTACAGCGTGTCGCCGTGCAGCACCGGTGTCGCTTCGAAGGCCGTGTGTCGCCCGCCGGTCGGATCGACATCGCCCGTGTGGAACGTCCATGCGACCTCGAGCGCCGCCACGTTTTCGCGGTCGATGCCGTCTAGCGGGGACCAGCGAAGCCCACCCGCGTCGCCGCCGTAGCTCGGCCAGCCGGCGGCCGGCCCCGGCGCCTCGCCCGCGGTCTCGCCGCCGCACGCAACCACGACTGCCGCGAGCCAGAGAACGCCACACAGCGCGGCGGCGCACGGGAACGCAGAGGGGCGGCTCAAGGGGCGGCCCCACCGGAGTCAGGGTCGCGTGGGTCGAGCCGGATCACGCGGGGCTGTCCGCCCTCGATCTGCCACGAGGGCGCGTTCGAGTTCGAAGTCCATACGCGGCCCTGCGCGTCGAAGTCGAGATCTCGCGTGTAGCTGACACGCGTGGGCAGCGGATAGACGTCGAAGTGTTCGCTCCGTGGGTCGAAGCGGATCAGCGTGTCGCTGTTCGTGCCGCAGACCCAGATGCGATCGCTTCCGGGCTCGACTGCCACGGCATAGGGAGTCTCGCCCGCGAGCGGCCGGCTCGGGAGATCCCAGCTGCGAAACGCGCGGGTCGCCGGGTCGAAAGACGAGAGCGTCGCCTCCGTGAAACTCGGGATCCACAGCTTCCCCTTCGAATCGAAGCGCAGGCGACGCGGCGCGGGGAAGGGTGTGTCGAAGACTTCCACCTCGAAACTCGCAGGGTCGACGCGACCGATCCGGTCGTCATTGAGCTGACTGAACCACACCCCTCCGTCGGGGGCGATGTCGATGCCGTAAGGCACCGGAAGCGTGAACCCGCCTCCGGATGCGGATGCGCCGCCACGGAGGTCGAAGTTCCGGTCGAGCCAGAGCATCAACGACATCAAGCGCAAGACCAGCGCTTGTGCGTAGCTACGCGCGGGCAGGCGAACGTGTCGCTGCTCACCCGTCGCAGGGTCGTACATGCCGACATGGTTGGAGGCAGCGAGCGTGTACCAGATACGCCCGCGACCGTCGAAAC
>Ga0114931_10007049_pt1 | contig 13776 bp, 9 predicted proteins | sample 2SBtaG_FD_89579 | JGI IMG/M metagenome (GOLD analysis project Ga0114931, IMG submission 89579) | Deep subsurface microbial communities from Kolumbo volcano to uncover new lineages of life (NeLLi) - 2SBTROV14_V59a metaG | ecosystem: Environmental > Aquatic > Marine > Volcanic | place: Kolumbo...
CAAAGATCTTCGGACCGGTCAAGGACTACGAGTGCAACTGCGGCAAGTACAAGCGCATGAAGCACCGTGGCGTCGTGTGCGAGAAGTGCGGCGTCGAGGTCATTCAGTCCAAGGTGCGCCGCGAGCGCATGGGCCAGATCACGCTGGCCACTCCGGTCGCGCACATCTGGTTCCTCAAGTCGCTGCCGAGCCGCATCGGCAACCTGCTGGACATCCCGCTCAAGGATCTGGAGAAGGTCCTCTACTGCGAGTCGTACATCGTCATCGATCCCAAGAACTCGGGCCTGTCCGAGCGGGAGATGCTCAGCGAGGAGCGCTACCACAAGCTGCTCGACGAGCTGGGTGACGACGCGTTCAGCGCGGGCATGGGCGCCGAGGCGATCCTCGAGCTGCTCAAGGCCCTCGACGTGCACTCGCTGGCCGAGACCCTGCGCATCGAGATGAAGGAGGTCACCTCCGAGGCCAAGCGCAAGAAGATCTCCAAGCGCCTCAAAGTGGTCGAGGCGTTTCGCGAGTCGGGCAACCGGCCGGAGTGGATGATGCTGACCGTGGTGCCGGTGATTCCGCCGGACCTGCGGCCGCTGGTTCCGCTGGACGGCGGTCGCTTCGCGACCTCTGACCTCAACGACCTGTACCGCCGCGTCATCAACCGCAACAACCGCCTCAAGCGGCTGCAGGAGCTGATCGCGCCGGAGATCATCATCCGCAACGAGAAGCGGATGCTGCAGGAGGCGGTCGACGCTCTGTTCGACAACGGCCGCCGCGGCAAGACCATCACCGGTCCCAACAAGCGCCCGCTCAAGTCGCTGTCCGACATGCTCAAGGGCAAGCAGGGCCGGTTCCGGCAGAACCTGCTGGGCAAGCGCGTCGACTACTCGGGCCGTTCCGTCATCGTCATCGGCCCCGAGCTGCGCCTGCACCAGTGCGGTCTGCCCAAGAAGATGGCGCTCGAGCTGTTCACCCCCTTCATCTACAACAAGCTCGAAGAGCGCGGCCTGGTCACCACGATCAAGAGCGCCAAGAAGCTGGTGGAGAAGGAGCGTCCCGAGGTCTGGGACATCCTCGAAGAGGTGATCAAGGAGCACCCGGTGATGCTCAATCGCGCGCCGACGCTCCACCGCCTGGGCATGCAGGCGTTCGAGCCGGTGCTCACCGAGGGCAAGGCGATCCAGCTCCACCCGCTGGTCTGCGCCGCCTTCAACGCCGACTTCGACGGCGACCAGATGGCGGTTCACGTGCCGCTGTCGATCGAGGCGCAGATGGAGGCGCGGGTGCTCATGATGAGCACCAACAACATCCTCTCGCCCGCCCACGGCAAGCCGATCATCGTGCCCACTCAGGACATCGTGCTCGGCCTGTACCACATGACGCGCGAGCGTCCGTACGCCAAGGGCGAGTACCACGAGGACGACGACGGCAAGCCGTTGCGCGGCAGCTTCAGCTCGGTCCAAGAGGTCCGCATGGCCTACGACCACGGCCAGGCCGACCTGCAGGCCGCCTGCATGGTCCGCTTCAACCCGGGTGAGAAGCCGGTCAAGACCACGGTCGGCCGCGTGCTGCTGTACGAAATCTGCCCCAAGACGGTCGCCTTCGAGGCGGTCAACCGGGTCATGGGCAAGAAGCAGCTGGCCGACCTGATCGACCTCGTCTACCGCGACAGCGGCCAGAAGGCGACCGTGCTCCTGGCCGACGCGCTGCGGACCCTGGGCTACACCGAGTCGACCAAGGCCGGCATCTCGATCTGCATCGACGATATGGCCATTCCCAAGGCCAAGCAGCCGCTGCTCGACGAGGCGCAGAACGAAGTCGCGCAGATCGAGGAGCAGTACACCGAGGGTCTCATCACCGACGGTGAGCGCTACAACAAGGTGGTCGACATCTGGGCTCAGGTGGCCGAGTCGATCGCTCGCGAGATGATGAGCGAGATCAGCACCGAGGACTACACGGACCCGGACGGCATTCGCCGCAAGGGTGCGTCGTTCAACTCGATCTTCATCATGGCCGACTCCGGCGCTCGTGGCTCGTAGCAGCAGATGCGGCAGCTGGCCGGTATGCGCGGCCTGATGGCCAAGCCGTCGGGCGAGATCATCGAGACGCCGATCACGACCAACTTCCGCGAAGGTCTGTCGGTGTTGCAGTACTTCATCTCGACCCACGGCGCGCGCAAGGGCCTGGCCGACACGGCGCTCAAGACCGCCAACTCGGGCTACCTGACCCGCCGCCTGGTCGACGTGGCGCACGACACCATCATCAGCGAGTACGACTGCGGCACGCTGGAAGGCATCGAGATGCAGCCGCTCATCGAGGGCGGCGAGATCATCGAGCGCCTCGGCGACCGCATCCTCGGTCGCGTCGCGCTCGAGGACGTGGTCGATCCGTACACCGGCGAGGTGCTGGTCCCGGCCAACGAGGAGATCAACGAGGACAAGGTCAAGATCATCGACAACTCGGGCATCGACCGGGTCAGGATTCGCTCGGTGCTGACCTGCCAGACCCGGCGCGGCATCTGCGTGCTGTGCTACGGCCGCGACCTGGCTCGCGGCTACATGGTCAACATCGGTGAGGCGGTCGGCGTCATCGCCGCCCAGTCCATCGGCGAGCCGGGCACCCAGCTCACGATGCGTACCTTCCACATCGGTGGCGTCGGGCAGATTCGCACGGCGCAGTCGTCCCTGGAGGCGCGCACCGACGGCACCATCAAGCTGGAGAACGTCCAGCTGGTGGAGAAGCAGGACCACTCGGTGGTCATGAACCGGTAGGGCGAGCTGATCGTCCTGGACGACCTCGGCCGCGAGCGCGAGCGCTACGGTCTGCAGTACGGCGCGCGCATCCTGGTCAAGGCCGGGGACGAGTGCAAGGCAGGCCAGCTGCTGTGCGAATGGGATCCATTCTCGATGCCGATCGTCACCGAGGTGGCCGGTCTCGTGAAGTACGGCGACATCGTCGATGCCGTGACCATGCAGGAGCAGCTCGACGAGGTCACCGGCCTGTCGCGCAAGGTCATCATCGAGTCCAAGGATCCGGACTCGCGCCCGCGCCTCACCATCAAGGGGCCCGACGGCAACACCTTGAAGTTGCCGGGTCTCGACAACGAGGCGCGGTACTTCCTGCCGGTCCACGCCAACATCTACGTCAACGACGGTGACCACGTGGAAGCCGGCGACGTCGTCGCCCGTATCCCGCGTGAGACCACCAAGACCAAGGACATCACCGGCGGTCTGCCCCGCGTGGCCGAGCTGTTCGAGGCCCGCAAGCCCAAGGACCACGCCGTCATCGCCGAGATCGACGGCACCATCCACTTCGGCAAGGACACCAAGGGCAAGCGCAAGGTGATCATCCAGCCCGACGTGGGTGAGGCGGCCGAGTACCTGATCGCCAAGGGCAAGCACCTGTCGGTGCGCGAGGGCGACTGGGTTCGCGCCGGTGAGGCGCTGATGGACGGGCCGGCCAACCCGCACGACATCCTACGGGTGCTGGGCGAGAAGGCCCTGGCCAGCTACCTGGTGGACGAGATCCAGGAGGTCTACCGCCTCCAGGGCGTGCGCATCAACGACAAGCACATCGAGGTCATCGTCCGGCAGATGCTTCGCCGCATCAGCGTGACCGACGTCGGCGACACCAACTTCCTGGTCGACGAGCAGGTGGAGAAGCATCTGTTCGAGGAGGAGAACGAGCGGGTCATCGCCGCCGGCGGTCAGCCCGCCAAGGGCGAGCCGCTGCTCCTCGGAATCACCAAGGCGTCGTTGTCCACCGAGTCGTTCATCTCGGCCTCGTCGTTCCAGGAGACCACCAAGGTGCTCACCGAGGCCTCGATCAACGGCCGGGTCGACTACCTGCGCGGCCTCAAGGAGAACGTCATCATGGGCCGGCTGATCCCGGCCGGCACCGGCCTGGGCGCGTACAAGCGCCTGACGGTGGAGTCGAAGATGACCGAGGACGAGCTGGCGGAAGCGACGCTGGGGGCCGATCCGGCGAGCCCCTCGACGACGGAAGAGGTCTCCGCTCCGGCGTAGCGCCTACATGTCGCTACGAGCGAAAGGCCCAGGGTGACTCGCCCTGGGCCTTTTCTCGTTTCGGCCCGCACCGGCATCGCCGTGACCGGGACCACGCGCACGTAACCTCCGCCGGGCGCCGTGGGTATGACTCACTGGGGCACTTCCTTGACGATTCGCCAAACGCACGGGAAAATTGCGAGGTGACGGGACGTTGGGGAGCCTGCGCGTGACCGGCGATACCGGCGGTCCTACCGGCGGTCCTACCGGTGATCCGGGCGTTACTCCGCTCGGAGCCGACGATCCCGATCTCGAGCCCGGCCAGCAAGTCGGCGAGTACGTCGTCGAAAAGAAAATTGGCGAGGGCGGGTTCGGCACCGTCTTCAAGGCCGACCATCCGCTGATCGGCAAGCAGGTGGCCGTCAAGGTGCTCAGTCGCCAGTACTCGGCGCAGGCCGAGATGGTGTCGCGGTTCGTCTCCGAGGCGAGGGCGGTCAACCAGATCCGCCACCGCAACATCATCGACATCTTTTCGTTCGGACAGCTCGACGACGGTCGCGCCTACTACATCATGGAGTTCCTCGACGGGCTGCCGCTCGACGAGTACCTCGACGAGCGCGGCCGCCTGACCCTGGGCGAGGCGATTCCGATTCTCCGCGCGGTGGCCCGGGCGCTGGATGCCGCCCACGCCAAGGGGATCGCGCACCGCGATCTCAAGCCGGAAAACATCTTCCTGGGCAAGGATGACGACGGCAGCCTGTTCCCCAAGCTGCTCGACTTCGGCATCGCCAAGCTGCTCCACGGCGACAACCCGACCAAGCACAAGACCCGGACCGGCGCGCCGATCGGCACGCCGTATTACATGTCCCCGGAGCAGTGCCGCGGCCGCGAGGTCGATCACCGGACCGACATCTACGCCTTCGGCGTGATGACCTACCGGATGTTGACCGGCGTCCTGCCATTCGACGGCGAGGATTACATGGAGATCCTCATGGCGCAGATCCAGCAGGAAGCTGCGCCGCCGTCGACGTACGTCTCGGATCTGTCACCCAGCGTCGACGAGGGCATCGCCTGGATGCTGCGCAAGGATCCGGCCGAGCGCCCGCCCAACCTGGTGACCGCGGTGCGCGCGCTGGAAGACGCCGCCGCGCAGGCCGGCATTCCAGTTCCGGCCGGCCCCGCGCCCAGCGGAGTCTATGCCGCCCCGACCGGCTCGGTGGTGTCGCAGGCGACGCCGTCGCGGGTCACGCCGCTGCCGCACGACAGCAGGCTGGGGACGGCGCCGACGATGGCCTCGGACGAGTTCACCGCCGAGGAAGCGCCGATCGACAAGCGCCCCAACAAGGTGCTGCTCATCGGCGGCTCGCTGCTCGGCGCCGTCGCCGTCGGCACGGTGGTCTTCCTGCTGCTGCACAAGTCCACGCCCGAGCCTGCTGCGGGCAACACGAACCCGACGTCTGCCGTGGTCGCTCCGCAGCCGCCTCCACAACCCGCGGTCGCGCCGGCCGCCGCCGTGCCGGCGCCGCCGCCGGAGCCCGAGCTGGTGACGATCCACATGGACGGCGCGCCCGACGGCGCCGAGGTGTTCGTCGCCGGCAAGCTCGTCGGTCTGGCTCCCGAAATTCAGCTCGAGCGCGGCGACCAGCCGCTGCTATTGACCCTGCGCGCCGACGGTTACCGCCCGGCGACGAAGAAGGTGCGGCCGGTGGCGGACAAGACCGTCACGGTGAAGATGCGGGCCAAGCGGGGACGGCACCGCCCGCGCAACGGCAAGAACGGCAAGAACGGCAAAGACGGCAAGGACGGTCGCGACCGCCGCAATTCGCTCGAGGATCCGTTCGCGAAGTAGAAATCCAACCTAATTCCTGGCTTGGTCGAGGGGGACGATATGCATACGCGCCGGCTGACGGCGCCGGGGCTGGCCGTGGTCGCAACTGCGGCTGCGCTTCTGGCCGCGGCATGTACCACGCTGCCCAATGTCGATGCCGAGGGTTGCGGCAACCTGGTGGTCAACGCCAACGAAGATTGTGACGGCTTCGGGGATCTGGGCGACGGCACCCAATGCGGGGCGCCCAACACGGACAACGCCTGCTTCTTCGTCTGCGACGACCAGGGCGCTGTCTGCCCCGATGGCTGGGGCTGCGGCGCCGACGGTCGCTGCCGGCGCCCGTCGGGCAGCTTCGAGCCCGGCCCCGGATCGCCCTGGCGCTTCCCGGTCGGTGACTTCGCCATCGGCGACGTCGATGGCGACGGCTTCCAGGACCTGGTCGGCAACGAGGAGCAGGAGCTCACCGTCCGTTTCGGCTCCGAGACCGGCGAGCTGGCCAGCGAGGTCGACCTGCTCACCCGCGAGCCGCAGGGCCCGGTGACCTTCGGCCAGTTCGACGAAGACGGTCTGATGGACGTATTGGTGCCGATCAACGGCGGCCTGTTCGTCATGCGCGGCGACAGCAGCCGCACGCTGGAGCCGGTCGCCTACTCGCCACTGGAGATCGAGGTGCCGCCGGGCGGCGCCAAGCTGTTCCCGGTCGAGTCCGACGGTGGCGCCAACCTCAATACCGAGATGGTGGTGGTCGCGGGCAACGTGATGCAGTTCATCAGCTCCATGGCGCCGGCGACCACGTTGCCCAGCGCCTGCGGCGGCAACCCGTGCACCGTCACCGACATCGCCGGCGACGTACCGGTCACCGATGTCGACGGCGATCCGGTCCGCTCCGAGTTCGCGCTCGCCTTCCGCGGCGCCACCAGCGTCTACATCTACACCAGCATCGGGACCTCCCAGAACAACAACTTCGCGCCGTCGCTCCTGGCCGAGGTTCCGCTGGGCGCCGGGCTCAAGGTCGATCTCGGCGCCTACCTGGCCGACGTCGACGGCGACGGTGACACCGACCTGATGGTGTCGGTGCGCAACGCCACCAACCACCCGAAGGTCGCCGTGGCGATCAACCAGGGCAGCGGCACCTTCATCGCCGCCACCGCCCGGGCGGTGTTCGACCGCGGCACCAGCGGCGACGCCACCTGGCCGATCGCGGTGGGCGATCTGGCGGGCGACGAGAAGGCCGACTACGTCTTCCCCGACTTCATCGCCATCTCCGACTACGGCATCAACAACCCGTTCGCGGTGCCGCTGACCCTGACCCCGACGCAGTTCATCACCAGCGAGAGCTGGTCCGAGGCGGTGATCGGCGACTTCAACGGCGACGGCATCACCGACGCGGCGACCACCATCGAGGGTCGCGACGGCCTCGACGTGTTCCTCAACGCGCCGACCGTGGACATGCTCGGCCGCCCGGTGGGCACCGGCATCTTCAACAAGTTCCACATCGACACCACCGACCCGCCGCGCAACTTGCGCGCCGCCGACTTCGACGGCGACTTCGTCGGCGACATCGCCTTCGCCGAGCTCGGCTTCGGCGCCAAACCGGACGCCGTTTCGGTGATCTTCGGCAACACCTCCGGCGGCCCGACAGCGCCGGTGCACATGGGCTCCATGGGCTTCGTCGAGGTGCTCGAGCCGATCTCCAGCGTGCTCGGACTCGAGGGCATCGACGCCATCGCCGACCTGTTCGTGCTGTCGTCGTCGTTCCCCGATCGAAGCAGCACGTCGGTGGCACTGCTGCAGGGCTCGTCGTCGCGGCGCATGCTGTCGCCGTTCACCCTGCAGCCGCCCGGCAACGTCGATCCCGACGTCCCGAGGTCCGCGTTGTTCGGCCACTTCAGCGCCGACGACGACGAGTTCCGCGACATCGTCGCCATCAGCGACGCGGCGCTGGTATTCGACCAGAGCAGCGCCACGGACAAGGTCTCGCACGTGTGGATGGTGCCCGGTGGCGCCGGCGGCCAGCTCGACGCCTCGGGCGCGGACTTCGTCGAGCTGCCGGCCTACACCGCCTTCGACACGAGCTGCGCGGTGTGGGCCAGTGGCGATCTCGACGGCGACGGCCGGGACGAGATCATCGGCATCGACAACTCGAGCCGTTGCTACGGCACGGGCTTCTCGCCGGCGACGAGGATGTCCGTGGTCCACGCTGTCGGTGGCGGCAGCACCGCGTTCGACACCGTGGTCAGCGACCTGGGCACCGACGCCCGTGCGGTGGTGCGCCTGCAACTGACCGATCTGGACAACGACGGCGACCTCGACCTCCTGGCGCTGTTCGCGGGCGAGGCACGCGGCAGTGCGCTCGACCCGACCACTCCGGTGGAGGGGGCCGCAGTCGCCGTGATCTGGAACAACGACGGCACGCTGTCGCCCAGCGCCGTGTCGACGGTGACCTTCGCCAAGGGCCGCCGCTACTTCGACGTTGCGCCGATCGACCTGGATGACTCGGGCATTCCGGCGCTGGCGGTCCTGGCCACCGGCGGCGTCTTCTCCGCCACGCTCGACCCGGACACCAAGACCTACGGCACCCCGACGCGTCTGTTCCAGCAGGCAGGTGAAGGCCAGCTGGAGGTGGGTGACCTCAACGCCGACGGCCTCGAAGACATCGCCTTCACCGTCGCCGACGATGTCCACGTCATGCTCGCGGAACCGGGCGTCAGCCGCGGCGAGGAGCTCGCCGGCGGCACTCAGGTAGGAGGCCAGTGATGCGCAAGCTGGTGTTGACCATCGCCCTTCTCGTGGCCGTGCCGGCGCTGCCGACGCCGGCGCACGCACAGAGCGCCAAGGACAAGGCATCCGCCGAGAAGTTCTTCCGCGCCGTCGAGCGCGCGTACAAGGGCGGCCAGTATTTGATCGCCGCGCAGGCGTTCGAAGAGGCGCTCAAGCTCTATCCAGTGCCGGCGATCATCTTTTCGACGGCGCAGGCCTATCGCCTGCAGTACTTCATCGACAAGGATCCCGGCTGGCTCAAGCGCGCCATCGAGCTGTACCGCCAGTACATCGACAAGGTGCCGCAGGGCGGCCGCCGCGACGACGCCACCGCCAGTCTCGCCGAGCTCGAGCCGATCCTGTCGCGCATCCAGGCCGAGCAGGCCGGGCCGATCAAGACCCGCGAATTCGCGGCGCAGACGCAGATCCTGGTCAACTCGCAGGTCGAGGGTGCTCGCGCGACCATCGACGGCGACGGCGGCGAAGTGCCGCTGGTGCGCAAGGTAGCGCCCGGCTCGCACAAGGTTCGCGTCGAGGCCGCGGGCTACTTCCCGGTCGAGCAGAGCGTCGCTGCCGTCGAAGGGCGCTTGTTGCCGATCGAAGTCGAGCTGAAGCCGATGCCGGCCAAGGTGAAGGTGCGCACCGAAAAGGGCGCGCGGGTCTCGATCGACGGTCGCGTCTATCGCGGCTCTCTGTCGGGACCGATCGAGGTGCCGGCAGGCAAGCACTTCGTCAGTGTCAGCCGCAGTGGACGTCACGGCTGGGGCCTCGAGATCACGGTGAAGCGCGGCCAGGAGGTCGACCTCGCGGCGCACCTCGAGACCACTACCCAGCGCAAGGCGTCGTGGTGGGTGATGGGGGCGGCCGGTGCGGTGTACATCGCCGCCGGGGTCACCGGGCTGCAGGCGATCCTGGCCAATGGCGACGCCTCCGATCTGGAGGACAAGCGGCAGAGCCAGGGCATCTCGCCCGCCGAGCTGGCCCACTATCAAGACCTGCGCTCGCGCCGCGACGCGCGCCTGCGCGACACCTACGTGCTCGCCGGTATCGGCAGCGCCATCGCGGTAACCGGGGTGCTGATGTACCTGTTCGACTCGCCGCGCGACGAGGCGCCACCGATGTCGTCGGGCGGCGGGACCCCGGCGGCCAAGACGGGCCTGGCCCTCAGCCCCGTGGTGGGCGGCACATTGTCCGGGCTCGTCCTGTCGGGTCAGTTCTGAGCCGCCGCGCGACCTGATCCGATCTGGCGGGCCGCGGCTATGGCCGGTCCGGTGGTTCGGCGCTATGCTGCGGCAAATGGCCATCAAGGCGCAGGGACAGGCCGTCCCACTGACCATGCAGTTCGATAAGTTCTGGCAGTGGCTGCAGGCACACTGCAACTGCATTCTCAGGGCCGGGACCCCCGACGTGGTGCTGTTCGATCACGACGATTTCCACTGGCACCTGGCCAGCGAGGACGAGTTCACCCAGCTCCTGCAGCTGGTGCGGGGCAAGGAACTGGTCGGCGAGATCGTGGTGTTGTCCAGTGAAATCGCGTACGTACAGTGCAACCCGCCGGAGCACGACGAGTGGGTCTTCGAGTGCATCGTCGAGTCGGCCAATGCCCGCGAAGCCGCCTATCACTTCGTAATGGCACACGAGTTCGATGGCGACGACGACAGCCCGACGCGCCGCTGGACCCACTAAACAGCACGGCCCGGCTCGCTACCGGAGAGAGTCGGCCGATTGGCCTTGACAGTCCCGCGCATATCCCTAGAATGGCGCGGTTCTACGAGCCAGACCTTTAGTGATTTCGAACCGGTAGCAGAATGCCAACCATCAATCAGCTCGTCCGCAAGGGCCGCAAACAGGTCAAGAAAAAGGGCACCGCGCCGGCGCTCAAGTCGTGCCCGCAGAAGCGGGGCGTCTGCGTCCGCGTGTACACCTCCACGCCGAAGAAGCCGAACTCGGCGCTGCGCAAGGTCGCACGCGTCCGGCTGACCAACGGCATGGAGGTGACCTCGTACATTCCCGGCGAGGGCCACAACCTGCAGGAGCACTCGGTGGTGCTGATCCGCGGCGGTCGTGTAAAGGACCTGCCGGGCGTTCGCTACCACATCGTGCGCGGCACGCTCGACACCACTGGCGTCGCAAGCCGCAAGCAGAGCCGTTCCAAGTACGGCACCAAGCGCCCGAAGTAAGGAGCCGACGCCAATGCCACGCAAGGGTGAAGTCCCCAAGCGCAAGCCGCTTCCGGATCCGAAGTTCACTGACGCGCCCGACGAGACGCGCAAACGGATCACCAGGTTCATCAACGTCGTCATGGCCGACGGCAAGAAGAGCACCGCCGAGCGTATCGTCTACGCCGCGCTCGACCTCGTTGCCGAGCGGGCCAAGGACGACCCGATCAAGGTTTGGGAGAAGGCGCTGGCCAACGTCCGTCCGCGGGTCGAGGTCAAGTCGCGCCGCGTCGGTGGCTCCAACTACCAGGTTCCGGTCGACGTCCGCCCCGAGCGGTCGCTGGCCCTGGGCATGCGTTGGCTGGTCGGCTACGCCCGCTCGCGTGGCGAGAAGACCATGGTCGACAAGCTGTGCAACGAGATCATCGACGCCGCCCAGAACCGCGGCTCCGCGGTCAAGAAGCGCGAAGACGTGCACAAGATGGCCGAGGCCAACAAGGCCTTCGCCCACTACCGCTGGTAAGCGGTAGCCGAGCAGAGCAGTATCTACGGAGGTCGAAGGACAGGTAGTCGGACACCCAACGAGCTCGACAGGCGGCAGCGCCCTGCGGCGCACCGAACCAGCGAGCTCAGGCCGAAGCGGCCGCCAGCGCGATAGCGCGTCGGACCCCGCTTCCCCGAAGAGAGTCAGCTCTCTTCGCTGAGTTCGTTCTCCCTCCGTTCAAATCGTCGTCGCCTGCCTGGGCTCGGGCTCGAACCCGAGAGAGCTCGCCACGTGCCCCGCTCCGTACCCATAGGCAGAACCCGAAACATCGGGATCATGGCTCATATCGATGCCGGCAAGACGACGACGACAGAACGCATCCTCTACTACACCGGTGTGTCCCACCGGATGGGTGAGGTGCACGATGGCGCCGCCGTCATGGACTGGATGGAGCAGGAGCAGGAGCGCGGCATCACCATCACCTCGGCGGCCACGACCTTTGGCTGGCGGGATCACCGGATCAACCTCATCGACACCCCGGGCCACGTCGACTTCACGGTCGAGGTCGAGCGCTCGCTGCGGGTCCTGGACGGGGCGGTAGCAGTGTTCTGCGCGGTCGGCGGGGTCGAGCCCCAATCGGAGACGGTCTGGCGACAGGCCGACCGCTACGCCGTGCCGCGCGTGGCCTTCGTCAACAAGTGCGACCGCGTGGGCGCCGATCCCGACGCAGTCGTTGCGCAGATTCGCGAGCGCCTGGGCTGCACCCCGATCCCGGTGCAGATGGCGCAGACCCTCGAGGCCGGCTTCAACGGCATCGTCGATCTGATCGAGATGAAGCTGCTGTCGTGGGACGACGTGTCGCTGGGCATCTCCCTGGACGTCGCCGAGATTCCCGCCGAGCTGCGCGACGAGGCCGAGCTGCAGCGCGAAGCGATGCTCGAGGCGTTGGCCGAGGTCGACGACGCCGTCATGGAGCGCTTCCTGGCCGAGGAATCGGTCTCGCCCGACGAGATCCGCGCCGCCCTGCGCCGGGCGACCCTGGCGATGAAGGCGGTGCCGGTGCTGATCGGCGCGGCGTTCAAGAACAAGGGCATCCACCCGCTGCTCGACGCGGTGGTCGACTACCTGCCGTCGCCGCTGGACGTCCCTGCGGTGTCCGGGCTGCACCCGGATAGCGGCGAGGTGATCACCCGGCAGGCCTCCGACGACGAGCCGCTGGTGGCGCTGGCGTTCAAGATCCTCAGCGATCCGTACGGCCAGCTCACCTACTTCCGCGTCTACGCAGGGCGGCTCGAGACCGGCGACAACGTGCTCAACGCGACCAAGGGCCGCCGCGAGCGGATCGGCCGCCTCCTGCGCATGCACGCCAACAACCGCGAGGAGGTCAAAGAGTTCCTCGCCGGCGACATCGGCGCCGCGGTCGGCCTGCGCAACGCCACCACCGGCGACACCCTGTGCGACCCGGCCGCCCCCGTCGCGCTGGAGAGCATCCAGTTCCCCGAGCCGGTCATCGGGGTGGCCATCGAGCCACTGACCACCGAGGACCAGGACAAGCTGGGGGCGGCGCTGGGCAAGCTGGCCGCCGAGGACCCGTCGTTCCGGGTCCATGTCGATCCCGACTCCAACCAGACCATCATCTCCGGCATGGGCGAGCTGCACCTGGAGATCCTGGTCGATCGCCTGCGCCGCGAGCACAAGGTCGGGGCCCGGGTCGGCCCGCCGCAGGTCGCCTACCGGGAGACCATCGTCAAGGCGGTCAAGGCGCAGAAGCGCTTCGTCAAGCAGACCGGCGGCCGTGGCCAGTACGGCCACGTGGTTCTCGAGGTGGCCCCGGCCGCTCGGGGCGCCGGTTACGTGTTCGAGAACCGCATCACGGGCGGCGCCATCCCCAAGGAATTCATCCCCGCCGTGCAGAAAGGCGTGGGCGAGGCGATGGAGCGGGGCGTTCTCGCCGGCTTCCCCATGGTCGATGTCCGGGTAGCCCTGGTCGATGGCTCGTTCCACACCGTCGATTCCTCGGAGATGGCTTTCAAGGTCGCGGGATCAATGGCGTTTCAAGACGCCGCCCAGGACGCCGGAGTGGTCTTGCTCGAGCCGGTGATGGCGCTCGAGGTGGTCACTCCGGTGGAATTTCTCGGCGAGGTCATCGGCGACCTCAACGCCAGGCGCGGCCAAATCAAAAAGATCGCTGGAAACGAGCGCGGACATGGTGTACAGGTCGTCGCCGGCCTGGTTCCCCTGGCCACCATGTTCGGCTATGTCAACGACTTGCGCTCGCGCACCCAGGGACGCGCGACGTACACGATGCAGTTTTCTCACTACGAGCCCGTGCCCGGCGGGATCCGCGACGAGGTGGTTGCCCGCCTCAAAGGAGCCTGACGGCTCGCCCCCTCCGGTTCGATGATCGACCGCAATTAAGGAGCTTTCGAGATGGCCAAGGAGAAATACGTCCGCAACAAGCCGCACGTGAACATCGGCACGATTGGTCACGTGGATCACGGCAAGACGACCCTGACTGCCGCAATCACCAAGGTGCAGGCGTCGAAGGGGATG
>Ga0114931_10007050_pt1 | contig 13774 bp, 11 predicted proteins | sample 2SBtaG_FD_89579 | JGI IMG/M metagenome (GOLD analysis project Ga0114931, IMG submission 89579) | Deep subsurface microbial communities from Kolumbo volcano to uncover new lineages of life (NeLLi) - 2SBTROV14_V59a metaG | ecosystem: Environmental > Aquatic > Marine > Volcanic | place: Kolumbo...
CCTCGCGACCGGTCTATTCCGAAAATTCGCTCGATCGCTTTGTTCGCAAAGCAAGGTAATCCGCGCATGAGCGATGGTTTTTTTGACCCTCCGGGGGTGGTGACCTATCGTTGGCACGTAGTTCAACTTGCATTCACTGAACGTACGAAACGAACGTCGGCGGTGCCAGCGTGGCCTCCGTGAATTGTTGACCTCTTGAACCGAGTAACTTGATGAAGGCCGAATACATCAACCCGTTCGTGAAGTCGTTGGTGAACACCTTTGGGACCATGGTCAATTGCGAGGTTCATCGCACGCGATTGTCGCTGAAAGATGACTCGGTGCCGCGTCACGAAATCAGCGGCGTGATTGGTCTCTCGGGGAAGGCGATCGGCACGGTTGTGTTGAGTCTTTCCGAACAAGTCGCTTTGAAGTCCGCCTCAACAATGTTGATGGCGGAGTATACCAAGCTCGACGACGATGTGATCGATGCCGTGGGCGAGTTGACCAACATGGTTGCCGGAGCGGCGAAAGCAGAGCTCGAACAATACGATCTATCGATCAGCCTGCCGAACGTGATCACAGGCAAGGGACATGAAATTCGATTTCCCTCGAACGTCTCGCCGATTTGTGTTCTGTTTGAATCGCAGTGGGGAGAGCTCTCGCTAGAAGTCGGGCTCGCAGAAGCCAAAGTGCCAGCCGCGACAGCTTGAAAGATCGCCCTTCCAAACGTTCTTGCTCGCAAGAACGTGCCAGCGATGCATCCGCCATTACCAGCGACTCGCCTTCTCCCATCTTCCGTGGTCGACCACGTCGGGGTCGTCTTCACGGTAATCCGAACGGTATGCACGGAAGATTACAGTCCTGACCCATGTCTTGCCGATAAACGGCCAGCCCTTCGTGGCATCCTGCGCGTAAACGCTTTGCGATCGGTGGCACTACCTGTGTTCACTATAAGTACGTCGCGCGTTGGCCGAAACTTCCTTGAATTGTTGACGATTGGTTCTCCCGACAAGGCTCCTTACGATGGCACTTACTAACCTTCGCAAAGCAGCTATCGTGTTGATGAGCATGCCCGAGGAACAGGCGGCTCAGTTGCTAACGCAAATGGATCCACAGACGGTCGAGACCGTCTCGATCGAGATCGCCCGCATCAACAATATCACGAACAAAGAGGAGACGGCCTCGATTCACGAGTTCGCGGAGGCGAACCCCAACTCGCTGGGTTCTCGCGGCGGTGGACTCGACTTGGCCAAGAATCTTGTCGAAAAAGCACTTGGCAAGAACGCCACCGGTACGCTCGACAATGTCCGCCAATCGATCGAAGCGATTCCGTTCGGGTTCTTGAAGAAGGTTGATAGCCAAAACCTGTTGACCTTCATCGTCGACGAGCACCCACAAACAATCGCGCTCATCCTGTCGCACTTGCGACCACAGCAGGCCGCCGACATCGTCGCCGGATTACCCGCCGAACGGCAACTCGCGGTGATTCGCCGGGTGGCCAACATGGGGCAAACCAGCCCCGACATCATTCACGAGGTCGAGCGAGGCCTCGAGAACCGCATGTCGAGCGTGATGAGCCAGCAGTTTGAAAATGCTGGCGGGGTCGACAACGTGGCGGAAATCCTCAACGTTACCGATCGTGCCACCGAGCGATCCTTGCTAGAAAACCTGGCACAGGAAGACCCCGATCTTGTCGAGGAAATTCGCCGCTTGATGTTCGTCTTCGAGGACATCAGCAAACTATCGGACAAAGAACTTCAGACCGTGCTGAAGAACGTCGAAAGTTCGCAATGGGCCTTGGCTCTCAAGGGCGCCAGTGAAGATCTCAAGCAGAAGATCCTCGGCAATATGTCGGCCCGAGCTTCCGACTTGTTAACCGAGGAAATGGATTACCTTGGGCCGGTCAAAGTCTCGGCGGTAGAGCAAATGCAGCAGCAGATCGTTGACGTCGTGCGAGGGCTGGAAGATGCTGGCGAGATCGTGCTGGGCGGTGGAGACGAAGACGAGCAACTCATCCAGTAGTGACCCTTTGCTCGGCGCGCAACCGCTTTCCAACGAATCACTCGCCTCGACATGCCCGTGGCGACGACCTTCCTGCCCTCGGCAATTTTCACGGACTCTCTCTCGAACGCCCGCGCCCTTGAGGCTTGGCGTACCATTCTGATAGCATTCGCCGAAGCGTCGTCCGGTGGAACTTCATCCGGCTCGATCAACCCCCTCGCCGAACAACGCATGCAGCAGCATGGGGATCTTTCCGTGGCGACAACTCCAATGATGCAACAGTACGAACAGGCAAAACGCGCCTGTCCCGAGGCGCTGTTGTTGTTTCGCATGGGCGATTTCTACGAGTTGTTCCACGACGATGCCAAAACGGCCTCCCGTATCTTGGGCCTGACGCTGACCAGCCGCGACAAAAGCGACAACCCGATTCCCATGGCCGGCTTTCCGTACCATCAACTGGAGAACTACCTCGGCAAATTGGTCATCGCCGGATTTCGCGCCGCGATCTGTGAACAGGTCGAAGACCCGAAGAAGGCCAAAGGATTAGTCAAACGCGAGGTAACACGGATCGTCACCCCGGGAACGGTTACCGACGACGCGCTGCTCGATCCTCGGGAAAGCAACTATCTGGCAGCCATCGTCCCCGGCGAGCCATCGGGTTTCGCCTGGGTCGATCTCTCCACCGGTCGTTTCCTGGCAGCAACGCTGGCGACATCCGCGTTACGCGATCAAATCGCTCGTGTCGCCCCGGCGGAGTGTCTCGTCGCCGAAGGCACGGAACTCGCGTCGGTCAATCCCAACGACCGTTGCGCCATCACGCGGCGCCCGACGTGGACCTTTGCCCTGGAAAGCGGTTGGAAGAATCTAACCAGGCACTTTGGTACCGCCTCGCTCGAAGGCTTCGGGTTCGATCGCGATCGCGACGCGGCCGCTATTCGGGCAGCGGGGGCCGTGCTCGATTACCTTTCTGAAACGCAGAAGTCGGAACTGACGCACGTCGATCGCTTGATCCCCTATCGTGAGGGCGAATCACTGGAGATCGACGAAACCACGCGCCGTAGCATGGAGCTGACACGGACCCTGCGCGAAGGACGTCGCCAGGGGTCGCTGTTGTCGGTTATCGACCGCACGGTAACGGCAATGGGCTCGCGACACTTGGCCAACTGGATTGCGAATCCTCTGGTCAACATCGCCGCGATCGATGCTCGGCTCGACGCCGTCGAAGAACTGGTCAACGAGACAAAACTCGCTACCGACTTGCGCGAGACGCTTTCTCATGTTTACGACCTTCAACGCCTACTAGCCCGCACGACGACCGGGCGCGCCAGTCCGCGCGACCTAAGTTGTCTCGGTCGCACGTTACGGCTGCTACCCCACGTAAAGGCCAAGTTATCGGCCCGCCGTAGTGAAAGACTATGCGAACTCGAATCGCGGCTCGACTTATTCCCTGACATTCGCAAACGTCTCGACGAAGCACTGGAAGATGAGTGTCCGCTGGTGAGCCGCGACGGTGGGATCATCCGCGAGGGTTTCCATGCCGAACTCGATCGCTTGAGGAATCTGGCGCGCGGTGGAAAACAGTGGATCGCCGAGTATCAGGCCCAAGAGTCTCGAAAGACCGGGATTCCCAACTTGAAAATTGGCTTTAACAAGGTGTTCGGCTACTACCTGGAAGTTACCAAGGCGCATGCTGAAAAAGTGCCGGACGAGTACATCCGCAAACAAACCATCAAGCACGCCGAGCGTTTCATTACGCCGGAGCTCAAAGGGTATGAAGAAAAGGTACTCAGCGCCGATGAGGAATCGAAAACGCTGGAATACGATCTGTTCATCGAACTCCGCGATGCGGTCGCTCTACAGGCCAGCGGGATTCAACGGACCGCCGATGTTTTGGCGGAGCTCGACGTTTTAACCGCTTTGTCTGAGTTGGCCCGCGAACAGGGATATTGTCGCCCGCGGATTGTCGAAGAGCCCGTGCTATCGATCTACCAAGGTCGTCACCCCGTGCTCGACGCGCTGGAGCCTGCCGGCACGTTCGTGCCCAACGATATCGAAGCCGGCGGCGACCATCCCGTGTTGTTGCTAATTACCGGTCCCAACATGGCCGGGAAGAGTACGTACATCCGGCAGACGGCGTTGATCACGTTGATGAGCCATATCGGCAGCTTCGTGCCCGCGGCGTCCGCTGTTATCGTGTTGACCGACCGCATCTTTGCCCGGGTAGGCGCGAGCGACGAATTGTCCCGGGGGAAGAGCACGTTCATGGTCGAGATGACCGAGACGGCGCACATTCTCAACGCAGCCACGCGGCGAAGTTTGATCATCTTGGATGAAATCGGGCGCGGCACCAGCACCTATGACGGGCTTTCGATCGCTTGGGCCGTTGCCGAACACTTGCACGATCGCATCGGCTGCCGGACCTTGTTCGCCACGCACTACCATGAACTGACTGGATTGGAACAATCGCGGTCGGGGGTCGGCAACCTGAACGTAGCGGTGCGGGAATGGGACGAAGAGGTGATCTTCTTACACCAAATCGTCCCCGGCTCGGCAGACAAGAGCTATGGTATTCACGTCGCTCGGCTGGCCGGGGTTCCGCCGGAGGTGATCGAACGGGCCAAGGATATTCTGGCCCAACTCGAAGAAGAGCATCTCGACGCCCTTGGTCAGGCGAAGATTGGGAAGTCGGTCGAGAAGACGGCTGGACCGATCCAGTTGACGCTTTTTGGCATGTACGACCATCCGCTGTTACGCAAAATTCGCGAGACGGACCTCAACCGACTGGCCCCACTGGATGCACTGGCGCTGATCCAGCAGTGGCAGACGGAGCTTTCCAACGAACAGCCGACCAAGCCACGATAGCCCCCCGGCGACGGGTACTCGTCACTCACAAAACGAATGCCAGGATATAGAAAACCCAGCCGGTTACGGCCGTCAATCCCATGTCGATGGCGGCCAAGCGGGCCCAAAAAATGTGGCTCGCGCTGTGTGGACCGGGCACCGGCGGGCTAGGGAAATTTCGCAGCGCGCGGGTCACGACCACAATCCACAGCACCGCGGTCGTCACGGCGAAGCCCAAGTGAATCGCAAGGCTCAGGTTCACCCAATGCCAACTCTCCTGGGCATGGTAATAGGCCGATTCGATCGCGCGGTCGCGCCAACCGTTGATCCGGATGTCGGTCTCGAAAAGGGCGACCGTGGCCGCTAACACGGCCGCTAGCACCAATTGGATTCGTTTGTGCAGCAAGAAGGCTTGCCGGTATTTGACGAGCCAAATGCTGAACGCCATCACGGGCAGCACGGCGAACATCGCCAAAAAGACCACGTCGAGCATCAATGAGGCCCGCGTGCCGAGGAATCCATCGATTCCCTGGTACATATCTGATTCTCCTGCGGCGAAGGCTGGCCTTCAGAAGGCGAAAGTACTAAAACAAGCCTAATGCTCCGTCACGGCTAAAAATTAAGGTACCCCTGGCTTTGCCTGTGCCCGCATTGCAGTGTCGCTTTTAGTTCCGACACAGGCAGAGCCAGTGGCACCCAAGCCGTGGCGGAGCACTAAGATTCTAGTCGATTGTCCAAGATTGTCCTGCGCCAGATTTTGCCGGACATCGACGCATGGCCGAGTGGCGGAATTGGCAGACGCATCGGACTTAAAATCCGAAGTTCCGTAAGGAGCGTGCGGGTTCAAGTCCCGCCTCGGCCACTGCGTTCTATCGTCGATATAAGTTTGAAAAGGCCCCACTACCGGAAGACGACTATGACTTCGCCATGCCAAAACTGTCGGGTATGACATCGGTCCGCTGTCACGTCGCTGACACCTTTGATATGCGTGCCGCTTTCAATGTCCCCTCTTCAGGTCCTTTTTCTTGGGCAAGCGGTGGACAGAAAGTGGTCGCCGCATGGGCTCCCGTCCCGTGAAGAATCCACGTGGCACACTGAACGGGGTTCCATGCCATGGTGAAATATTTCTACCGCTCGCCTTAACCCGGATGGTTCATGAGCGATCGTCGCGTGTTAAGCTTCCTTGTCGTTGTCCCCAGCCATCTCCGCCGTGTCGGAAGCCGATTCTAGTGCTTCCTCGTCATCGCTCGGATCGTTATCGCCGGTGGCCTCGGTTTCCAGCCACTCTCGTAGCCAGATGATGTCCTCACGCAATTCGGCGGTTGAGTCTCGCAGACCGTCAAACTCGCGGCGATAGCGTCGCCAGCCGCCGATGATCAGACCTGCGCCGACAATCGTCGCAACCGCGGTGAAGATCCAAAGTAGGGTCAGCGGGTCGAGATCGAACCAGCGTGCCAGTTGGGATGACAGGGCAACGGTCCCCACGCTTATCGCGACCAACGCCGAGAGACTCCCCACGATCAATGCCGCTGCAAGCCGCGTAACCGACGCCCAAGCAGCTTGCAACTCCAGTACCAGCAATTCGGTGCGAGCGCGAAACATTGCTTGCACCTCCGTCGCGAAGGCGGCCATCTGCCGCTTCAGTGGCGAGAACAAGCGATCGTCGGTTCCTTGGGTATCCATGCGATTCAATTCGGCTCAACGGTTCGTTCTGTCGGTTCCAGAGGCGTGCCATATTTCCAGCAATTCAACCCAAACGCGGCTGCCCACCGTTCGTGCGGCCCACACGCTTAACCCTCGGCCCAAATGTCGCGAGATCCGTCCAAGCGGGAGTCCTCGCGAGAGGGCCAGTCCAATTCCCACGGCCCCCACGACCGCCCCCGCGGGGTAACGACGCACATAGGTCTTCCAGGACGTGAGTTTCGATGTCTCGATGCGCGTGGCGAACAGACGGCGATCGATTCGCCGCCGCGCTCGGGCAATCTCACCGCGCAACACTTGCTTGCGTTGTCGAATTGCCTCCGCGTCGACACTCGATGAGGCCATTGCGGTCGTCCTCCCGAACAGGCTCACAACCGCTTAGCGGCGAAACAAGCGACCGAGAAAGAAACCCAACAATGTCGACAAGAGGACACCCTGTCCCGGATGCTTGCGAACGAAGCGCATGGCAGTCGCAGCCATGTCGCTCAGGCTGGCCTCTCGCAGGCCGTGCAATTGCTCGACCGCTTCACCGCGAACCCGATGATAGTGCTCTTGGGCTTTGGCCAACTCAGCCTGGGCCTTGGCGACCATTTCTTCAGCCGATTGGACGGTCGGGATTTCGTCGATTCGTTTGCCAAGCGATTGAAACGCACCGGGCTCCGTGTCGGTGTTCGGTGTCTTCGACGACGGCTTCGCGCCCGGTCGACTGGTTCGCTTCTTGGGCATCGAGAGATCCTCGGCGGCAGGGCTGAAAATAACGGCACGTTGCACTATACCAACGTACCTTACCCGCCGCCGAGAGTCGCCACCGGAGAAGAAGAGCCCGCCCCGCCCGGTGCCCGCAGAACCGCCACAACCGCTTCCTGCCCAAATCGCAACAACACATGCGACACAGCTCGCTTGAGCGGTTCCGTGACACGGGCCTCTTCTTGCCTTGCGAAACCCTCAATCACCGCTCACGGTTCGGAGGGCGGATCGACGCGGTATGCCTGACCGTGTAGCTCGACTATCACCGGCTCGTCGAAAACCAGGTATTGCGAGAGTTTTCCGCCATGCTTTGCGGCAAGTGCGAAATACTCATCGCTGAACTGCACAATTGCGATCGCGGTTCGTTGTTGCTCATCATCCACGGCCGCATCGATCCACTGCCCCTGGCGGCGATAAAACGACTTACCGCCAATGTTGCGAAGGGTGTTGGGCGCGGATGGCATCTCGTCTACGCCTTCGAGAACCTTCCCGGCGCGATTCAGCCGGCTAACATCGAACTGAGCACCATTGAGTTGGACGCCAAAGAGCTGTTCTTGTTTTTGCAAGGTCGCCTTGAATTTTCGTTGGGCGAATGCCGCGCGACCGGAAGTTTCTTCAAGCATTTCCAGGTTGCCACGCGTGGTGGTGGCGTTGCCATCGGTGTCGCGGAAGTTGACCGTTTCATCGGCCAAGAAGGATGTGTAGGGCGTTAAGATGCCGTGTTTCGTCGAGAGGTCCACAAGCTCCTTGACCAATTCTTCGTTGTCTCCGTGCAAGTCAATTGCGTCGATGATCTCACCGATGCGTCGCGAAGCCCATAGTTTTTCGATGAACACGTAACCCGAATCGTCACTTTCCTTGGTGAGTTCGGCCACGAAGTCGAAACGCTGCTCGTTCCCCGCCACGTCGCCCGCGATGTGAATCTTGACAGCGCCCGGTTTGCGATAGCGGCCAACCACGACCATCTGCTTCCCTTCGAACAGATCGTAAATCTCGCGAGGATACATCCGCGAGATCGGGTTACCCTCCTCGGGCGTGAGACCATCGAACTCGAAGGAGATCCGCACGTTGCTCATCACGGGCGATTCGATTCTGCGATAGAGTTGGCTAACGCGGTCTTCGATGTCTTCGTCGGGGCGAACATACTCGCTCTCGCCGTAGTTGACTCTCACCAGCTTATCGAGCAGCCGGCTGTTGACATCGAACCCCAGACCAAAGGCGAATATTCGGGCCCGGACGCGGTTCGCCTTGTGGACGTGGTCGACGATCTTCGCTTCGTTCACTTCCCCCGCGGTCGGAATTCCGTCGGTCAAGAACAGGACATAGCTGGGGCGGCCCGATGCTTTCAATTGGGCAAGTGCCGTGTTCAGCGCGCCGTCGATATTCGTGCTGCCGCCGGCATGAATTCCCGCCACGAACCCCAACGCGGCGGCGCGCGACGATTCGTCAAACCGTTGAAGTTCGGGACGAAACGCTTCGATGTCGGTGTCGTAAGCGATGATGTTGAACAGATCGCCTTCGCGGAGGTTGTTCAACACGAACTTCAGCGCCTCTCGGGCCTGCTCAATCTTCTCGCCGCTCATGCTCCCGGAACGGTCCACCACGAAGACAACCGTCTTCGCTGCCCGTTGGGTTGCCTTCGCTTCGATCTCCGGAGTAGCTAGCAGCAGAAAGTAGCCCGGCTCCGATTCATCCGGACGATAGCTCAACATGCTGACTCCCACGGCTTCGGACCCCACATCGTAGAACAGGTGGAAGTCGTTTTCCGGGACGATCTCTTTTGCCGAAAACCGTGCGATCGCCACACGGTTTGAAGGTCGCTCGATCTCGATGGCATGCGTCGGGCTGTAGATATTCTTAAGCGGCACGGAGCTTTCCACCGCCACTTCAATCGTCAACTTCTTGATCGGTTTCGACGTATACTTGGCCGTGCTCATGGGAAACAACAATTCCGTCAAGCCGCTGTCCTTCGGGCAAACCTGCGTGTAACGCAGCGAAACGGTGCGCGACTGCCCAGGCGGAATCGGAAACACGCTTGTCTGGTACATCCCGGTTCCCATCCATTCCAGCAGCGCGGGATCGCGATTCTTGCGGACAATTTCCTCGTAGCGCCGCCGGGCTTCGTCGGCTGCCAAAAGGCGACCTGTGAATTCTTTGCCGTCGACCATCAGGGTGAGTTGATCGATCGCTCCGTCGTAGGGAAGCGGAAACATGAACGACGCTTCGAGCGTTCGGCTGCCGGTATTCTCAAAAGTTTGAGAAACCCCCACGCGGGCAATCTGGTCGGTGAGCTTGACATGGATGTCCAATTCGCCGATGGCATACGACTCCACCGGCGGCGCGGGCAGGGGGCGGACGATCGGACGCGGCAAGCGAACACGTTGCCCGGGATTCACCACCACCAGCACGCCCTGAGCCTGAACCAATCCGGCACCGACCAACACCCAACCACCGCACATAATCTTTAACATCCTGGACATGACAAGAACCTCTCGGGGGTATGGGATTCGATAAACCACCGACCGCCGATTGAGCCATGGAGGCGTTCGGTGATGGCGATTTCGACAACGAGATTGCCGTCTTGATGTACGACACATGGCTGCCGTGAAAAGTTCCAAGAATTTTCTTCCCGCGACATCCCTCAGCGGGTCGACCCGACAAAGCCAACGGAGCCTAGGCAAGTTGCACCAGTTACACGGGGTGGACGACCTTCGACGGGTACCCTCCCGATAGTTCGTCTCCCAAGGGTTTCAGCAGCTCCGAACGCGTGGCGGTTGGACGGTCCATGCACGGAAGGGCTAAAATGCGATGGCCTTGCAAGAAGTCGAACTAGGAATGATTCTCCCGAAATTCGACCGATCCGACCACCAACTTTTTCTTCCAGCGCCCACCACCGAGATGTTCTGTTGAACCACGACGAGCAAAACGAGCCGCCAACCCCCTCTTCGGACACATCTTCGGACATCCCCAAGGGGCCTCCCGAAAAGGAGAGCACCCGCCACGAGGATTTGGAGATAGCCCCGTACAACCTGTTGGGTCCAGAACTGTTACCCGTTCAGGCAGCGACAACGACAACGGAATCCCCGTGGCGTCCGCCTCGAATTGGGCGACCACTTTTGGCGTGGCTGTTCATTGTGTCTCTTGTCACGTTTGTAGTCGGGCTAAACACCATTTCCGAACCAGGCAAGGAAGCGGGCCAGGATGCGAAAAACGAATCGTTCGCGGATCTTGCCTGGGAATTTCAAGGCAAGTTTATTGTAGGAATCGCCGACATCGCGGGTGGGATGCGCAATAACCTACTCACCGACGACGTACGTTCGGAGTTCGGTTCGACATTCGATGGTCGTCTGCGTTTGGCAATTCTCGACGGAGAGATGAAGAACCCCAAAGCCGCGTACCAACGGCTGGCTGAACTGAACGAGGATGCATCGGATCAAAGTATCGCTTCTTCGGATCTCCAGATGAGGACCTCGAGAATCCTCTCACGACTGTATGCCGACTACATGAACGACCAATGGCAGGCGCCAAGCGTCGACGTCGCGGAGAGGAAGCTGATTGAAGAGAAACTAGGTTGGTACGGTCAATTGGCACTGGCCCCCAAACAAGGTCCCGATCAAGTCGCCCGTCGAGCCACACTTTTTGAAGCCCGAAAGATCGTCGCCGCGATCTTTGTCGGGGCATTGGTCGCCTTGATCTTCGGTCTCAGTGGCATCAGCGGGTGCGCCGTTTTCGCCGCGCTTATTCTCGCGGGCAAACTGCGACATCGGCTGATCGCCGGAGCGCCACACGGCGGGGTGTATGCCGAAACGTTTGCCCTGTGGATGACGATGTTCCTCCTCTTTACGACGACGGCGCAGTTCGTCTCATCCCAGTTCGATCTCGGGGAGGCCCGTTTCATCCCGACACTGATTGCCATGTTCGCCAGTTTGATGGCCCTGGTTTGGCCCGTCCTACGGGGAGTGCCATGGCGGCAGGTTCGCCGCGACATCGGTTGGATCAGAGGCCAGAACCCGTTGGTCGAAATGGTGACGGGCGCCGCCGGTTGGATCTCGACGCTTCCCTTGGTCGTCATCGGTGTGATGATGATGTTCGTGCTGATCTTTGTTCAAGAACTGGTCATCGGAGGCGGAGGCAACATTGGCGCGGGGCCACAAGGCCCCACCCATCCGATTGTCCAGTGGTTGGCCGATTCCGGCTGGCCAGGAAAGTTGCAACTGCTTTTCCTGGCGTGTGTCGCGGCACCGATTGTCGAGGAAACGATGTTTCGTGGAGTCTTATACCGCCAACTTCGCGACGCGACGGCTCGCTGGCGAATCGGGGCAAGCGTGTTGACGGCCGCCCTGCTGAACAGTTTTGTGTTCGCCGTCATCCACCCACAGGGTTGGTTAGCCGTGCCGGCGCTGATGTCGCTGGCCATCGGCTTCTCGCTCTTGCGTGAGTGGCGTGGTTCGCTACTCGCGTCGATGACGGCCCATGGAATCAACAACTCAGTCGCTATGTTGGTGTTCTTCGCGCTTTTCTAACGCGGCTCGGGCAAAGTATTTCCAGGCTCGGTCTCTGGATTCCGAGGACCAATTCCCCTTGTTAGAATGGCTTTATCTTCATGCAATCCCCGCGTTTTCGCTTCACGGGCCCTGCTGCGTAGGTTAGCATCGACATCTTGCGACAACGCCAGTCCATGTGACGCCCGACACGTCGGGAGTTTGCTTAACATCGTAGGAGCCTCACCGTGAGAAACTATCGTTCGTTATTGGTTCAATGTTCACTTGCCGTGTTGTTGGTTGCCGTGGCGATCCCCGCCATGGGTGAAACTTGGGCTGAAAAACTTGGTTATCCCTCGGGCAAGCGGGTCTTGATTCTGCACGCGGACGATATTGGCATGTGCTACGAGGCCAACGCGGCCGCCATCAAACTCCTTACCGGCGACGACATTCAGGCGGCCGCGATGATGGTCCCCTGTCCGTGGTTCACCGAGATCTCCGCTTGGTACAAGGAACATCCCCAATACGACATGGGGCTTCATCTCGCTTTGACGGCCGAATGGAAGAACTATCGCTGGGGCCCGGTCGCGCCACACAACGAAGTACCAGGGCTGTTGGACAAGAAAGACCCTCGCTTCATGTGGCGAGGCGTGCTGGGCGTGGTCACCAGCGCCACGGCTGAAGAAGTCGAACGCGAAGTTCGCGCGCAGGTCGAACAGGCGATCGCCTTGGGAATCCATCCCAGCCACATCGACACCCACATGGGCACGCTCTACGCCCGGCCCGATTTCACGGCGGCCTATCTCAAAGTGGCCGAAGAATTCCGTATCCCCGCGATGGCCTTGGCCATGTCACCCGAGACAGCCGACAAGTTCCGCAAGAAGGGTTACCCAATCACCGATGAAATGATCAAGGTGCTCGATGCCTACTCGCTGCCCAAGCTCGACAATTTTGACGCGGTACCCAGCGGCAAGACGTATGAGAAAAAGCTGCAAAACTTCTACACGCTTGTACGATCGTTCCAGCCGGGCATCACGGAGATCATCTTTCACCCTTCGATCGACACCGAGTGCCTTCACCACATCACCAACAGTTGGCAGCAACGCGTGTGGGAAGCCCAAATGTTCACTGACCCCCAGGTGAAGCAATTTTTCGAGCGTGAAGAGATCCTGTTCACCAACTGGAAGGAAATGATGAAGCGGTTCGACGAACGCTTCGGGAAGGCGGCGGAAAAGTAGGGGAGGTTGGATGCCCGTTACAGGAAAGAAACGCGGCCGTGGGATAAGCCGTGCCTGACAGACAACGCCGCAGCGACAACGCCCCCCAACATCAGCCGCGATCCAGACTTCCCAGCCATGGTGACGTTCGCCATCCGGCGAACACCACGATGCCCAGAATGGCCAACGTTAGACTGTTCGGCTCGGGAACGGGTGAAATGCCGGCAAAGTCGCCGGTGTTGTATTTGTACAAATTGCCTGTTCCGCCAGGTAAGGTGACCGTCAAGCGGTGATCACTCAACGCCACCAACTCTTGCTCGCCGGTCTGGCGGTTGAGCAGCAACAATTCGTCGATGCTCGGATCAAAATCGACCGTAAACGTTAAGCTCGTATCGATCGAAGATGTGTCCGCTTCGTGCCAGAGATTGGTTAGCATGAAGTAAGTTTGGCCATCGTCATCGGTAAAGAATCCGATCAGGCCATCTTTGAAGAGGCCGAAACTGTCTGGGTCCGCGTGGTCCACGTCGACGCTGAGAATCAGCGAATCGCCTCCCGCGCCGGCATCCCAATTCGTAAGCCCGCCGGGGGTGAAGTTGTCGAAAAACACGCCTTCAATGGGTTGAAATTCACCGGGCACGAATCGAACATCGGTGCTTTCCAGGAATCGGAGCGATTGTCCCAGGTTGATGATTTCCGGACTCAGACTCGCGGCGGTGTTGTACGCAATTGTCGGAACATCGTTTTGGTCGAGCATGGCGTTGGTTAGCCCGGCGGCATGTTCAATGTCCAGAAAATGATAGGCGA
>Ga0114931_10007051_pt1 | contig 13773 bp, 15 predicted proteins | sample 2SBtaG_FD_89579 | JGI IMG/M metagenome (GOLD analysis project Ga0114931, IMG submission 89579) | Deep subsurface microbial communities from Kolumbo volcano to uncover new lineages of life (NeLLi) - 2SBTROV14_V59a metaG | ecosystem: Environmental > Aquatic > Marine > Volcanic | place: Kolumbo...
CACCTGAACAAAGGTCCCCATCATGGCCTTTGTTTCCCGGTATTTTTCCTTAGCCGATGAAGAACAAGCGGTAAAAACTCCCAATAAAAAAAGGCAATACAGCGTCAGATAAAACTTTTTCATTTTCTATCCAAAAGTAAATCAAAGCGCCAGGAAATTCGTTCCGGTTCTCCTGCTCGGTAAAAAGGATTAAAGGAATCGCGAAAATGATAAGAAACGTCCAGCGTCCGCAGAATCTCTTCCAGGTGTCGGCGGTTAAAAAGTCTCAGCGGGACCCGGCAGACCTTCCGAAGATCATCGGAGAGAGAAAATTCCTCTCGGCAATACTGAATATACCGCTTTTTCTCCCGATCGTAAACTTCACTTTCTTCTCCGTCGGGGAGTTGCCCGATCAGCGCCCGTCCTCCCGGCTTAAGAAGACGGACGATGTCATTCAAACTCTGTACGATCAAATCATCATCAACAAAATTGATAAAAACAAAATAACAGAGCACCCGGTCAAACACTTCCTTTTTAAACGGCAGGCGGGCGATGTCCGCGCAGACAAACGTCTGCTCGGGATTCAGGCGGCCCGCGTTCTCCAGCATAGTCCGGGAGAAATCCACACCGATCACCTGCTGCGGTCTCCGCGCCAGCTTTTGCAAAATCCATCCGCCTCCGCAGCCCAGATCGGCCACCGTATTGCCGGGTGATATATCAAAATCTTCCAGAATGCCGTCGACCATCGCCCGAAATTTGTCTTCCGGCCAGAGAATACCTTCCTGGCAATCCCATTTACTCAAGAGCCACTGCTGATCGTGGAATTTGTCTCCAACGCGCCTTGCCCACGTTTCAAAAATTTCGCGCAGTTTCATATCAAGCAAGATACGGATAAATGACCTGACTGCCGAAGCGCACCATCGGTACCGGTACCCACGGCCGGGTAAACAGCCACGTCCACATCCGCAGAATCCTTTTCTGACTGGGTTTGTAATCCGGAGGCGTGTAGCCCAGATGATGGATATCGATCATCCGGGCTCCGGTATGATTTTTGTAACGGATCAGACCTTCCTGGTCATAACCGCTTGAGCCCAAATCAATAAATTCCAACCCGCGCGCCTTGGCGGCCTTCACCCCTTCCCAGAACAAAAGGTTGTTCGGCCGGTACTGCAGCGCGTCCTGGGAAGAAGTGTTGAACTTGTAATAAGCGGTGTCCCCGCAAAACAGATAGATATTGGCGGCGATCATTTTCCCGCCGGGGGAATACGCCGCCAGCAGGACTCCCTTGTCTTTTTCCATGTATTCCCGCCAAATATTTTCAAAAAGGCGGAACGGCTGGGGAAAGATCTTATACTTTCTGCGTCGGACCTCCAAATGCATCCGGTAAAATTTATCCAACTCCGCCCGCCCGCCTGTACGGACAGTGACACCCTTCCTGTCTGCGGCTTGATTGACCGCCGCTTTAAACGAATCATGCGCGCGGCGCCAGACGGCATCGAGATTCTCGCGGATATCGAGAATGTGAAAACGTTCCCGGCTCAGCTCCTTCAACCCCTTCACCCGGCGGACGTTTTCATCCCGAAGATTACGGACGGCGATCCGGTATTCCGGATATTCCCGCCGTAACTCCGCGAAAAACTCCTCCCAATCATCAAACGATGTCACTCCGCAATCGAAATAATCACAATAAGAACACACGCAGATCTTCCATTCCAAGAAATTTCTGACCACCGCGTAAATGATATAACTACCGGCCTTCCAATCGCGTTCGATACACTTCATAAAAAGGTTAGGACGATACGTCTGATCAATAACCGTCAGCCATTCCGGCGAGGAAAAAAGGTTACGGTGCGGCTCCGGGATATCCGGAAGAATCTCACCAAGCGGTAAGGTCTTAATCATGAAAATCCTGTATGATGTTTTTGTATTTACCGGACTGATCCAGCGCCTGAAATGCCCCCGCGATGATTTGATTCAGATCATAAATCCGTATTTTCCCAAAACCCCGTTGATCCGCCAGCCGCAGAAACCGGATGGAGCGGGAAAGGTTTTGGCTGTGCTCAAAGACAAAACGTTCCAGCATCAACGGGCCAAAGTGATCATAGACTTTGATCGGGGGAACGGCCCTCCACACATAATTCATGTACCCTTCAAGTTTGGGCTCAAAACTTCTGTGCTCTTTGGTCCAGGTGACAAACGCCTGTGGATCAATGACCAGGTACCGGTATCCCTGCTTATAAAGCCGGAGCAACTTCTGAAAACCGAACGACGGAGATTCGACATCCTTACGGCTCCGCGTAAAAAGACTTTGGATATACGGCTGGGTGGACAAAAATTTCACGTTGGAATCCTTTGCCGTCAGGAATTCGGTGGCCTTTTTATAATCCGAATTAATCCGCGTGATTCGGTACGACTTGTACGTCATGGCCGCCATCATCAGAATAAGGATAACGGCGATCCCGCGCCGGATCACCGGCCGCGGCGCTGACCGGATCAATGACTCAAAGGCGTAGGCCACCGACATCACAATAAACGGATACACCACAACCATGTACCGCGCGGCTTTTTCCGGAGGCAGACTGAAACCGGCCATCAGGCACACCGCGATCACAAACGGAAGCGCCTTGGAACGGTTGTCCTTTTTAAAAATCCAAATCACGCTCCCGAAAAAGACCAGCGCTAATATAAAATTCTCCAAACGGAAAAGATAATACGGATACGAAAAGAAATTGATTAAATCAAAACTTCCTCCGGCGATCTCCTCCTGATGGACCAGCCATCCCAGGATCGTCGTCAGATTCCGGGCGTTGTCGTAGCTCCCCACTCCGATAACGATAATAAAAAACCCCAGCGTATTCCATAAATACTTGCGGAAGTCCGGCCGGTCTTTTAAGGAAAAACTCTGATACAATTCGCAGGCCGCGATCAGAAGCGGAAGGATCATCAGACGATAATTGGTAAAATACGCGAGGCCGAAAAAGAACGCCGATACAAATGTCCTCCAGCCAAAACGTTTCGGAAAAATGTAGAAATAAAAACCAAGTAGAAAAAAGAAAGCGCACAGAGTCTCCTGAAGTCCCAGACGGGAATAGAAAACATGACCCGGCAGGATGGCCAGCAGGGCGACCGACAAAAGCGCCGTCCACCGGGAATCATAATACCTCCGGGCAAAACAATAGACGATCAAGAATGACAAAATCCCGGCAACGGCCGCGACGATCCGCGGAAAAAACCAATCGTTGACCCCGCCCCAGAAGACCCGAGAATCGGCGACAAGGAACCACAAAGCCTTTCCCGACATCATCGAAATCCTGACAAAGGCCCTCACCATCTTCGGCACCTCGCCCGGATATTTCGTGAGACCGCTGTCGATCATACTCAGACCGGTGTAATTGTACGTGAGGTAATACCCCTCGTCGTAGAAAAAAAATTCGCTCCGATTGATATGGTAAAGCCGGAAGGCCGCTCCCAGGACAATCAGACCGAATAGAAAAACTAAAAAAGCTTTCTTAAACAAAGTCGGAAAGGAATCGTTCATTATTTTTTTATTCTCAGTCCCAAATAGACCAGAGGCCTTAAGATACTCCACCATCCGGAAAAGGGCTTCATTTTGGTGTATCCCTCCCGCTTGGGAGGATAGACCTTCTCGACGGGAACTTCTCTGACTCTGTAGCCGCACCGAATGGCCTTGTAAAAAAGATACGGTTCCAGTTCGTAGGCGTCCAGCCAGGGCTGGTTCAGATTGATCCGCGGGTCGTCGGTCAAAGACACGCGGACCGCGCGGAATCCGTTGGTGCTGTCGGTAACCCTTTGTCCGGTAATCAGGCTGAATAGCCAGGGATGCAGAAACCGTGTGGCCATCCGCCGATAAAACGGCATCGCTCCATGCTTCCCGCCCGGCAGATAACGGGACCCCTGCACAAAATCATAGCCTTCCTCAATCGTTTCCAGGAGTTTCGGAATATCGGCGGGACTGTCTTTGTCGTTACCCGAGACAAAAACAACGGTTTCATAGCCGTTACTTTTCGCGTACGCGATGATCTGCCGGGTCCCGTAACCCGCGCCCCGGGTGCGGTCGTTGCGGATAACGGCCAGCGATTCACCGGATGAGACTTCTTTCAAACCATCATCCGTGGATGCGTCATCAATGATCAGAACATCATAGAGATCATACTGGTTAAATTTCTTCAGGACCCGTTTGATCTTCGGCCCCTCGTTAAAAACGCAAATTCCCGCCAGAATCTTCTTCATAGAATTATGATAAACGCTTTTAAGGGAAATTCAAATCCATTTCTACGAATATTTATATTATAACTAGTATTAGGGAGAAATATCTTGGTTTAGAAGCCGTCCCGGGGATTGACCGGCCGGCGGGAGGTCCTCTTTTCGGAACGGCGGCGTTTTTCTTCCAGCATCCGTTCCTTGGATGCCCGCGACCTTTTGCGTTTACGGCGGCGTTCTTTTTCCCGTTCCGCCTTCTGCCGCCGGACCTGCTCCCGGCGAATCCGCAGGATCTTCTCCAGCAGGCGCCGCCGGGCCGTGTAACGGTTCGCGCCCTGCTTCCGGTAGGTCTGACATTTGACAATGACACCGGTGGGCCGGTGCGTCAACTGGACGCGGGTCGCGACTTTATTGACATTCTGGCCGCCGTGTTTTGAAGAATGAATAAACCGCTCCTCAATGTCCTTCTCGTAGATCCCGTTCCGGCGCATCTGCCGGCGCATTTCTTTGTCTTTTTCTTCGTTAATCTTCTGCATGTCAGATTCTTTTTTAAAGAAAGGTCGCCCACTTCTCGCCTTTCTTAATTTTTAAACACCGCAGGGGCGATTTGCGAAAATGCCTGCGAACCAGGCCGGCGTTGGCCAGCGAGATTCCCGAGACAGCCAGATACCCGCCCTTTTTGACCCGCGCGACAATCTTCCGCCGCATCCGGATTAAATCATGAGTAATCAAATTGGCGGTGACAAAATCGTATTTTCTCGGCACCTTCATTTTGCCAAAATCCCCGGCCCGGGCCCAGGAAATTTTTTCCTTATTGATTCCAGCGTTGTACCTGGCCAAACGGATGCTTTCCGGGACAATGTCAACGGCATCGGCCCGGACGGCCCCGCATTTAAGAGCAACCACAGCCAGCAATCCAGTACCGGTCCCGATATCGAAGAATTCGTTAAACCGCCCCCGTTTTTCTTCGATGAGTTCCGCGACAAAACGGGTGGTCTCATGCAGTCCCGTGCCGAAGACAAAACTGGTGTCGATCAATATCGGAGTGCGGTGTCCGGGCTTATATTTTTCCCTATGCCAGACCGGAACGACATCAAACTGCTTTGTCAACGGAAACGGCATGATCTCTTTTTTCCACAGATCCTGCCAGTCCTCCTGAGACAGCGATTTGGCCGTCAGACGGACGCCCCTCAAAAAAAGATCTCTGATATCCTGGCGGATCTTTTCGGCCTTTTTCATCGACGAGAGATACACCGAGACACAAACGCCTTTCTCATCGGCATATTGCGTGATGTCGACCGGATCGCATCCGGCGGACAAAAAAACCCGCCGCAGCAATTCATCGACCCCGGGGACCGCGTCCTTCGCGGCGAGAGAGACCTCAATAGTTTTGTGTTTGACGGACATCAGCAAAAAAAAAACCTGCCGTTCAGGCAGGTCATAAAAGTGTAGGTTCTATACAACCTCTATTTCGCATTATCAGGATCAGCACTCTTCAAATATTTGAAGAAGTCATTGTCCGTTCCGAGGATAATGGAGGTATCGGAATCGAAAACCTTGGAATAGGTATCGAGTGTTTTGAGAAACGAGTAAAATTCCGGATCATGATTATAGCTGTCGGCATAAATGCGGATCGCCTCGGCGTCGGCGCGGCCTTTAATCTCCTGCGACTTGCGGTAGGCCTCGGACTGAATTCTTTTCAATTCTTTCTGCGTCTGCCCTTCGATCTCGGCCTTTTTTCCCTGCCCCTCGGATCGGAACTGCTCAACGGTGCGCAGACGCTCAGAGATCATGCGGTCGTAAACCTTCTTACGGACGTCATCAACATAATCAATACGCTTGATAAGAACATCAATGAGTTCAATCCCATAGCGGGGCATAATTTCGGAGGCCTGCTTTGCGATTTTCTCGGTGAGGGCCTCACGCCCCTCCTTAATCCGCTCCAAATTCCCGATATCAAAAACCCATTGCGCGTCCCTCTCTTCCTTGGGAACATCCAACAGCCGGTTGGAACTCCGAACCGCCTCAACCAAAAGAGAATTCGAAATCGTGTCGCGGGTTGCGGCATAAATAATATCATCAAGCCGGGCCTGCGCGTCGCGGGCGGTCCCCACCGACTGCATAAATTTCAGAGCGTCGACAATCCTCCAGCGCGCGGTGGTGTCGACCCAGATATAACGTTTATCCAGAGTCGGGATTTGGTTGGCGTCACCGTCCCACGGCAGGATCCGCTTTTCAAAATAATTAACCTTTTGGACGATCGGAAGCTTAAAATGCATCCCCGGGTCCGTGACCGGAGTGCCCATCGGTTCCCCAAACTGAGTAATGACGGCCTGCTTGGTTTCATCGATGACATAGAAACTGTCCAGAGCGGCCACAACGGCGGCAAAAATAAATATAAACAGAAAGATTCTGAACGGATTATTGTTCATTGTTTTTCTTTCCCGGTAAATTCTTCAGATTCAACAACGGCAGCGGGTTGTTTCCTTTTCCATCAATGATATAAACCGGTCCCGCCTTCGGCAGGGCCTCGCCCAGGACCTCAAGATACAGCCGCCGCCGGGTCACATCCTTGGCCTCTTTGTACGCGTTCCATATCTCAAGAAATTTTCCGGCGTCCCCCTTTGCTTCGTTGGTCCGTCGAAGAGCGTACCCTTCGGCCTCGCTGATTGTCTTTTCCGCTTCCCCCTTGGCCCGGGGAATAATCCGGTTATACGTCTGCCGCGCCTCATTGATCATTTTCTCTTTTTCCTGTTTGGCCTCATTGACGGCATTAAAAGAAGCCTTGACCTCGTTGGGCGGATTCACGTCCTGCAGTTTGACGGTCTCAACATTGACACCGGTCTGATAATGGTCAAGAAGCTCCTGCATTTTTTTCTGAACCGTGAGGTTGATCTCCAGACGCCGCGTCGTCAGCGCCTCGGAAACAGAACTGTTGCCCACAACCTGACGCATCACCGACTCGGAAATATCACGGACTGTCTTGCGGGGATTGTAAATATTGAAAAGATATTTCTTGGGATCCTGGATCCGGTACTGCACGATCCAGGTCACTTCCAAAACATTGAGGTCTCCGGTCAGCATCAGAGATTCATCTTCATAACCGTGCGAGGCATACTCGGTGCGGATACCGGGCTTAACAGTCCTGTAACCGAATTCCTCTTTGAAGACACGTTTGACCTTAACGGCGTCAAGGCGTTCGATTCCAAAAGGCAGTTTCCAATGCAGACCCGGTTCGACGGTGCGGTCATACTTCCCGAAACGGCGGATCACCCCGACTTCATCGGTGGCAATGGAATAAAAGCTGGAAAGAAAGATTCCTAAAATAATCGTCAGGACGGCGAGAGCCGGAAGCCAACGGCTGAACCGGTCTAATCCTCTGCGGCCGTGACGAAATAACTCTTCTGGTGTGTCGGGGATTTTAAAATTCATTGATGCCCAGATTCAATGTGCTTTGATGAGTTGACAACGATATGTATTGTAACAACCTCCGATAGGAAGTCAAGGACCGAATGACTTTACAACGTGAAAATACAATTGCGCCCGGATTTCTTGGCCGCGTACATCGCCCGGTCCGACACAGAAATCATGTCCTTGCCATTCTTGATCTTTTTGGACGGAAACCCGGTGATTCCAATGCTGAGCGTGATCCGGAAACTGATATTGTTTTTATACCGAAAATTTTTTTCATTAAAAATTTTCTGGATCCGCGCGGCGGCATACTTGGCGAATCCCGCCTTTGTTTCCGGCAGGACCACCAAGAATTCGTCACCGCCGTAGCGACCGACAAGATCGACTTTGCGCACACAGTTTCTGATCATCGTCGCCACTTTTTTTAGAACCTGATCTCCGCGCTGGTGACCGAACTGATCATTGATCACTTTAAAACGGTCCAAATCGATCATCAGGCAGGACAGACTCAATCCATATCGCTTGGCACGAATCAATTCCTCTTCCAGCCGTTCGGAAATCGTGTTGTGATTGTAAAGTTTGGTCAGCCCGTCAAGTTGAGATTTCTTGCGCAGCTGGCGTTCGACCCGCTTCCAAATGGTAATATCCTGAAACGCGAACAGGACATGCCGGAAATTATCCTTTTCGACGGCAGCCTTTAAGAAAACATCCAGATAGTTTCGTTTTGATGTCTTTAGTTTAAACTCACTGGTAAAAACGTTCTCTTTCTGCAGAAAAGAGATGAACATTTCAACGAGGACATCCAAAGAGACGCCCTGGAAATGATTATAAAGCCGTTCCGACAAGTCTGTTTTATTTTTGCATTCCCAAAGATCAAAGGCCGCCTGATTGGCATTGAGGATCTTAATGTCCTTGAAGGCTTTCTTAACCATCGACTGATGGTCGGAAAGAAATTTACGGACATGGCTGACGGTCTGCTTCTTCAAATCCTGGGAAAGGGCCTGAATAACATCGAGGTCAATCTCAATGATGGCGATCGGCACTTTATCGAAAATGTGCCGGTAAGAACTTTTCTCTGAAGATTTTCGTTTCCTGACTGGCGTCACGCGGCTTCCTTAAATGTCTAGCGTTTACGTTTACTTCTTCCCCTGGTTCGCTACCGCCGCCATGGCGTCTTTGATCTTTTCCTGGTCTCCCAAATAGTAATGTTTGATCGACTTCAGCGTCTTTTCGTCGAGCTCGTAAACAAGCGGTGTTCCCGTCGGGATATTGACCTTAACAATTTCCTCGTCGGAAATGTTGTCGAGATGTTTGACCAGCGCCCTCAAGCTGTTGCCGTGAGCGACGACCAGGACTTTCTTACCCGCCTTGATCCGCGGGAGAATGGTCTGCTCCCAATATGGCAGAAACCGGTCGATGGTCAGCTTCAGACTTTCCGTCAAAGGCAATTCTTCTTTAGAAAGCTTCCGATAACGCGGGTCCTTGCCCGGGTGCCGGTCGTCGTCTTCAGTCAACGGCGGAGGGGTCACATCAAAACTCCGCCGCCAGGTATGGACTTGCTCCTCGCCGAACTTTTCGGCGGTCTCAGACTTGTTCAGCCCCTGCAGGGCCCCGTAATGACGTTCATTCAAACGCCAGGAACGTTCGACGGGAAGCCACATGAGATCCATCCGGTCCAGGACAATCCAGAGTGTGCGGACGGCCCGTTTGAGAACCGATGTGAAGGCGACATCAAAGGCGTAACCTTCTTTCTTCAAAATATCCCCGCCTTCTCTTGCCTCTTCTTTTCCTTTATCGGAAAGATCGACATCCGTCCAACCGGTAAAACGATTTTCTTTATTCCAGATGCTTTCACCGTGCCGGATCAAGACCAGTTTGATAACTCCCATGACATTCCTTTCTTCAATAAATTGTTCTTTTTCATCCGAGGCAGGACAACCCCTGAACAAAGATTGCGCCTCCCCGACTTCAAGGCACAATCTCAAGATCCCGCTCAATGATATGCAATGATAATCTTTGTTTTCGTGCGGTTACTCGACATACGTCTTGGCGCGGCGTTTCTTTGAAGAGGATCTTTCCTTGGTCTTCTTCGAGGCAGCCGTCTTGGGGGACTTCCGGGAACGGACCTCCTTGGCGGAATCTTTAGAAACCGGCCGCCTTTTGGAGGCGCCTTCCGGCAGATGATAGGCCATCCAGGCCTTCGAAAAATTCTTTAACCAGTCTTCTTTGGCTTGCTCAAATCCGATATCATGACCAACCTTTTCACTTTCAATCCACAAATGGCGGTGAATCTCTTCAACCACCCGTCTGTCACTGAGCAACTTCTCTGCTTCTGTTTTATTCATTTTCGGCTCCTGTCGAAGGCCATCTATTGATTAACCTTAACAATATTCTTGGCTTTGGGACCTTTTTCGCCATTTTCCAATTCAAATTCGACTTCCTGTCCCTCTTCAAGGGTTCGATAACCGTCAGACTAAATCTCGCTGAAATGCGCGAAGGCTTCTTCACCGGTTTCTGCTAAAACAAATCCGTACCCTTTTTTGGCGTTAAACCACTTAACTGTACCCTTAACCATTGTGTGTGTCCTCCTTAACTAATGCTCAAAACATTAACATCTTGCCGTCCTTATAACGGACAGCAAAACTATACCGATAAAAAAAACTATACAGGGAAAGCAAGTCTTTGTCAATAAGCATTATTGCGCCTCACCGACAAAAAAACGGCCCCGGAAACGAATCCGGGACCGTTGTTAAAACCATTGCTGTTATTACTTTAGGCAATCGTTATACCGTCATCAAGATAGACATCCTGGATGGAGTTAAGCAGTTCCACACCCTCCTTCATCGGGCGCTGGAAGGCCTTGCGTCCGCAGATAAGTCCCGTCCCGCCGGCCCGTTTGTTGATCACGGCGGTCTCCACGGCTGCCTTCAGATCGCTGGCCCCGGACGACGCCCCTCCGGAGTTGATTAGGCCAATCTTGCCCATATAACAGTTGGCCACCTGGTAACGGGTCAGGTCGATCGGATGATCCGAACTCAGCTTTTCGTAGACAAGTTTGTGCGTCTTCCCGAAATTCAAGGCCGTGAATCCGCCGTTGTTGGTCGGGAGTTTCTGCTTGATGATATCAGCTTCGATGGTGACACCGAGATGATTGGCCTGCCCGGTCAAATCGGCGGCCGTGTGATAATCGACGCCGTCTTTCTTGAATCCCGGATTCCGCAGGTAGCACCAAAGGATCGTAAACATCCCCAGTTCATGCGCTATCTTGAAAGCCTGGGAAATCTCTTCAATCTGGCGGTTGGATTCCGGCGAGCCGAAATAAATGGTCGCCCCGACCCCCGCCGCGCCCATGTCGTAGGCCTGCTCGACATCGGCAAAGAGTCTCTGATCAAATTCGTTGGGATACGTCATAAGCTGATTATGGTTGATCTTGACCACGAAAGGAATCTTGTGGGCGTACTTGCGCGAGCACAGTCCCAGGACACCCAGCGTGGAAGCCACGGCGTTACATCCGCCTTCAATCGCGAGCTTGATAATATTTTCCGGATCGAAATAAATCGGGTTCGGGGCGAAAGACGCTCCGGCCGAATGTTCGATGCCCTGGTCCACCGGCAGGATCGAAAGATACCCGCTTCCGGCCAGACGGCCGTGATGGAACATCCAGCTCAAATGCTTCAAGACGTTGTTGGATCGATCGGAATTGATGAAAATCTCGTCGAGAAAATTGGGTCCGGGCAGAGTGATGTCATTCTTGGAAATCGTGGCGCATTTGTGCTCCAGAAGATCCTTCGCATCCTCGCCTAAGATATCGATAACTTTACTCATAGGTCACTCCTTTATACTTGGTTCACAAATCAAATCCCTGTACCGCTCGGGATGTTTCCGGCGTTTAAAAAATACCATTATATTTTTTTACCATCTAAAGTCCAGGATAATTTTCAGATTCCCTCTGTTTAAACATCAGGGGGTCTTATAGCCCCCGGATTTTTTATAAACCGTCGTCCGGTGAGAAGGAAGGACCGCCAGGATATCGCCGTACTTGACCACCCCTTCCGAATGGGCCGCGTCGAATTTATCCAAATGAACCACCAGGAAGAGCTCGTCATAAACCTTCCGGACAGCGACAATCTGCACCGTCTGGATAATGAGCGGTTCGCCCCCCGGATTGCTGACATACACATCATAATCCAAATTCTCCGGAAGTCCCAGAGGATTCTGCGCGAATGCCGGCAACACCAGCCCCGCCCATAAGACCACCGTAAGGAACATTATCTTTCGCATAAGACCTCCTCTATGTCAGGTCCAGCTCCCGTTCCACGGCCCGGACCAAGGGTTCGATCGTTGTCTTGGAAAAATCAAACCGGATCCCGGCCGTTTTGTAGAGTTCCGGCAAAGGACGCGACCCGCCCAGGGTCAGACCTTTTTTATAATCCGCGACCGCTTCGGTCTGATCATTCTGGGCGTTACGCCACAGCTGCAAGGCCCCCAGCTGAGCAATACCGTACTCGATATAATAAAACGGAACTTCAAAAATGTGCAATTGCCGGTGCCACAGAACATCCCGGACATCTTCGAATCCCGACCAGTCCACGGAATCCCCACCGAAACGTTGATAAATATCCCGCCAGGCCCGGGTCCGCTCTGCGTCGGTCTGTTCGGGATGAAGATAGATCCACTGCTGAAAGGCGTCGATGGCCGCGACCCAGACGAGCGTATAAATAATATCCTCAAAATGTTGCTGGCGGGACCGCTGTTTGTCTTTCGCGCTGTAGAATTCTTCCAGATACTTGCTGCCCAGCAGTTCCATCGCCATGGACGCGACCTCACAGAATTCCATAGGCGCGTGCCGGTAATCGTGCAGCGGTTGATCCGCGCAGGCCAGAGAATGAAAGGCGTGTCCGCCCTCATGCAGAAGCGTCATCACATCCCGGTCAACACCGACGGCATTCATAAAAATAAAGGGCTTGCGCGCCTCGGCCAGAACATTCTGATATCCGCCGGGGGCCTTCCCTTTACGGCTGGCCAGATTCAAAAGCCCAAGCTCGCGCATTTCGTCAAACTGTCCGCCGAGTTGCGGGTCGATCCGGTGAAAGATCTTCGCGGTTTTTTCCTTAAGTTGATTGACATCATCAAAAGGACGCAGCGGCGACCGGCCCAGGATATCGACGGCCGTATCCCACGGACGGAGCTTTTCGACACCCATCTTTTTCCGGCGGTGTTCCATAATGCGCGCGCTTAACGGCAGCACCGCTTCTTCGATGGAACGGTGATACTGCCGGACATCATCGGGAGTGTAATCGAAACGATGATACGCCTTAAACTGGTACTCCATAAAATTGGGGAATCCGGCGTTTACCGCGATCCGGTGGCGCGGGGCCAGGAGTTGGTCAAATAATTCATTGAGGCGATCTCTGTCCTTGAGCCGGCGCCCGGCGACCTTCCGCCACACATCTTCCCTCACCTTGCGGTCGGGATCCAGCAGAAATTTGCCGGCCTGCGGCAGGGTGAGCTCCCCGCTCTGGAATTCAATGGTCATCGCGCCGCAAATGGCTTGGTATTCCTGGCTGAGGGCGCTGATTCGGGTATGCAGTTCCACATTCTCTTCCCGGTAGAGCTCAATGTCGGTGCGGATTTCCCGGTCATAAATCCGGTAAAATTCCGGGTCGATCTCGATCGTCTCGCGCAAATCGAGATATTTCCGGTTGAGCCGGTCATTGAGCGGCCGGATCGCCGGGACAATGATCTCCTGAAAATTCTTATAATCCCGGACATACTCCGGATTATCGGTCTGGCAGGTCATCTTGATATAAAGCACATCCCCGGCCTGATCCAGCGCTGATTCAAATTCTGAACGGTCCCGGACCCATTGTTCAAGGTTCTCGCGAGTATCGACCGCGCGGTCCAGAAGGACCTGATAAAGCGCGACGACCTCATCTTTATTCAGCAGGTCCGCCCCCTCCGGCACAAATGTCCGCTTTTCGTAAGGAGACAGCCGGTCGAAGTCCACTGATTCGACAGCAGTTGACATAAATCCTCCACGATTCTGCAAATTTCGTTTTTTTGAGAGCCAATGACATCGGCGGCGGAAACGCCCTGTCGCCAACGGCAGGAGTTGTATTATAGCAAAATATCCGCCCACGTCGACCCTTTTTGCGTTCAACC
>Ga0114931_10007052_pt1 | contig 13771 bp, 13 predicted proteins | sample 2SBtaG_FD_89579 | JGI IMG/M metagenome (GOLD analysis project Ga0114931, IMG submission 89579) | Deep subsurface microbial communities from Kolumbo volcano to uncover new lineages of life (NeLLi) - 2SBTROV14_V59a metaG | ecosystem: Environmental > Aquatic > Marine > Volcanic | place: Kolumbo...
TCCTTTCCTTCGCCCATAACGCCTCCTTTTTAACGTTATGGACATTTTACAACTAGGACATTTCTATTTTGGCCGTTTAGGACATTACCATTTTGGCGTTACAAAAAGAATATGCCCAGCTACCAACAGCCGGGCCCCTCACTTTTTGCCCTTGCTCTGAAGGTCCGGCCGCTCTTTTTTTGTCCGGGCCAGCGCCTTCTTATGCCGCCAGGCCCCAATCTGCGCGTGATTTCCTGACAAAAGGATCTCCGGGACCTTCATCCCCTCAAACTCCGCCGGCCGGGTGTACTGCGGGTATTCCAGAAGATCATTTTCAAACGACTCGTCTTTGAGCGATTCTTCCTTACCCAGAACGCCGGGAATCAGTCTCACCACCGCATCAATCAAAACCATAGCCGGCAGCTCTCCTCCGGTCAGGACATAATCCCCGATCGAAATGCTTTCGTCCGCCAGGGCCTGGCGCACGCGCTCGTCGACCCCTTCATAGTGTCCACAGATAATCAGCAGATTCTTGTACCCGGACAACTGACGCGCTTTTTTCTGAGTGAACGCATGTCCGCCGGCGCATGTCAGAATCACATGAACCTTACGGCGGCCGCGGATCTTTTTGACCGCATCAAAAATCGGCTGGGCCATCAGCACCATCCCCGGTCCGCCGCCGAAAGGACGATCGTCAACCTTCTTGTATTTGTCCTTGGTGAAATCCCGCAAGTCATGGACCCGGATGTCCACCTTTTTCTTGGCCTTGGCCCGCTTAATGATGGACTCGTCTAAGACCGCCGAAAACATCTTAGGAAAAATCGTTAAAATATCAATGCGCATCATTCCACCCCGCTTGGCGTCAATTCGGATTGATATCTCTGCAAAAATTCGTCGCGGAACTGCGCGTACTTCCCTTCTTTGATGGCCATGCGTATTTTTTTCATAAGCTGGATATAAAAATTTAAATTATGATAAGTCAACAGCCGCAGCCCAGTGATTTCTCCGGAACGAACGAGATGCCTGAGATAACTGCGCGAATAATTTCTTGAAACATAACAATCGCACTCCTCGTCGAGGGGACGGTCGTCTTGTTCGAATTCGGCGTTACGGATATTGTATCGCCCGGTGTGGGTAAAAAAGGTTCCGTGCCGTCCATAACGACTGGGAACACAGGTATCGAACATGTCAATCCCCTCCCCGACGGCCTTAACGATCTGGTCCGGCAACCCGATCCCCATCAGATAACGAGGAGCCTCTTCCGGCAGAAGCGGTGCCACCCACTCAACGGCCTCGAACATGTCCTTGACCGGTTCCCCGACACTGACCCCGCCGATCGCGTATCCTTCGAATCCGATCTCCATGATCTCCTCGGCCGATCGCCGACGGAGATCCTCGAAGGTGGCGCCCTGGATGATCCCGAAAAGGACCTGTTTCTGCGGATCAAGGTTCTGCGCGTAATATTCCTTCGTCCGCCGGGCCCAGAGAGTCGTGCGCGCGACCGATTCCTCGGCCTGTTTGCGGTCGCAGGGATACGGCGCGCATTCATCGAGCGGCATGATCATGTCCGAGCCCAGGACCTTCTCGATATTCATCACTTTTTCCGGTGTAAACAGATGGCGGCTGCCGTCAAGATGCGATTGGAAAATCACGCCTTCGTCGGTAATCTTGCGGAGTTTGGCCAGGCTGAAGACCTGATATCCCCCGCTGTCAGTCAGGATCGGCCGGTCCCAGCCCATAAATCCATGCAGACCGCCGAATTTCTCCATCGTTTCCAGCCCCGGACGCAGATAAAGATGATAGGTGTTCGACAGCATCAACTGCGCGCCCATCGCGGTCAGGTCTTCCCGCTGAAGACATTTGACGACGGCATTGGTCCCCACCGGCATAAAGAACGGCGCCTCGATCTTACCGTGAACGGTATTGACCAGCCCCAGCCGGGCCTTGCTTTTTTCGTCGGTTTTCAACAATTGATAAAACATATCAAACCTCTTCGGGCAGGCTGTTTGCGTGGGGCATTCCTTCGCTGCCCCTCCGCCCGGCGTCGATCCTCCCGCCCAGGAATGCCCCACGCCGGTCTATTACCTCTAAACAATTAACATCGCATCGCCGTAAGAATAAAAACGGTACTTCTCTTTGACCGCTTCCCGATAAGCGCGTCTGATAAGGTCAAGTCCGCCGAAGGCGGAGACAAGCATCAGAAGCGAACTGTACGGCAGGTGAAAATTGGTCAACAGGATATCGGTCATTGTAAACCGGTATCCGGGATAAATAAAGAGATTTGTCTCCCCTTTGACCGGGCCGCCGCGGCCCACCGTCTCCAGCACACGGCAGCTCGTCGTGCCGACAGCAAGGATCGGATGCGCCGGTCGCCTCTCCTTGAGACGTCCTAAGGCCGCCCCCGAGACCGAATAGATTTCGGTATGCATTTTATGTTCGGTAATATTCTCTTCCTCAACCGGCTTAAAGGTCCCGTAATTGATATGCAGGGTGACGTGCTCCACAGACTGTCCCTCCCGCTTCAGCCGGGATAACATGTCCTTGGTGAAATGCAATCCCGCCGTCGGGGCAGCCACTGATCCGGCATGCCGCGCGTAAACAGTCTGATAAAACTCACGGTCTTCCTTTTGATCTTCCCTCTTGATATACGGCGGCAGGGGGATATGTCCGACCTTTTCCAAATAGGGGAGCAGCCGTCTTTGGTTAACCCAGACGATGCGCTTGTCCACATCTTCGACACGCGCGTAGAAATCCCGCTGCGAAAAACGGATGATATCGCCGTCGCGAATCTTCTTCTGCGGACGCAAAAGGACTTCGTGCCGCTGTCCACCAAGGTTTTTCAATAAAAAGATTTCGACCTTCCCGCCGGTCCGTTCCTTGACGCCCAGAAGGCGGGCCGGGATAACCTTGCTGTTATTGAGGACAAGCTGAACCCCGGCGGGAATATGCTGGGAAAGATTGTAGAAGTGATCGTGCGTCAGTGTCTCCCGCTTTCGATTGACGACCAGAAGACGGGCTTCATCTCTTTTTTTAGAAGGTTCCTGCGCGATGAGTTCCTCCGGCAAGTCATATCCAAAATCTTTAAGCTTCATAGATCAAAACCGCGCGGATTTTCGGTAATCCACCAACTGGCTCCCCGAATAATAATAGTTGAGAATCTGTTGATAGTCATAATGCTGCTCCGCCATTTCCCGGGCTCCCCACTGGCACATCCCCACGCCATGCCCCCATCCCTGCCCGACGAGGTCCATAAAATAACCCTTCATCTTGATATCAAATTTGAGATTGCGCACCTCATTGGGCCCGATAATATCCCGGAAGTCCTTTCCCGAAATCTGTACGGCCTTGCCGTCGCGGGTCGTAATCTCAAGTGTCTTGGCCCGGCCGCTGGCCGTGCGTTCAAGAATCTTGATGTCTTTGATCAGCCAAAGATTATAACCATTAGCATTGAGTTTCTCCTGAATCTGGGAAAGCTGATAGTTCTTCTCCCAATGGTAATAAGGAGATTTCGCGCAATAAACGCAGACCTTTCCTTTCAGCGGATACATTTCCTGATGTTTCCAGAGTTCCGACGCGTCTTCGGTGTGTCCGCCGCAGCAGGCGTGAAAATAGGCCGGCAGGATTTCTCCGTTGAAGATAAGGATCTGGCCAAAGGTTTGATTGACCGCGATATTCGTCCGGTATTTTTCCGATGTCCGTCCGCCGTACACCTGGGAATAGACGTCATTGGTCACGTCGAATTCCCGATCTTTCGCCATCTTTTTACGGTAAAAAGCGTAGGTACGTGTCGCCACCGCCTGGGCCTTGATCGCTTCGATCGGCCAGCGATGCGAGACTTCATGATACAGGACTCCCCGGACGTAATCCTCGATGGAAAGAATATTGACCGCCGTAAACATGCCGTCTCCGGTCTTGATCAAATCAATCACTCCCCGGTAACGGCGTTCTTTGTCGCCGGTCCACAGTGAGACATCTTTACTGGGATTTAAACGCAAACGATCAACCGCGAAATGTCTTTGCCCTACTTCAAAACCCTGAGAATTGACGGAAATCGGAACAAAATCCAGTAGGCGTCCTTCTTCGAGAATTTGTCCGCTTTTGGGATCAAGGATTTGGTACGACCCGCGCATCTTGAACTGCGCCGACGGGACATCAGTCAGGATCGCCACCCTGATCGTAGGGATCTTTCCTTCATAAGAAGGCGAAATAGACGAGCAAGCCGATAAAATGGCCGCGGCGAAAATAATGGATAGGAGTCTTAGACAGCGCATTAACGTTTCTGGAAAATCGTGAAAATCAGGGTTAGGATCAGACTCAGCAGAATACTGGTTGCCAACGGAAAATAAAACGTGAAATTCTCTTTCTTGATAATGATGTCGCCCGGCAGTTTGCCGAGACCGGGGACCTTCGAGAGCAAAAAAATCCCGCCTCCCACGGCGAGAAAGATCAATCCAACTGCAATGAGGATCCGGCCTATATCCGTCATGGAATTATTTCAGGAAATCCTGCTGTAACTGTTGGTCTGGGGAAGATGTTCCTTGAATATGCCGGACGGCATCGCTGGTCAACTGCCGGCCGCGGGAGGTCCGGTTCAAAAGCCCGCTTTTGAGCAGGTATGGTTCGATCACATCCACCAGGGTATCGACTTCTTCGTTGAGGGTCGCGGCCAGCGCGTCAATGCCGACGGGGCCGCCTTTATACTGCCGGTCGATGACTCTCAACAGTTTCCGGTCAACATCATCCAGACCTTTTTCGTCGATCCCCAACTGTTCCATTGCCTGAACGACAACAGCGGTCTGGATCATTTTATGATCCGTCTTGACCTGCGCGTAATCCCGCACCCGGCGCAGCAATCGGTTGGCGATCCGGGGAGTCCCGCGGGAACGACGGGCGATCTCATACGCCGCGTCCTCCTCGATGTCGACCTCCAGCTTCCTCGCGGAATGCCGAATGATGCCGCTTAAGTCTTCGGGGGAATAAAAATCCAGATGGTGAAAAATACCGAACCGGTCGCGCAAAGGTGAAGCCAAAAGACCGCTGCGGGTGGTTGCACCGATCAAGGTAAACGGTTTGAGGTTGAAATTGACCGTGCGGGCGTAAGGCCCCTTATCTACGATAAAATCAATCTTAAAATTTTCCATCGCCGGATAAAGAAACTCTTCGACAACCTTAGACAAACGGTGAATCTCATCGATAAACAGGACATCTCCTTTTTCAAGATTGGTTAAAATCCCGATCAGGTCCCCGGCCCGGTCGATGGCCGGTCCCGACGTCACGGTGACCCGGGCGCCCATCTCCTGGGCGATAATATACGCCAGCGAGGTTTTTCCCAATCCGGGAGGACCGGAAAAAAGCATATGTTCAAGAGATTCCTGACGCTGACGGGCGGCGTCGATAGCCACCCAAAGATTCTCCACAAGATCTTTCTGCCCGACAAATTCCTTCAGACTCGCCGGGCGCAACGACATCCCGATGATCTGATCCTCTTCGGTCTCTTGTTCAACGATCAGTTTCTTACGTTCATCCATATCATTATTAGCCGTCGGATTCGTCGGTTGACTCCGACACGCCCTCTTCCGGCGGTTCGGAAGACGTGCCGGGTTCCAATTTCTCCCTGTTCAGAACCACATCGATATCGGAAAATAACCGTTTCTGCAGGACCCGGATTTCCTTCAGGCGAATCAATTCCAGAACCGCCATAAACGAAACGATCATCTCAAGCTTGCTGCGAGCCCGGGAAAAGATCAGGCTCAACTGGACCCGCGAAACCTCGACAAGGGTATGAAGGATTTCATGAATCTTATCCTCGACGGTGAAATTCTCTTCCGTTATTTTATAAACCGGTTCCTCTTCAAGTTTATTGAGGGCGTCGGTGAAGGCGTTGATCAGATCAAAAAGATTCGCCTCAAAGTAAACCTCCTTGGCGTCTTCTTCTAATTCTTTTTTTTGTTCCTCATCAATACCGCGGGGAAAGTAATCCTGGCGTTCTTGTTCCTTAGTCTTGAGCTGCTCGGCGATTTCCTTAAATTTCTTGTATTCCTGCAGACGCCGCACCAGTTCGTCCCGGGGATCCTCTTCGATGGTTTCCTCGGCTGGGTCCGGGGGCAGGAGCATCTTGGACTTGATCTGCATAAGGGTCGCGGCCATCACCAGAAAATCACCGACAATTTCCAGATCAAGGACCTTCATCAATTCGATGTACTGCATGTACTGTTCAGTGATCTCTTTGATAGGAATATCACAAATATCCAGGTCGTTTTTCTTGATCAGGTAGAGAAGAAGATCGAGTGGCCCTTCGAAGATATCGAGGTGAAGTTTATAACTCATTGATTCTTTATACTTATACTGTTGGGTTAAAAAACGTCTAAAAGTATTATGACGGGAAACGAGCCGACGGTCAAGCTTTCGCCAAAGGGCTTATTTTAAGGTGCGGGCGATGCTTTCGATCTCAAAGGCCTCCAGTTCATCCCCTTCCTGGATGGTATCAAACCCTGCCACCGAGATACCGCATTCATACCCTTCCTTGACCTCTTTAACATCGTCTTTAAAGCGTTTGAGCGAACCAATCGTGCCACTGTAAATGGTTTCACCGTCGCGAATCACATCGATCTGGTCTTTCCGATGAACCGTGCCTTTACGGACAAAACATCCGGCGATAATCCCGGACTTGGAAAGCTTAAAAACCTGCCGGACCTCAATCCGGGCGAGAAAATTACGCTTTTTTGCTGGCTCCAATAGTCCTTCCACGGCGCTCCGGACGTCATTGACCGCGTCATAAATAATCCGGTACTGGCGAATATCGATGGGCTGATGGGACATTTCTTCCGCGGCCCGCTGATCAACACCAACATGGAACGTCAGGATGACCGCGTTGGAAGCGGCGGCAAGAATGACATCCGACGTATTGACTTCGCCTAACCCGGTATGAATAAATTTGAGCTTGACCTCATCGCTGGGAATCTTGGCCAGAGAATCTTTTAAGGCCTCGAGTGATCCCTGAACATCAGATTTCAAAATAATGTTGAACTCTTTGATATGCCCCTCTTTAATATGCGAGTACATATCCTCCAGGGTGATCTTCTGTGTGGAACGAAGTTTTTCGTCCTTTAAAAGCTGTTGCCGGCGCTGAGTAATCTCCCGGGCCTGGCGCTCTTCCTCAACGACGTAAAAAGGCTCTCCCGCCTCCGGCACACCGGGCAGCCCCAGGACCTCCACCGGAATGGAAGGCCCCGCTTCATCAATTAACCGTTCCCGGTCGTCAAACATGGCCTTGAGTTTTCCGTAATAAGGACCGGCCACGACAAAATCATTTCTTTTCAGTGTACCGCTCTGCACGATCAAACTGGCGACCGCGCCCTTCCCCTGGCTCAAATGGGCCTCAACGACGATTCCGGCCGCGCGTTTATTCGGATTGGCCTTCAGCTCCAGTAATTCCGCTTCCAAAAGGATCAGCTCCAAGAGATTATCGATCCCTTCACCTGTTACCGCTGAAACACCAACAACAACGGTCTTTCCACCCCAGTCTTCAGAGGCAAGATTTTTTTCAGCCAATTGTTTCTTGACCCTGTCCGGATCAGCCCCCGGACGATCCATTTTGTTAAAAGCGACAACGATCGGGACGCCGGCCGCAGTGGCATGATCGATAGCCTCCTCGGTCTGCGGCATAATTCCCTCGTCGGCGGCAATAACCAGAACAACAATATCCGTAATGTGCGCGCCCCGCGCCCGCATAGCGGTAAAAGCCTCATGGCCGGGCGTGTCGAGAAATGTGATCTTGCCTTTCGGTATATTGACCGAATAGGCTCCAATATGCTGGGTGATCCCGCCGTGTTCCTTGTCAGCCACTTTCGCCTCCCGAATCTTGTCCAGCAGGGATGTCTTTCCGTGATCGACGTGTCCCATAAAGGTAATCACTGGGGCCCGGGGCCGCAGAGTCGAAGGATCTTCCTCCTCCTGTTTATGTTCCTCGATCAGCTGTTCTTCTTCAGTTTTAACTTCAGTCAGATCATATCCAAATTCTCTAGCCAGTTTACGCAAAACCTCTTCATCCATACCCTGATTGATATTGGCCATAAAGCCCATCTGCATCAGTTTTTTCAAAACGACACCGGACTTTTCTTGAATCCGAACGGCAAAATCCTTGACGGTAATCGGAAGTTTGAGTTCGAGCGGAATCAAAGACCCCGGATCAATCTCCTGCGAAGAGACCAGGGCGGTCGGCTGTTCCTTTTCAGAAGCTTTTTTGGCGGAAGAATCTTTCCCGCCCCTTTGAAAAAAACGTTTTTTCTTTTTAGCCAGAGGTTTGACGGCGACAAACGGAGCCGGAGCCTTCTTAGGTTTGGGCTTGGTGGACTTTCCGGTCTCCCGGACTGGCGTGGTCGCCGTTTTCTTTTTTGTCGTCTTCGCGGGGACCTTCTCTTCGGCGAGCGAGTCCTTCTTGGCCGCGGTCTTGGCGGCTGTCTTTTTTGTCGCTTTCTTGACCGTCGTTTTTGGCGCCTCCACTTCCGCAGGTTCTTTCTTCTCAACAACCTTTTTGGCCGCCTCCTTGACCTCAGCTGCCTTCCCGGCCTTGGATCCCGTTTTGAGATCTTTTAAAAGTTCGCTCTTTAAGACCGTCACAACAGCCCGGTTCAATTCCTGCTCCCCGTCCTTGGCCTTCAACTTCAAGGCCCGCAGCTTCTTTAAGACAGCTACGTTGCTGGTCTTCATCTGTTTAGCTAATTCCTATACTTTCATAATCACTTTCTATAGAGACTTCGATAAAAATAAGGTGTTTATTCCTTCTCGGTCAGTGTTTTGGCCTGCTGAATAATTTTTTCGGCCTTGATTTTACCTAAACCTTTCACTTCTGTCAAATCAGCGATACCGGCGGCTGCGATTTTTTCTAAACGGTCGTAACCCTTTTCCTTCAAAGCCGCGATGGTGACCGCTCCGACACCTTCCAGACGTTTGAGTTCATCGTCTCCCGAGGATTCCGTGACCTTCTCGCCTACGACGCTTTCGACAGCTGTTTCCGCTGGTGCCTCTCCGGATTCTTCGGCCGTTTCTTCTCCGTCTTCATCTTCTTCCTTCTGGCTCTCGTCCCATTGCTTGGCCGTAAAAATATTGAGTTCCCAGTCAACCAGTTGACTGGCCAAACGGACATTCTGCCCATGACGGCCGATCGCTAAAGACAATTGGTCATCCGCGACGATAATATTGGCCCGGCGCTCTTCCGAGTCGATCTGAATTTGCGACAATTCCGCCGGTGAAAGCGCGGCCTGGATGTACTCTTTAATATCGTCAGCATAGCGGACGATGTCGATTTTCTCACCCTGCAGTTCCGAAACAATATTCTTCACCCGCGACCCCCGGACACCGACACAGGCCCCCACGCAGTCAACTTTTTCATCCTTCGAATACACAGAGATCTTGGTCCTCTCACCGACGACACGCGCAATCGCCTTAACCTCAACAATCCCTTCATAGATTTCCGGGACCTCGAGTTCAAACAGCCGTCGGATAAAATTGGGGTTTCCTCGGGAAAGGATGATTTGCGGCCCGCGGGCCTCCCGGGTAACATCAAGAATCAGCGCGCGGACCCGATCACCCTGACGGAACTCTTCCTTCGGGGATTGCTCGCTCCGCGGAATAAAGGCCTCCGCCTTTCCCAAATCAATAATGATGCACCCGCGCTCAACCGGTAAACCCCGCCACTGACGATAGTCCCGACCCGGTCTTTATACTCAGTGTAAACGACGTCTTTTTCCGCCTCACGAATTTTCTGAATCACGACCTGTTTGGCGGTCTGAGCGGCGATCCGGCCGAACTCGCTGGAACGGATCTCCTGTTCTCCTGCAAAGGCCTTTAGCTCACCGGTTTTCCGGTCCAGGACAACCTGAATATCTTCATCTTTGTCGATGGTCCAAATCTTTCTCGCGGCGGACGCGACCGCCGCCTCAACGGCCTGCACCAGGATTTCTTTATCAATCCCTTTATCCCGTTCAAGCTGTTCAAGAATAGCCATCAATTCACTACTATCCATTTTTCTTTTTCCTTCCTTTATATAATTTGTACAGCCTTCTGAATATTATCAAGATTCAATTTCAGTCGCTGCCCTTTTGTTTTGACAATAACACTCTGGTCCTCAACAGCCTGAATCTCCCCGGCGTACTCCAGTTTCGCCTCGACAGGTTCCTTCAGGTGGAAGCGCACCTCACGCCCCATGACCCTTTTAAAATCTTTTTCTGTCTTCAACGGCCGGTCGATCCCGGGCGAAGAAACATACAACTCATAATCCTCACCGAGAATACCCTCTTCATCAAGGATATGAACTATCCGCTTATTGATCGCGGCGCATTCGTCCAACGAAATCCCGCCCTGCTCTTTGTCGGCAAAAACCTCAACCATCCATCCCTGACGGGGTTTCTTGACCTGAAGATCAACCAGTTCAATGCCGACATCTTGAAAAACGGGGGCGATCAGCTCACGAATCGTATTCGCCACTTCCAACTTAAACACGCTAAACTCCTATTTCTTTCGGAACCGAAGATTGGACTTTGACCAGGTCTTTCAGGCGGGAAACAACTTCGTCTTTCGGAACCACGGAAACTTTCTGAGTCCGGCGGGCCTTCAACTCAAGCTTTCCTTCTTTAAGCCCACGCTGTCCGATAATAAACTGAAAGGGAATCCCGACCAGGTCGGCATCATTGAACTTGACCCCGGCCGACGCCTCGCGGTCATCAATCAACACCTCAACCCCGCCGTGTGAAAGCTCCCTGTCGATGATCCTGCTTAATCCCATCGTCTCGTCATTGACCTGCAAAGGCAGAATCTCAAGATCAAACGGAGCGACTTCCTGCGGCCAGATGATCCTTTTATCATCATGGCTTGTTTCAATAATCGCGGCGATCATGCGGCTGACACCGATGCCGTAACATCCCATAATGATCGGTTTTTGTTTACCGTCCTCATCTAGAAACAAGGCCTCCTGGGCCTGACTATACTTTGTGCCCAGCTGAAAAATGTGTCCCAATTCAATAGCGGTTTTGACTTCCGCCTTTTGTTTTCCGCACTCGGGGCATACATTCTTTCCTTCTTCGGCCTTGCCCTGATACCCGCAGTCCGGACACAGAATAACCGCGTCTTCGCCGATAGCGGCCGGCACCAAGAATTCATGCGACACATCTCCGCCCATCGCCCCGGCCTCGGCGGCAATTGTCACAATCTGAAGACCACAACGTCGAAAGATCGTCCCGTAGGCCTGATGCATCTTTTCATAATTCTTCTTAAGCCCCTCGACATCGCGGTCAAAACTATACGCGTCCTTCATAATGAATTCCGAAGCGCGGACAACACCAAAACGCGTCCGCAATTCATCACGGAACTTTGTCTGAATCTGGTACAGCGTCACCGGAAGTTGACGATAGGACTGCACGTACTGCTTGACCAAATCGGTAATGACCTCTTCATGCGTCGGCCCTAAACAGACTTCCCGGCCGCGTTTGTCTTTAAACTGGAGCATCACCTCGCCCATGGTTTTATCCCGGCCGGTCTGTTTCCACAGCTCGATCGGCTGCAGACACGGCAGGAACAATTCCTGGGCCCCGGTGACATTCATCTCTTCCCGGATGATATTCTCGACACGGGACAGGACACGCAGACCCAAGGGCAGATACGAATAAACCCCCGAGGTCAACATGTTCACCAACCCCGCGCGCAGCATCAGCTGATGGCTGACGGCCTCCGTATGTCCCGGCGTTTCCTTTAAAGTCGGGATAAATGATTTTGACCAATCCATTACTGTTGGAACCCTTCCGGAAGTTTCACATTTTTCTTTTCATATTTCTTATAAAAGGACGGCCGTGCCGGATCAAATTTCCAATGTCCGCTGATCTTGCCCTCTTCGGATATGCTGTCCTGCTCAAACGTCAGGATATCGCGCAAGACCGGTTCCTTCTTTTCATTGTCATAATAAAGATCCGTGATATTCGCGAGCCGGCGGACCCCATCGGAATACAGCTCGATATAAACAATCAAATCAATGGCGCGGGCGATCTGCTTCTGGATCTCCGGCGTGCTTAGCTGAATACCCGACATTAATGTCATACTCACCATGCGGTCAAAACAATCCTGGGGTGAATCCGCGTGCACAATGGCCAGAGAACCGGAGTGGCCGCTCGAGATCGACTGGATCAGATCCAGCATTTCATCAGAACGGACCTCGCCGATAATGATCCGGTCCGGACGCATCCGCAGGGAGTTAATGAATAAGTCCCGAATACTGATGGCTCCGCGTCCTTCAATATTGGCGTCTTTAGATTGCAGGGTGACCACATGCTCCTGCAGAAGACGCAGCTCCGGGGTGTCCTCGATAGTGACGATCCGTTCATGTTCGGGGATATGACGGGAAAAGACGTTTAATGTGGTCGTCTTACCAGTTCCGGTTGCCCCGCAAAAAACGATATTCAGTTTGGCCTTCATAGCGGTCCGCAAAAGTGCCGCGCTTTTCTGGTCGAACATTTTCAGTTTAATCAAGTCATCGACGGTATTGATAGTCGCAGAAAATTTTCGGATCGTGACAATCGGTCCTTTTACAGAACACGGCGGCACGATCACGTTAATCCGGGAACCATCCGGAAGAGAAAAGTCGACGTACGGCGAAGATTCGTCGACCCGGCGGCTGGTCCCCGACATCCCCAGTAATTTCTGAATTGTATGACTCAAATGATTGTTGCTGTCAAACTTGATATCGGCCAGGCTAATTTTTCCCGCCTGCTGGATATAAACCCTGTCGTATCCGTTGATCATGATTTCACTGACAGTGTCGTCTTCCATAACCCGCCGGATCGGCCCCAGATTCGTCACGCCGCTCACAATCTCTTTGATCAGCCCGATCCGCTCTTCTGTCGGCACTTCGACCTTCTGATCCTCACACATCTCGGTAATCGCGTTATCGACAAATATCCGTAACTGATCATCAGTCATCCGGTCTTTGACCTTGATAAACTCCGTTTTATGAATAAGAAACTGATGAACCTTGGATTTCAAAACATTATCAATCATATCCAGTCCTTCCTCTTATGATAGACTTAGGAGCCCAAACTGTGAAAAAAATTTCTTAAGGCTTCAAACCAGCCGACTTCGTTCATGTCATTGTAGAGAACAAACGCCATCAGACACATCAACAGGCTCATTCCGACCCTGGACAAACGGTCTTCCACGGTGACCGCCAGCGGCCGCCCGCGGATCTTTTCGATCAGCATCAAGAAAAGATGTCCACCGTCGAGCACCGGGATCGGAAAGAGATTGAAGATCGCCAGGTTCAAACTGATGATGCCGGTAATATAAAGCAAATACGTAAATCCCATGTCCGCCGCCTGGGCAATGATATCAAAAATCCGGATGGGCCCGGCGAGCGCGTCTTTGGCCGGCATCCCGCCGGTGGCAACATGATACAGGGCCTTAAACGTCAAACTGGTGATCTTCGCAATCTGGTCCAAGGCTCTGCCGAACGATTCAACCAGTCCGTAACGGACAAAGGAAACCGACTCTGCCGGCTGGATCCCGATGACCTGTACCCGTTGCCTCTGTCCAAAAATATCCGTCAAATCTTCCCTGCGGGGAGCAATGAGCTTCTGCAGCCTTTGTCCATCCCGCTCAATGGTCAGTCTGATTTCGGTTCCTTTGGCGCCCAGGATCTCCTGCTGAACGTCATCCCAGCTTTCCACAATTTTTCCGTTGATCGTGAGGATCTGATCATTTTTCAGCAGGCCGGCTGCCGCAGCCGGATAATCTTCCATGACCTTTCCGA
>Ga0114931_10007053_pt1 | contig 13770 bp, 12 predicted proteins | sample 2SBtaG_FD_89579 | JGI IMG/M metagenome (GOLD analysis project Ga0114931, IMG submission 89579) | Deep subsurface microbial communities from Kolumbo volcano to uncover new lineages of life (NeLLi) - 2SBTROV14_V59a metaG | ecosystem: Environmental > Aquatic > Marine > Volcanic | place: Kolumbo...
ACATCGGATTAGCATTTTTTACACCGCTCCGACAGCGATCCGAGCCTTTATGAAGTGGGGAGAGGAGTGGCCGGAGCGATATGATCTCAGTTCCTTACGACTTCTTGGAACCGTGGGAGAGCCGATCAATCCGGAAGCATGGATGTGGTATTACGACAAGATTGGTAGAAAGAAATGCCCCGTGGTCGATACCTGGTGGCAGACAGAAACGGGTGGCATCATGATTACTACCTTGCCTGGTGTTCATGAAATGAAGCCGGGCTCGGCTGGCGTTCCAATGTTTGGAGTGGATGCGGCTATTGTGAACCATGAAGGCAAGGAATTGCCGGCAAATCAAGGAGGATTTTTGACCATTAAAAAACCATGGCCTTCGATGCTTCGAACGATTTACGGCAACGATCAACGCTACAAAGATCAGTACTGGTCAAAAGTTCCTGGCAGCTATTTTGCGGGGGATGGAGCGCGAAAAGATAGCGATGGATATTTTTGGATTATGGGTCGGATCGATGATGTCGTGAATGTTTCGGGGCATCGATTAGGAACGATGGAAATTGAATCAGCTTTGGTTTCCCATCCTTCCGTTTCCGAGGCGGCCGTTGTCGGAATTCCAGACCAACTGAAAGGGGGGGCCGTCGTCGCCTTTGTTACTTTGGAAAAGAATGTACAATCTTCGTCGCAATTGGCGACCGAGTTACAAAAACATGTCGAAAAGGAAATTGGAGCAATCGCGAAACCGGCTCAAGTTCGCTTTACAGACGCATTGCCAAAAACTCGATCTGGAAAAATTATGCGACGCCTTCTTCGATCGATTGCTTCCGGAGATGAAAAAAATCAGGATATGAGCACATTGGAAGACCAAAGCGTTTTAGAGAAACTTCGAGTAACAGAATAAGTTTAGTATAACGAAAGTTAGAAATACGAACGACTTTGATTAGAGGACTATTCAAAAGAAACCACGAATGTTATAAGATTCAAAAATCAGAAAGGAAAGTAAAGTGATGGAAATTGATATTGGAATTAAAGAAGAAGATCGAAAGGAAATCTCACAAGGACTTTCAAAGTTATTGGCAGACTCCTATACGCTTTATTTAAAGACTCATAATTTTCATTGGAATGTCACTGGCCCGATGTTTCAAACCCTACATTTGTTATTTGAAACGCATTATACAGAATTATCTTTGGCCGTGGATTTAATTGCAGAAAGAATTCGTTCACTGGGTTATCCGGCCCCGGGCTCTTACAAGCAGTTTGCGGGCTTGACGTCACTTCAAGAGGTGACCTCGGTACCAAAGGCAATGGATATGGTTCAACAATTAACAAAGGATCATGAGACCATTGCAAAGACGGGCCGAGCGGCTTTTCCTGCAGCGGAAAATGCAAATGATGAGGCAACGATTGATCTACTCACTACCCGCATTGCCTATCACGAGAAAACAGCCTGGATGCTTCGTAGTTTGTTGGACACCTAGCCTCTAGAACTCTACAAAAGATTCAGGGTGATGAAAATCAGGGCGCTCGGACGGATGTTTGAGCGCCCAATATTTTAGTCCTTCTTTTTTTGTCTCTAAAATAACAGCAATATTGAATGTAAATTTTGAAGCTTCTGGGGGCCTTAATTTGACCTCGCAGGCCAGTTGACGATCGTCTTTAGGATGTGAGTACAAACTAAAAGATTTGGGACTCAAATCTCCTCTTTCTTTAATTCACAAAAAATTTTAAATTGAGATGAGAATTCATCAGGACTAAATGGACGGAGTTGAAATAAGGAATTGGACGCCATATCTAAGAGTATTCAAATTCAAAGTTGATTTCATCAATTTGGTCATTCAGGGTGACGAAGTCATAAAGATAGCCAATAGAAAAAAGCCCACCCGTAAGTAGATAGATAATTCCGGTAATAAATTTTCCCATATAAAATCGATGGGCTCCGAATATTCCTAAAAAAGTAAGTAGTATCCAGGCCACATCATAATTAATTACACCTGGTCGAAAACGTCGGTCGGCCTGGCGATCCATCGAGGGAATAAGAAATAAATCAATGATCCATCCAATACCAAGTAATCCGAATGTTGCAAAATAGACCGTCCCGGAAATGGGCTTTCCATAATAAAAACGATGTGAGCCGGTAAAGCCAAAGATCCATAAGATATATCCGAATAACAGGCTGTGAGAACTTGAATCGATCATTTCCATGCTAGGCAGCAGTTTATACGAAAACCAATTTTATTCGAAGCGCAGATGTTTAACCGACTCTCCGGAATCCCGTATTTCTGCCAAGGCCTCAATACCTATATAAAGATGGGTGCGAGAAAATTTTGAAGAAACTCGTAAATCACTTTTACTGGTTTTTATGCCTTCCGGAGTCATCGGATTGTCGGAGACGAGCAACAAAGCTCCATGTGGAATTTTGTTCATAAAGCCAACAGTAAAAATTGTAGCTGTTTCCATATCAATAGCCATCGCTCGAGTCTTTTGTAAGTAGCGTTTAAAAGATGCATCATGTTCCCAGACGCGGCGGTTGGTCGTATAAATCGTCCCCGTCCAGTAGTCTTGGCCGTATTTTTTTATCACGGACGAAAGCGCCATTTGAAATCGAAAAGAGGGAAGTGACGGAACTTCCGGGGGCATATACATATCTCCCGTTCCTTCGCCACGAATACCGGCAATCGGGAGAATCAAATCACCCAGTTTGGTTTTTTTCAGTCCCCCACATTTTCCTAAAAATAAAACGGCCTTTACTTCAATGGCGGTAAGAAGATCCATGATCGTTGCTGCCATGGCGCTTCCCATTCCAAAGTTGATAATGGTGATGCCGTTGGCTGTTGCGGTTTGCATGGATTTATTTTTTCCACGGATTTTTACTCCATGTTTTCGGGCAAACATCTGCACATAACTTTTAAAATTAGTGAGTAGAATGTATTTTCCAAAGCTTCTCAGAGGAGTGCCCGTATAACGAGGGAGCCAGTCGGAGACGATTTCCAACTTCTTTTTCATATCCCTTCCCTCGCGTTCACGCATACCTTTAGGCTCGTTTCTTTTGACTTATGCCGCAAGAGATTTCTGAAGATTTTGGTCTAAAATACTCAAGAAGTCTTCCGTGTTTAAGTAATGCTCTTCCTTAAGTTCCTTGCCGTGAATGCAAAGAGCAAGGTCTTTGGTCATTTTTCCAGACTCGACGGTTTGAATACAAACTTTTTCAAGTTTGTCGCAAAACTGAGCAAGTTTAGGCGTTTGATCTAATTTAGCACGGAAAGCCAATCCACGAGTCCAGGCAAAAATCGAGGCAATCGGATTTGTTGACGTTTTCTTTCCTTCTTGATGCCGGCGGTAGTGCCGTGTGACCGTTCCATGTGCGGCTTCGGCTTCCATTGCCTTTCCATCTGGAGTGAGGAGGACGGATGTCATCAAACCTAAAGAGCCAAAACCCTGGGCGACGGTGTCGGATTGAACATCGCCATCATAATTTTTACAAGCCCAGACAAAAGCTCCATGCCATTTCAATGCGGAGGCAACCATATCGTCAATCAGTCGGTGCTCGTAAGTAATATCGAGTTCTTTAAATTCACTTTGATATTCTGCCTTATAAATTTCTTCAAAAATGTCTTTGAAGCGCCCGTCGTATTTTTTAAGAATAGTGTTTTTCGTTGAAAGATAGAGCGGCCATTTCTTTTGCATGGCCATATTAAAGCAACTTCGGGCAAATCCACGAATGGATTCATCTGTGTTATACATCGCCATCGCAATCCCATCACCTTGAAAATCATAGACTTCATGTTCTTGGGTTTCACCTCCGCCTTCGGGAGTAAATCGAATCGTTAGTTTTCCTTTTCCCTTGGTTACAAAATCGGTGGCGCGGTACTGATCGCCAAAGGCATGACGTCCAATACAAATCGGCTTTGTCCAATTGGGAACAAGCCGGGGGACGTTGTCGCAAACGATGGGTTCGCGAAAGACCGTTCCTCCTAAAATATTTCGAATGGTTCCGTTGGGGGATTTATACATTCGCTTGAGATTAAATTCTTTTACTCGGCCTTCGTCTGGGGTGATCGTAGAGCATTTGATTCCGACACCAAATTCTTTAATCGCATTGGCAGCATCCACGGTAATTTGGTCATCTGTTTTGTCTCGGCTTTCGATTCCTAAATCAAAATATTTAATCTGGAGGTCGAGATAAGGAAGAATTAGTTTTTCTTTGATGAAGGCCCAGATGATCCGAGTCATTTCATCTCCGTCGAGTTCCACTACTGGTTTTTGAACTTTAATCTTTGCCATATTCACTAGCTCTATGGCTTTTTACGGGATCAATCAAGCTCAGGCTTGCTCAATTGGCCTTGGGAGCATCCGGCTGAACCGAAGGCCCTGCTTTTTGAAAGGCGGGGAGTGCTAAGCAGTTTTTATTCACTTTTGAGAGGAGAGGAAACTTGTTCATATCTAGTTTAAAGCGATGGGCATTATACATCTGGGGGACGACATAAAGATCCACGGCGGAAACTTCGTCTCCCATCGAATAGGTTCCGGATGTTTTTTCAAGCTGCTTTTCAAGTGCCTGAAAGCCGGCTTCGATCCAGTGCGCACACCAGGACGCTTTTTCATCTCCTCCGATTTGGTATCGTTTCTCTAACTCTTGAAGCACACGTAAATTTTGTATCGGCTGAATGCCACTGTTAATCACTTCGCAGAGTTCAATACATTTGCATCGGCGAGCGAGCTCTTTTGAAAACAAACGATGGTTTAAATATTTTTCATCGAGATACTGAAGAATGGCCATTGATTGACTTAATTGAATTTCTTCATTTGCAAAAAAAGGAACCTCTCCTTTTGGATTTAATTTTTGGTACTCATTTTTGTTTTGTTGGCCCCCTTCTTGAACCAGGTGAATCGCATGATATTCAAAATCCAAATTGGCGAGATAGAGAGCAATTCGTATACGATAGGAACAACTGCTTCGGTAGTAGCTGTAAAGAACGGGCTTCATGGTCTAGAAGTATTGACTGTTTGCCGAAAATGCAATAACCGACTTAAGATGAAGTTAGCGAGTCTTAAAACAAAGTCTCAAGATAGATCCCGAGATGGAGAGTTACTGGTCGTCAGCCGCGATAATCAAAAGGCCGTGAAGGTCCCCTCCATCGCTCGAACGCTCCAGGCGGCTCTAGATCATTGGAATGAAACTGGACCCCAACTCACTAAAACTTTTGAGGTGCTAAACGCTGGAAAACTCAGTCAGGCCTTTGATGTGCGAGAAGAAGATCTTTGCTCGCCTCTGCCCCGCGCCTATCAATGGTTAGATGGCTCTGCTTTTATTCAGCATATTATATTGGTTCGAAAAGCAAGGGGGGCTGAAATCCCAAAAACTCTTAAAACTGTTCCTTTGATGTATCAGGGCGGAAGCGATGATTTTTTAGACCCTCGAGAGGACATTCCTTTTATTCATGAAAGCCAGGGGTTGGATTTTGAAGCAGAGATTGCTGTGGTGACGGACGATGTGCCAATGGGAACGAAAGAAAAGGACGCGGCAAAATATATTCGACTTTTTATGCTCTGTAACGATGTTTCTTTGCGCGGGCTTATTCCGGGAGAGTTGGCTTTAGGTTTTGGTTTTATGCAATCAAAGCCGGCCTCGGCCTTTTCGCCATTTGCCCTTACCCCGGATGAGCTGGGCTCAGCCTGGAAGGATGGCCGACTGCATTTACCACTTTTGTCTGAACTGAATGGAAAGTTCTTTGGTAATCCCGATGCGGGAGAAATGTTTTTTTCATTTCCAAAATTAATTGAGCATGCGGCTCGCACAAGAAATTTAAGGGCAGGAACAATTATTGGAAGTGGAACCGTATCCAATGAAGATACGTCGCGAGGAAGTTCTTGTTTAGCTGAGAAACGAATGCTGGAAAAAATCAATGAAGGGGAATTTAAAACAAGATTTATGAAACCTGGTGACAGCATTAGGATCGAAATGAAAGATGCAGCGGAAAAAAATCTTTTTGGAACAATTTTTCAAAAAGTTGTTCAATCGAGTGTCCGGGAATAACGAATCATAAGTGACAGACGGTCACAAAACCCCAAACGATCTTTCGCATGATGATGCCTCGATGGGCTAGCAGCACATTTGATTTGGCGAAATCCTGAGAATGTTCAAAGCTCCTACGATGGTAGGCATAAATCCGCCCTATAAAATTTAGCGAGCTCAAGAAAAGGAACTCAAAGCTTATTCATTTTTTCCACATCCCTAGTGTTATGTTTGGTTTGACTTCCACTCCGGCAGTAGACGTAAGACAGACCTTTTCTTCGGCAAAAGCTGATTGCAGAGCATTCGCGAGTTGGATTTTTCATATTCTTTAGAAGCTAAGCGAGATAAACTAACGACGATTTTATGTTTCAAAATATCTATGTTGAAGAAAAAGCAAGTGTTTGCTGGTTGAACTTGAATCGGCCGCAAGTGAAAAATGCCATGGATGCCCAGACGATTCGGGAGCTGAAGGAATTTTTTTCGCGGAGCTTTGAAGGAGTTCGGGCGGTGGTCTTACGTGGAACCGGCGATTTCTTTTGTGCGGGGGGAGATCTCAATTGGATGAAGAGCTCGCTAAAAAAATGCAAGAGTGAAAATGAAGCGGATGCGCTGGAGCTCGCAAAGATGCTTCGAGCATTAGATGAATGTCCGGTTCCTGTGATTTGCCAAGTCAAAGGCGGAGCCTTTGGCGGGGGTGTGGGGTTGGTGGCTGTCAGTGATATTGTGATTGCGGATGAAAAAGCACAGTTTTCTCTTTCGGAAGTTCGCTTGGGTTTAATTCCAGCGACGATTGGGCCGCTGGTGATGCGAAAGATCGGCTATAGTCAGGCGCGGCGACTTTATCTTACTGGCAAGAGATTTCCAGCGAACGAAGCTAAAGAAATTCGCCTAGTGCATGAAGTCGTGCCTGCCGACTCTATTCATGTGGTGACGCTAGATTATTTGCGATTGCTTGGCTCATGCGGACCCGCAGCGGTTCGAACCGCTAAAAAATTAGCGCGCCAACTTACGGGTGAGCGGCTTTGGAAAGAAGATGTTTCGGAAGAAACTTCCAAACTTTTGTCCGAAGTCCGTGTGGGGGCGGAAGCTCAAGAGGGAATGGCCGCCTTTTTTGAAAAGCGAAAAGCCAGTTGGTGTGAGAATTTAGTCGAGTCATGATTCTTTATATTGCCAATCGAGCCGAAATCGCACGGCGAATTATTCGCACGGCAAAGAAAATGGGAATCAAAACCTGTGTGGGTTATGCTACTGTCGATAAGGATCTTCCCTTTGTTCGCGAAGCCGATCGAGCCATTGAGATTTCTTGCGAAGAACCCAAGCAAGCCTATTTGGATTTTCAAAAAGTTATCCAATCGGCAAAATCTTTAGGAGCGACCCATCTTCATCCGGGCTATGGATTTGTATCCGAAAATCCAGACTTTGTAGAAGCCGTTCAAGCGGCCGGGCTCATTTTCGTAGGGCCAAATGCGGAGAGCATGCGACAAGTGGGAGATAAAATTGGCTCGCGGCATTTTTTAAAAAAACTCAATGTGCCTTTGCTTCCGTCTTTTGATGAAGAAGATCAATCCGAAGAGCGCTTAAGCGAAGCCGCTCAAACTCTTGGCTTTCCACTTCTCATTAAACCTTCTGCCGGTGGAGGCGGAAAGGGAATGCTTCGGGTAAATTCTTCTGCTGAATTTTTAGAAAATTTGCGCTCCTCCAAAAGAATTTCGCAGTCCGCTTTTGGGGATGATCGTGTTTTTTTAGAACGTCTTGTGGACCCAGCTCGACATATTGAAGTTCAGATTTTGGCGGATCAAAATGGCGAAGTCAAAATCCTCGGAGAGCGAGAATGTAGTCTCCAACGCAGACATCAAAAGCTCATCGAGGAAACGCCCTGTATTTATTTTTCAGAGGCTCTGCGCAAAAAAATCTATCACTACTCAAAATTAATTGCCGAAGCCGTAAAATATCAATCTGCGGGAACATTAGAGTGGATCTGGGATGGGCAAGAAGGAATTTACTTTTTAGAGATGAATACCCGTTTACAGGTGGAACATCCCGTCACGGAACTCGTTTGGGGCTTGGATCTTGTCGAATGGCAACTTCGCATCGCAGATGTGCAAAGTGTTTCGGAATTAAACCCTCAAGCTCGGGGTCATGCGATGGAGGCCCGGCTTTGCGCCGAAGATCCAGCGCAAAATTTTATGCCGAGTGGCGGTAAGATTCATCAGCTTTGTTTGCCTGAAGAGATTCGAGTCGATTTTGGCTTTTATGAGAAAAACGAAATTTCTCCTTATTTTGATTCTCTTCTGGGTAAATTCATCGCCTTTGCAAACAATCGGGATGAGGTTATCCTTAAACTTAGTGAAGCGCTCGAAAAGACAGCGTTACTGGGACCCATGACCAATCGGGCCTATCTGATTCAAATCTTAAAAAACGAAAATGTGCAAAAGGGAGAACTTTCCACCCAGTTACTTTCTCGGATGCCCTATATTTTTGATGCGAAGGCGGCCGTGGAGGCGATTCAAGAAATAAAAAATTCATCGCCCGAAGTCGTCGATGAAACCGAAGAGGATTTGGATTTTTATTCACCATGGGGCAAAGTCAAAAGAACATGGACCGATTCATGGTGGGAAGATTACGGAGCCAAGAGATATTTCCATTTGCCTTTTGCCGACTGGAGCATGCCGCGCCCTCGTCGGGAACAAAAAGCAGGAGAAGATACGGAATCATCTGAGCAAGAAACTCAAATCATCAGCCCGATGCCTTCTAAAATCATTCAACTCAAAGTCGAAGAAGGCCAGGAGGTGAAAAAAGGGGATGTTTTATTGGTCTTAGAGGCCATGAAAATGGAACATCAAATCAAGGCGAGTTTTCCTGCAAGAGTGAAGAGCTTGAGGGTTAAGGTAGGAGATCAAGTGCCTCCAGAAGAAGTCTTGTTAGAGCTGGAAGCCCTTGAATAGAATAAAACGATGGAAGAAAAGGTTAAAATCGTTGAAGTTGGCCCAAGGGATGGTCTCCAGAATGAGAGTCTTAGCCTTTCCGTCAACGAGCGAGTGGAATTTATTCAAAAGCTGATTCAGGCGGGAGTGGTTTTTTTAGAAGGAGGTAGTTTTGTTTCTCCAAATGCTATCCCTCAGATGGCTCAGTCGGATGAAGTGTGGAAGAAGCTGCAAAAAGAAAAAGCCGACATTAGTTTTTTAGTTCCTAATCAACGAGGTTTTGAGCAAGCACTTTCAGCGGGGATCAAATCCATTGCCGTTTTTACGGCAACCAGTGAGACTTTTAATCAGAAGAATATTGGAAAAACAGTCCGGGAATCCTTAGATTCTTATCGAGAAATCCTAAAGACAGCAAAAGAAAGAAAAATGCGAGTCCGTGGCTATATCTCCACCGTCTTTGGTTGTCCCTACGAGGGAAAACAGGACATACAAAAAACCTTAGACATTACGAAAGAACTCTTTTCAATGGGCTGCGCTGAAGTTTCGATTGGGGACACCATTGGAGTGGCACATCCTCAACAAGTGGAAAAATTTTTTGAAGCGCTCGCCAAAAATTTTGAACTTCAAAAGATTGCGGCTCATCTTCATGATACTCGCGGGATGGCCTTGGCTAATATTTTAACGGCCCTCCGCGTGGGAGTTCGCATTTTTGACTCATCAATAGGGGGTTTAGGGGGCTGTCCTTTTGCGAAGGGCTCTTCAGGAAATGTGGCGACGGAAGAAGTCGTCTATTTATTAGAGGGTCTAGGTTATCATACGGGACTTTCTATCAAAGAGCTCTTTATTGCGGCTGAATGAATTGAAAAGAAGCTGGGGAGGCCCTTAAAAGGAAAGTTTTATTTGTCTCATCCGAAGCAATATTACTATGATAGTTAAAACAGGTCTGCGCCAGAGCGAACGCGCAGAGAGGGGTTAATGATGAGAAATCTATTTTTGCTTGGGCTTTGTGTTCTATCTACCGCAGCTTTAATGTCTTGCGATCAATTTAAGAAGGGCAACTCGGAAACGGCTCAAAAGATTTTTGATAAACAAAGTGGAGATGCAACTCCCGATTCCATTTTGGGCTATTGGGAAGCTCGAAGCGCGGCCGATAATTCTGATTCCCGATCGGTGGTCTGGCGCCTGAAAATTGAAGAGAACAAAATGACTCTGGCCGAGCGCTGTTTTGATGGGCCCAACTCATTACAAAGCGTGGCGAGTTTAAAGATAGAAATGACAGATCAGGGTTCGCGAATTCAAATTGATTTTAAAGATGGCTCAGATTTTCGGGTGGGTTCAAAGGATTTTGCTTGTGGTGGGTATATCTCGAAAAACAGCAGTTCCTATGCCTATCTCAAAAGCTATCGCCTGGAAATGCAGGATATGTTCCCCAATCTGACCTTTGAGAAGATTTTGGATCTCGAGGCAAAAAAATAAGATCTGCCTAAGTTCTTGTTTATCTTCAACAAGCCTAAAGCCGACCTAAAAGACTAGAAATTTTTGTCGTCCCAAGGCTATAGTCGATGGCTGCATCGAATGGAAGCCGAAGGATTTACCCGGTACCGATGTGAATAAATACTGAAATAGTATGAAATAGATAATAGACAAAGGAATAAAACATGGTAGATGACAATCGAAATTATAACCGCCATAACAATCGAAATCGAGGAGGCGGATATCGACACGGCCGCGGAGGCCGCTCGGGCAGACCACAACGCCCGCTTTTAAGTAGTGCAATCAATGGAGGGGGCCTATGTCTTGTGGCTCTCGTGGTGATGGGACAATCTATGCTAACGATGAAATCCTATTTGGGATACGCGGTAATTTGCTTTGGCTTATCCGCAATCGTTTCTTACTTTGCTCAGAGAAATTCAAACAAGAAGTGGATTGAAAAGCTTTCGGACCTTTTCTTCCTTGTTGGCGTCATTTTGGTGATCGTCGTGGGAGGAACGTTAAGCGGTATTTGGGGAGCCGTCGGTCTTTAAACTGGATTTGCTTAAATAAATTAGAGAGTGGGCCCAGACTTTTGTTGTCTGGGCCCATTTTTTTTTCATAGAGTGAAAAGCGATGGCTTCTATTGTTTTTGACCTTGATGGGACTTTAACAGATTCACGAACTTGTATTTTAGACTCGATTCGCTATGCATTCCGCAAGATAAAGTTGGGGGATCTATTATTCAATGAGATTCGTGCCACTCAGCATGATCTTCGAATCACTTTGAGGGAAGCGATGACGGAGAATCACTTAAAATATGAAGAACGTTATTTTGCTGAATTTATGGAGCACTATCGCTGGTATCACCGACAAGAAGGGGAAGCGACGATTCAGCTTTATGAAGGAACGGAAGAAGTTTTAGACTCTTTACGCTCGCAATTTAAATTAGCTGTCGCCACAACCAAACAATCGAAACAAGCCATTCGGGTTTTACGACTCTTGAAAATCGACCATTATTTCTATCATATTCAGGGCACGGACCCTGGCTTTCGCTATAAACCGGATCCCGACATTCTTGTTGAAAGCATGCGGAAGCTGGGGCAGCCAATGAACAAGGGGGCCTATGTCGGAGATAGCTTGCACGATATGAAGGCGGCACAATCGGGTGGAATGAAAAGACTTGGGGCAGCTTACGGCTTTGCGGGAGACAAACATCTCAAGGATCATGAACTCGATTGGCTGCTTTATGACATTCGGGATCTGATTGAGCTTCAGAGCGATGTTTATTCTCGATTGATGTCCGCTTAGGCTTTTGCCGAGGCGGGACAGATGCGTTTGTAATCGCACATTTGGCAGTGTCGACCAGGAGTGGCTTCAAAGTTTTGTTTTTCAATTCGGTCGGCAATTTCTAAAACTTTTGTTTTGGTCTCTTCGAGCTCGTCACTGGTGCGCTCCGTCGTTAAAATTTGATTCTCATAAATGTAGTAGAATTTAAGTTCGCCGACCTTCCAATCAAAACACTCCTTAGCCGCTAGAGCATAGATCGAAAATTGGAGAGATTCCTTTGCAAACTTCTTATCGCTAGGCTTGTCATTTGATTTGGACTTTCCAGTCTTATAATCAATGATGACCACATGCTCTTTCAGTTCAGAAGAGGAGTCGATGCGATCAATCTTTCCCACGAGGCTGTGTTTACCGATATTCAGTTGAAAACTTTTTTCCAAAGCCAGGGGTTTTGGAAAATCACCTTCTTGAAAGTCGTAATAGCCTCCCAGCTTTTCTAAGCCAAGCTTTAAGTCTCGCTCCAGCACATTGGGATTCATCTTGGCTTCTCTCTGAAAGATGTTTTGAAAGTTTTCAAGCAATTCTTCTTTTTTGGGAACCCGATCTTTTTGAACAAACTTATAGAACTTCTCGAGAGCTTCATGAACGGCCGAACCCACAACGAGGCTGGCCGAAGCCGGAAAGGGAATTCGCAATTCATAGGTAAACCAATAAGAAAGAGGGCAGCGTTCGTATTTTTCAAGCTGTGTATACGAAAGCCGCAGCCCCTTCTCCCCGCGAGGCTTCTTTAAAAGCTTCTTTCGTTCCGTTCTCTCAAAAGGGGGAGACAAAACTTCTCTTGCCATTTCCGCGGCTGACTCTGGCGCCAATTCAATCCATTCAAGCGCCGCTGGATCGCTAAAGCGCTCTTGAATGTCTTTACTCAAAAAGAGGCTGGGCTTCGTCCCCTTCTTTTGAACGCTTGTTAGATAAAGTTCTTTTTTGGCCCGAGTCATGCCCACATATAAGAGACGTCGTTCCTCTTCGAGATGACTTTCTTTGGTGGGAGCTTTTTCTTTGCGCAGTTCATCTGGAATCGACCAAGTCTTAGGTCGAAAAATGCCCGGAAATCGTCTGCCCACTAACGAAAGAATAAAAACATAGTCAAACTCCAAGCCTTTACTTGCATGAACCGAAAGCACTTTTGCGCTTTCTTCATCGAGTTCTAAGCTGGAGTCTTCATTATTGAGTTGGGTGTCGTGCCGTGAAATGGAATCCAGTAAAGGAAAAATGGCTTTGAGTTCGCGCTCGTTTTGAACGGACTCCCACTGGCTGACTTGATTTTGAAATTGAGCGACTTGTCTTAGCGAGCTCTCATCATTTTCTAAAAGATAAGGCACGACTTCCGTTTGTTCATAAAAGCGAATGAGAATTTCAGAACAGCTCTTTCGGTTCGCTGTGACATAGAGCTCTTTGTAGAGCTCTAGAAATTTTTTAAGCCTTTCTTTGCTTTCGGCGCTGAAGGGGCTGTCGTCGACATTTTCCAAACAGTCTATATAAGAATGAGATTCTCTTTTGGCCCACTGGCAGAAGTGGTAGATCTCGTCGGCCGCCATTCGAACAAAGGAGCTATCGAGTAATCTTAAAAAGGCCACGGAATCTTGGCTATCCATCAAGAGTTTTAAGAAGGCGAGAATGTCTTGAATAATTTCTTGTTGAAACAAGCTTTCAGTAGCCAAAGCTTGAACCGGAATTTTTCTTTTCTTGGCTTCCAATAAAAAAGCTCCGGCATGATTATGGGCTCGAACCAAAACGCCAATGCTCTTAGGCGGAACCCCCTCCTCAATCAGTCGCGCAATTTTTTCAGCCACCCAACGGGCTTCTTGCTCAAAAGAGTGGGCTTGTAAAATGCGAACAGGACTTCGCTCTTTGGACAGCGAGACGATTTTTTTGTTGGGCTGAAAGCGATGTTCTCCGTTGGCTTGAATGAGTGCCGTGGACGCTGAAACTACGGCGGGCGAGAGTCGATAACTTTCATTGAGAGCGATGACTTGAGTTTTGGGGAACTGGTCCTGAAAAAATTGAAAAGCCGAATACGAAGCACCC
>Ga0114931_10007054_pt1 | contig 13767 bp, 13 predicted proteins | sample 2SBtaG_FD_89579 | JGI IMG/M metagenome (GOLD analysis project Ga0114931, IMG submission 89579) | Deep subsurface microbial communities from Kolumbo volcano to uncover new lineages of life (NeLLi) - 2SBTROV14_V59a metaG | ecosystem: Environmental > Aquatic > Marine > Volcanic | place: Kolumbo...
TTGACAGGGAAATTGTGAGAGACTATATCCAGTTAATTTGGAGTTAGCAAATCATAACTCGCATAAGTCACACAACACCAGTTACAACAAGCGATGATGTCGTGGATGTTTGAGGACGTCGGAGCCCTTTAAGAATCGACTCAATGACATCCTCAAACACCAGAATTGGCATTTGGGGTTCGAATCCCTACAGGTGTGCTTGATGGATGGTCCGGCGAAATCAGGGCGAAATCAGAACCCGACCCCGAGTGCCATTCCGCCAAGGCGTGCCAGGATGATTGTGCGGGGCCGTATGGGAACAACCTGTCCAAACAAAATTCGGGTGCAACGCAGGCAGCTGAAAGCTCCCACGGTTCAGTGTGGATTCGACGGGCCGAATTGCACGGCGAATTCAGACCAGACATGACCCTGTCAGGTGGGTCTCGTAACCCTGTTTGACCAATGCCAGTCATGGGCGAGAGTGCCGGAATTCGATGGAAATTGATGTTAAATAACCAAAAAAGGTATAGATTGTCATAATTTTTTACTATTTCTAAATGCGTGACCTTTCCGGCAAAAAATTGATGATTGCCTGTGGTGGGACCGGGGGACATTTGTTTCCGGGGATTGCCGTTGCCGAGGCGTGGAAAAAGCGGGGCGGAGATGTGTTGTTGTTGATCTCCGAAAAGCAGATCGATGCGCTGGCGTCAGAGGGCTATGATGAATTGCGTTTTGAGAAGATGCCCTCCATGGCGATGCCAGGATTATTTTCTCCGAAGATGCCCGGATTTTTGGTGGCATTTTTGAAAGCCTTGTGGCAGTGCAGGAGGTTGTTGAAAAGCTTTTCGGTGGATGTTGTTTTGGGAATGGGAGGATTTACGTCAACGGCTCCACTGTTGGCGGGGCGACTGAGTGGTCGTCCCACCTTCGTTCACGAGGCAAACTCCATTCCGGGGCGGGCCAACCGATTGAATGCCCGCTTCGCCAGCGCGGTATTGATCGGGTTTGAAGTTTGCGCTTCTCACTTTGCTTCTCGAAAGCGGATCAAGGTCGTCGGGACACCCCTCCGGCTTTCCGTGGTTCAAAAACCCTCCCGCAGCGAGGGCGAAAGCTATTTCGGGCTGCGCTCCGACAAAAAGACGCTGATGGTCATGGGTGGGAGTCAGGGGGCTCACCGGATTAACCAACTGGTGGCCGCGGGGCTTCCTGAATTTGAACAGGCCTGGATTCAGATCCTGCATCTCAGTGGACCGCAGGATTACGAAATGGTGAATGCAGCCTACGAAAAAAACCCGGAAATCGGAGTTCTTTGGGATTTCTGTTCCGAAGTTCAGTTTGCCTGGGCCGCCGCGGATTTGGCGATTTGCCGATCCGGAGCTTCGTCGTTGACGGAGGCCGCCTATTACGGTGTCCCGTCTGTCTTGATCCCCTACCCTTTTGCCGCTGACGATCACCAGACGAGCAACGCCGAAATTTTCTCCCTGCCCGGAGCGGCGGAATTGTGGAAGCAGGAGGAGATTCGGGAAGATGAATTTGCCGGGCGGATCATGGAGCTTTTAAGGGACGACGAGAAGCTGAAAAAAATGAGAGCCACCATGAGTGGGATGACGGTGGCGGATGCTTCCGACAAGGTTTGTGATGTCATGGAAAAGATGGTGTGAAAGAGATGCGGGAGGACAGAGGAGACGGACAGCAGATAATGAGTGAACCCTGTGCAGAATGGGCGGAAAGATTTTCGCCGCAAGAGAATGGAGACCCGCTGCGAATTCATTTGATCGGAGTGGCGGGATCCGGGATGAGTGGATTGGCCGCCCTGTTCATCAGCTTGGGACATCGGGTTTCCGGCTCGGATAAAGTGACCACCTCGGAAACCATGAGACTGGAATCAGTCGGCCTCGCTTTCTCCAGTCCTCATTCCGCGGACGCGGTGGCGGACGCGGATGTGGTGGTGTATTCATCGGCTGTGAAAGCGGGGAACGCCGCCTATGATGGAGCGGTGGCCCGGGGGCTTCCCTTGTTACGGAGGGCCGAAGCACTTTCAGCGATCATGCAGGGACGAAAGGGCATCGTGGTGGCGGGAACTCATGGTAAAACGACCACATCAGCTTTGGTGGCCCATGTGTTGAGGGTTGGAGGAAAATACCCGTCCCACTACGTCGGTGCGGAAATACCCATTCTCGGAACGAACGCGCACTGGGACGCGAGGGGTGAGTATTTTGTGGCAGAGGGGGATGAAAGTGACGGGACTTTGGTGAATTTTCATCCCGAGCACGCCATTTTGCTCAATGTCGAGGCCGAACATCTCGATTTTTACACCAGAGGGATTAACCAGATTTGCGATGTATTCAGTCAATTTTGCGACCAGACAGCAGGCAAGATTTTTTATTGTGGAGACGATTCCCAAGCGATCCGGATATGTGATGGCCGAGAGAACGCCGTGAGCTACGGGCACCAGGAAGGGAACGATTATGTGGCTGCTGATTTGTCGCCCAAAGCAGCCGGAACCGAGTTTACCGTGGTGCGGGAGAGTGTGGAAATGGGGCGGGTACGCCTCGGGATTCCGGGGCGGCACAATGTGTTGAATGCTCTTGCTGCAATTGCGTTGGCGACAGAATTGGGAGTTGCCTTTGATCGAATTGACGAGGCTCTCGCCAGCTTTCGTGGAGCCAAACGTCGTTTTGAATTCAAGCGGCAGAATACCTTTGTTACCATCGTGGATGATTACGGGCATCACCCGACGGAAATCGCAGCCACAATCCAGACGGCGCGGTCACAACACGCAGGAAGATTGATCTGTCTGTTTCAACCGCATCGCTTCACTCGAACGCAGCGGTTGAGCAAAGAGTTTGGAGCGTGTTTCGACGGGATTAACGAACTCTGGGTCACCGACATTTATCCGGCCAGCGAAAAGCCGATTCCCGGAATTACGGGCGAGACCATCGTAGATGCGGTGAGAACACGCGGGGAGGTCGAGAGGGTGTTTTCTCACCCGGACCTGACCACTTTGCATTTTGCAATCGGGAACAATCTGGAGCCCGGTGATTGGGTGATGACTCTTGGCGCCGGGAATATCCACGAGGTGGGAACCCGCCTGGCAAATCATCTCGCCACCCTGGATCAACTGCGGGAGATGCTTGCCGAAGAAGAAGGAGTGGTCAAGCTTTACGAACCGATGCGCCGACACACCACCATCAAAGTGGGCGGGCCGGCCCAATTCTGGGTGGACCCGACGACCATCGCCGGACTGGCCCGCGTGGTCAAATACTGTTGCGACAGGGGAATTCCACTTCGGGTCATCGGTCGCGGATCGAATCTGCTGGTGAGAGATGGTGGAATTTCCGGTGTCGTGGTGAACCCGGTTCGGGGTGAATTTTCCGATTTGCACACAGATGGCGACACCATTCGGGCGGGAGCCGGAGTGAGATTGAAAGCCCTGGTCGCCGCGGCCCAGTCTGCCGGGCTTGGTGGATTGGAGTGGATGGAAGGGGTGCCCGGGAATGTCGGCGGAAGTCTGCGGATGAATGCCGGGGCGATGGGTGGTGAGACTTTCGATCACGTGGTCAGTGTGGCCATGATCGATGGAGAAGGAAGAGTGATCGAAAAGACGGCTTCCGAAATTCAGGCATACTATCGAAACGTACCCGAACTGGCTCACAATATCGCCGTGTCGGCTGTTTTTCGGGGAACACCCGAGGCGGACGCATCCATCGCGGAGAAGATCGCGGCATCGAAGGAGAAAAGGAGAACTTCACAGCCGGTGGCGGCCAGCGCGGGTTGCATTTTCAAGAACCCGGGAGAAATCGGGGCGGGACAACTGGTGGAAGAATTGAATTTGAAACAGGCCCAGGTCGGAAACGCTGCTGTCAGCGAGGTGCATGGGAATTTTATCGTCAACAAAAACGGCCAGGCCACGGCCCGGGAGGTGCTCGATCTGATTGCCCATATCAGGCGGAAAGCCCGGGAAGACCGAGGTATCGAACTGGAAACTGAAGTCCAGATCATCGGACAGGATGAGCCTGTCTAGCCATTTTCCCCTCCAAACCCAAACGCTATATCCAACCCAACGAACCCAATGAACAATCCGTTTTCAGCCAGTCAAAAGAACCCGAAGACAAAGGTCGAAACAGCGATTCCACCAAATGAGGAATCGGAAGATTCCCCGGAGGTGTCCTCCAATGAGCCGTCTCGCAACACACCCCATCACGATGTTCCGGCATCGGGCGTTCCATCGGAAGGCGCCGATCCCGAAACTACGCAGCCCAATGCTGCGCCTTTGACCATGGAAGAAGTCAGTTGTCGAAGTTGCCGATTTTTTCAGTTTGAAGGAGAGAAGCGAAGCGATGTGCTGAATGGCGAATGTCGCCGACTGGCCCCGTCACCTGGTCGGGACTCAGTTGCGGCATGGCCTTCGGTGGAGTGGAACTCATGGTGCGGCGAATGGTCACAGGGTGTCAGTCATGAAGAAATGGTGCGCATGGCCCGCGCCATGGCGGAAAAAACTGAGGATGATACCGTCGGAGTGGAACCCGGACTGGTGGAAGGCTCTGGTGAAAATTTTGCATAGGCGGAGCCAGAGACTCCGCAGGTCAGAGACTGAGCAGCCTCTCCCGCGCCTCCTGAAAATAAGAGGGGTCCAGTTCAAAGCCGATAAAACGGCTCGCCCCGTAGTCACCGGCCGCTGTAGCTGAGTGCCCGATTCCCATAAAAGGATCCAGCATCACCAGATCGTCCGGTGCTTTGCCATGAAGCAGGAGGCACTTTCGGGCCAGTTCAACAGGGAAAGTGGCCGGGTGAGGTCGTTCTTTTTTTCGGGATTGAATTGTCTTGTAGGGAATGAACCAGTTGTTTCCCCGACAGCGTTTGTCCTGTCCGTTGGTGTGGCCCCATCGCTTGATGTTGCTTTTGTGAACATAGGGAACACCGACGGCTTTTCGATCCACTTCCACCCTACCGGTTTTGGTGAAATGAAATACAAATTCATGACAATCATTGATAAATCGTTTGGAATTCAACGGTTTAAAATGTCCGGCGGACACGGGCTCGCCGTGTAAAGGTTCCACGGTGATGGATTTGATCCAGTGAATCGTGTTTTGAAGATGAAACAAGTCGCGGAGAGTCAGTGCGACTTCATGAGGAATCCAGGGGTCTGCCGGGACCGAGCCTATATTGAGAAAAAGCGCCCCATCAGATCGGAGTACCCGTTTCACTTCCGAAGCCCACTCCCGCGTCCACTGAAGATAGTCTTCTGAACTGAGCTTGTCTTGGTAGGTGCCATACTGAATTCCCAGGTTATAGGGCGGAGAGGTGACGACGAGGTCCACCGACTCGGCTTCCAGTTGTTCCATGCCTTCCACACAATCCCCCAGATGCAGGGCAAAGTCCGTCCGATAATTCTGCTTCTCGTCGAAGCCAGGCAAAAAACTGGAAGAATCCGGCATGGGTTACAGCAAGGTTGCGTGGGCTCGGGACACTGTTTCTTTCAGCAGTTGAATACCCTCATTCATACTTTGATGAAGATCGCGCCCCCCGCGATCCAGTTGGATAATTTCATCGAATCGCGAAGCCAATTCAAGCCCAGCTTCCTCGTGAACGCCACAGAATGCCACGATTTTTTTCCCATATTTCGCTGCCAGCCTGGCCATCTCCGCGGGTGCCTTCCCTTGCGGAGTCTGGCTGTCTATTTTTCCTTCCCCTGTGATAATGAAGTCGGCCCACTTTACCTGCGCCTCCAGATCAAGAATTTCCGCCAGGAGATCAAAACCGGGAGTCAACTTGCTCCGGAGGAAAACGAGACAGCCGAACCCCAGCCCGCCCGCCGCTCCGGAGCCGGGTTGGCTTGCCGCGTCTTCCCCTGCTTCTCCCAGGAGGGAGACCAAATGTTCCAGACGTTTTTCATGCCGCGAAAAGGCGGATTTCGAAATCCCTTTTTGGGCTCCGTAAATTCGAGTGCAACCGTTGACGCCGAGCAATGGATTGGTGACATCACAGGCCACGGTTACCAAAGGGAACTCTTCGATCTCGGCTGGCGGGACGATGGACTCGGCATCCAGCAATTTCTCCGGGATGGCGGCAATCGGGTCGCCATGCGAATCCAAAAAGCGATATCCCAGTGCCAGGGCCATTCCTGTTCCGCCTTCGTTGGTGGCACTTCCCCCGATCCCCAGCAAAATATGTTTCACTCCCAAATCCTGCGCCCGTTTCATCAACTCTCCGGTACCGAAGCTGGAGGCGGAAAACGGGTTGTTGGTTCGGTTTTGAAGTCGCCCCATGCCGGACGCCTCCGCCATCTCGATCACAGCCGTTCTGCCATCGTCAATGGTTCCGAATCCAGCCCTGACTCGGTCACCCAACGGACCGCTGACCTCGAACTGCCTCCACTTTCCCAGTTTGGCCTGGGTGATGACGGAGGCCATCCCCTCACCTCCATCGGCAATGGGAACGCAACGGATTTGATGAGGGCAACCGGCCTTTCCCATTTCCAATCCACCTCGAATGGCCTGGCAGGCTTCCGCCGCGGTCATCGATCCTTTGAATTTGTCGCTGGCGACCAGGATCTTCATGTTCAGCTTCTCTGTTTTTCCCGAATCTCGATCAGCTTTTTCATGACGAGTTCGATATCCCCGGACCAGTTTCCCGTTCCGAAGGCGTCGTGCAGGGTTCGGTAGAGGGAATACAACTCCTGATAGACAGCCCGGTTTTCGGGGATCGGTTGATACACATACTCCCTCATCCGGCAACAGGAAGCCTGGGCTTCTGAGATGGTGATGCTTCCGCCGGCGACAGCCCCGAAAATAGCAGCACCCAAAGCGCAGGTCTGCTCGCTGGCGGCCACCTTGAGAGGTCTTCCCAGAATGTCGGCGTAAATCTGCATCAACATTTCGCTTTTCAGGGAGAGTCCCCCGGTGGTGATGACTTCGTCGATGCGGACACCGTAGGCTTCCATCCGTTCGATGATGGTCAAGGCGCCGAAAGCAGTAGCTTCGATCAAGGCGCGATAAATTTCATGGGCTTTGGTGTGCAGAGTCTGGCCCAGTATCAATCCCGACAAACGAACATCAACGAGCACCGTTCTATTTCCATTGTTCCAATCAAGCGCCAGAAGGCCAGTGGCGCCCGGCTTCATTCCGGCGAATTCTTTTTCCATGGATTCGAATTTTTCATTCTGAGAAGCTCCATAGGAATCCGGAACCAGATTGTGCACAAGCCAGAGGAAAATATCACCCACCGCGGACTGACCCGCTTCGATCCCGTAAAAGCCGGGAAGAACGGATCCCTCCACGATCCCACAGACACCGGGAATGTCGGCCAGTTCCTTTTCGCCGGGAAACACAGCGATGTCACAAGTGCTGGTTCCCAGTATTTTGACCAGTGACCCCTCCCTGACACCTGCGCCAACGGCGCCCATGTGAGCGTCAAAGGCGCCCACGGAAATGGCAATGCCGGGAGGCAGCCCCAGCTTTTCCGCCCATTCCTCACAGAGCCCACCGGCCCTGACGCCGGCTGGCTCAGCCTTTTGGTAGAGCCGCCCCCTCAGTTCGCCAAGCCGGGGATCGAGACTGCTGAGGAATTCTTCGTCCGGCAGACCGCCCCATTCTTCACAGTAGATCGCCTTGTGTCCCGCGGAGCAGACACCTCGCGGCATTCTTTCCGGGACGCTGTTTCCGGTTAAAATGGCGGGAATCCAGTCGCAATGCTCAACCCACGAGTAAGCTGCCTGAAATACGTCGGGATCAACACGGGCACAGTGCAGAATTTTGCTCCACCACCATTCACTGGAATACGTTCCCCCGCATTTTGTCAGGTATTCGGGTCGAATCTCCGCCGCTTTTTGAGTGATTTCAGCAGCTTCCTCGTGGGACGTGTGATCTTTCCACAGCCAGACCATGGCATTCAAATGATCTTGAAACTCCGGCAAAAGACCGAGTGGAACGCCGTCCTTGTTCAGGGGAATAGGAGTGCTCCCGGTAGTGTCGATTCCAATTCCAAGGATTTCCCGCACATCAAACCCCGGACGGTTTTTCCGAGCCTGTTCGATTGCGCCAGGAATGATGGCGGACATCCCATCGAGATAATCCCGCGGGTTCTGTCTGGCCACATTGGGGTCAGCAGGGTCTGTCAGTATGCCGTGTTCCCCGCTCGGATAAGGGAATACCAGTGAGCCGAGTTCTTCGCCCGTGTCTAAATCCACCAATAACGAGCGGCACGAATTCGTTCCGTAGTCTAATCCGATTGCGTATCTGTTCATCCTGAACTGTTTCGGTCGATTCCCATCGATTGAGATTGAGCTTACCTGCCGCTCCGATGAGACTTATCGCAAATTTTACTATCCTGCACGAAAGATTTCGCTAAATTTCTCTCTGATGGAAATCACGATCTCCGACATTCCCGAGGAAGGACTGCATCTCAATGGGATCCTGCCCGTCGAGATTTTTCAGTTGGATCCCCGGGACAGCATTCGATCCGGAGGACCAGCGGAATATCAGGTCGATATCTACGCCTTTGACGAGGTGATTGCCTTTTCCGGTTCTCTGAGAGGCCCCTTTCTGCTGCAGTGTGGACTTTGTCTCGATTACTTTGAGTATGACGCAAATTTCCCGTCCTGGACAGCGGAACTCGACCTGGAAATCGGACAGAGTGGATTTGAATTGGAGCAAATTATCAGGGAAGACTTTTTGCTGAATCTCCCGTCCCATCCAAGATGCGATCGGGAGGGAGGACGGAAAAATTGCAGCAAGGCGCAGTTTTTGGAACGCAAGGACGGAGAGGCGCCCCTGGAAAATTCCAGTCAGGACAACAGGGCCGTGTGGCGGGCATTGGACGACTGGAAATAACCGGAAAAAATCATCGCTGGCTCCAATAGGTTTCGAACCTGTTTTTCATAAACCATTCCAGTGTCCAGACTTCGTCGCTCAAATAGTGACGAGCAAGGGATTCGGGAACGAGATAGATTTCCGCCCGGACCGGAGAACCTGCTTCGGGTAAAACAAGCACGGATTCCCTGGTGTAAAAGTCATCTTCGTAAGCGTCGAGTCGTGCCAGCGACTGTTCATCCACGTCAAAAATGAGTGATCCGACCGCCGGAGTGCGTGCATGATCGCTCTTTACGATACCGGGAAAGTCCCTGTTCCTGACCCGAAAAATTGCATGTCCGGGCAGTTCAGCGGGCTCAGATTTCCAATCGCCACGGCCCGTGACCGTGTCCAGAATTTCAGGAACGAGAAGGGTGCCGTAAACAAACAGATTCATCTTTGTGATGGAAATTGGTCGAGGCACGCTTGATCTTTTCGTGAAACTCACTCACAATGGCGCTTGTGTCGAGATCGTCATTCATGGTTCGGTTTTTCTGCTTCCTGGCATGGTTGCTCCTGTTGGCGATGGCCAATTGCGCTTGCTCCATTTTGAGGAAGGATCTGATGGGAAAACAGAAGCGCCAAAAGAGATTTCAAAAAATAAAAAGTGAATTTGATGCCATGCCGGTGCGCCTGCCGCTGGGGACGGTACATTTGGTTCATCCCGACGGACAGTTTGTCTTAATCAAATCATCGCAAAACTTTTCACCCGACCCTGGAACGGAGATTACCACATTCGGCCCTGACGGACGCGAGAGCGGACAACTCAAAGTGGGTTCCGCCCGAAAGGCGAACTTCATTACCGCTGACATTGTATCAGGAACCCCGAAGCAGGGCGACCGGGCCATCATGAACTACCTCCCACCGAAACCATCTTCCGACCAGGCCGGAGGCGAAGCGGCTCAGGTGCTGGAGTGACCCAATCCGGGAAGAATTCCTCAGCCGGATTGCCCGGGGCATTCAAGCGCCCAGACTGACATCGAGAACGATTTCTTTTCCTTTCCATTTGAGCCTGACTTTGGCGCCGGCCTCATTGCCGAAGGCCTGGAAAGCTGCCTCTTCGAGATAGGGAACCAAAGCGGCCCGAAGACCCCGTGCCCCGGTTTCCCGGCGAACAGCGGCTTCGATGGTGTGATCGATAACCGCTTTGTCTATCTCCAACTCAACCTTTTCGCTCTCAAACTCCCGGTAATAGGACTGCAAGACGGTGTCCTCGAGGATCTGGCGCAAGACATCTTTTTCCAACGGCTGAAAGGGCACCAGTCTGGAAAAACGACCGAGTAATTCGGGAAGGATACCGTAGTTTGAGAAAGCTTTGGTGTTCTCCAATAGCTCCGATCCGATCCGGGCAATTAATGAGTCATCCCGCTCCGGTGAAACGGTCGCCCCGAACCCGATCCTCGGAGAACCGGAAATCAGATCAGCGGTTTCTTTCAGACCACTGAATGCCCCACAGGCAATGAACATGACATTTTGAAGAGGGAGTATCATGCGCTGTCCCATCCCACTGTAGCCGAAGTCGGTTGGAAAGGGTGAACTCTGCCCGGAAAGCAGATTCAGCAAGCTGCGTTGCACCCCAAATCCACTGACATCTTTCGTAGTGCCCTCCCCTGCAAACCGGGCGGATGAACGGCTCGCAGCGAGCTTGTCAAATTCATCCAGACAAACCACTCCACAACTGGCCCAGCCTCGATCCTGCCCCGCCGCCTCGTAGAGTTCGGACAGCAGCATCAGGATGTCGTCTCCAACATAACCCGTTTCCGAGCAGCGGGTCACATCCGCCACCACGGTTGGAACACCCAGGATTTCCCGAAAGAGCAATTCTGTCAGATAGGTCTTCCCTGAACCTGTCGCTCCCAGAAACAAATAATTTTCCCGGAGATATCTTTCATTGGCATGGGCATTCTCCAGAAATTCCCGTCGCAACCGCTGCATGTGTCTATAGGCCAGAACAGCGCCCGCCCGTCGAGCGTATTCCTGGCCGCGGTAGCCCAAATCCAGAAGTTTCTCGTCTACCTTACGAGGTGTGATCTGGGGCATCGGAGCCAGCCGATCCGCCACACCTTTCCTTTCGGCGGAACTGAGTTCGCCGCCTTCTTCGTCGATCAAATCAGACTCTCCGGCACCTCCCCATGACTCAATTCGATCCTCGATGGCGGCGGAGGAAAAAAACGGATCATCCCGATCGGTTTCAAACAGGCTGATATCGTCGTCCATTTCGCCGCCAGCAGCGAATGGCTTGGGTAATGGAAGAGGGTCTTGATCACTGTTGGACACGCTGTCAACAAAACCACTTTTTGAGTTTTCCGCAAATGACAAGACGGACGATTTCGGGTTCCAAAATTCGATTGACCGGGAGCCCTTACCGCTCTGAAACGTCACGGACATCGCTGAAAATTCCCTAAAAGCGCAGATTGCAAAACACGTTCCGTTCCTCCAACTTCTCCGATGCTGAATTTTCTGTTTACCGGGCGATCCACTCCCTTATTTTTCCCTTTGCTCGCTTCGGCTCTGTTGCTCTCATCCGCCTGTGAAAAGCAGGGACAAAAGGCGGGAAAATCGACAGACGGGAACAAGGCTGAAGTCATTCAGGATTGGCCCATTTACCGGGGGGACGCGGAGTTGCAGGGAGTCAGTCGCGAGGATCTGGCACCGCCATTGAAAATTGCCTGGTCCTTTGAACCTCCTCTGGAAAAGGGACAAAAACGTCGTCCTTCCATCGAGGCGACTCCGGTCGCGGCCAATGGACGGGTTTTTGTGGGGAGCGAAGATGGAAACTTTTACGCCCTCCACATCAGCTATGGCACTCCCATTTGGAAATTCAAAGCGGATGGCCCCATCATTGCTCCCGGAGCCGTCTTTGGAGATCAAGTATTTTTCGGTGACACCCACGGTTTTGTCTACGGCCTGAACATAGCTGACGGCTCCGAGCTGTGGCGATTTGAGACGGATGGAAAAATCGAAGGCGGAATCAATGCCCTGCAATCCTCTGGCGGTCAGTGGCATCTTTTTGTGGGGAGTTACGATTACTTCATCTATTGCCTCAACGCGGCGGATGGTTCGTTGATCTGGAAAAAAGAGACCGGAAACTACCTTGTTTCAACACCCTCGATCATCAACTCCGGTGGGCAGCAGGCGCTGTCCTTTGGTGGTTGCGACGGGATGCTGCATATTCTTCCAGCCAACGGGAAAGGGCAAGCCCGGGAAATCGATGTGGGCACCTACATCGCGAATTCATCTTGTGTTCGCGATGGCATTTGCTATGTGGCCGATAACGGTGGGGAGGTGATGGCTATTGACGTGGCCACAGGTGAAACGGCCTGGAAGACGACCACGGAGGCCCAGTACACCGCGTCTCCCGCCGTCGGGGAAAAACACCTTTACGTTGCCGGACCGGACAAGCGCCTCGTCGCCTTTGACCGGGTGATGGGCGAAGAAGTCTGGGCATTCCAGGCGCCGCGAGCTTTAGACAGTTCGCCGGTCATTTGTCCCAGTGCCATCTGGCAGGGTGGGCTGGACGGGCGACTCTATGCGATTGACCCGAAGACCGGCAAGGAGCTTTGGAATTTTGAACTCGGCGCCAAGATCAAGGCATCCCCGGCCATCTCGAGAAAGTTCATGATTATCTGCGGTCAGGACGGTGTGGTGTATGGGTTTACGGAGGCGAAAAAGTAGACGGCCGTTCAATCAGAAATTACCGGGTGGCTGTTGGACGACGGTTCCAATTATGGCGAAAAACCACCTCAGCGAAAAATCATTCTCTCAAATGACATCAGAACCAACGAATCACTCAACACGACGCGGCTTTGTCAAAGGCATGGGCGCGACCACACTCGGCGCCTGTCTCTTTCCGGAAATCATCCCCGCGACCGCCGAGGCCAAAAAAGCCACCATCGGAGAAGCGATGAAGAATCCGATCTGTGTCTTCAATAAACCCCTTCAGCATCTGTCCTACGATGAACAGGCCGCTCTGGTGGCTGAAATCGGATTTGTCGGTATTGAAGGCACGGTCCGCCCCGGTGGACATGTGGAGCCGGATAAGGTTGAGCGGGATTTGCCCAGACAAATAGAAGCCCTCAAAAAACAGGGAATGGAAATGACTCTGATGACCACCGATGTCAACCACATCGACGATCCCGTGAACCGGAAGGTGCTCGAGACAGCCGCCCGGCTCGGTGTGAAACGTTTTCGAATGCGTCCCTACAAATACGACTACGCCCAAGGCATACCGGAACAAATCGAATCCTTCCGCAAACCTTACCGGGAACTGGTCAAATTCTGCGCTGATCTCAACATCCGTCCTCTCTATCAGAATCATTCCGGCGCCAAGTATTTCGGCGCTTCAATCTGGGATCTCTACCTCTTGATGAAAGAGGAGCCGTTGAGTCAAGTCGGCATGTGTTTCGATATACGCCACGCCACCGTCGAAGGCGGGCTCAGCTGGCCCACCCAGTTCTATTTGATGGAGCCCTATTTTAATATGGTTTATTGCAAGGACTTTGAATGGGATAAAAAGACTCGCCAACCTCGCAATGTTCCTCTCGGCGCCGGGATGGTGGACTACCCCAGGTTTCTTTCCATGCTGATAAAAATTAACTATGCGGGGCCAATTTCCCTTCACATGGAATACAAAGACCATCGCGACCCCACTTTGCAGAAGGAATCGATCGCCGCCATTCGTCGCGACTACAAGACCCTGACAAGGCTGATGGGAAACTGATTCCCTTGCTGAGTCATTTGAATTTGTCCACAGTCTCTCAAGAGACCGTGGATCAACGTTAAAACTGAAAACCAAAACGAAATTAACATGGAGATTGCGGCTTCGCCGAAAGGGGGTAAAAACCGACCGTTCCGGCTGCGGCCCTTTTGTTCGCTGGCTTCGTTGCGCGTCGGTCGCGGGGGAAACCCCGCTTCCTCCTTGCGCCTCGCCAACCCACAA
>Ga0114931_10007055_pt1 | contig 13767 bp, 13 predicted proteins | sample 2SBtaG_FD_89579 | JGI IMG/M metagenome (GOLD analysis project Ga0114931, IMG submission 89579) | Deep subsurface microbial communities from Kolumbo volcano to uncover new lineages of life (NeLLi) - 2SBTROV14_V59a metaG | ecosystem: Environmental > Aquatic > Marine > Volcanic | place: Kolumbo...
CTGCCGATGTGGCGGTGTAATCGGGGCCAGAACGCGGGCATGGCACGGGATTTGTCCCAGGCGCCGCACGTCGCAGCGGAAGGCGACGCGGGCACACTGTAGACGGCCGTCTCACTCCCCCAAGAACAACCGCCCGCGCGGCTTCGCGCGTGCGGCGCCAAACTTTTTTCCTTCCCAAAGCGGTTGCGTACGCTTCACGCTGCGCGGATTTCTTGCCACAGTTTTGCGTTTCACGCTGCGCGGATGGGTGATGATTTTGGGTAGCCCAGACAAGCCCGTAGGGTTGTCTTGCGTGGCGAAGCCACAAGAGGGGGCGCGGTGGGCGGCGTCCTGCATTGCGGTCGGCGATCTTTGGCGGCCGGCGGCGGTTGGTGGTTGCGGTTACGGTTACGGGCGGGGCAAGCATCGGAGCCGTTTTTACGATCTCTTGTGCCTGACGGCAAGCAAGACAACAAGAAAGTCTGGCTGTCCGTTTCGGTGCCTTACGGTACTAAGACAGCAAGAACGTCTGGGCTGCTCGCGGAACAGTTGAAAGGAGTGTCGCCGGGCGAGGTTTTGGGCCTCGCCCGGCGGCAATGGAACGGCGAGGGGATTTGCGTGCCGAGTCAGGCGACCAGTCGCATGCGAGGCTGCGAATGTTGAACGCCGGCGATAAATTCTTCGACGACTCTGAGGTCCAGAGCCGAGGCGGAATCGGCCTCGGGATGGAACTGCGTGCCGATGGCGAACCAATCGGAATGCGTGCTTTCGATGGCCTCGATTACGCCGTCAGGGCAACGTGCGGCGACCATGAAGCCCGGAGCCAGTTCGTCGACGGCCATGTGATGAAAGCTGTTCACGCGAATTTCGCCGTCGCCGTAGACGCGCTCCATCAGCGACCCCGGTACGACATCGAGTGCGTGGCGATGACCGGGATCGATCGAATCGGCGTGGGGCAGCGCGGTCGGCATGTCTTCAGGAATATGAAGCGACAGATTGCCACCCTGAATGACGTTCAACAGTTGCATTCCCGCCCCAATGCCATAGACCGGCGCCCTTCGTTCGGCGATCAGTCCGACCAGCATGCGGTCGAAGTCTTCACGGCGTTGATCGATCAGGCGCATCGCCGGATGTAGCATGAATCCGTCGCGCCGGCAATCGAGATCACCTCCGCCGACCAGCATCATGCCGTCGACCATATCGAGCAAACGCGATGTGTCGTCGGCGTTTCCACAGGCTGGAAAAATGACCGGAATCCCACCGGCACGCATCACGGCGTCGTGGTAACCGGCTTGAAGGTAGGAGAAAGCGGGCGAATCATTTCGCCTTGGTCGGTAGTCAGCATTCAAACCAATGACGGGTTTCGACGACATGGCTTCTTACTCCTGTTGGAATACGTCGTGTATTCCATGAACGATCATCGTGACGTGAACCGCGCAAGGCACGTGCCCGGCGGGGTCCAGGCTATTGGTCATCGCCCGACCATGGCAGGTGCCTCAAATTCCCATTCCGGCTTCGATGACGCGTCGATGTCCGTCTCGTCGTCGGGCAGCATCGACCAGTCCACGGGAACTGGCCTGCTTCACCCTCCTTGATACGGTCAGCGACCCGCCATCTTGGGCCTGGAAGCGATTTTGAACACACCTTCCGAGACGCCGGAGAAGTGAACCGCCGCACGAAAAATAGGTGCTGCGCGCGGATCGAAGAGCCATGGGCTGTCTTCCCTGACGCCAAACCAACGTGAATACGAGTGGTCGAACAGCGACCCATCCCTGGGCACCCGCGTAGCGGGCGTGACGACCGCGGTCATTGCCGGACCAAGATCGTCCGCTTCCTACGCACAAAAAACAAACATTCTCGCCGTGATGTCACCCAAACCTAAAAGCAAGACGCACGCACTCTAAGCGCGGCCCCCACATTGAACAACCGAGACACGGTATTTTGCACATCCAACGACCACGGCCCCCCATATATTGCGTGCCATCAATGACATGCCAGCAGTGCAGGCGGAATGCCGCCACGTTTGTGGGACGATGCAAAAATCGGCTTATCCCGAAACAAGGCAAACGGTTACCGCTTAAGAATCGGCCGCATGAATTGGCCCCGAAAAAAGCCTCGCCAGAAAACGGGGAACCGCACTTCTCCCCGTGACGATTGCCTTCGCGCCGGCACGATGTGGCCCTACGGTGATCCACCGGCCCGCATCGAAGGCTTGTTGGCACGCCGAGGGGCATTTTTTTTACAGCCGATCAAGCCGGGGCGATCTTTCATTTTTCCCAAGCCACCACGGCCCCGATGCGGAGCGGAAGCGGATAGAAAAAGCGTCACGTCGCGAATGATCGACGCAATAGATCGTCATCACGCCGGCCGAAACGGTGCATTTTTCCGCAGTCCAAATCAACCAACGTGACCACCGCGGGGCTGAATAGATTGGCGTCGATCTTGTAGAAGTCGTGATCGTAAGCCTTGAAGATCTCGATAAACGGTCGGCCGAAGTCCGGCGACGCGCAACTGGGAATTTTCGGACCAAGCGTTTCAAGGTCAACTTCGCCGCCATGAAGCCACAGCACGACCTCGCCGCCGTAGAGCACCGCATCGTTGGTTCGCCCGATGGCGGTCAAATCGTCTGCCGCCACGGGGGGCAGCGGGGCAACTCCATATCCGCTGACAATCCGCCGCAGCGGAAATCCAAGTTCGGAGAGTTTGTGCAGCGCGGTCTCAACCGTGCGCGCAACCACCTGAATGGTTCCGGTCATGCTTGCCGTGGGAGCCACGATCAGGGTCAAGTTTCGAGGCGCGACGCGGCACGTTTCGGCCACGTACTTCAGCACGCCAGCCGGCGGCATGGTGTGCGTCTCCAGCACGCCGACGGCCGCTTCGTCCGACTCTTGATAGCCGATGCGCTCGAACAACGGTTCGATGGAGGCCAAAGCCCGCATCGGCCCCGAGCCCATGGCAAAGAACCCCTCGCGTTGGATTTGCCAGCCGGCGTACTGCGCGGCCATGCAACCGGCCACGGGGTGGTCCGTGGTTACCTCGACGGCGGGCATACCGGACCACGGGCCACCGGGCACCAATCGTACTTGACCAAGACCGGCCATGCAGATTTCCGCCACGCGCTGTCCGGCTTCGAGCCCCCCGACCGCCTCGATGCCCGCATCAATGAGCCGCGCGCCGGTCGTGGCATCGTGCAGCACCCGCAGGCGAAGCGTTTCGGCGTCGTGGACCAGGCGTTGGACCAACCGTGCGGCGTTTTGGTTTTTCGACATCCGTAACGTCTCGCCAGTGAGAAAGATCGGCCCCACGCCGACCGAGCGCTAATCATGTCAACTCACGCCTCACCCCGCAATGTCACGGCCGGAGCGAGCGGCGTTAGCTCCCGGCGACGCACCAATCGCATTCTGGCCGGCCGAAAAAATGCAGGTCGACTCGCCGAACGTGGCGGCTCGTTTACGCCAGCAAAAAAACCGCCGGAGGGCGCTTGGAAAAGTCGCGCCCTCCGGCGGCCGAATCGTTGGTCGCCCTGGTCCGAGGGGGGCATGCCTTCTTAGCCATGAACCGGCGCGTTGCCGAGCGCCTTGCGGGCGACGGAGACTTGGCCCGAATGAAGCCCTTCGTGCCACGCGGCAAGTTCAAAGACCGAGGCAATATCGGTCAAAAAGTCGGGCGTGCCTTCGGGTGCGGGCTTCAGCAGGTCTTCCTCGCTGAGCGCATCAAGTACGCTTAGCAGCGTCTTGCGGCGATCGCGCATGTAGTCGAGCACCTCGTCGGGCGAGGGATATTGCCCCGGATCGCTGACCGGCTGTGACCCCATGCCAAACTTTTCCTGGTAACCTTCTTTCCCCGCGACCTGCGAGCGATCGACCACGGAGATCATGAAATCGTCGACCACGCCCATGTGCCCGGCGAACCAGAGCGCGTGGTTCGCGTTTTCATGCACTTGGTGAGTCCACTGCTCTGGGGTTTCGAACGCCGCGAGCAGCTCTTCACTGTAGCCGCGTGACCGTTTGATCTGACCTTTCAAGCGTTGCTTGAGACTCATCGCAATTCTCCTGGGTTTCAACGATTTCAACCGCCGTCCGATTCACCCGTCGGAACGGTCAACGGGGCCCCGCTTTGTTTCAAGACCGCAAGCAGCCGGCTAAGATCCTCCGGGCGAAACGCTCGCTGGAGCTCCGCGCGCCACGCCAGATTGAAGCGTTCGGCCGCCGGCATCAGCACGTCGAAAATTTTGTTCGCCGTGTCACCCATCAGTACGCGCCCCGAACCGTCGAGACGAACATACCCGTTGCGGATGGCACGCTGAAAAACACCGTCGGTGTTGCCGTCGCCGACGACCGCGAGAAACGCAATCACCTCGTCGTGCGAGCACGGCGAGAGAGCCACCATGAAGAGCAAAGGCAGCTCGTCAATCGAGATGCCCAAGTGCTTCAGCGAGCTTTGATATTCCTGCCAGATTGCTTGAATCGCGCGACGCACCATCGCATCGAAGCAAGGCAAGCCGCCGCCGTGGATCGAGGCACTCATGAGAGCCCCTCCTGCACGTGCTGCAACATGCCGAGAAACAGCCGCACGTCCTCATCGCTGTAGCCGGTGAAGAATTCACGATGAATCCGCGCTTGAAGCGTCTGGACCACCGGCTCCAACGTAGCCAGCCGCTGCCGCCCAAGATCGGTCAAATGAATGCGCAACGAACGGCGGTCTCGTGGATCGGGCCGACGAACCACAAGTCCCGCCTTTTCAGCACGATCGAGCAGGCCGGTGATCGAGCTCGAATCGAGACAAACCTGCTTGCCCAAATTACATGGCTTCTGGCCGTCGGCCTGCCCCAGGCAAGTCAGTAAATAAAGCTGGGGTGGTGTAACGTCATGTTCGGCCAACGCCTCGGTATACATGCGGCTAATGCGTCGCATGGCAACCCCCAGGCTGAAGCAAAGCAGTTGGTCACGCTCGATCATGGCGCGTCGCCGGTCTCGCAGAAAATGCTTGCCGTAGGATTACTTGAATGCAAGTATCTTACAAATATGCAACTTGCCTTCAAGTGTCACTACCGATTTTTCTCGGTTTCTTCGCCGATCTAGCTGCTCGCTTCGTGGGTAGCCCGGCTAGCCAAAGCCTTGGGGGTGGGGGTGGTTTGACGTCGGCGGGGCCAGAGCGTAGAAACAATGCTTAACAGCCAGCGCGACGTGTTCGGCCTCGGACGAGAGGCCCTTGCAAAGAGGGCCTGCGAACCTGGTCAGGGGGTAACACCAGCAGCCATAAGTGGTTACCTTCTTGTGCATAGGGCCTCTCGTCAGGCGCCGAACCCCGTTTCAAACCGCTTGCGGCGTCGCTGGCGCCGGGCAAGTGAAGTTTCATGTCAGATCCCGCTGTGACTGAGCTCGAACCGGCATCCGCCTCAGGACATGCCGCCGCGCCCTATCTAGTCATCGCCCGGCGATATCGTCCGCAAAGCTTCGACGAGCTGGTTGGTCAAGAGCATATCGCTCAAGTGCTTGCCAATGCGATTCGTTCCGGGCGTGTGGGGCACGCCTATCTGTTTACTGGGGCTCTCGGAGTTGGCAAAACTTCGACGGCGCGTATCTTTGCCAAGGCCCTGAATTGCCAGCAAGGCCCGACGCCCACGCCTTGTAACCAGTGCGACCTTTGCCAAAGCATTAATCGCGGTGATGACATCGATGTGTTGGAAATCGATGGTGCCAGCAACCGCGGCATCGACGAGATTCGCGAATTACGGCAAAACGTCGGTGTGCGGCCAAGCCGCTCGCGGTTCAAGGTTTACATCATCGACGAAGTTCACATGCTCACGCGTGAGGCGTTCAACGCGCTGCTGAAAACGCTCGAGGAACCGCCCGGGCACGTCAAGTTCATCTTCTGCACCACGGAGCCGCAGAAGATTCCGATCACGATTTTGTCGCGATGCCAGCGGTTTGATTTTAGCGGGGTCGACATCCGCGGCATTACCGATCGGCTTGCCAAGATCACCGCCGCCGAGGGAGTTCAGGCCGAAAGCGAAGCGCTCGAAATCCTGGCTCGCCGGGCAGGCGGCTCGATGCGCGACGCCCAATCATTGCTGGAGCAGTTGCTCGCCGTTGGCGCGGGCGAGGTCACGGTTGACGAGGTGCAAAAGGTTCTCGGAACCGCGGCCGACCAACAGATTGCCGATCTGATCCAAGCGCTCGTCCGGCGCGATGCGTCGGCCGCGCTGACCTGTCTTGACCAAGCGTTGGCCGAAGGGGTTGAGCTGAGCCAGCTTCTGGACCAGCTACTCGGCTATCTGCGCGACCTGATGGTTCGTGCCGCGGGCGGCGCGGCCGAGCGGTTGCTGTACGTCTCGCCGGGGCAATATGAGCCGCTGACAGAACAGGCGGATAACTTGGGCCTCGCCACGATTCTGGCGGCCATGCAGATGATCGACCATGCCCGCGCGAGAATGCGGTATAGCAACCAGCCGCGGATCCTGGCCGAAATGGCGTTGGTGCGCATTGCCCGGCTTGAAGACCTGGAAGACCTGGCCACCGCCGTTAGCGAGCTGCGGGGTCCGGCGGCAGCGGCAAGTTCGGCCAAGGCCGCGGTGACCTCGCGGGCAGAGGTCTCTCGCGAGGCACGCACAAGCGGTCAAAAAAAAAGCGCTGAGCCCGTGCCGGCGGTCTCGCCGATGGCCCACGCCCCGACTCTTATGCTAACGGCGGAGAACGCCACGCAGATCTGGCGGCAAGCGCTTGGTCGGCTGAAAGATCTAACCGCCGAGTACGCATCGTCCTTCGAGCGTGTAGCAATCGGCGCGCCGAATCAGCTAGTTGTTCACTTCAAGTCGTCGTATAATCCGTGCAAGGCCTTCTGCGAGCGGCCACGGCAACTGGCCAAAATCGAACAGGCGCTGGCTGCGGTTGTAGGAAGCCCGGTACGCGTTCGGTTCGAGCTGATCGAGGGCGACGACACGCCCGAGAGCGAACAGAAAGTATCGCCGCCGCGGGTTGCGTCCGCGCGTCAGCGACTTCAAGAAGCCGCGCAACATCCTTTTGTCCGTCGGGCGGGTGAGTTGTTCGATGCGCGGCCGACGAAGGTCGAAGAGAGCTGAGAAAATGATCGGTCTCCGCGTTTTATTCCGCCGCGTTTGGTTGCCAGTGTGTGCCACCGCCCGGTAACCGGCGGCGGCCTTGTCGTTGGTCGCACGGAGCGGTGAACCAAGCCCTCGCGGTGGGCCACCACCAAGCGCGTCCAGAAACATGCGACCCAGGCCTGGGAAGCATGGCGGCCGCCGGTGGCATGGATCGAAACCCAATGGCAACGCCGCACAACATCGTATCGCTATGGAAATCGCAGCGCTATGAAAGATCGCTCCGGCGCGGAGCGACAAACCCGTTACAGCAAAGTCACCTTTTTCGGAGAACGAACCTTGTTTGAGGGACTGGGAAATCTTGCTTCGCTGATGAAGCAGGCACAGCAAATTGGCAGCCGAGTTCAGGGAATCAATGACGAGCTGCGTGGCCGGCGGGTCACGGGATCGGCTGGTGGCGGGCTGGTCGAAGTCGAGGCCAACGGAATCCAGGAAATCACGGCTTGCCGCATCGACCCCGAGCTGGTCGGCCAAGGCGACAAGGAGCTGCTCGAAGACCTGGTCGTGGCTGCTACCAACCAGGCCTTGATCAAGGCGCGGGAACTTCAAGCCGAGGCCATGCGAGAGGCCACCGGCGGATTGCAACTTCCGGGGCTCGACGAAGCGTTGGCCAAGCTAACCGGCCATGCGACGGAGCAGGATTGACTTCAAGGGAATACCGCCACTGTCCGAGGCGGTTCAAGCTTCGGTTGCCGTCACGATTACGACCCATTTACGACACCACAACGACCCATGGCGCTGAGCGAATCTGTCAGCCGGCTTGTCGAGGAATTTTCCAAACTGCCGGGTATCGGCAAGAAATCGGCCGAGCGACTGACCTACCACATCCTGCGCGTGAACAAGTCCGAAGCGCTGGCGTTGGCCGAGGCAATCCGCAACGTTCGCGAGAACGTCCACTACTGCAAGACATGCTACAATTTAGTGGATGGTGAGCTGTGCGACATATGCCGCGACCCGAAACGCGACCAAAGCCTGATTTGCGTCGTTGAACAGCCTCGCGATTTGATGGCACTCGAGCAGACGGCCGCTTACCATGGTCTGTATCATGTGTTGCTTGGGCGGATCGCTCCGCTCGAAGGGGTGAGAGCCGAGCATTTAACCATTGACGCACTGGTGCGGCGCGTTCGCGCCGGCGGTGTGAAAGAGGTGATTATGGGGACCAATCCGACGCTTGATGGAGACGGAACCGCCCTTTATATCTCGAACCTTCTGGCCGATTTACCGGTTACCCTGACACGGTTGGCGCGAGGAGTGACGACGGGAAGTGTGCTAGAATTTGCCAATAAGGAGATTCTGACCGACGCCCTCGGCGGGCGTCAGAAGTTTTGACCATTCCCCTGGAAAGAACAAGCCCCCGGGGAAGAACAAGAAAGGCTGGCGGCATCGATCCACGAATTGATACTCAAGCAAAGAGCTGCCAGGAAGCGTGGACGATGGCTGACTCGTGTCCAGGGTGTGCGAGACGAGTCCGCTGAACCTTGATCGACCACTTGCAGAAACGGTCATGCCCACGTGGGATTTGTCGAGCCGCGATCGCGGGGCGAACGAGCTTTGACGCGTTTCGCCACATCGAATCGAGACCCAATTTGATGCGATTATCCTTCGGCCAAGAGCTGAGACAGGTCCAGAAGCAAGTGCTGGCTCCGCGGATGATTCAATCCATGGAGATCCTTCAGCTTCCCATCATGGCTTTGCAGGAACGCATCGAGCAGGAGATTCAGGAAAACCCGGTTCTCGACGTTCAGGAGGAGGATCCCGATCTTCCCGACGCGCCGCAGGAAGAGCGCGAGAACCCGGACGCTCCCGCCGAGAGCGAACGCGAGCTGGTGGTTGACGAATCTTCCAACGACAACACGGAGGATTTCGAGCGGCTGCTCGAAATGAACGAACAGTTCCCCGACCAGTTCGACGAACGGCCACGGCCTTCGCGCAATCGGATCGATGAAGAAGGGGACCGCAAGCACGACGCAATGGCCAATCTGGTTTCGCGTCCGCCTTCGCAGCATGATTACCTGCGCGACCAACTCGGCTATTTCGATCTGTCTCCTGAAACGAGAGCCATGGCCGAGCGGATCATCTATAGCCTGGATTCGAACGGCTATGTTCCGGGGCCTCTTGAAGACCTGCTGGATGCTAACGCCACGGCAGAAGATCTGCGCCGGGCCGAACAGGCGCTGAAGATCGTTCAATCGCTCGATCCGCCGGGCATCGCGGCACGCAACCTGCGCGAATGCCTGCTGCTTCAGCTAAAGCCCGACATGCCCCACTACGAGCTGCTCGAGGCGCTGATTCGTAACCATTTGGAAGACATCGAACACAACCGACTGCCGCTGATCCAGCGCCGCACCGGTTATTCGATCGAGCAAATCCAGGAAGCGATCGACGAGCTCAGAAAGCTGAACCCGAAACCGGGCGCCGCTTTCGGCGACGCGCACGTTCCCGTCGTCACCCCCGACGTTTTCATCGAACCGACGGACGGCGGCGGCTGGAAGGTGCGGCTCGAAGACGGCAACACTCCGCAACTCTACATCAGCCGCTATTACCGGCAGCTTCTTTCCAGCGGCAAGGCGAAACCGGAGGAAAAGGAATACGTCAAACGCAAGATCAACGCGGCTCAATGGCTGATCGAATCGATCGAGCAACGCCGCAACACGCTGACGCGGGTTTCCCAGGCGATCGTCGATCATCAGGCCGAGTTTCTCAACCAAGGGCCGGAATATATCGAGCCCTTGAAAATGCAGCAAATTGCCGACAAGGTTGGCGTGCACGTGACCACGGTCAGCCGCGCCGTGGACGACAAGTGGATTCAAACCCCCCGCGGCATCTTTCCGCTGAAGCGGTTCTTCGGCGGAGGCACGGTGACAGCCAGCGGCGAAGAGGTGGCCTGGGACAAGGTTCGTTTGAAGCTACAAGAGATCATCGACAAAGAAGACAAGTCGCACCCGCTGAGCGATGATGAGTTGGTCAAGGAATTGGCCAAACACGGCATCACCGTCGCGCGCCGCACGGTCACCAAGTACCGCAAGGCGATGAACATCCCCAGCTCGCGACAGCGGCGCGATTGGACCACCCAGACATCAGCCAACGGGAAAAAGTCTTGAGCGCCGGCCGAAGCACGCTGCGTGCATGTCCGACCTGCTGAGCAGATCGTACAAGCATCGTTCGGGCTAGATCGACTCGATATACAGTCCACGACGTGAGCGCTCGTCGCGGCGGGCATTATCAATCAACGAGGCGACGTTTCTTACGTCTTCGATCCCCCGCAGCCAAAAGACGGGATGCGAGCGGTCGCTCGAATCGATGCGAATCGAGCCGACGTTCACCAACCGCTCGACGAAGCCTTGCTCGAAGGTGATGTCGTCCATATCGATCACTTCAATCCGATTGGTGACGCGCCGCAAGATGCCGCTTTCATGCACCAAACGCTGCGACGTGACGCGATAGCCGACATTCAATTTGCGATACGCGAGCGTCGCCGCCGCCGCGACCCAGACGAGCACGATGCCGACAAAGATCAGCAGCCAATAGGTTCCCGACAATTTGAAATAAGCAGCCAACACCACGGCGACCAGGGATATCAGCCCACTGAGAATCCAGGTGCCGATCATCGCCTTGCCGCTGTAGCCCCCTTCCCAGAGAAAATGCTCATCGTCCACTTGGCCTCGCTCACCGGCGGCCGCTTCGAGCCGGTTGCCCGCCGTCCCGGCATCCCCACGCTGAGGCTTCTCGGTAGGCTCATCCGCCCGCTCGTTCGAAGCCGTTTCGACAAGCTCATCAATGCGGGTACCACATACCTGGCAGTACACGGCGTCGGGATCAACTTCCGCATGACAACTGGGACATTGCATGGCTTCGACATTCGCTTTCGAGAGAGAGAAATTTCGCGGCGGCCACGGCGACCGGGATTATACGGACTTTCGTCCGCTCGGTCACCCGACCTTCGCACGGCAAGTCGGAGGCGTCGCATGTCGGCGGCAAGCAAGGCTCCGCCATGATCGCGATTGTCGGCGATCGCGCGGCAGCCGGGCAAGAGGGTATCATGCTCGGCTTCGAGATCCTTTTTTTGGGCTATACTGATGATCCACAGGGCCGGTACGGCGCATTGAATCATTGCGCCAAAGATTCGCGACCGGCTCAAAGGTTTCGCACACCCCGAGATGCTCGCGCGATGAAGTGTCCATTCTGTCACAAGGATCACGACCGCGTTGTTGATTCGCGGACTAGCCAGGATGGCTACGCGATCCGGCGGCGGCGGGAGTGTCTCGATTGTAACCGCCGCTACACGACCTACGAACGGTTGGAAGAACCGGTTATCAAGGTCATCAAGAAAGACGGCGGGCGCGTCCCTTTTCAGCGGACCAAGATCAAAAAGGGGATCGAGATCGCCTGCTGGAAGCGGCCCGTCAGCGATCCTCAGATCGAAGGGATCATCTCGACCGTGGAGAACGAGGTCTACAGCTCGTTCGATGCCGAAGTCGAAAGCCGCATCATCGGTGAGTTGGTCATGGAACACCTGCGCGACATCGATCAGGTGGCGTTCGTCCGATTTGCCAGCGTGTACCGAGAGTTTCAGGATGCCCGCGATTTCGTCGAGGAAGTAAGTCCCATGCTCAATCGATCGGACGCGACCGGCCGCTAAGCGGCCTTACGACGCGCTCTCGCAAAATCAGATGTTACGTTGGCGAAAATATCACCGTGAAAAAACGGCAAGCGTTCAAATCGCCGCATCGCGGAAACATATTTTCCCGTAAGGGCCGTCGGCCAAAAGCCGCTTTGCGACCCGGTAGGTCAGGCGTTGCGGTCGATCACGAAATCGCACAGACCGTGAAGCACGTCGCGGGCTTCGCTCGCCGGAAGGCCGCGGAGTTGTTCTCGCGCCTGTTCGACAAAGCCGATGGCCCGCTGCCGTGTGTACTGAAGCGCGTCCGTGCGATCGAGCCATGTGGCCACGATCGATTTTCGATCCGCATCCACCGCCTCGAGCGCCGCGATCACCCGCTTGCGCTCCGTGGCATCCAACTGTTCGAGCAGACGGATCAGTGGTAGCGTGGGCTTGAGTTGTTCGAGATCCGTGCCCAATGATTTGCCGACCGCCCGCTCGTCGCCCAACATGTCGAGCAGATCGTCCGTAATTTGGAAGGCGACGCCGAACTTGTGGCCATAATCGGCCAGCGCCTCGACGCGGCTTGTCTCAGCCGCCGCGTAATGGGCGCCAAGCCGGCAGCAGCAGGCACACAGCTCGGCCGTCTTGGCTCCGATCACCTCGAGATAGTCAGCTTCGCTGACGCCGAGGCAGCCTTGCGTGGCGATCTGTCGCAATTCGCCTTCACAAACCATATTGGTCGAACGGCCGATCGTGCGACAGGCATAGGTCGAATCAAGCGTGCTGGCCAAATAAAAAGCATGCGTGAATAGGAAATCTCCCAGCAGAATGCTCGCCTTGTTGTCCCACGCGGCGTTGGCCGTGGGGCGATGCCGACGGATGGTCGCATCATCCAGCACGTCGTCGTGAACCAAGGTTGCCGTGTGGATCATTTCCACCACCGCCGCGACGACCAGGTGCTCCCGCTGAACACGACCGGCGGCCTTTGCCGTCAGCAGCACAAGTGCCGGGCGAAGCTGCTTTCCGCCCATCGTCGCACAGTGGCGAACCATCGGGTGAACTTCGGCCGCGTCGCTACGCAGTTCGGTATCAAGAATCTGCTCAACCTCGCGCAGCTCATCGCGAATGGGAGCGTAAATCGCGGCAATGAGCGATCCGATCTCGTTGCGTGGCTCGACCGCTTCGTGCATGCCGGTCCCTTTCCCCTGATTCGTAATCGTTTTCCCGTGCCGCGGACGCGGTGTTTTACTGGTCGCGGCGAAAGTGGCCGCTTCGCCCGCCCTGTTTCTCTTCCAAGCGAATCGCCTCGATCGTCATCGTGCGATCGATCGCCTTGCACATGTCATACACGGTTAGCGCCGCGACGCTCACCGCGGTGAGCGCTTCCATTTCCACGCCGGTCCGGGCCGTAACGCGAACCGTGGCCCCGATCCGCAGCAAGGTTTCGCCCTCGAAATCGAAGCCGATCTCGACCGCATCGAGCGGCAGCGTGTGGCATAGCGGGATCAACTCGTCGGTGCCCTTCGCCGCCATGATGCCGGCCAACCGGGCCACCTCGAGCACGTCGCCCTTGCTCAAGACCTTATCATGAATCCGCCTGAGTGTTTCGGCCTGCATTCGCACGCCGCCGCTTGCCCGGGCCATGCGGGCGGTGACCGGCTTGCCGCCGACATCGACCATGCGGCTGGCGCCGTGTTCGTCGAAATGTGTCAATTCGTCGCCCATCTCGGCCAAAACCCTCTCTCCCTCGTCGCTGGAACCCACCATTCGCGAATCGTACCTCACACCTCGCCGAGTGGGAACAAGCCGCTGCCCCCCCGCGAGATAGCTTGGCCCAGTCGGGGGCAAATGTACGAAAAACAAAGCCAAACGCCGGGTTGGCCCCCAAAAAACAAACTCCCATTATTAGAACCGTGTTTCGCGGCGGCCATTAACCGCCCGGCGGGCCGATCGCCTCGCACCGCCGCCAAGGCAACGCTTGCCTTGAAGGCCGACCCAAAAACTCGACGCTTCCTCGACATCGCGGACACCTCCTGTTCGCCGGCCTCCACCGTGGGGAAATACA
>Ga0114931_10007056_pt1 | contig 13764 bp, 12 predicted proteins | sample 2SBtaG_FD_89579 | JGI IMG/M metagenome (GOLD analysis project Ga0114931, IMG submission 89579) | Deep subsurface microbial communities from Kolumbo volcano to uncover new lineages of life (NeLLi) - 2SBTROV14_V59a metaG | ecosystem: Environmental > Aquatic > Marine > Volcanic | place: Kolumbo...
AGCAGCGCAACCGCGACTAACCAAAAGGAGAAAAGGCAATGAAAGCTGATGTCTATACCCGTATCACTGACAAGATCGTCTCTGACCTTGAGCAAGGTGTTCGTACATGGCTCAAGCCTTGGAACGCCGAGCACGCAGCCGGGCGGATCACACGACCGCTACGCCATAACGGCCAGCCCTATAACGGCATCAATATCCTGATGCTCTGGGCAACAGCCGTTGAGCGTGGTTTTGCCGCGCCCATCTGGATGACATTTAAACAAGCTAAGGAGCTTGGTGCGCATGTGCGCAAGGGCGAGAAAGGTTCCCTTGTTGTTTATGCCAATACCATCACCCGTACCGAGACTGACGCCGAGACTGGCAAGGAGGAAGAGCGGGATATTCCCTTCATGAAGGGCTATTCCGTCTTTAACGTCGAGCAGGTCGAGGGGTTGCCCGCGCATTTCTACGCCGTGGCCGAGCCGCAGCTTGACCCGGTCGAGCGTATCGACCATGTGGAAGCGTTCTTTGCCGCGACCTCTGCCGATATTCGGCATGGTGGCAATCAGGCTTATTACGCTGTGGGTTCCGATCATGTGCAGATGCCGCCCTTCGAGGCATTCCGCGATGCCGAGAGCTATTACGCGACCTTGGCGCACGAGATGTCCCACTGGACGCGCCATCCAAAGCGCCTTGACCGTGACTTTGGCCGCAAGCGCTTTGGTGATGAAGGTTACGCCATGGAAGAACTTGTTGCCGAGCTTGGCTCAGCCTTCCTTGCCGCCGATCTTGGCATTACCCCCGAGGTTCGCGAGGATCATGCCGCCTATATCGGCTCATGGCTCAAGGTGTTGAAGAACGACAAGCGCGCAATCTTTACCGCCGCCGCTCATGCGCAGCGGGCCGCAGACTTTCTGCACGGTCAGCAGACAAAAGAAGATGATCGGGCCGCCGCTTAGGCGGCCCTTTTTCCCGCCCGACCCAACCCCTAAATTTTCGGGCCGGGACATGCCCGGCCCGATGGCATTTCGCGTTATTCGCAAAATGCAATTGCCGCGCGCCTACGGCTTGGCGGCATAGGCTCCTGCGCTCTGGCGACGCCTGCGCCATGGTGCGCCGGTTGCCACCGGCGGCACCGTTCTTGTTGGTGACGGTTGCGTCATTGGTTTGGTTGCCGGTGTCTGTGCTGCCTGCATTGCTTTGCGCTGCGCCTCAGGTAGGGAATCCAGCACCGATGCCCGTGCCTCTTCATCCGACCACGCTAACCGTTCGGTGTCCTCGTGGCTGACCGTCCGCCGTGCGCGGCGGAGCAACTCATCCGGCTTGAACGGGTTCGTGCCTTCGCTCGCCAATACCTGTAGCTCCAGCAGCTCGTTCTGGTCCGTCGGATCAAACAGCACCTGGGCTGTGATGCTGCGCTCGCCGACCTTTACCCGGTGTTTCCGGTCGTAGCGGCTCGACTGAAACACACCCTCATGCCAGCGGATCACATCGCCCTCGATGAACTCCGCACCGCAGACCACCCATGTCTGCCCGGTCATGAGACGCTCTGCTCGACCTGTTCCGCCGTGACCGGCGGTGCAACAGCAGGCGTACCCACCGTCCCGCGCATCTGCTCCGAGATGACGTGGACGCCGCGCAGATCGGCATCATCGACACACATTCCCTCAAGATAAGCCGTGCGGAAATCTACCCCGTCGAGGCAGGCCCCCGAGACATCCGCGCCGCGTAAATCCGCCCGCCGAAAATACGCCGCTCGCACATAGGCATTGCGCAGGCTGGCTCCTTCGAGGTTTGCCGCCTCGAAATCGACCCATGCCAGCGCGCCAGCACCCAGATCGGCACCGGCGAGGTTTGCGCCCTCAACGCCCGCGCCGTTGAGATTGACGTGGCGGAGGTCCGCGCCTTCGAGATTTGCGCCTTCCAGATCGGCCCACCACATGCCTACCGCGACCAGTTTGGTCCCCCTCAAGCTTGCGCCGCGCAGCGATGCGCCTTTGAGCGATGCGCCGTTGAGACTTGCGCCATCGAGGATCGCACCGGCGAGGTTAGCGCCGCTCAGGCAAACCCCTTCGAGATTGCAGTTGGTCAGGTTCGCACCGGCTAATCTGGCTTGCCGCAAATAGCCGCCGCTCAGGTCCAGACCCGCCAAACAAAAAACCTGCCCATCGGGCAGGTCGTTGTGGCGGAGGTGCTGGCAGAGCTCTTTGACGGAAGCGAACTCCAGAACGCCCAGAAATGTTCCGTCGGCTGAAATGATTTTAATATCAAATGGATTTTGTTGTTTGAATATCTCCATTGTTATCTCCTTTTTCGTATAGGAGATATTATACACGCCAAAGTCGAATCTTATGTTAATCGCGCAACGAGTTATTAAGTCTGCTCAAATTGCATATGCAGGAGGCCTGCCGGGTTCACGGTTGCGATTCAGTGGATACCACGGCGCCTTGTTTCGCCGCCTTGAGATTTTCGATCCACTGTTTTGAGAGCCTGAAATTCGTCGTTGGAAATCAACGTGTCACAATCCGCGTCAACTGTGGCAAAAGCCTTCCTGGCGCTTCGTTCGAGCTCAACGACCGTCAAGGCTCCATTACCATTCTGATCTAGTTGGAGATATAAGGGGTCTAATTTATGACCATCCTTAATAATCTTCTGGCCAATTTTATTAGGCGTCAGCATCTCAGGGAACGTGACAAACCCGTCAGCATTTAAGTCGTATTCGAAAATGTCTTGAATTAGTCGTGATACTTTTTTGTCCCTTTCTTCATCCGAAAGGCTATGAAATCTGTGTTGTACAAACTCGTTTAGCTCATTCCTGTCTATTTTTCCGTCCATATTTTGCTCATATGCTTTCATCAGATTCGTCGCATGGCGTTTTGTATTTGCTTTCAGTAGATTGGATAATTTCCTTTCCAAATCCTTTTTTGTGAGGCCAATTCGGTCTTCTGCATACTTCCTAATGAAGCCCAAGTGACCGGCTACATACTCTTCCAAAGGGCCATTCACTCTGAAATGCAAGCGGCGTAAAGGCTCTGGTATTTCTTCTAGGGATGCGAACTTTTCTGAATGACAAGACGGAGCATCATCGTCTTGCAGCGCATCTTGGGCTCGTGCGTAGGAAGCATCGAAGAAGAATCCGGTTATAAAGAAAAACAAGAACAATAGCGGTGCTGGCTTAAACATCTTAGACAACTCAGAATACTGTGCACAAAAAGTGATCTGAGTTTACTATACCCGTTTAGGTAGAGAAACCTTTGTCGAGCAGTTTTTGTTTTATAGATTGCTCTGATTATTCTTAATTAAACTTCCATAGAAGTGAGCGCTAGGGCAGCGCTTCAGTGACCTATTCCGCCAGCGGATTTGGGTCAGCATAGTCCTTCAGGCTTGATTGGAAGTAGGGCAGCTTCTGCGCCTTGATCGGGCGCAGGCCGCCCCGGAAGAAAAGAAGTTCCTCATCCGGCCCCATATTCATCACTTCGTCCGGTGTCATCAACGGACGGCCAGTCTCGCTAGTGCTTTCCCTGTCGCCGCTCGACCCACTCGACCAAACCGTGGCCTTGCCGAGCATGTCTGAAGCATATTTTGCCGTAAACAAATCCGCCGTGCCGAAGAACTGGATGATACGGGCATTGCCGATGAAGGTTTGCCAGCCGTCCCGGTAATTGTCCTTGAGCTGGTTCAGGTCCTGCAAGATCGGCCACATCTTCACGCCATATGCGCGTCCTTCGGCCATACCGCGTTCAGCCATGCGCAGATGCCCGAGCGCGGCGAACTCATCGAGCAGGAACAGCGTGCCGGGCCGCGATGGTCCTTTCGTGCGGGAGAGCGCCGTCAGGCTCAGCGTAATCATCAAACGAAGCCAGCGGGCGAACTGCCCGCTGACATGTTCAAACGGCAGGCAGAGATAGATGGTCATCGGTTTGCGCTTGAGGTCCGCCAGATCGAAGTCCGACGACCCGAGCACCAACCGCATCCGGTTGCTGTCGAGAAAGTTGGTGTGGCGTTGCGCCGTTGAGAGCACTGCCGGGCCTTCACGATCCGACTTCGAGAGGAAGCGGTTTGCGGCCCGTGCAATCAGCCCGTCCGCCTGCACCAGTTTCGACATCTTGCGCAGCAGATCGGTCCAGTCTTCCGGGGCTTGGGTAATCAGCTCGCGCACCGTGAGCAGATTGCGCCGCTCGGGCGTCTCCATAAAGGCGACGTAGAGGATCAGGCCGGTAAGAAGTGACTCCGCTTCATCGGCAAAATGGCCTTCCACACCCGATGTGCCCTTGTCACGCAGCACGAGCGCGTTCGCCATCATGGCGGCATCGTCGCCCACATCGTCGCTGTTGATATCGAGCCAGTCGAGCGGGTTGAAGGCCGAACAGGGCAAGTCCCATGGCGGGCCAGCGTGCAGGCCCCATGGGTTCAGGACATGGACTTCCTGACCCATCTCGCGCCGTCGTTTTGCGGTGACGGCGGCGTTCTCGCCCTTCGGATCATTGCAGATGACCGATCCTTCCCATGTGAGCAGGTTCGGGATGACCGAGCAGACGCCTTTACCGGCACCGGATGCGGCCACGGTAATCAAATGGCCGTCACCGTCGAACCATAACCCGTCGTTGCTGAGGTTTGGGTACTGGCCGAGATAGACGCCCGTGTTTTCGAGCAGTCCGGCCTTTTTGATTTCTTCGTCCTTGGCGAAGCGGGCCGAGCCATGCGTGGTAAGCCCTTCGTCCTCATCTTCCCCGAAAAGCCATTTGCCGATCCGTTTGAGCACCGACCAACCGATCCTGGCCCCGAGATAGCCGAGCGCGGCGACACCCGGCCAGAAGGCGAGGCTGTTGGCCATGCGATTGAAGTTGCCGGTATCGCCGGTCACGGCGTCGGCATAAAGCAGCAAGGGAATGCCGATCCCGGCGCAGAGCTGCCACAGCCGGATATGTTTCCAACTCCGGCGACCTTCCTCGTCGCCGTCCGCATCCTCGTCTTCCTCATCTTCTTCGTTATCTTCTCTGGGGGCGGATTTGGGGATGCCGAAAGCAGAGAGGACCGTTAGTCCTCCAAAAAGCATCCCCGCCGCCAGAGACGCCATGGCGAGAGGCTCCCAGCGCGTCGGCATGTCGCCCTTGAAAAGCAGCAGCGCCGCGAGCGGAATCCCAATCAGGATTCCGCCAAGGATCATCAGTTCGCGGGTCTGCGTTCTCACACGTGCTTCCTTCCGGTCCCGGCCTTTCCTTTCTACGAATTGTGGTTGCAAATTGCACCACTGGATCGCGGATGGACATCCGCGCGGGCGGCCCCCAAGACCTTTAGGGGGACGCCCGTTCGGCGCTGGCGGAACACGCGAAAAGCTGCCTTGAGCGTTGTTCCGGCCGCCGATTTCGGCTACACAGAGACATGCGGAGTCTCGCATATTTCCCATAAACATGATAGATTGAATGTACCGGTAGTGTGACTGGCAAGCCGTGGGCGGATCGACCGCCCAGACGGTCCGGGCCTTCGCCTCGCCGGTGGCGATTCGACGACTCGGACCTGCTTGGCAAGGGGACTCCGTCCCCGTTGCATCCCCGGCCAGGGTATTTCATCCCTGGACCCAGACCAGCGTTTCGGCGCTGGATCACGACCGCTGTTTCGGCAGCGGCTTACGACCAGCATCCGTGCTGGACCGGCCAACCCCTTCGGTTGGATGCGGCGTCGGGTATCGCCCCGACAGAACGACCAAGGCGCGCCGCCCTTGGAACCCGGCGAGGGGTTAGCGCAACCCCCTCGCCCCCGCGACAGGGGTATGCCCCCTGTACCCGCACCAGCGACCGCGCTGGACCCGGATATGCGCAGTGAGAGGAACGGACTATGAGCGTCCTGCCCGAAATGCTGAATGAGTTGTTTGAGAGGGATGAGCGGCTGCGCCGCGACATCCTGCTCATTCTCGGCCTTTCCTGTCAGGAACATCATTTCCTCTCTCGCACCGCGCAGTCGTGGGGGCTTTCCACCAGCGACTATATCCGGTTTCTCATTCGCTCCGGCGGCGACCCGCTTCTGCCGCCACGACGGGAGGAATGACCGATGCCCCCCGAAACCCAAATCAACAAACCGGCCCGCAGCGAGAAACGGCAGCGCAACAAGGTTGCCTATATCCGCCTGTCGGACGCGGAACATGAACAACTTGTCACCGCCGCCGACAATGCGGGGATGGCTCTCGCAGCGTACCTGCGCGCCTGCGCTTTCGGGGATGCCGGTCCACGCGCCACCCGCAAACCGCCCGTTGCGAAGCGGGAGCTGTTGCGGCTGCTGGGCCAGATCGCCAAGACAGGCACCAACCTCAATCAGATCGCCCGCGCCCTCAACAGCGGCGACGATCCCAACGGCCTGGCCGACGACATCAAGGCCGCCGTGGTCGATTATGCCGATATGCGCGAGGCGGTGCGCAAGGTGCTGGGGCTCGGGCCATCATGATCATCAAGGGCAAAAGCCGCGCCCGGCCCAAGGGGCTGGCGAAGCATCTTGAGCGCACCGACACCAACGAGCACGTCGATCTCTTGCAGGTCGATTTTTCCGCCACCGGCAATCTTGAGGAAGCCCTTAGCGACATGCAGGCGCTCTGCCTTGGCACGCAGGGCAAGAACGGCCTGTACCACGCCAATATCGACCCCCATGCCGATTATCCGATGACGCGCGAGCAATGGGAGCGTTGCGCCGACGTGCTGGAGCAGGAGCTGGGCTTCGAGGGCCAGCCGCGTGTTATCGTCCTGCACAAGAAGGAAGGTCGCGAGCACATCCATGTCGTGTGGGCGCGCACCGACATCGACACGATGACGCTGCGCCCCGACAGCTTCACCTACGGCAAGCACGAGCGCGCCAGCGCCCGGCTTGAGGAAGAGTTCGGCCACGAGCATGTGCCCGGCAAATGGCACAAGCGCGACCCGGAAAAAGAGCTTCCGATGGCCGACTATAACCACGCCGAGTGGCAGCAGTCGGAACGCTCCGGCCTCGACGCGGTTGAGCGCAAGCAGGAGATCACGGCGCTCTACGAGCACTCCGACAACGGGCAGTCGTTCCAAAACGCGCTGGAAGATCACGGCTACGTGCTCGCCAACGGTGACAGGCGCGTTCTTGTGGTGGTCGATATCGCAGGCCATGTCCACAGCCTCAATCGTCAGATTACCACCGCCAAGGCGAAGGACATCCGCGACAAGATCGCTGATATCGACCCGGCCAGCCTGCCGGACGTAAGCGAGGCGCGTGAGCTGCAAGAGCAACGCCGTGAAGCCCGCAGAAGCGCGTCAGGCCGCGAAGAGGCTGAGCAAATCCGTATCGAAACGCCGGAAACCGCCGAGCCTGTACCGGAGTCCCCGGATCAGCCGAAAGAAGCATTGCCGATCCTTGCGCCCGACGATCCGGCTCTTGCCGAGGCGCGCGCCGACCTGAACCAGAACCACGACCGTCGCCGCGAAATCTTCGAGCAGGATTGGGAGAAGCGGATCGCGCGCGAGATGGATCTGGTCATGCGCCAGATTCAGGAACGGCGCGATATCGAGCGCAAGGTGGACTGGAAACAGATGGAGCCCGGCAAGGGCATCGAGCGGTTCGAGCACAAACTCAAAGACCGCCTCGACCCGAAGCGGATCAGCGACCGCTATGACGAACGGCAGAGCCGTGAGAAAGAACGCGATGTCCGCGATGCCGAGCGCCGAGATGCCCGCATGGCCGAGCTGCTGCGCGATCGCGAGCAGGCTCGCGAAAAGATGGAGAGCAAGTTCGACCGGGAGTACAGAACGCTTGAGGACATGCACCGCCGCGATCAGGAGCGCGCGCGTCAGCAAGAGCTGGACCGCGCACGCGACCCGCAGCCGCCCGAGAGCAAGCCCCCCGACCGTGGCGGTGGCTACGACCGATAAGCGGTCCTTCCCGACGGGAAGAGCAGGACCGCAGGAGCCGACAACCCGTCACGCGGTTCAGCCTGAAAGGGCTGTTCAACAGGCTAACCGGCTTGCTTGGCATCCGCGCGCTGTTTAACTGGTTCGCCCGGCCGCGCGGCCCGAGGCCGCAACCGATCAAGATTGATCCGGCCTGGTTCCCGGTGCCGCAACCTGCCACACCGCCCGAGGTGTCTGACTGGATGCCGCCTTGGGCAGACACACCAAACGTTCTGCCGCCATGGGAGCCGCCTTGGGTGCAGGCGTTTGCTCCGCCGCCTGACGCTACGCCAGCGACGCTGCACGGTGACGACTACGTCGATGAATACGCCTTTACGGAGGACAATCCCGGCTGGGATGAGGAGCCGCCGGAGCCGGTCGAGGACACGCTCACCGTCAAGCCCGGTGAGCGTGTGCCGACAGACGCGGGCGAGCTGCTAACAACCTACTACGCGCCAGGCATCGGCGACGTGCGTGTCTATGCACGGCTTGATCCGACCGAGATGGACTTGGACCCCGATCAGATCACGGAGCCCGGCGACTTGAAGCGGGACTTTAATCGCCACCTTCGTCCCGGAAGCCCTAAGAAACCAAAATAGTGTTTCTGATTGATCTCAGAGCACCTTCTAAGGCCTCTTTCTGTTCGTTGTTTCTGTTCTAGGGGACGCTATCGCACTCGCCGGGTGTTAGTTCGATCAAATACAAATATTCCGGAAAATAAATAATTCAACAGAACACTTGAGCGCTCTGTTGGATTGTATATAGACTATTTTATTCACGTTAATGGCGAGCTTTCTTCTTGTCTTTGGAGACCGGTAGATGACTGATTTCAAGAGAAATTCTATTTCTGAATCATTTGTTGGGCGAATGAGCTTCGCCCAATTTGTGATTCTCATCTTTTTTGTTGGCAACTTTCTAATTGGAGCCATGAATGCAGCGTTTTTGGAAACGGTTAGCCACTTTAATTTGCCGGACTCCCTTCGATACGTATCGCTGACAATTGTATTGATCTTCATAGCATTTTCTATATTGGCGACACGGCATAAAGCAAAGTTCTTGCCCGCCCGTCAAAAGAAAGCGGCGAATTTTCTCTTAACAACATATGTCGGAACAAGCGTTCTAACATTTCTCCTTATTGGCGATGTATCGCCTCTTACCTTCGCTGGGAAAATGTCATTTAGGGCCGTTTTGTAAGGCAGCCCAAGTCAAACGGCGTTAGTGCCTTCTGCTTTTATAAGGCACACGTTTGTATCTTTAATCTTAGGTAATCATCTAAAAGAAAATAGGGATTTTTGTTGTGGCAAACAATCGTATAAGTGCTTGGGCCGGACCTTCCGTTGCTGGAAGCGATACCGCTGGTATATGGGGGAATTGGAACGAAAGTGGTGGGATTATTACCCCTGGTGGTGGCACAACCACCGTGTCATTAGACATAGCTTCAATATCAGATGCTCCTTCTTCTCTGGATGTTGAGATCCGATATTTTGACGGAGAAGAATACGTAACTGACACCTTTGTGGTTCCTGGGAGCGGAACGGTCGAAGTTCCCGTGGGCGGGGGAGCTGAAGGCAGTATAAGCACAGTGGCATTTCGTGCAAAAAGCCATTCTCTCGGGCAAATTCTGGAAGTCGATCCTGGACCTGCGCTTACGTTTACGCCGGGTGGTGGTCCGGAGCCAGCTGACACAACATCCTTTGATTTGGCAGATATACCATGGCTTGCCGATGGTTTGGTCGCGGTTTCAGACTTATTCGGCATGGGTGAAACTTCGCATGGCAGCCCGCTTGTCCTCGACTTGGATGGAGACGGTATCGAGCTTACTGCTATGTCTCAGACCAATGCTTTCTTTGATATCGATGAGGACGGGTTTGCAGAGCATATTGGATGGATTGCAGCTGATGATGGGCTGCTTGCAATGGATCGAAATGCCGACGGTGTAATCAACAACAATAATGAACTCTTTGGCTCTGTTGACACCGCAAACGGGTTCGACGAACTAGCTCTGCTGGATAGCAATGTGGATGGCGTGATTGATGTTAACGACACACAATTCGGCGATTTGTTAGTCTGGCGCGATTTAAATCAGAATGGCTATTCGTCGGAAGATGAACTTTTTACTCTTTCAGAAATTGGCATTGAGTCTATTTCTGTTAGCAACATCCAGAATATCAATGAATGGATCGAAGGTAACCATCTTGCAAAACAAGGTGGCTTTACATTTGCTGGAGGAGCGCAGGGAGATATCTTCGATGTGTTCTTCCAATATGACGACCAAGTGACGATTTCCAGCCCGGATGATCTTGCAAATCGGGTTGAGATAACTTCGGCAGCTCAAGCACTACCAGCTCTTCGCGGCTATGGTGAAGTTGCTTCGCTTCAGCTCGCGGCAAGTGAAGATTCAACTCTTTTGTCCTTGGTGCAGGATGCTTTGCAAGCGAATGCAGGAAGTCCAAGTCAGTTCTTCTCAAAAGTTGAAAGTGTTATCTATCGATGGGCGGGTGTGGACGGTGTCGACCCATCGAGTCGTGGGTCGCTCGTTGACGCAAGACAGTTGGAAGCACTAGAAGTCTTTCTGGCCAATACATTCAATGGCGGCATAGACCCGAACGGTTTGTCTGCTCCTTCTATCCATGCCGCTTGGGAGACATTTTTTAAATCTGTCGCAACCAAGATATTTGTTTTTGGCTTTGCCGCCGACGCATTTCCTGATGTTGGCTACTCCTACGCGGGTGACCTCTTATACGGAACATTCGATGCCGTAGCGGCGATTGATTCTCTATCAGTTAGCCAACCAACCGAACTGGCGGATCAGTGGAAATATTGGTCACTTGTAGCTGATACGATGCGGGAGCTTGCAGAAACCGGCGGCGTTAATGTTACTGGCGGCTCGAAGCTTGAAGAGATTGATTGGGCTTTGGCGCAGGCAGGCGTTCCTTTTCAGTTTGAGCAATTGGGCAAAGGTGGAACTTTTGAAGGGTCTGCCTCCGCTGACGATTTGTATCCAATCCTGCCAACCACTGTTGGCGATGACATGAACAACGCTCAGCTTGGCTACGGTGGTGACGACACGCTAAACGACAATAGCAATCCTGGCACTGACATCCTCGTTGGGGGCGACGGCAATGATACACTTACCGCACTCGCGGGTGACAATGTCCTCATCGGCGGCGCTGGCAACGACACGCTCAAGAGCGGCTATGGCAATGACAGATTGTTTGGCGGAGATGGGAACGACACGTTCCTGAACTACGGCAAAAACAATGTCATGGACGGCGGCTCTGGAGATGATCGATATGAAGTGTCCTTCCAGCATGATGTGATCATCGATTCCGCTGGCAGCGATACGCTGAAGGTCAATCTCTCATCCAGCAGCATAACTATGGATCGCGTTGATGATGATTTGCTGCTGACCTATGGCAAGTACTCTGTCCTCATCCAGGATCAGTTTGCGAATGCGCCCACGTCTTATGTTGTTGAAACGCTCGAATACTACGACAGCTCAACGCTTGATCTTACAACCTGGTCGCCATCATCCTCCGGCGACGTAATCAACGGCACGGCGTCGAACGAGACTCTAAGCGGTGGCGCTTTGTCAGACTATGTCAATGGCAAGACAGGAAACGACACGCTTTATGGCTATGCCGGAAATGACAAGTTGTATGGAGAGGGCGGTAACGACCGGCTTTATGGCGGATATCATGACGATCTTCTGGATGGCGGCTTTGGTGACGATACTCTCTACGGCGACTACGGTGATGACACCTATGTCTTCTCAGGTGGCCATGACATCGTGAACGAGCAGAACCGGGCCTCAGACAACGATGTCGTTCTCTTTGGTTCCGGTATCACATTTGATGATCTAACTTTTGAACAGATAAACACTTCCCACCTGAAAATCTCGACATCCGCTAACGACAGTATGACTCTTCAATATCACCTTGAGGGGAGCGCATCTCCTGCCGGGAAGTACAAAGTCGAGTGGCTTGAGTTTGATGATGGATCGCGGGTCAGTTTGGATTCAGTCTTTGTCGAACAGTTCGGCACTTCAGGAAACAACTGGCTTAACGGCATCAGCAGTGGTGCCAACAAGGCCAATGTTATCCATGGGATGGAAGGGAACGATACCATCCGCGGTTATGATGGTAATGACACCCTGTACGGCGATGATGGCAACGATACGTTGGAAGGAGGAAAAGACAATGACGTGCTGTATGGCGGAAATGGTGACGACACGCTTAAGGGACAGTATGGAGACAATCTCCTGATCGGTGGCGCGGGCAATGATTCGTACTACGGCTCAAGTGGCCGAGATATCTACCGTTCCGAGGCTGGAAACGACACAATTTCAGAAAGCGGGAACAACAGCGAGGATGTTATCCAACTTCAGGATGTCGTTGATGCCGGAGGTGTGACTCTTAGCCGCGTTTTGGACGACTTGGTTATCGATTACGGAACGGGTAACAGCGTTACCGTTAACGGCCAGTTCGCCCACAGCGCACCCGAATTCAGTGGCGTCGAGCAATTGGTCCTTGGTGATGGCTCGGTACATGATCTCACCAGACTTGATTTGGACGCCATGGGCACTGCAAGCAATGACACGATGAAGGGCCTGTCTGTTAATGGCGACATCAACGAAGCCATGTTTGGCCTTGGCGGGAACGATACCATCTTTGGCTACGACGGCGACGATGTTCTAGACGGCGGTTCCGGCCTGGACACGCTATATGGCGGCGACGGCGCTGATACGTTCAAGTTTTCGAATACTGACAACGTGGATGTCATGGGCGACTTCTCTCTGGTCGAAGGGGATGCCATTGATGTCAGTGACGTCTTGTCTGGCTACGACTCGATGAACGATGCAATCACTGACTTCGTCCAGATTACGGATGATGGGACAAGCAGCACGCTCTCCATTGACGTAGATGGCGGCGGCGATAACTTCGTATCGCTTGCCACAATCCAATACGTCACTGGACTGACCGATGAAGCGGCGCTGCAAGCCAGTGGGCAACTGATTGCTGCATAGCCTTACCCTGTTTTAAATTGAGGTCACCGCCTCCTGTGAGGACGCGGTGACCTTTTCTCGTAAAGCTACTTATTTATCGACTATTCCTCTGTCGCGCAGAACCTTCATCGCTTTCACGCGCTGGGCGTGACGTAGGCTGACGGCTTTGCCGATTTCCAGCACGACATCTTCGTGCCCCTTGTGTTCGGCCCAAAACGCGGCGGTGCGCCCCTTATCTGTCACCGCATTCGTTTCTGCGCCGTGATCTAGCAGCAGCGCAACGGCGTCACCGCGTCCGCACCATGCTGCGACGTGCAATGGCATCCATTGCCGGGCAGCTTGATCGTTTACATCCGCGCCCTTCTTCAGCAGTTCTTCCATGGTCTTCGTGTGGCTGTAGCTTCCGGCGATATGGAGCGCGGTCCACGTGCCCTTGTCAGTCGTGTGCGCATTCAACGGCGCACCGGCTTCCAGCAGTAAGCGGGTTATCTCAGGGGTTTCCTCCAGCGCGGCCACATGCAGCGGCATCCAGCCTCTGTCGTCAGGGGCAGACAGCTTCGCCCCGGTCAGGATCAGGGATCGGCACCTTGCAAGGTCGCCCTCGCGTATGGCCTTCAACAGCCTTAGCCCGATCAGCTCCGCGATTTCATTCACCGGTCTTGCCTTTCACACCCTGTCTTGTGGCGGCAGGTGTTTGGTTCTCGCACATATGCCCATCCACCGCCGGGTTTCGTCCTCCTGAAACGGCCTGTTCTAGCCGTCTTGGACCATCCGCAAGGCTGCCCGCCAGCATAGCAGGCGGCGCGCTTTGCCGCGACCGTGTAACCCGCACCACTCGCTAGCGCGGCCTTGCCGTCCGGTCCTCCAAAGACGGCTTCCCAC
>Ga0114931_10007057_pt1 | contig 13763 bp, 9 predicted proteins | sample 2SBtaG_FD_89579 | JGI IMG/M metagenome (GOLD analysis project Ga0114931, IMG submission 89579) | Deep subsurface microbial communities from Kolumbo volcano to uncover new lineages of life (NeLLi) - 2SBTROV14_V59a metaG | ecosystem: Environmental > Aquatic > Marine > Volcanic | place: Kolumbo...
GGCGGCGGTGGCAACGACGGCGGTGGCAACGACGGCGGTGGCAATGGCTGTGCCGAACCCGAGGGCGGTGGCCGTTTTTGCACGGCCTGCGGGCCCTGCAGCATGGGTGAAGGAGACTGCGACAACGACGGCGAATGCGCACCCGGGCTGACCTGCGCCCAAAATGTCGGTGCACAGTTCGGCTTCGCGCCCGGCGTCGACGTCTGCCTCGCCGCGGGCAACAACCCACCGCCACCGGGCTGCCCCTTCAACCCCGGCAACGGACGCTTTTGCACCGAGTGCGGACCTTGCACCCAGGGCCAGGGCGACTGCGACAGCGACGACGAATGTGCACCCGGCCTCGATTGTGCCCAAAATGTCGGTGCACAGTTCGGCTTCGCGCCCGGCGTCGACGTCTGCCTCGCTGAGGGCAACAACCCACCGCCGCCACCACCGCCACCGGGCTGCCCCTTCAACCCCGGCAACGGACGCTTTTGCACCGAGTGCGGACCTTGCACCCAGGGCCAGGGCGACTGCGACAGCGACGACGAATGTGCACCCGGGCTGACCTGCGCCCAAAACGTCGGCGCACAGTTCGGCTTCGCGCCCGGCGTCGACGTCTGCTTGGCTGAGGGCGGGGCCTGCACGGCCAACCCGGGCAGCGGCGACTTCTGCGAAGTCTGCGGGCCGTGTGCCAGCGGTCAGGGTGATTGTGATCGAGACAGCGACTGCCAGGCCGGGTTGGTCTGCGCCCAAAACGTCGGCGCGCAGTTCGGCTTCGCGCCCGGCGTCGACGTCTGCACTCCGGGCACCTGAGCCCGGGGTTCATTCTCCGGCCGGGCGGAGCTCGGTAGCTGTCTTTCCCCATGCCCGCCCGAGCGCCTCGAGCGCTTCGGCATCGCGCATGGAGAAGTTCGATCCCCTTGCACTGCCCGGCATCCACTTCCACCAGAAAAGGCCCGCGAACAAGGGATCGTGCTCGGTGACTGCGAGGGCGACCTCGATCAACTTCCTGCGCAACGCACGGCCCGCGGCTGAATCCTGCACCTGGTCATCCCACGGCTGGCGGGCGGCGAGCACAGAGCGGTTGTAGCCGATTTCGGTGAACACCACACGCTTGCCGCCATGACGGGCTGAAAGCCTGCGCAGCGGCTCGAGGTGCCGCTGCCAGCCACCGATCAGGTCGCTCGGTGAGGGCGCGGCGGCCTCGCTGAGCGGAAAGTAGGCCTGCACGCCGATCAGATCGAGGGCATCCCAGAACGGCACGCGGGCGATGCCATCCCAGTTCGCGGCATAGATCAGCCGGCCCGGATACACCGCGCGCACGGCCGCGATCACCCGTCGCCAATCCGCCTCACGATGCATGGTGGCTTCGAGCTCGACGCCGACCGCGAACAGTGGCACGTGCGCGCGCGCTGCGAACCTCGCCTGGTCGACGATGAAGGCCCGGTAGCTGTCAAAAAAACGCCGCCAAGCCGCCTCATCATCACCGAATGCGATGTCGCCACGCCAGGCGAAGCTGCCCCAGTAGCCGAGGTGTGGCTTCCAGAAAAGCGCCATGCCCGCGTCGTGGGCCAAGGCCACCGCGCGGTGGAGATAGCCGGCGTCCGCGGCCGGCCGAAAGGTCACCTCACCATCGCGACCGATCCATGCATAGGGATGAATCGCCACCCAATCGACCCCCAGCGCTGCCAGGCGATCCAGGGTCGATCGCATGGCCCCGGAACCCCAGATCTGCCCGGCCCGCGGGCAGGTCACGGTCATGCCATGCATGAACGGGGACCGCCGAGCTGGCGATGCGCTCTGCGCCGCGAGGCCAGGCGCCCCGAGCATGGCGAGGGCCAAAGCCACTGGCGCAAGCCGCAGACCACCTCGGTGCGCGAAGCGCTGCGGCCTGCTGCGGTGTGGGGTGGGCAGTGGGTGCATGAAGCGTTCCCTGGTCCGAAGCATACGGCATCGCTGGCCTAAAGGCTCGCCTGCCCGGTGTTGGAGCGTCGTTTGCGAATCGCGAAACGGGTTCTCGGGTACGATAAAGGGTAGGAGGATCACACCATGAGCGCGGGAAAGAAAAGGTAGCCGTGGGTCTACGTGGGCTGCGGCTGTGCCGTGCTCGGCGTGGGCCTGGTCACGGCCATCGCCGCGATTGGCATGCTCGGCTGGCGCCAGGTGCGCGAGATTCAGACGTCCATGAAGGACCCTGCCGCGCGTGCCGCCAAGGTTCGGGCCATGCTGGGCGCCGAGGCGCTGCCGCCGGGGCTCAATGCCCAGCTCTTCCTCCGCCTGCCCTTCGTGCTCGACCTGGCCATGGTCTCCGACGCGCCAGAATCGGTGTTCGAGAAAGGAGAGCGCCCCTTCTCCCTTCGCCGCAACCTGCTCACCGTGCTCGACATGCGCGATCTCGGCGGCCGGCGCGCGCGCTTTCGCGATCGGCTCGAGGACGAGCGAAGCGCCTTTGGCGCCTTGAAAGGTGTCAATATCGACATGGGTTTCGTCACTGACAAGGTTATCGGCCATGGCAAGCTCGCATTGGATGGCTGGAGCTTCGTGTACCAAGTGCTACGCGGCGAAACCCGCGTGGATGGTGAGCGTCAACCCGGTACCGTCGCCATGGGCGACATCCGCTGCCAGGACGACGATGGTCGACTGAGAATCCTGATGTGGTTCCACACCGATGAAGCGACGCCGGAGGACGCGGGCCGAGAGCAGCCGGCCGCGAGTGCCGCGCCAGAGGACGAGGATGCGGATGCGAGCGGTGACGCTGGCGGTGGCGCGCAACTCGGATCACCGGCAGTACCTGCCGATGTAGAGCGATTGCTCGCGTACTTCGATCCTTGTGCCAGCGGCGCCTGAGTGCCAGCGGCGCTCTTTTGACGAGCGCGCGCGAAAGGGCCGCGGGCGACCGCGGCCCTTTCATTTTCTGGCATCAACCTCCCGGCATCAATCGTCGCCGTAGGTGATCTCCAGGCGTCGAGCACGCCAGCCCGCGAGCAAAAGCACTGCGGCGGTGAACACGAGGATGCCCGGAACGGCGACCCACACCGGCGTCGGATCGGCCACGATGGCGAACGGGCCAGCTTCGATCGGGATCGGCTCAAGCGAACGGAGATAGTGCACGACACTGATCTTCTTGAGCACGGATGGAAGCACTGGATTGGCCAGCTCCCACACCCAGAACACCGCGGCAGGCACCACCGGGTTCTTGAAAAACAGTCCGGCCACCAGAAACACCGCGCCGTAGCCGGCACAGCCGAGCACCACGATCCCGAGATAGGCCATCAGGTTGCCGAGACCGGGGCCGCGCAGCAGATACTGGGCAAGTCTCGAAAGACCCCAGGGGGAAATCGACAGCAAATAAAGCGACGTCGTGCTGAGGGTAAAGGTCACGGTGATCGCCAAGAACGCCGAAACATACTTCCCCACCAGCAGAACTTCGCGCCGGATCGGCGTCAGGAGGTAGTAGTGCAAACTCTTCTCCATGATTTCCGACCGAAAGAGGCTCATGAAGACCAGCAGACTCGACATGTAAAGCGAAAACCGCAGGTAGAGGGAAAAGGCATTGGCAAACATCGGCGCCACACTCGACGGGCCGCCGAGTCCTTCTCCGGCACCCGAAAAAAGCGCCCAGATCAGGCCCAACGGCAGCGGAGAAAAGGCCAAGAAGTACATGCCCAAGGCGCGGCGTCCCAAGAAGTTCTTGCCCAGCTCCAGGCGCAGGATGCCGGTGATCTGGCGTCGGATGAGGCCAGGGTCGAGGTCGGGCCGCGCGAGGCCATGACTGCGATCGCTCGTTCCTTGGGCAACGCTCATGCGCCCTCTCCTTGCGTGCCGATCAGGTATTGGTACACCGCGCGCACATCGGCATCGGCGACCGCCACCGTCTCGATCTCGAGTTTTTCGGCCAGCACCAGCTCATTGAGACGCAAGTAAAACGCATTGGCGTCTTTGGTACGCACCAGCAGACCGCGACGATCTTCGTGCAGCGCCACCTCGACTGTGTCTTGCGCCTCGAACAGTTTCGAGGCCAGCAGGGACGGCTGGTTCAAGCGCACCAACACCTGGGTGGGCCGCTCCTCGATGTCTGTGCGCACGCCGCCGATCTCACCTTCCGCCACCACATAGCCACCGGTGAGCAGCACGACCTGATCCGCGATCATGTCGACTTCGTGCAATATATGACTTGAAACAATAATGTGATGCCCTTCTGCGGCAAGTTTCTGGAAGACCGCGATGATCTCGGCCCGTGCCATCGGATCCAGACCGTTGAGCGGTTCGTCGAGCACCAGCACCTGCGGCTTGTGGCTGATCGCCTGGGCCAGCTTGATCCGTTGCCGCATGCCTTTGCTGTAGCCGGCGATCTTGCGCTTGGCTGCGTCGGCCAGACCGACGCGCTCGAGCGCTTCCCAGGTCAGCCGATCGGCATCGGCATGGCCCAAGCCATGTACCCGCAAGTAGCCGTAGATAAAGGCGTAGCCGTGGCTGCCAGCCGGGAAGCTGTCCCACTGCGTGCAATAGCCGACCCGAGGGAAGAGGCGCATCGGATCGTCGGTCGGCATGCCGAGCACACGGATCGTTCCCTTGCTCGGCCGCAGCAGACCGGTGGTCAGGTTCATCAGTGTCGTCTTGCCGGAGCCATTGGGTCCCACCAGGCCGATGATGCCGCTCTCGAGCACCAGGTCGATACGGTTGACGCCGAGCACCTCCCCATAGAATTTCGAAACGTTTTCGAAAACTACGGTATTGGTCTCGGATGCCGGCGCTGAAGCCCTCGCCCCGGGCGGCGTGGCCGTGGTCCCGTCCTCAATCTCGTCTGCACAAACGACCGCTGGCTCGTTCACCACTGCCTCCTAGGCCACGACCTGGTAGGCGCGAATGCGCCGGTTCAACAGCAGCAAGCATATGGCGTAGCTTGCCGCCACCACCATGATGCAGGCGAAGAGCGGCGGTCCTGGCGGCGGCGTAATGCCCAGGATTCTCGCCGTGATGATCGCGATCAGGTGGTCGGGTTGTGCCACAAAGCCCCAGGTGCTTCCAAACAGTCCGAGTACAAAAAGCGAGAAGAAGTCGCCGGCTGCGAAGATGGCAAAGAGCATGAAACCGGCAATGACCTTCCAGCGAACCCAGGCCGAGAGTGCCAGGGCAAGCAAGGCCAACAGCCCGATCCACAGACTTGAGCCGACAACGATCGCCAGTGCAATGTGCAGGTTCTCGAACATCCACGACCAGCGTGTCATGCTGGCGTTGAGCGCGAACAGTGCCAGCCCGCTGACCCAGGTGATGATCGAGAGCAGTGTTAGCAAAATGGTGAGCTTGCCAAGCACGTAATCGGCACGCGAGATCGGTCGACTGAGGTACAGCGGCAGGCCGTTGTTGGCCAGATCGCGCGAAACCAAGCCCGGCCCGATGAACATGGTGAGAAAAAAAGCGAACACGCCCTGCGTTCCGAAAAATGCTGCAAAGAAACCTTCATCGATCGCGACGAAGTCTCCGATGTTGATTCCGATCGCTCGCACCGCGGAAAGAGCATCAATATTGTTTGCAAAATAGATCCAGGTCGCGAACCCCAGCGGCACGAGTGCCGTGATGCCGTAGAAAACAACCAGCAGGCGCGACTTGAACACGTCCTTGAACGCGTAGCGAGGCAGGATGAGAAAGCGCCCGGCGAGCGGTGTCAGGGTGCCGCTGTAGGGTTTGTAGCGGCGGTCATGCACGGCCATGGTCAGCGTCTCCCAAGGTCTCGATGTCCATGGCTTTGAGGAAGATGTCCTGAAGCGAGTCGCGCTTGTAGTCGAGGTGGCGGATCTGCACGCGCTGATCAGCAGCCACTTGGTAAAGTGCCCGGATTTTCAACTCGGGTGGCAGCACCATCTTGATCCGTCGTTTGCCGGCCCGCGCGCTCTCGCAGCCGAGCGCGGTGACCGCGGCCACATAGGCATCGGCATCGCCCGCGATCTCGAGCTCGAGAAACTTTCGGTTGGCGCGCCGCTCTTGCTCCAGGTTGCAGTAACGCGCGATCTTGCCATTCTTCAAGATCAGCACCTCCTCGCAGCATTCCTCGACATCGCGCAACAGGTGCGAGGAGAGGATCACGTGCACCTGGCCCGCGTCGCGAATGTCCTTGATCAGCTTGATCATCCGCTCGCGCCCGGGCGGATCGAGACCGTTGGTCGGCTCGTCGAGAAACACCAGACGCGGCCCGTGGACCAGAGCTTGGGCCAGCTTGGCACGCTGCTTCATGCCCAAGGAGTAGTCCTCGAGCGGCCGATAGCGAGCCTCGCCGAGGCCGACGTAAAACAGCACCTCGTGCGCCCGCTCGAGCGCCTGCTCCTGGGGCAGGCCAGAGAGCTCGCCCATCATGCGCACGAAGCGCACCGCGTTCATGCCTGCGATGAAGCTGTCGCGCTCGGGCATGTAGCCGATCATCGCGCGCGAGGCCTTGTTTTGGTTCCCGATGTCGCGCCCGAAAAGACGCGCCGAGCCGGCGCACGGCGTGTGGAAGCCGAGCAGGGTGTGAATGAGGGTGGTCTTGCCGGCGCCGTTGGGGCCGAGCAGACCGATCGCCCGACCCGCGAACGAGCCGGTGAGATTCTTGAGCGCTTCGAGCTTGCCGAAGCGCACACTGAGGCCGTCAAGCTCGATGACCGATTCCATGTTCCTCGTTACGTCCGATTGAGGATGAACGTTTCACATACGGCGATGGAAGTACGACTTCTCATGCAAGCCACAGCCTGGGCGCTGCGGCACGAGCGGACCCGCTGCGTGTGCGTCTGGATGCGGTACGCAGCAAGTCGGTCGACTGTTTCATGCTATCAGCAGCGACCGGTGCCAAGCCATGCTCACGGGATGGGGAGGCCCTCGCGCATACCGCGCTCGAGAGCGTCCGGACTGAGCCAGCCGAAGAGGCCGAGCAGTGCGTTGCCGAGCATCGCCTGCTCGCTGCTCACCGCCGCGATGATGCGATCCTGCTCGCCGTAGGCGTAGGCCAGCATGGGTCGCGCTTCAGCGCGCACCGCGTCGAGCGCCGCCTGCTGCCCATCGCTCAGTCCGGCGGGCGCCAGTCGCTCGATCACGGACTGGAGGAGGCTGCCCATGTCCTGGTAAAAGAGGGCCGAGAAGTTCTCGTGCCGATCGTGCGGCAAGAGTGCCCAGAAGCGCTGCGAGCTGGTCATGGTGTAGCCCGAGTCGCGGAAACGGATGGCCCGATCGAGCAGTGCGCGCGAAGGTGCAGCCAGCAAATAGCCATCGACAAAGGTGTAGTCGATATCGCCGATCATCGCTGGCAGGCTGTAGAAGGTTCGCCCGCCGACCTGCTCTTGGCGCAGCACCAGCGGCTCGACGCCGGTTTCCGCCAGGTGTTTGTTGGCTTCCGCCACGGCCTTCTCGACCACCCACTGGAAACGTGCCGGGTCGTAGACCTCGACGATCAGCTTCCAGCTCGGCACCGGAACCAGCGGGCCATCGATGGCGAAGGCCACCTCGCCGCCGAGCACGGCCGCGACATCGTCGCGCAGGTCCATGCCAAAGCGGTCCTGGAACATCTGCAGTACTTGGGCGAAACCGTTGCCGGCGCCTGCATCGCCGGTCAGCGCGCCATCGACGTCGTCGAGCATGCGCGCCGGATCCTTGATCACCAGAGCGGTCAGAGCCTTGGCATCCGGCGAGATGAAATCGAGCGAGCCCATGGGCGCCGGCTCGGCCAGCCACGAGAGCACGCCGTGGCGCTCATCGCGGAAGCTCAGCGCAACCTGATGCTGCGTCTGATCGCCCGACTGCTTGCGCTCGAAGGTGACGTACCGGGCATTTTCCAGCCCGAAGACGCGGAAGGCGCGGTGGTCGTCCGCGGAGGTCTGGTCGATTCCCGAGCGGAGCACGGTCTCGAGATCAAAGGCCGCCAACACACCGGCACCTTCTTCGTAGCGAGTGCCGATCTCCTGGTAAAAGGGCGTGCCCACAAAGCCGCTGACCGTGCCGCTTTGAATCGCCTGCGCCACCCGGCGCACCGCATCGCTCTTGTGTGAGGCGACCAGCAGCCGGTCGTCGAGCCAGGCATAGAGCGCGTGCTCGCTGCCCGCCGGGACCTCCAGGTTCGGGCCGAGAAACACCAGCGGCTCGACGCCGGTGACGAATTGATGGATCTGCTGCTCGATGAACGAGCGCAGCCCGCCTTGCGGACCGACTTCGGCCGCCACCAGCGGCGTGTAGGTATCGCCGTCGCGGAAGACCCCGACCGCTACCTCATCGCCCAGATGGCTACCCAAGGCCTCGAAGCGATCGATGATCTCGTCGATCGCGGGCTGCAGGCGATCGTCGCCGTGATTGTGCTGCCACCAGGCGCTCAGCGCCGGGCTTTCACTGAGCCGCGCCATGGCCGCCCGGTAGGCATCGCCAATGCTTTCCGAAACGTTGGGCACCGCAGCGTAGAACACGGTACCGGCGGGCATGTGCTCGAGCAGCCGGCTGTGGTAGCGCAGCTCGGAGGTGCCGACCGCCTCGTGGATCGCAGTGCCGAGCGCGTGCAGCTCGCCGAGAAGGGCGATGTAGCGATCGACGTCGCGGCTCCAGGCCAGCTCCCGGGCGAGCGGCATCGCGGCCAGGCTTTGGCGCGTGGTCATCTGGTCGCCGGGCTGAAGCACGGTCTCTTCGCCGGAGAAGTCCACCCGCACCTGGCCTTCGATCACCGACACCCGCGAGCCCTTGGTGCCGTGGTTGACCGAGAAGATGGTTCCGGTCACCGACACCAGGCAGTCGTCGGTGTCGACGTAGAGCTTGCGATCGTGCTGCTTGGCCGCCTGCACGATGACGCTGCCGCGGTCGAGGTGGATGGTGGTACCGCGCCGGCTGTCGTCGATCGAGAGCTCCGAACGGGCCCGCAGCTCCACCCGGCTGCCGTCGGCGAGGGTCACCACCGCGCCACCGGTGCGTCCGCTGCGGATGTGCTCGTGCTCGCGCACTATGGCGCCGACCTCGACCGGCAACGAGCCGGCAGCCACACGGAACAGGTCGCCATCGAGGCTGGTGACCGTGGCGGCTGGGCGGTTCGAGAAGGGCATCGACTGCCACAGCAACATGGCACCAGCACCGAGCCCGAGGACCAGCACCGCGGCGAGCGCCATGCGGCCGAGCGGGTAGCTGCGGCGAGCGCGCTGGGTGGCCGCCTTGGCCACGGGCACCTGGCCCGAACGCGCGACCTTGAGCGCACGGCGGCAAGGGACACATTCGCGCACATGATCTTCGAGCAGGGTGGTCCGCGCCGGCGGCAAGGCACCGGCGAGAAAGGCAGGGATCAAGGCTTGGTAGTCGTCGCAGCCACGGATCTCGGCCACCTCCGCGGCCGCTGCTGCACCGGCGGTATGGGGCGCGGAAAGCCGCTGCCAGACGCGCTCTGCCGCGGCCGCAACCACCGCGTCGCTCGCCTCAGCACCGCGGATCTGCGCCGCAGCTTGCTCGAGAAGTTGACTCGGGTTCTTGGCATCAAACATGGCTGAGTCCTCCAACGCAGTCGCCCATCGCCTTCTTCACGCGGCTGCGGGCCCGGTGCACCATGACCCCGATCGCGGTCTGCGAGCTGCGGGTCATGCGGGCGATCTCGTGGTTGTCGAAGCCTTCGAGGAAACGGAGTGTGAAGATCTCGGCACTCTTCGGCGTCAGCCCGGTGAGCGCCAGGCGCAAGCAGCGACGGATCTCGCGCGCACGGCCGAAGCGATCGGGGCCGGGCGCATCGCTCGGCAAGTCGATCTCGTCGAGGGGCAGCGATCGCTTGCGGGCGCGCGAGCGCACCAGGTCAAGCGCGGCATTGACCGCCGCACGGTACAAGTAGCTGCCAGGGCTCGGCGCAAGGTCCAGGGCCTCGCCTCGGCGCAGCAAGCGGAGAAAGACCGTCTGCAGCACGTCCTCGGCGTCTTGGGCACTGCCGGTAATGCGGAAGGCGGCAGCGAACACCGGGCCGTGGTGCTGGTGAAACAGCGCTTCGAGCGCGGCGGTGGGCGGAGGAAGTGGATGATGGGAGTCTGGGGCGGAAGACACGTGTTGAGCCTCCTGCGGTGAATCGGCGATCGCGGATGGATGTGCGGCGGTGGTACTCATCGGTTCGTTCGGGCGTGGGTGTCGCTGTCGGTCGAGGGCGTGGGATTCGGGCTCACTGGACTTGAAACGCAGCAGCGATCGGATTCTTACAGCAGGCCCCGAGATTGGGGAGGCACCGGCGAAGCACAGACACTGGCGAAGCACAGATACTGGCGAAGCGCAGATACTGGCTGCTCGCGACCGGCGGCTCTGTGCGCGCATCCACCCGTGGTTCTCCACCAGCGCAGCGCCGTAGAATGCCACTCGTGCGCCCCGTGCCCGTTCGCCGCGCTCCGGCGCGGACCGTTTCCGCCCTGCTGGCAGTGGTCGTGGTCTGGGCCGCTTGTGGCTCCGACACGCGCGGCCCGCGCTACCTCGACTTGGTGGCCAGCGCAGCGCTCGAAACGCCGCAAGGACCAGCGCAGGCTGGATTGGTGGGCTGCAGCGACCAGACCTGGTACGCGCTCACGTTGGCCAGCGGCGCGTCGCTCAGCGCGTCGCTGACGGTGGGTGGCTCGCCGTCGTTGGTGCTCGGCGGCTGCCGCGATGCGCAGGCGCCGGATGCGCTGATGGTGCAAATCGAGCCGCGCCTCGGCCTCACCCAGCGCCTGCGGATCCCTCTCGGCAGCGGGCCGGGCACGTTTCATACCCGCATCTACCTCGATGGCCTCGCGCAGCGCCGGGCCGAGCTGCGGGTCGAGCCTCACTTCACCGCTGGCACCGTGTACCTCGAGGACCTCTACCTGGCACAGCAGGGCCGATGGGCACCGCGTCCCCAATCACCACCGCTTCAGATCTTGCTGATCTCCGTCGACACCCTCCGCCATGACGCCATCGCCGCCTTCGGTGGTCGCGGGTCAACACCCCGTCTCGACCGATTGGCGGCCGAGGGCGAGGCGTTCACCAACAGTTGGGCGGCCGCGAGCTGGACCAAGCCCTCGCACGCCAGCATGCTCACTGGCCGGCTGCCCGAGGTGCATGCTGCGAGCACCCTCGAGGACGCCATCCAGCCGGCCCTGCCGACGCTTGCCGAGCGTTTGTCCAGCGCCGGCTTCGCCACCGGTGCGGTGGTCAAGGACGTGGTGCACCTCGATCCACGCTTCGGCTTTGCCCGCGGCTTCGATGACTATGCCGTGGTGCCCTGGAGCATCGGCCAAATGGCACGTAGCAGCGTCGGCTGGATCGCCCGCCATCGCGATCGTCCCTTCTTCTTCTTTCTGCACACCTTCGAAGTCCATTCCGACTTCCAGCGCCTGCCCTACGAGGCACCGACGGCCGACCCTGAGACCCTCGCCGGACGCTTCGGCCTCGACCCCAGCTACGGCTGCGATCGGGCGCATCGCGTCTGCGCCTCCGAACGCCTCGATGCCATCCGCAAGGGGACAGTCGAAGCCGTGCCCGGCGAGGACGCGGTGCTTCGCTACCTCTACGGCGAAGGCGTGCGCCACGTCGACGACGCGCTCGGACGACTGTTCGATGATCTCGCGCGAGCGGGGCTGTGGGACGAGCTGCTGGTGATCCTCACCAGCGACCATGGCGAACAACTGCTGGAAGCGCCGCGCCAGGTGCTGCATGGTGTGCATCGGCCCGTGGTGCTGCGTGTGCCCTTGATCATCAAATGGCCGGCGTCGCGGGCGGGCGAACGACGAACCGGAGGCCTACGCCGAGAACCCACCAGCGCGCTCGACCTTGCGGTGACCGTGCTCGCTGCCGCCGGCCTCGACACCGCCGGCCTCCCTGGCAAGGATCTCTGGCGCCCACTCGCCCCCCAGCGCGTTCTCTTCGCGGGAGGCAGCGCCGAGACCATCATCGCCGGTGCACGCATGCTCACCCGCGAGGGCGAGGGCGAGGGCGACACCCGGCTGCTCTTGCGCCAGCACGGAATCTGGAGGACCCCAGAGGCCGAGGACCCACAAGCCATCGCCGAGCTCGCGACGCTGCTCGACAAGAGGTTCGCCCGAGCGCAACGCGCACGCGCAGCGCTCGAGCGCCGCGCAGCCTCCATCCAACCACCGCTGAGCGAAGAGGAAAGAGCCCGTCTCCGCGCCCTCGGCTACACCGGCTCCTGACGCTCCGCGCGCGTTCGGCTCGGTGCCGGGCCGAAGCATGGGCCACAGCTCGTCGCGCCCGTGAGGCGCAAAGGCCAGGAGCCCGTCGCGTATCAGGGCGTTGCTTTTCGATGGTGGTAGAGAATCATGCGTCCGCCTTGAGGCTCATCGAAGGTGGCCATGGCTTGGTAGTTGGCGAACCAGGGTGCTTGGCGAAGTGGTGCAAGCAGGCCGCTGAGTCGGCTGTGGTAGGCGATCCATGGGGTGGGTTCGGCCTCGAATGCGGCGCGAACACCGCCGCGCACGAGCGGCGCCAGGCAGTTGCGACTGGTCAGGCACAGCAGGTCGCGAACCGGACGATCGCTCACGTAGGCCAGGGTACCGACTTCGATGTAGGCGATCGCTTCCTCGGGCGGTGTGTTGGCGCGCAACCACGCACCTGCCCGGCGGTAGACTTCCGTTTGTGCGATGCCCGCGAAGTGACGGTAGCCGCGGACGAAACCCCGGCTGACATGAAGCAGCAGTGGCGCGAGCACCACCGCGATCCCTACCGTCGCGACCCACCGCAACGTTCGCTGGCCTGGCCTGCCACGGGCGAGCCAGCGGACCGCATCACCAGCCAGGAAAACCACACCGTAGGACAATACGATCAGCAATGGCAGGGCGTACCAGGAATAGAAAGGCACGCCGAGAAACGGATACGCGATCGCGGTCGCCAGCGCGTAGAGCACCAATAGATCGAGACCTGCAATGCGCGCAGCAAGCAGCGAACGGGTACCGGCCAGCCCCACCACCAGCAAGACCGCCGTCCAAGGGCCAGCATAAGAGAGCGCGAGCGCGCGGTAGCCCGCCACCCAGAAACGCCAGCCGCTCGACCAGATCTCCGGTCGCCACGCCGCTTGCAGCCGTTTGGCAGCCAGCGTCTGGGGCAGTGGCTGGCCAAAGTACAATTGGGCCCAGACCAGGCCCGCGATGATCATCGCGCCGGCGGCCAGCCCAAAGCCGAGCGGCGTCCGGCGGGAACGAAACCACAGCAGCGCGCCGAGCAAGACGACGGCGGCCAGCGCATCCGGCCGGAGCCAAACACACAAGCCCGCGAGCGCGCCCGCGGCGCGCGGACGGCGCGCGGCGAGCCCCGCGGCGAGCACCAGCAGCGCCAGTTGCGGGAAGCTTTCGGAGCCGTTGAAGACCCACAGGTAGGTGTTGGTCAACAGCAAAACTCCGGCCACCGCGGCCTCGGTGCCACGTCGCTGGCCGAGCGCACGCCGCCACAGCAAGCTGACCACAGCCGTCAACGACACCGCCATCGCCCAGGTGCCCACCACCGCTACCTCGAGACCGGAAAGCCACGAAAGACCGGCGAGCAGCAAGCCCCATCCCGGTGCGGTGGTGCCGAAGACGCGCTCGCCTGGGTTGAAGACAAAGCCGCGGCCCGCCACCAGGTTCTGGGCATAGCGGTAGGTGATGAAGAAGTCGTCGGCCGTAAAGCCCGCGATGCGTGCCGCCACCACCGCTGCGAGCAACGCCAGCAGGCCGATGAAGATGATCGGCATGGCGCGCGCCGCAGCGACCCGCAGCGCTGTCACCCGCGGCCGGTGTTGCGAGCCGCGAGGATCGGCAGACAACAGGCGGTTCATGCGCATGAGAAGACACCAATGATCCAGGGCGATGGCAAGA
>Ga0114931_10007058_pt1 | contig 13762 bp, 13 predicted proteins | sample 2SBtaG_FD_89579 | JGI IMG/M metagenome (GOLD analysis project Ga0114931, IMG submission 89579) | Deep subsurface microbial communities from Kolumbo volcano to uncover new lineages of life (NeLLi) - 2SBTROV14_V59a metaG | ecosystem: Environmental > Aquatic > Marine > Volcanic | place: Kolumbo...
AATTATCATGAGGCACTAAAACACGCAAATTCTATCTTAAATTTCAAAAGTAAACAGGTGATAGACGTCCAAGTATTGTCTAGAATATTGTCCCTAATCATCCATTATGAATTAAACAATTTTGAAATGTTGCCCTACCTTACCAAGCAAAGCAAATCTTTTGTTCAGAAACACGCTATTCCTCCTCTTTTTTTCATGGAAATGATGCGTTTTTTTTCCAATAAAAACATTATTGACTGGACCAAGGAAATGGAAAAAGCTGCCTTTAAAACCTTATTAATAAAGACGAAAAAAATCTTTACCAGTCCTATAGAAGCTAAGATTTTAAAGGATTTTGATTTTATCTCCTGGATAGATTCCAAAATACAGAACCTTCCTTTTTTGGAAGTAGTTAGGGAAAAGTAAATGAAAAATTCTAGTAAATTAACCTAATGTACTTATCCATTACCTATCACAGCATCTAGTGCATCATCAGTATCTTTATAAATAAAGGTGGATTGGTATATAATTGTGGTTTGAATATCAGAATGCCTGTATAGTTTCTGTAACATTTGTACAGGAATTTTATCTCCAGCAATATTACCAAAGGTATGCCTAGCTATATGGTTAGATATATTCTTATCAATTTTAGCCAATGATGCTATTTCTTTTAAATCTCTATTGAATTTTCTTACAGCTGTTTTCATTTTTCGATAAACATCTCTCTTAGAGTTTAAATTTGCTCTTTTTAATTCTGGAAACAAAAAATCATTATTTGACCGTTTCTCTTTTTTATAGTAATTGATAATTTTTTGAGCTTTATCGGATACTTTAATTGAACCTGATTTATTATTTTTTCCCATTACATAATTAAGCCTGTTATTTTGAATATCTATCCACTTAATTCGCAGTACATCCGAAATTCTCATACCAGCAAAGTAGAATGAGAATAAAAATACATTTCTTGTGTGCCAGTAACTAGAATAAGGTTTTAGAGATAAAAAAGCTGTACTTAAGACGTACAGTTTAACTTGATAGGTTGCACAAAAATATTTTTTTATTGAAACCCAACAAGTCAGATAAAATTTCACAAGATGTTGATTTTGTAAAGAAAGCAAAAAAACAATAAGAAAAAGTTAGGTTCTTTTAGAATTGATTAACCAACTCTCTAGTCGTCCTTAATTTTTTATACAAACTTTCTGCTTGTCCATTATATAAGGTTTGTTGTCCGTCAGAAAAAGCAACTTCAGGGTTTTCGTGCACCTCAACAATAATTCCATCAGCTCCACTCATTACTCCGGCTAAAGCCATTGTGGAAACATGCTGCCTCAATCCAATTCCGTGAGATGGATCTACAATAACAGGTAAATGTGATTTTTCTTTTAAGATAGGTACAGCATTTAAATCTAAGGTGTTTCGGTAGGCATTTTCGAAAGTTCGAATACCTCTTTCACACAGCATAATTTTTTCATTACCATTAGAAAAAACATATTCAGCAGAAGCCAATAACTCTTCTATTGTTCCCGACATTCCTCTTTTAATTAACACTGCTTTATCTACTCCTCCTAGTGCATCTAATAAGTTAAAGTTTTGAGAGTTTCTTGCGCCCACTTGAAAAATATCTACATAATCAATCATTTCTTCTACTTGAGAAACTTGCATTACCTCGGTAATTACTTTGATTCCATTTTCAGAACAATGCTTATAAAATAATTTTAACCCGTCCATTCCCATCCCTCGAAAAGCATAAGGAGAACTTCTTGGCTTATAAACTCCACCACGCATTATTTTAATATTATTCTTTAATAAGTGTTGAACAGTATGCTCAATTTGTTCTTCTCCCTCAATGGAACAAGGTCCTGCCATAATAGACAACTCTTTTCCTCCAATAGTAACATTATCACCCAAATCGATTATAGTATTATTTACTCTCCATTTTTTAGAAACTAGCTTATAAGCATCAGAAACCCGATGAATATCATCGATACCAGCCATTGTTCCAATACTTCTAATATCAAAATCTGTTTTGGGAATACCCACAATGTATTTTTTGAATTGTGTAGTTACATTAGTTGCTTTAATTTTTAAACTATCCAATTGGGCTAAAATAGCCTGTTGTTGCTGTTCAGATATCGTTGATGCTAATTGTATAATCATTTTTTAAGTTTTAATGAGTTAAGGAATGAATGTTAAAATGAGAAAATAAAAATTCTCTCATTCAATCATTGTAATATTTATTACCGGACTCCATTAATAAACTGTTTTATTGTTCCTTTTATATTGTTGCTGTTTTCTAATGCCTTAATAAAAGCGCTTCCAATAATTGCTCCTTCTGCATGCTCACAGGCAGTATCAAAAGTTGCTTTGTTAGAAATTCCAAATCCAATTAGTTTAGGGTTGGTTAGGCTTAACTCTTTAATTCGTTTGAAATAGTTGACTTGTTCTTGTTGTATATCGCTTTTAGATCCAGTAATAGAATAAGAAGAAACGACATATAAAAACCCAGAGCTCTCACTATCGATTAACTTTATTCTTTCGTCAGAAGTTTGAGGAGTAATTAGAAAAACACAATCTAATCCATAGCCCTCAAGCAGATTTTTATATTTTCTTTGATAGGTGTCTAACGGCAAGTCAGGTAAAATAAAACCATCAACACCCACAGTTTTGGCCTTTTCAAAAAAATCAACATCACCATACTGCATTACTTGATTGTAATAACCCATCATTACAATAGGGATGGATACTGTTTTTCTTATTTCTTCAATTTGATCAAAAATTAAATTTAAAGTAATTCCATTTTTAATAGCTACTTCACTGCTATTTTGAATGGTTGGTCCATCCGCCATAGGATCTGAAAAAGGCATACCTATTTCTACCATATCTACCCCATTCTTTTCTAATTCTTGAACAATTTCAACGGTATCGTTCAAGCTAGGGAAACCAGCAGTAACATATATGTTGAGAATATTCTTTTTCTCTTTAAAAATAATTTCTAGTCTTTTCATTTTCAAAAATGCTTTAATGCCATAAGGATTTAATATAAATAATTATTCTATTATTTTTTTATTTACTCCTTAAAGCATTTTAATATAAGTTTCTAAATCTTTATCTCCTCTTCCCGAGAGATTCACTACCACACAATCTTCTGGGTTTAGTTCAATTTTATCTAAAGCTGCTAATGCATGTGATGATTCTAATGCAGGAATGATTCCCTCCAACTTGGTAAGTTGATATGCCGCGGCTAGTGCTTCTTGATCTGTAGCCCCCAAGAATTTTCCTCTTCCACTTTTAAAAAGGTGGGCATGCAAAGGTCCAACCCCAGGGTAATCTAGTCCAGCAGAAATAGAATAAGGCTCAGTAATTTGGCCCTCTTCGTTTTGCATCAGCAAAGTTTTGCTTCCATGAATTATTCCTTCTGTTCCAACCTGTGTTGTTGCTGCTGTTTTTCCAGAATCAATACCCAAACCATCTGCTTCTACGGCAATTAATTGGACTTGCTCGTTATCTAAATAATGATAAAAAGCACCCGCAGCATTACTTCCTCCACCCACACACGCAATAATTTTGTCGGGAAAGTCTTTCCCTGTTTTTTCTTTTAGTTGATATTTCATCTCCTCACTAATGATAGATTGGAAACGAGCCACCATATCTGGATAGGGGTGTGGCCCAACCACAGAGCCTATCAAATAATAAGTGTCTTCAGGGTTATTAATCCAATCACGAATGGCTTCATTGGTGGCATCTTTTAAGGTTTTGCTTCCTGACACTGCTGCTCGCACCTCAGCGCCTAACATTTTCATTCGAGCCACATTAGGAGCTTGTCGTTTAATATCAACCTCCCCCATATAAACAATACACTCCAACCCCATTAAAGCACAAACCGTAGCGGTGGCAACTCCATGTTGACCGGCTCCTGTTTCTGCAATAATTCTAGATTTCCCTAAGTGTTGCGCCAGTAAAATTTGACCAACAGTATTGTTTACTTTATGTGCTCCAGTGTGGTTTAAGTCTTCTCTTTTTAGATAAATGTTGGATTTATATTTCTCAGAAAGCCGTTTAGCAAAGTATAGAGGGGTTGGCCTCCCAACATAATCTTTTAGAAGCGACTTAAATTCTTTTTGAAAATCATCAGATTCGATAATTCCTAAGTATTTCTCTTTTAGCTCGTTTACATTATGGTACAACATTTCGGGAATAAAAGCCCCTCCAAACTCACCATAAAAACCGTCTTTGTCAGCGTTGTAATTCATTTATTTTGTTTTTTCGTCATTGCGAGGCACGAAGCAATCTCCCTTTAATTAAAAAGATTGCCGCACACTCCGTTACTCTCCGTTCGCAATGACGGATATGTTGTGTTTAAATTTCTTTATCCTCTCCACATCTTTCAATGCTGGGTTTATTTCAAACCCACTGTTAATATCTATTCCTGCAAATTGTGGATGCTTAAATTGTTTAATTGTTTCTACCATGGTTTCATCAATTCCACCACTTAGCAAAAAAGGGGTGGTCCCATTGTAATTTTTTAATAATTCCCAATTAAAGACCACTCCATTTCCTCCTGCATTTTTACCAAAGGCATCAAATAAAAAATAATCACAATATGTGGCATAATCTTTCATCTGGTTGAAATCAAATACATCATGAACATTAAATGCTTTAATAATTTTTATCTCATTTGTTTTTACTTGTTCGCAAAACTCAGGAGACTCTTTACCATGTAGTTGAACGTAATCTAAACCAAATTCATTTACTTTTTTATTAATAAAGTCAATATCCTTGTCAACAAAAACCCCCACCTTTTTAATCGTTTTAGGGATGTTTAATTCAGGAATATCAACAACATTACGAGGTGAAGCTTCATGAAAAATAAACCCAATAAAGTCAGGCTGAATTTTAACTAATTCAGTGATATTAGAGCCATCTGCCATTCCGCAAACCTTAAGCTGTAACATTCTCTGACTGGTTTATTTGATCAATAAATTTTTTACAAGCTCTTCCTGGATCTGCTTTTTTCATAAAGTTTTCTCCAATTAAGAACCCCTCAAACCCGTGTTGTTGCAATTCAATAATATTTTTAGGATCGCTTATTCCACTTTCAGCAACTTTTACTGTTGCTGCAGGCAATTGTTGTGCTAATCGAATTGAATTATCAAAATCAACATCAAACGTTTTTAAGTTTCGGTTGTTAATGCCTACTAGTTTAATTTCAGGAATATATTTTTCTAATTCTTCTTCGGTGTGCACCTCTAACAGAACTTCTAACCCTAACTGATGGGCTACAGCTGTAAATTGTTTAATTTCTTCTTTACTGAGCACGGCTGCTATTAATAAAATAGCATCTGCACCAATAGATTTGGCTTCTATAATTTGATACTCAGAAACGGTAAAATCTTTCCTTAATATAGGGCAGAAGTTAAATTTTCTTGTAGTGATTAAATCTTCGTTTTTTCCACCAAAAAAGTTGTTGTCGGTTAAAACAGACAACGCTGACGCGCCTGCCTGCATATACCCAATAGAAACTTTTTCCACATTAGCATATTCATTAATCATTCCTTTGGATGGAGATTTACGTTTAAACTCAGCAATAATTCCACTCTTATCTTCTCGCTGGATGTAGTGTGCTAAAGGAAGGCATTCGGAATCGAAGTAAAGACTTTTCTCTAGTAACTGAACAGGATGAGTAGCTGCTCTTTCTGCAACCTCTTTCTTTTTATAGGCTATTATTTCATCTAATATGGTCATGACTTAATGTTTAAATGCTTTATTCTGTAATGCTTGAATATTTTGATTGGTAACTAGTATTCTTGGCTTTTGATACTATCTTAATTATTTCTATAATTTCAGCTAATAACCTTTCTAATTCTTCTTGTTTATTTGTTAATGATGCTTCTTTTATCACTTCCAGCCAATATTCTGATTCATCAGCTTCTTCAACTACAATACATATTTTACTAAAAAACTCGTTTTTAGATCTTGCTCTACATGCTGCATGATAATTGGCTCCAGTAGAGGTTGCTGATTTCACAAGTTGGTATGTAATCACAGATGAAGTTTTACAAACTTTTAAAGATTCGCAAAAAAGAATTACGTCAACAGCAAATTTTTTAGTTTTTGCCTTCATCTTTTCAATAAATATTTCTTTCTCTAACATTTTTTATCATTAAAGCATTAACTCAATATTCCCTTCAAACATTTATAGGCTTTTCCTGAATCGATAGATTCTCGAGCTATTGAGGTACACTCTTCAATAGATTTAGTTGGCTCAAAGCACTGTATTGCAAATGAGGAATTGGCCAGCACCACATTTTTTTGTTCAGATGTACAATTATTTTTTAGCACATCCACAAATATTTTGGCAGCTCCCTCAACGGTTGGTCCCCCAAAAATAGACTCAGGAGTTTGTGTTTTAAATCCAATGTCTTCAGGGGTTAATAATTTTTCCCCCTTGTTCGAAGCAACTTTAAATTTTCCTGTTAATGAAATTTCATCATATCTATCTAAACTATGAAGTATGGTATAGTTGGTTTTTGTTTTTTGAAGCAGGTAATTATAAATACGCACAACTTCTAGATTAAAAACACCCACCAATTGATTTTTAGGAGAACTTGGGTTAACCAACGGTCCTAACAAATTGAAAAACGTTTTTAACCCCAATTCTTTTCGAACTGGAGCCACGTTTTTCATTGCTGGATGAAATAGTGGGGCATGCATCATACAAAAATTAGCTTTCTCTAATTGTTGTTTTAATATAGACTCGTCATTTGTAAATTTGTAGCCTAGGTATTCTAATACATTTGAAGAACCACAAGAAGAAGACACCCCATAATTACCGTGTTTTGAAACTTTGTATCCTGCTCCAGCGATCACAAAAGCTGAGAGTGTAGAAATATTAAAGGTATCCTTACTGTCTCCACCGGTACCGCACACATCGATGGTGTTAAATTCTGATAAATCAATTTTTAAACAAAGGTCTAATAACGCTTCTCGAAAACCTTCTAATTCCTCAACCGCAATATTTCGCATTAAATAAACCGTTATAAACGCTGAAATTTGTGAGTGATTAAATTCTCCCTTACCTATTCTTGTTAAAATATCATAAGCCTCTTTCTTAGAGAAGGTGTGGTGTTCAAATAATTTATTAAGTATTGCTTTCATTTTACAGCGATAAAAAATTAGTAATCATTTTTTTCCCATGTTCGGTTAGGATAGATTCAGGGTGATACTGAACCCCGTATAAATTATAATCTTTATGTTTTAGAGACATTATTTGCCCGTTTTCCTCAACAGCTGTAATATTTAGTTCTTTTGGGAACCCTTCATTAGCGATTACCCAGCTGTGGTATCTGCCCACCTCAAATGATTCGGGTAATCCTTTATAAATGACATCTTCTTTATCTATTACTTGAATAGGCGTTGCTACCCCATGATAAACATTTTCCAAGTTAAGTAGTGTTCCGCCAAAAACTTCGCCTATTGCTTGCATACCTAAACAAACCCCCAGAATTTTTTTAGTTGAAGCATATGTTTTAATAAGGTCCTTCAATATGCCAGCATCATCTGGTAATCCTGGACCAGGAGAAAGGATGATGGTGTCATACTTATCCACATCTTCGATACTAATTTCATCATTACGAAAAACATCTACCTCATAATTGTCATTCGCTTCCACATAATGCACTAAGTTGTATGTGAACGAATCGTAATTATCTAACACTAATACTTTCTTCATAATTTAAATATTTTCAGCCAAGCTTAACGCTTGTTTTAATGCTCCTAACTTATTATTTACTTCTTGCAATTCATTTTCTTCAACCGAATTCACCACAACACCAGCTCCTGCTTGAAAAAATAGGGTGTTATTTTTACTTAAAAAGCTTCTTATAGTGATGGCATGATTAATCGAACCATCGAACCCAAACACACCAATCGCGCCACCATAAAAACCCCTATTCTGGTTTTCATAATGATCAATTAATTGCATGGCTTTGTATTTAGGCGCCCCAGATAAAGTCCCCGCGGGGAAAGTATCTCCAAACACTTGAAGCGCATCTGATTGTTCATTTAAATCTGCTTCTACCTCTGACACTAAATGAATAACATGGCTATAAAACTGTGTTTCTTTATACGTTTTAACGGTTACATTTTTTCCATGGCGACTTAAATCATTTCTTGCTAAATCAACCAGCATGGTGTGTTCGGCATTTTCTTTAGGATCTTTAGCTAATTCTTCCGCAGCTAACTTATCTTTTTCATCATCTCCTGTTCTTTTAAAAGTGCCAGCTATCGGGTTAATGGTTGCTTTTCCGTTGCTTGCTTTCAACTGCGCTTCAGGAGAAGAACCAAACAATTTAAAATTTCCAAAATCAAAATAAAAGGAGTAAGGAGAGGGGTTTACAGATCGTAATGCTCGATAAACATTAAACTCATCTCCAGAAAATTGTTGTGAAAATTGACGGGAAAGCACTATTTGAAAAACATCTCCTTTTTGACAATGTTCTTTTCCTTTGGCAACCATTTTTTTAAATTCTTCATCAGTAACATTAGTGTTTTCTTCACCTTCAATTTCGAATGAATATTGAGGGTGTTTACTACTACTGACTAACTTCGCTAATTCTTCCAAGTTTGGTTCAACTCCATCAACCAAATTTTCAGTAATTAGTAATTCATTTTTAAAATGGTCTATCTGTATAATGTATCTAAATAACGAATAATGCATTTCGGGGATAATATGCTTTTCTTCTTTTTTTGCATTAATATCTACTGTCTCAAAATATTTTACAGCATCATAGCATGTGTAACCAAACAATCCATTTACCAGTTCTTTTGAATTGACATTAAAGGAATTAATAAGATCTTGTAGCCTTTCAATTACCTCACTTCTTTTTTCGATTTGTATGTTTTGATCCAAACCTAACCCTGAAATAGAAATATTTTGATCTTCCACCACAAAAGAAACAATGGGTTCTAAGCAGATGTATGAAAAATTATCATTGTTGGCGTGGTAGTCTGAACTTTCTAACAAAAATGAATTATGAAATTGATCCCTAAGCTTCAAATAAAGTCCTACAGGCGTAACTGTATCTGACAACAGTTTTTTGGTTGTGGTTGTTATATTTATTTTACTCATCTATTCAGTTCTTTTTTTGAAGTGTTTCGGCTTCAATAATTCTTTATAAAAAAAAAGCTTGTCGTAATCGACAAGCCTTAAAAGTATAGTATACATGGTTATGGATTACGTTTTTTAGTTAAAACATATCCACCACCAATTTGTATTTTTTTTGTTTTTCATAAATCAATTACAAATATAGGAGAAAAATTTTAAGAAATGCAAATTCAAATTTATTGTTTTCTGACAAAACAGCTGTCAAAAATAAAAGTTTGAAATTTCTTAAAAAACAACGCTTTAAGTTGAAAATAAATTACATTTGTGCCGTAAAATCTTAACAGAAACTTAAACAAAAACTAACATGTCAAAACATCAAGCAGAGATAGACGCTTTTATGGATGGCGTTAGAGCAAAGCAAGCTCACGAATCTGAATTTTTACAAGCTGTAGAAGAAGTAGCTGAAGCAGTTATTCCATTTATTGCGGATAAGCCACAGTATAAGAAGGCGAAGATTCTAGAAAGAATGATTGAGCCTGAACGAACACTTATGTTTAGGGTTCCATGGATTGATGATAGTGGAGAAGTTCAAATTAACAAAGGGTTTAGAGTAGAGTTTAATTCTGCAATTGGGCCATATAAAGGAGGACTAAGATTTCACCCTTCAGTAAACCTATCTATTTTGAAGTTTTTAGGGTTTGAGCAAGTGTTCAAAAACTCTTTAACTACACTTCCTATGGGTGGAGGTAAAGGAGGTTCTGATTTTGACCCTAAAGGAAAATCAGATAATGAGGTGATGAAGTTTTGTCAATCTTTTATGACGGAGCTACAAAGACATATAGGCCCTGACACAGATGTTCCTGCTGGAGATATAGGTGTTGGAGGTAGAGAAATAGGATATATGTTTGGTCAGTATAAAAGATTAAGAAATGAATTTACAGGTGTTTTAACAGGTAAGGGACGTAATTGGGGAGGCTCTTTAATTCGACCAGAAGCTACAGGTTATGGTACCGTTTATTTTGCTAAAGAAATGTTGGTAACTAAAAATGAGGGGTTTCATGGAAAAATAGTGGTGATATCTGGTTCTGGGAATGTTGCTCAATATGCGGTAGAAAAAGTGATTCATTTAGGAGGAAAAGTAGTAACTGTTTCAGATTCTTCTGGTTATGTTCATGCTCCTAAAGGAATACATTCTGAGCAATTGGATTTTTTAATGGAATTAAAAAATGTAAAAAGAGGGAGAATAAAAGAATTAGCAGATCGTTTTGAGGACATCGAATTTTATGAAGGGGAAAAGCCTTGGGAAGTTAAATGTGATGTGGCTTTACCATGTGCTACTCAAAATGAACTGAATGAAGAGGAAGCTAAAGCGTTGTTAGCTAATGGGTGTATGTGCGTTGTAGAAGGAGCGAACATGCCATCAACACCAGAGGCTATTGAAGCGTTTTCTGAAGCTAAGATCTTGTTTGCTCCAGGGAAAGCATCTAATGCTGGGGGTGTTGCCACTTCAGGGTTGGAAATGTCTCAAAACTCTTTAAGACTGTCATGGACTGCTGAAGAAGTGGACGATAAACTACATGATATTATGGTTTCTATACATGAAGCATGTGTAAAATATGGTAGAGAAGATGGTTATACGGATTATGTTAAAGGAGCCAATATTGCAGGGTTTGTAAAAGTTGCAGACGCAATGATTGAACAAGGAGTAGTTTAATTCGAGTAAGTAAAACTACAAATGGAAAGTCCCGATTTCGATAACTATCGGAATCGGGACTTTCTTATTAAAAATAATTATATTCGCTTTTTTTAAACAATACAGAATTATGTACGGAAAATTAAAAGAAGACCTCCAAACGGAATTAGCTAACATTAAGGAGGCAGGATTGTATAAAGAAGAAAGAATAATCACGACCCCTATGGGAGCTGAGGTAAAAGTGAGTACAGGAGAAGAGGTGATTATTATGTGTTCTAACAACTATTTGGGGTTATCATCTCATCCTAAAGTAATAGCTGGGGCAAAAAAAGCGTTAGACACACATGGTTATGGAATGTCATCGGTTCGGTTTATTTGTGGAACCCAAGATATACATAAAGAATTAGAGCAAAAGATTTCGGACTTTTTAGGAATGGAGGACACCATTTTGTATGCTGCTGCATTTGATGCCAATGGAGGAGTATTTGAACCATTATTTAGTGCAGAAGACGCGATCATTTCTGACGAATTAAACCATGCTTCAATTATAGATGGAGTTCGTTTGTGTAAAGCAGCAAGATATCGTTATAAAAATAGTGACATGGCTGATTTAGAAGAACAGCTTAAAAAAGCTCAAGCTCAGCGGAATCGAATTATTGTTACTGACGGGGTGTTTTCAATGGATGGATATGTAGCAAAGCTAGATCAAATATGTGATTTGGCTGAAAAGTATGATGCGTTGGTAATGGTAGACGATTCACATGCTTCAGGGTTTATTGGAAAATCAGGAAAAGGAACTCATGAACACAATAACGTGATGGGAAGAGTTGACATTATTACTTCTACTTTAGGGAAAGCTTTAGGTGGAGCGATGGGGGGATTTACTTCTGGGAAAAAAGAAATCATTGATATGCTTCGCCAACGTTCTAGACCATATTTATTTTCTAATTCATTATCTCCTGCTATAGTAGGAGCTGCAATCGAGGTGTTTAATTTGTTAAATCACTCTACTGAATTAAGAGATAAGCTAGAAAGTAACGTTAAGTATTTCAAAGAAGGAATAAAAAAAGTAGGCTTAGAAATAAGAGATGGAGATTCTGCTATTGTACCAGTAATGTTGTATGATGCAAAACTAGCACAAGAGTTTGCTAATAAATTGTTAGAAGAAGGGGTTTACGCTATAGGATTCTTTTACCCTGTAGTTCCAAAAGAGTTGGCAAGAATTAGAGTACAACTTTCTGCGGCTCACACAACAACTCATTTAGACAAAGCTATTGCTGCTTTTGAAAAAGTAGGAAAAGAATTAGGGGTTATTGAATAAACAACTCTTTTTCAGGAAGTTTTAAAACATTTTATATATTTATCATTTCCAAAACGAATAACTATGTTTAGATATATAAGTGTTTTATGTTTGATGTTGTTTTTTAATAACATCACTTTTTCTCAAGAGATTACTGCTGAACACACCGTTCAGAATGTGGGCGAAACAAATGAGTATGTTATCAAAACCACTGTTTCAGGACTAGAAGGGGTTGATATTGCTCGGATTACTTATTTTATTCCTAAAGAGCATACTTTTAAAAAATCACCTAACAATCCTTTATTTCATAAAAGAGAAGATGATTTTGTGAAGTTTTATATTATGGGTGTCCCTCCATCTGGAATAATCGATATTGAGTTGGGGGTGTTGTTAAGCGGGAATGAGAATGTAGAATTTCCTGTAGAATTTCAGTATTCTCAAAACGAGGAAAAACAAATAATTAAACTAGATCCGGTTAAAATTGAACTACTTAAAGATAATCTTGTTGCTGTAAAGTCAGAGAAAGAGGAGAGTAGTAAAGAGGAGAAAACAAAAGAAGAAGAAGAAGAACCCGAAAAAACAGAAGAAAAAGAAGAAGAAAGTGTGATGGAAACACCACTAGTAGATGAGGGCTTATTAGCTTTAGAAAAAGTGGTAGAAGTAAAACGCGAAGAAGAGCGATTAGCGAGAGAAAAAGCGGCAGAAGAAAAGCGACTAGCAGTAGAAGAAAAAGCAAGATTAGATGCTGAACTGTTAGCTAAGCAGCAAGCAGAAGCAGAACAATTGGCTCAGGATGAAGCTGCAGAAAAAGCAAGATTAGACGCAGAGTTGTTGGCTAAACAGCAAGCCGAAGAAGCAAAAAAACAGCGAGAAAAAACCGCTGAGGAGGGAAGGATAGCAGCAGAAGAAAAAGCAAGATTAGATGCCGAGTTGTTAGCTAAACAACAAGCCGAAGAAGCAAAAAAACAGCGAGAAAAAACTGCTGAAGAAGAAAAGATAGCAGCAGAAGAGAAAGCAAGGTTAGATGCTGAGCTGTTAGCTAAACAGCAAGTAGAAGAGGAGCGAAAAGCACAAGAAAAGCTAGCAGAGCGAGAAAGATTGGTAGCGGAAGAAAAAGCTCAGAAAGAAGCAGAGTTGTTAGCCAAGCAGCAAGCGGAAGAAAATCAGATAGCAAAAGAGAAAGCTGCGAAAGAAGTTGAAGAGAGTTCACCTCAACAAGGATCAAAAACAGATAAATATGCAGTGCAATTATTAGCATTATCTAAGTATTCTGAGCAAAGAGTGAAAGACTTTTGCAATAAAAATGGACTCTCTTTTAGTGAGATTTCCACCGAACAAATCGGGGGGCTAACTAAAGTAAGATATGGAGCTGTTAACTCTATCGAGGAAGCTAAAAGGTTGAGGAAAGAACTTCTTCAACAAAATATTTCAGGAGCTTTCATCGTAAAAATCAAATAATTAGTAGCCTTCATTCAATGGTGTTGTTTTAAATTAACTAACCTAAATTGGATTTTAGGGCTAGGGTACAAAAATTATATTTGATGATGCAACTTTTTAAAAAAAGGTTGATACCGTCCCAAAAAGTGTGTCTGAATTACAAAGACAATCATCTCAACAATTAAATTTGAAGTTCACAAAAACTTATAAATTAAATAAAAAGAGATGATTGAATTAACAAAAGTACAAT
>Ga0114931_10007059_pt1 | contig 13762 bp, 8 predicted proteins | sample 2SBtaG_FD_89579 | JGI IMG/M metagenome (GOLD analysis project Ga0114931, IMG submission 89579) | Deep subsurface microbial communities from Kolumbo volcano to uncover new lineages of life (NeLLi) - 2SBTROV14_V59a metaG | ecosystem: Environmental > Aquatic > Marine > Volcanic | place: Kolumbo...
ATTTAAGATTGCCGCCATAAAATTTGTTCTTATAATCCCCAGTTATTCGACTTTGTCCCAAAACAAACCTGTCAGGCACCCGAAATACCGTCAACGCCACCTGCTCACTTCCATGTTCTTATCAATCGATGCCAATCGGCCCCGGGAAACAACTTGCCCTGCCGGGAAAAAATCCGGATGAATACCTTGCAATCGACTGCCGTTGAAAACGCCGCCGGTCTTTTCACAAAGACCGCTTTACTTCTTGTTCAAGAGAGGGAAAACCGACCTGTTTTCTGAAAAAAAAACGGTAACCATTAAAGCCTGCGGCGAAATGTTCCGTTTAAAAACTATAGAAGGAGCCTGGCTCCATTGACACATTGCCGCCATTATCGTGAATGAAGCAACTCGAATTTCCAACCTTTGACCTGGAGGTCCACACGTGCTCATTGAACGGGTTCACATCGACAATTCCCACGAAGAACATGTCATGGATTATGCTATGATTCTCAAAGGCTACTTCTATCGAATCGCTAATGGGACCGGGGTTTCCTACGCCAAAACCTGGCGGGAAGCGCTCGCCATCTGCACACAATACAAATTGCCGCCGAAAAAATTTATTCAGGAAATGTCCGAACCCCCGTTCGAATCCTCATCCGTTCCACAAAGAGCAGCGAAAAAAACCGGGGAACCCGAATACGTTATCTTAACCTCCTCACTGGATACGGTGGCCTCGGCCAAGGAATAACCATTCTCCGGTTGGCTCGTGGCCGGCCCGGGCGTCCGCGGCCTTTCCGCATTTTCCTTCCTTGCCGCCTTGAAAAATCAGCCAAACGCTGTATAGTTTTAAGTATACGTTTGACCAGACAACCCCCATGAGGCAAGACCGTGAAAAAACAATTTTTCATGTTCTTCATTCTCTCGATTCTTCTGGCCGGCTCAACCGGCGTTTTCGCAAACGACGACGCAAAGATCGATGAATACAAGCAGGTTATAAAAGAAAATCCCAACCGGCCCGGCCCCTATCTTCTTCTTGGCTCCGCCTACGCCGGCCGGGGCGACTATCATCAAGCCGTCTCGGCATACCAACGGGCCATAGACATCGATCCCCAATCCGCCGAGGCCCACAAAAAATTAGGAGACGCCTATTGCGACATGGGCCTGAGCCAGGAAGCCTTCTCCGAATACCGGGAAGCCCTGAGACTCGATCCGAACTACGCCGATGCCCATTTCAGTTTTGGCCTTGCCTATTCGCTGACGGGGCGGAGCCGGGACGCCGTGCGGGAATATCGGGAAGCGCTGCAAATCGATCCAAATTACGTCGTCGCGCACTATAATCTCGGCGTCTCTTACCGCAAGCTGGGCCGCAACCGGGAAGCCATCGCGGAATACCGGGAAGCGTTGCGTCTCGATGCGGATTATGCCGATGCGCACCTGGGGCTTGGCGTCGTTTACGGAAACATGGGCCGCAACCGGGAAGCCGTGGAGGAATTTCAAAAAGCCGTCAGGCTCAAACCCGGCTATGCCACCGCACACCTCGGCCTCGGCCTGGGATACAACCTGATCCGGGACGGCAGAAACGCCATCATCCATACACTGCAGGCAAAAACTCTCTACGAAAAACAAGCCGCCGTTTCGGGAAAGTTTCGCGATAGAAAATCCAAAGGGCTGGCGGAAGCCAGAAAAAGCCTGCGCGAATATTACCGCAAATACGGCTATCGTCCGGAGGATTTTTCCAACCTCGAATTTGCCTCCGTGCCGCAAGCGCCGGATTTCCGTAACAGCGGACAAGCCCCGCCAGCGAAAACCAATCCCGCCCCGGTCATCGCAGGAACCGGGTTTTCCGTCGGAGTTTCCGGTTACATCGTCACCAACTATCATGTCGTAAAAGGAGCCAAACAAATCCGGGTCACGTTTCTCGACGGCGACACGGTTCTCGCCGGCATCGCCGTCAAGGACCCGCAAAACGACATCGCCTTTCTCAAACCCACGCGGCTGCCAAACCTTGTCGTCAGGAACATCACCTTCGGCGATTCCAGCAAAATGAAGATCGGTCAAAAAGTCTTTACCCTGGGCTTTCCCCTGAGCAAGATTCTCGGCCGGCAACCGCGGTACTCCGAAGGCGTCATCAACTCCCTTGCCGGAGTGGGAGACGATCCGAAAACCTTCCAAATCAGCGTCCCCATCCAATCGGGCAACAGCGGCGGCCCGTTATTCAACGAAAAGGGCGAAGTGGTGGGTCTTGTTTCCTCCTCTCTCGATTCGGCCAACACCAGCCAGCTTTTTGCCAACCCGCCACAAAACGTGAACTTCGCCATCAAATCGACATTCATCAAAAACCTGGTGCCGTTGCTCCCGGAAATTCTCATCGCGCCCACGGGCATCATTCCCAAACCGGTCAACCCGGACAATCCCCAGTTGGCATTTATCGAAGAAATGCGCAACAACATTGTTCTGGTGGAAACCGTCAATTAAGACCGCCAGGCAAGCCATCCCCTTGCAATTTTCTTCCGGCATCGACCGGGAAGCATAAAGTCCGGCCAAAAACCGTCCGATAAGAAAATTATCATAATCAAACGGAGACAAACCCCATGATCAAGAATAATGAGGTTTTAATCACAGCCTCCCGAATCCCCATCCCTTTAAATCAACGAACCGGTTATCGTAAAATCCCAAAAACGCCGGCCACAACACGCCCCACTTACCGCAGCGATTTTACGGCCATCCCGTCCAGCGAGGAAAACCACGCACCTGCTCCGTACAAACTGGAACCCAATCTCGCACATGAACGCTGATTGCCCCGTTTTTTTAAAAAAAAATTTTCCGAAAAACCGGGAAACACAAAATATTTGCGGAACGAAATAGACAGCCAGTCAGCCCAAAAATCCGCTAACCCCTTGTCGCGCAATCCGTTTTTCAACTTTCCCGTCAGGTAAAAAACGCACGGTTTTGACGGCAAAGCAACATTATAAAAAGATTTAAATATTTATATATAACATATTAATTTTAAATATATTTTTTATATATAATTCCGGTATGCCAAAATCATGTTTTGAAGATTAAAATTTGTTTTCCTTTGCGTGCTTTGCGCACCCTTCGGGCATCAACGACCTTTGCGGTGCAAAAGTTCAGCCTGCTTCCCACGGGCGTCTGCCCGCCCGATTGCGCTTGGCCCCGAATCGACGCTCGATACAGGCCAGCAGATTCCACCCCGGCCTTGGGCTGGTTGCCCGCTCGATTGCGCTTGTCCTCAGATTGATCGCCTGACACGGATTAGCATACTCACTCCGGCCTAGGGCCGGTTGCCCGCCCCCCTTATATATAGCGCCAAATGCAGGTATGCGCCGGCGGAAACCCTGTCGACTCACGCAGTTGGCAAGCAAAAGCGGCAGGGTCGCCCGATCTTGGCCGGAAAACCACTTTCCCGACAGGTCGCCGTCTTTTTCACCCGCAACGCACAAGGCAAAAAAAAAGCCGGAGCCAAAAAGGCCCCAGCCACAAAAAATAGAGAGAATTGACGAATGCCGCATGAAAAAAGCGGTAGGCACCCCGGATGGGTTCGACTCCCTGGTAAAAGTGAACCCATCCGGGTAAGGAGTGTGCCAGTCCGAATCTTCGTCTAATTATAAAGCAAATCGTATGCCAAAATCGCGGGCATCCCCAAAAAATATAGATAACTAGCTATTTTTCAATAGGTTATAGATAAACTTTTCCACGGATCGTCAACAAAAACATCTCATCCGTCCTTTCCATCGGGGAAAAACTTTCCCGTTGCCGCCTGTTTTTTCCTTTCCAGAAGGTATTGGGCGAGCGCATGTTGCCAGGGTTGCAAGGCATGGCCCGCAAGTTTTTGGAATCGGCCGAAGGCCAGCCGGGAATAGGCGGGACGGCGTGCCGGAGCTTGAAATTGTCCGCTGGAAACCGGATGAACGGCCACCCCCGTCACACCGCCCAGTTGCAGAATATGTTTGGCGAACTCATACCAGGAGCAGCTTCCCGCATTGGTCACGTGAACGATCCCCGCCGCGCCCTTTTCCACCAACGACACAATGCCCGCGGCCAAATCGGCGGTCCAAGTGGGCGCGCCCACCTGGTCGTCAACGACATTCAGCTCCGGTTGCGATTGCGCTTTTTCCAGGATGGTTTCCACGAAGTTTTTGCCGTGAAGACCATAAAGCCAGGAGGAGCGGACGATCAAAAACTCATCACAAACTTCGCGAACGTTCTTTTCCCCGGCCAGCTTGGATTCGCCGTACACGTTTTGCGGATTAGTCGCGTCTTCTTCGGTGTAAGGAGTTGCTTTGCCGCCGTCGAACACATAGTCGGTGCTGACAAAGCATAACCCGGCATTCGCCTCCCGGCAGGCAGAGGCAACCTGTTTCGGCCCTTGCGCGTTGACCGCAAAAGCCAGGTCACGATTCGATTCGCAGTCATCCACGCGGGTATAGGCGGCGGCGAGGATCACCCACCGCGGCCGCAACCGTTGAATAAAGCGGGACACGGCCCGCGCATCGGTGATATCCAGCTCCGCCCGCCCCGCCGCAACCGTTTCATGGCCCGAGTTTGCAAAAGCGCGGAGCAGGTCGTGTCCCAGCATTCCCCGGGGCCCCAGGATCAGTACTTTCATTTCTCAATCCGTCTGTCCGGCCTTATGCTTAAGCGGTTGCCACCATTCCGGGTTGTCCCGGTACCAGGCGACCGTCTCTTTGATGGCCTGCTCGAAGCCGAACGCCGGGCGCCAGTCCAGGTCCTGTTCGAGCTTGGCGGGGTCGATAGCGTAGCGGCGGTCATGTCCCAGCCGGTCTTCGACGAATTTCTTGTACGATTCCGGTTTGTCCAACTCCCGCAGGATAATGGCGGTAATTTCCAGGTTGGTTTTTTCCTGACGGGCGCCGACATTATAGACCTCGCCCGGCTTGCCTTTTTGCAGAATCGCATCGAGCGCCCGGCAGTGATCCTCGACGTGAATCCAGTCGCGCACGTTGAGGCCGTCGCCGTAAATCGGCACCGGGCAATCCTCCAGCAGATTGGTAATAAAAAGCGGGATCAGTTTTTCCGGAAACTGGTAGGGGCCGAAATTATTGCAACAGCGGCTGATGATGACGGGAAAATCAAATGTCTCGTACAAAGACCGGCATACGAGGTCGGCGGCGGCCTTGCTCGCCGCATACGGGCTGTTGGGTTGAATCGGCGAACTCTCCGTAAAGAATCCCGTGGCGTCCAGCGACCCGTAAACCTCGTCCGTGGACACTTGCAAAAACAAAGACACTCCCGCATCGCGGGAGCATTGCAGTAAATTGTAAGTCCCCTGGATGTTCGTGTCCAAAAACACGGAGGCGTCATCGATACTGCGGTCCACGTGCGATTCGGCGGCGAAGTTGATCACGGCATCCACCCCGTCGCCCACCAACTCGCGCACCAGGCCCGCGTCGCAAATATCGCCCAGGACGAACCGGTACGCCGGCCGGTTTTCGAGATCGGCCAGGCTGGCGCGGTTGCCCGCGTAGGTCAACTTGTCGAGATTGACGATATCGCAGCCGGGATGGGCTTGCAGGTAGTAGCGGATGAAGTTGCCGCCAATAAATCCCGCGCCACCGGTGATCAGTAGTTTCAATTTCTATCCCCGTGAATGTTGCGGACGATCGCTTTTACTGCGGGCCGGGACTCAATACACCATCACACTGCTGTTGTCGCCCACCATGAATTGATAGGATTCCGGCCGGCCGTTGGACGGTTCTATGCAGACGTTCCTGCCGATCAGGCTGTCGCTGATTCTTTTGCCGATATTTTTGATGGTGCTGTTTTCCAGAACGATACTGTGCTCGATTTCGACTTTTTCCAGGCAGACACCGTGTTCGATGGAAGTGAACGGCCCGACGTAGGAATCGATCACCCGGGCGCCCTTGCCGATGATGGCCGGACCGCGGATGACGCTGTTGACCACTTGCGCGCCCCTCTCCACGACCACCTTGAACTCCACCTTCGATTTTTTATCCACCTTCCCCCGGATGTTCGCCGCCAGCCCATCGAGGATCATCCGGTTGGCTTCCAGGATGTCCTCCAGCTTGCCCGTATCCTTCCACCAGCCGTCGATGATGTGCGATTGCACATTGTATTTTTTCTCGATCAGGTATTGAATGGCGTCGGTGATCTCCAACTCGTTTCTTTTGGAAGGCTTGATGGCGTTGACGGCTTCGAAGACCGAACGGTCGAAGAGATAAACCCCGACCAGGGCGAGATCGGATTTGGGCCGTTTAGGTTTTTCATCCAGACGCACCACCCGGTCGCCGGCGAGCTGGGCGACGCCAAACTCACTGGGGTTGGGCACGTGAGCCAGCAAAATCTGCGAATTAGGTTTTTCCTTGCGGAATTTTTTCACAAAGTTCCGCACCCCGCCGAAAATAATGTTGTCCCCCAGGTACATGACAAAAGAATCGTTCTTCAAATAATCCTGGGAGATTTTAACGGCATGGGCCAGGCCCAGCGGCGCGTCTTGATCGATATAAGTGATCTTCAATCCCCTGTCGGCGCCATTGCCGACGGCCCGCCGGATTTCCGCCTTGGTATCGCCGACGACGATGCCGATGTCCTTGATACCCGCTTCCGCCAGCGCCTCGATACCGTAAAAAATAATGGGTTTGTTGGCAACGGGCACCAACTGCTTGGCCTGGGTATGCGTCAGCGGCCGCAGTCGGGTGCCTTTTCCTCCGCTTAAAATAAGACCTTTCATCCTTGTACCGGTGGGTTGGAATATTTATTAGCAAGGGGTGTCATTCTGTTTTTATTCGCCGGGAAAATCAAGATTAATTTTCAGCCCGCCGGAAAGCCCGCCGGGGAGCGCCGGCGCGCGGCCACCGGCGCACGAAAAAATAAAATGCCACACAAGAAATAAATGCCTGACTTTTCAATAAGTTTCAACATCCTTTTCGCCGGTTTTGGCTTGAGTTTTAACAACCGCAATAGTAGGATAAAATAAAACTGATAAGATAAGCTCCATCCGCTGGCCTCACCAGGTTAGGCCCGAATACTATGGCAAAAGAGAATCCATTACCGGCATCCGAAACCCATGCACAACTCCCGCAACCGGACTCGGACCGCACCACCAAGGAAACCGTCGTTCCGGTATCCTATGCCTCCAAAATCCTCAAGCGGGACCGCAGAACGTCGGACAAAATCCAACCGATTATAAATCAAGTCGCGACGGCGGAAAACATCAAGCCCATCCTGTTTCAGCTGACCCAGGACATCCAAAAAGCCTTCAATTGCGAAAAAGCGACCCTTTATGCCTTGGACCGTGCCAAACGGCAAATATATTCCCGCAATTTTCAAGGAGAAGACATCAAGGAAATCCGGCTGGACATTGCCCCCAAAAGCCTTGCCGGTTATGTCGCCTCCACCGGCAAGAGCCTTAACATCAATAATGTGTACGACAAAAAGGAACTGGCCAAACACCAGCCGCCGGTGGTCTTTGACGGCGGTTGGGATAAAAAAACCAAATTCAAGACCCGCTCCGTCCTGGCCTTGCCATTGCCCCACAACAAAAAATTGATGGGCGTCCTGGAAATCATCAACAAACAGGGCGCCGGTTATTTTACCCAGGAAGACCTCCGCCTGTCCAAGGAAATTGCCAGCACATTAGGCTTAGCTATCGTTAAAATGGACGTCGAGGATTTTCAGGAAAAACTGCTGGAAACCTCCCACGCCATTCACTCCGCGCAATCCATCGACGAAATCCTGCTCAAGCTCAGACTTCCCATCCTGCAATTGTTCGACGCATCCCTGGTCACCATTTACGCCGTGGACGTTTCGCGCAACGAAATTTATTCCAAGATCAAATCCGGAGATACGGTCAGCGAAATTCGCGTGCCCATCTCCCCCAAAAGCATTGCCGGATGGGTGGCGATGGAAAAAAAGATACTCAACATCGCCGATGTCTATGACCGGGAAGAACTGAAAAAACACGGCAACAATCTGAACTTCGACGACACCTGGGACAAAAAAAGCGGCGTCAGCACCAAATCCATGCTGGTGGTGCCATTGCTCCACGAAAACCGGTTAATGGGAGTCTTGCAACTGGTCAATAAAAAAAGCACGGACACCTTCACCCCCTTCGATGAAAAAAACGCCCAGATCATTTGTTCGACCCTGGCCCTGGCATTCTTCAACCAGAAAAAACTGGCCCAGGCAAAATCATCCAAGTTCAGTTATCTGCTGGTTCACGGAATCATCACCGAAGAAGAACTGACCGCGGCAACCGCCAAATCCAGAAAGCAAAACATCGACATTGAAAATGTGCTGCTGCAGGACCTCAGCCTGCGCCGGGAAGACGTCGGCAAATCCCTGGAGCATTTTTACAAGATGCCCTATTTCGGGCACAGCGACTCCTTCGTCCTGCCGGGTTCGCTGTTTTCCGGCTTGAACAAGGATTTCCTCGTCAAAAACCACTGGGTTCCCCTGCAGGACGACGAGAACAAAGTCATGATCCTGATCAACGATCCGGATAACGACGAGAGCATTCAAAAAATTAAATTGAATTTTCCGAAAAAGAAAATCGAATTCAAGATCGGCCTGAAAGTGGATATCCTGGATTACCTGAACGCCGCCGTCGGCGAAAGCGAAGAGGCCCGGCCCGACAAAACCGAGGAATTGTCATCGATTCTCGAGGAGCTTCTGGACGAAAAAGCCGAACGGGGACTGGTCAGCGCCGACCAGGAAGACGAAGTCAGCATGTTCAGCGAAAAAAACAGCGGCATCGTCCGCCTGGTCAACAAGGTGATTACCGACGCCTACAAACAAGGCGTCTCCGACATCCATATCGAGCCGGGAGTCGGCAAAAAAAATATGCGGGTGCGTTTTCGCAAAGACGGAGAGTGCCATTTGTATCAGGAAATCCCTTTCCATTACAAGCAAGCCCTCATTTCCCGGATCAAGATCATGTCGCGGTTGAACATCGCCGAAAAACGCCTGCCGCAAGACGGCAAAATCAAAATGAAGTACGGCAAAAGCGAACTCGAACTGCGGGTGGCCACCTGCCCCACCGTCGGCGGCAACGAGGATGTCGTGATGCGTATCCTGGCATCGAGCAAGCCCATCCCCCTGGACAAAATGAATTTTTCCAAGCGCAACCTCAAGCTCGTCAAAGATAAAATCACCAAGCCCTACGGCTTGATCCTCGTCGTCGGCCCCACCGGCTCGGGAAAAACCACAACCCTCCATTCGGTGCTGGGGCACATCAACACACCGGGCAGAAAGATATGGACCGCCGAGGACCCGGTGGAAATCACCCAGGAAGGCCTGCGGCAAGTGCAGATGCAAAACAAGATCGGGCTGGACTTCGCCCGCGCCATGCGGTCTTTCCTGCGCGGCGACCCGGACGTCATCATGGTCGGTGAAATGCGCGATGCCGAAACCTGCGCCATCGGGCTGGAAGCTTCCCTGACCGGCCATCTCGTGCTCAGCACCCTGCACACCAACTCCGCGCCGGAAACCATCACCCGCCTGATCGACATGGGAATGAATCCCATCAATTTCGCCGATGCCCTGCTGTTAATCGTCGCCCAGAGACTGGTGCGCACCCTTTGCAAATTTTGCAAACAGCCTTACCAGCCCAACCGCGGGGAATTCGACAATATGGTCCAGGAATACGGAGGCGAAGAGCAATTTGCCGCACTGGGTATCCAGTTCTCCGATTACCTTACCCTCTACCGGGCCGTCGGTTGCAGCCAATGCAACCACACCGGCTACTCCGGCCGCACCGGGCTGCACGAACTCCTGGAGGGAACCGACGATATAAAACGTTTGATCATGCAAAAGTCCATGATGGAAGACATTCGCCAACAAGCCATGAAGGCCGGCATGACAACCTTGAAGCAGGACGGACTCGCCAAGGTGTTCACCGGCGATTGCGACCTCAAGCAAGTCCTGGCCGTTTGTATCGTTTAACAACGTTTACCGAACAACCTTTACGATGCCTGCATTTCTCGACACACCGACAGCCGACGAAAAAGCCCAGCAAGCCGCGGCCCGATGGCAAAAGATCGCCTCGCAAGTACAATCCGGCAACAAGATCAGCGAACTACTCGAAACGCTGGTCGAGGGACTGACGGATTTATTCGATTGCGAAGCCGTAACCCTGTTCGGACTGGACCGGGCAAAACGCCAGATATACTCCCGAAACACGATTGCCGACGAGGTTCCGGAAATCCGCGTCAACATTTCCCGCGACAGCCTCATCGGCTATGTGGCGGCCGTCGGCAAGCCCCTCAACATCGTCAATGCCTACGACCCCAAAGAACTGGCCAAACATCACCCGGACCTGTCTTTCGACTCCTCCTGGGATAAAAAATTAAATTTCCGCACCCAATCGGTTCTGGTGATCCCTTTGCCCCACAACAAAAAAATGGTGGGCGTCATGGAGGCCATGAACAAGAAAACCGGAGGCCGGTTCACCACGGACGATTTGAGCCGCGCCAAAATGATCTCCCCCGTCCTCGGGCTGGCGCTCGCCAAACTGGACCTCGAAAACCTGCCCATCGACGAACCGGCCAAACAAACACATGACCGCGCGGAAAAATCCCACAACATCACCCACGCCATCCATTCCGCAAACAAGGTGGACGACATCCTTATCGAACAAAAAGAATCCATTCTGGAATTGTTCGACGCCGGCTCCATCACCATCTACGCCGTCGATTCCGAAAAAAACGAGATTTACTCCAAAGTCAAAACCGGCAACTCCATCAAGGAAATCCGCGTGCCCATCTCTCCGCGCAGCATCGCCGGATTCGCCGCCTGGAAACAAAAGATGCTCAACATCAACGACGTTTACGACCAGAAAGAACTGAAAAACTATCACCCCGACCTGGCTTTTGACAGCTCATGGGATAAAAAAACAGGATTCAAAACCAAGTCCATGCTGGTCTACCCGCTCATCCATCAAAAAAAGTTGATGGGCATCCTCCAGTTGATCAACAAAAAAAACGGCGAACCGTTCAACGCCCTGGACGAAAAAGACGGCCTGCTCATGGCCGAAACCCTGGCCCTGGCTTTTCATAACCAGACCAAATTCGTGGCGCCCAAACCCACCAAGTTCGACCTGCTCCTGAACAAGGGACTCATCACCGAGGAGGAACTGACCGACGCCACCGCCAAGGCCAGAATAGCCAACCTCGACACCGAAACCGTCCTGCTGAAAGATTTCGGCCTGAAACGCGAGGAGATCGGCAAATCCCTGGAACAGTTTTATAACATCCCCTATTACGGCTATAACCCCTCCATCGTCTTGGACCCCAATGTGTTTACCGGCCTGAACAAAAATTACCTCCTGAAAAATTTCTGGGTGCCCATTCAAAACGATAAAACAAAAACGACCGTTCTCATCGACGACCCCACCGAACAGGACAAAAAGCAAAACATCAAACTCATTTTCCCGAAGAAAAAGATTGAGTTTAGAGTCGGGTTGAAACTGGACATCCTGGACTTTCTGAACACCACCGAAGGCGGCGGGGAACCCCTGGAGGAAACCCAGTCCGAGGAGATTTCCTCCCTGCTGACCGCTCTCAAGGCGGAGAAGGAAGAATCGGGCGACGTGCAAACCCTGGTGGACGAAGAAGAAGAAAGCGCCATCAGCGACAGCGACAGCGGCATCGTCCGCCTGGTCAACAAAATCCTGACCGACGCTTACGACCAGGGGGTATCCGACATTCACATCGAACCCGGCATCGGCAAGGACAACATGATCGTCCGCTACCGCAAGGATGGCGCCTGCCGGATTTACGAAGAAATCCCGCCCATGTACCGCCAGGCGTTTCTGTCGCGCATCAAGATCATGGCCAAGCTGGACATCGCCGAAAAGCGCCTGCCGCAGGACGGCAAAATCAAAATGAAGTACGGCAAAAACGAAGTCGAGTTCCGCGTCGCCACCTGCCCCACCGTCGGCAACAACGAAGACGCCGTCCTGCGCATCCTCGCCGCCAGCAAGCCCATTCCGCTGGACAAAATGAATTTCTCCGACCGCAACCTGGCCTTGCTCCAGGACAAAATCGCCAAGCCCTACGGACTGGTTCTCGTCGTCGGCCCCACCGGGTCGGGCAAAACCACGACGCTGCATTCCGCGCTGGGCTATATCAACGTTCCCGAAAGAAAAATATGGACCGCGGAAGACCCGGTGGAAATCACCCAAAAAGGCTTGCGGCAAGTGCAGATGCAAAACAAGATCGGGCTGGACTTCGCCCGCGCCATGCGGTCCTTCCTGCGCGGCGACCCGGACGTTATCATGGTCGGCGAAATGCGCGATGCCGAAACCTGCGCCATCGGACTGGAAGCTTCCTTGACCGGCCACCTCGTATTCAGCACCCTGCACACCAATTCCGCGCCGGAAACCATCACCCGCCTGCTCGACATGGGAATGAATCCCCTGAACTTCGCCGATGCCCTGCTGCTCATCCTGGCCCAGAGACTGGTGCGCACCCTGTGCAAACACTGCAAGGAAGCTTATCATCCCAACCGCGGGGAATTCGACATTCTGGTGGAGGAATACGGCAAGGAAGAATTTTCGGGGTTGGGAATCGAATACACCGGCGACCTGACTCTCAATAAACCTGTCGGCTGCGACAACTGTATGAACACCGGTTACGCCGGCCGCACCGGCCTGCATGAACTGCTGGAGGGAACGGATGTCATGAAAAGCATGATCATGAAAAAATCGCTGATCGAGGACCTCCGCGAACAAGCCATCAAAGACGGCATGACCACCCTGAAACAAGACGGTATCCGGAAAATCTTCAAAGGCCAGTGCGACCTCAAGCAAGTGCACGCCGTCTGCATCGTCTGAATCCGCATCCGCCCCGCACTAACCCCGTCGAATAAACAAACTAAACGGCGTCTTGCAGCCAACGGGACTGAGCGTCGAGAGCGCGCCGGATGATCATTTGGTTGCGTTGCTTCTTGTCGCGGACGCGCGTTTCCTGGCCCAGGAACAACCCGAAGTTGATGTTCATCGGCTGATAAGCGCCTTTTTTCTTCTCGGTGACGTGGCTGAGCAACGCGCCGATGGCCGTTTCCGGCGGCGGCGCGGAAAAGTCCCCGCCGTTTAATGTCTTGATGGCGCTCAACCCGGCAACGGCGCCCATGGCGCAGGATTCCACATAACCCTCTACGCCGACAATCTGGCCGGCAAAGAAAACGCCCGGATGCGCCTTGACGCTCAAGCTCCGGGTCAGCAAATCCGGCGTGTTGATGAACGTATTCCGGTGAATGGCGCCGTAACGAAAAAACTCCACCCTTTCCAGACCCGGAATCATTTTGAAAATCCGTTTCTGCTCGGGATAAGTCAACTTCGTTTGAAATCCGACCAGGTTGTACGCCGTGCCCTCCTTGTTTTCCCGGCGCAACTGCACCACCGCATGAAACCGCTCACCGGTTTCCGGGTGCGGCAGTCCCACCGGCTTCAAGGGGCCGAAGGCAAGGGTTTGCTCGCCGCGCAGCGCCAGCTCCTCCACAGGCATACAGCCCTCGAAATAGAGCGGTTTCTCAAAAGATTTCAAGGGCACCTTCTCGGCCTGGCGGAGTTCGTGGACAAACTTGCCGTACTGCTCCTTGCTCATGGGGCAGTTCAAATAGTCCTTGTCGCCCTTGCCGTACCGCGAGGCAAAAAATGCGCTTTGATAATCTATGGTATTGGCATCGACGATGGGAGAGAGCGCATCGTAAAAATAAAGATAGTCCTGGCCGACCAGATCGGCGATTTGCCTGGACAAGTTTGGTGAAGTCAGGGGTCCGGTGG